>OEIU01001056.1_pt1 | contig 20078 bp, 16 predicted proteins | sample 1539221 | NCBI WGS metagenome assembly OEIU01 (sample SAMN03792071, study PRJEB22550) | activated sludge metagenome | feature: wastewater treatment plant; material: activated sludge; isolation source: Wastewater treatment plant of a petroleum refinery complex | place: Argentina: Zarate | collected...
AGGCTGGCGCTACTTATCGTTATCCGGGTTGTGTTAACGGCGGCGCTGGGTTAGGGGTTGAACCGCCTCAGCGGCGAGGCGCATTGCGTAGCCGGTCCGTCGGCGCTGATCGGCGCCAGCAACTTCTTCGAACTGTCGGTGGCCGCCGCGATTGCCCTGTTCGGCTTCGAATCTGGAGCCGCCCTGGCGACGGTCGTGGGCGTATTGATCGAGGTGCCTCTGATGTTGGTCGTCGTCGGCGTGGTCAATCGCAGCCGGGTCTGGTACGAGGCGACAAGCGATCAGCGCGGCAAATAGCCGATCCCGCCCAATTGCCGCACCTGGCGCTGCGTCCACTGCGCATGGTTCAACACATACGGCGACGGGCGATCTGCGTGCAAGCGCTTCGGATTCGGCAGCACCGAGGCAAGCAACGCGGATTGATAGGCGTCGAGTTGCGACGGTGCCTCGCGAAAAAACGTGTGCGCCGCCGCATCGGCGCCGTAGATGCCGTCACCGAATTCGGCGATGTTCGTGTACACCTCGAGGATGCGCTGCTTGGGCCAGGTAATTTCCAGCAGCACCGTGAAATAGGCCTCCAGCCCCTTGCGCACGAAGCTGCGGCCGCTCCACAAAAACAGATTCTTCGCAGTTTGCTGGCTGATCGTGCTCGCGCCGCGCAAGCGTTCGCCTTCGTCGGCCTCGTCCAGCGCATCCTGGATCGCCTGCACGTCGAACCCGTGGTGATACGGGAATTTCTGGTCTTCGCTGGCGATCAGCGCGATCGGCAATTGCGGCGAGATTTCGCGCCACGGCACCCAGTGGTAACGCAACGTGAAGTTCTTTTCGCCCGCGTGCCACGCGGCAATGCGCCGTTCGAGCATGAACGCCGATGTCGGCGGCGGCACGAAACGCAGAATCGCGACAACCAGCCACGTCAGCGCGACCCACGCCAGCGCGAGCCGCCAAGCCCAGCGCCAGATTCGGCGCGGCCAACCGTGTCGTCGATGGGTTTGTGCAGTTCGCATGGCCGCGCACGATGGCCGAGCCGCAGGCAATGTGCAATAGTCTGCGCGCCATTGATTTTGCCGGCGCTCGCCCCATCTTTCGCGGCCATGTCCGATTTGCCCAACGATTTCCTGCATCGCTTCGAACTCGAACGCGCCGGCGTACGCGGCGTGCTCGTGCGCCTGACCGACAGCTGGGATCAGGTGCGTGGCCGCGCCGAGTATCCGCCGGCACTGGCCGATCTGCTCGGTCGCACGCTGGCCGCGAGCGCATTGTTCACCGGCAACGTCAAGTTCGACGGCGCGCTGTCGATCCAGATCAAGAACGCCGGCCCGGTCAACTTGCTGTTCGCCGAATGCGGCAGCGACGGCCAAGTGCGCGGACTGGCGCGTTGGGCCGGCGACCTTGCGGATGAATCTTCCATGCTCGGCGCGCAGCCGGCGCCGCTGCTCGCGATCACCATCGACAACCGCACCAGCGGACAGCGCTATCAGGGTTTGGTGCCGGTGGAAGACGCGCACCTGGCGACGCTTTTCGAGCGCTACTTCGAGCGTTCCGAACAACTGCCCACGCGCGTCGTGCTTGCCTGTGGTGATGGCAGCTGCGCAGGCCTGATGCTGCAGCGTCTGCCCGGCAGCGTCCATGCCGAGGATGACGCGGATGCCTGGAATCGCGTTGGCCACCTGCTCGCGAGCGCGCGTGCGAACGAGTTGCTGACGGTCGCGCCGGAAACTTTGCTGTACCGTTTGTTCCACGAAGAAAACGTGCGCCTGCATGCGGCGCAACCGTTGCGCTTCGGTTGCAGTTGCTCGCGCGAGCGCGTCGCGGCGATGCTGCATTCGCTGGGACGTTCGGAAGCCGAAGCTGCGTTGCGCGACGATGGCCAAGTCGAGGTGACTTGCGAGTTCTGCAATACCCAATATCGCTTCGACCGTGTGGATCTGGAACAGGTGTTCCGCAGCGGGCAGGATATGCCCGCGGCGCCGACCCAGCACTAGCGGTTACGATCCAGCCACACATGCGCCGGCTGCGGCCGCGCATACAGGAATCCCTGGCCCAGGCGGCAGCCCAGCTGCATCAGCATCTGGTGCTGCGCTTCGGTTTCCACGCCTTCGGCAATCGCCTGCATGTCGAGCGCTCCGGCCAGCGCCAGGATTGCGCGCACGATCGCCGTGCTGCCGGGATTTTCCGAACCCGTGCCGGCCACGAACGAGCGGTCGATCTTCAGAGTCTGCACCGGATACTGGTGCAGGTAGCTCAACGACGAATAGCCGGTGCCGAAATCGTCCAGGGCCACGCCGATGCCGTGCGCGCGCAATGCATCGAGCAGGCGCTTGGCGGCCGGCGGATTGTCGATGAGCATGCGCTCGGTCACCTCGATGCGCAGGCGATCGGGTCGTATCTTGTGTTTATCCAGCAACGCCAGCAAGTCCGCGTCCAGTGATTGGGTACGGAAATGCCGGCCCGACAGATTGATTGCGATAAAGCCGGCGTTTCCCTCCAGCAACGGAGTGGCAATCTCGAACGTGCGCTCGAACATCTGCCAGTCGATCTGCTCGGCAATGCCGGTGTCCTCGGCAACGGCCAGGAAGTCGGCTGGCAACAGCAGGCCGCGCTCGGGATGCTGCCAGCGCAGCAGCGCCTCGTAGCCGATCGTCGAACGATCCGCCATTTGCACCACAGGCTGGAAGAACGGAATGAACTCGTTGCGCGCGACAGCCCGGCGCAAGTCGCTTTCCAGCTCCATCAACTGCATCGCTTCCTTGTGCAGGTGTTCGTCGAACAGGGCATAGCGGTGACGGCCTTCGTTCTTGGCGCGATACATGGCCACGTCGGCGTCACGCAGCAATTCTTCGGCCTTGCGATAACGCGAGGCGACCATCGCAATGCCGATGCTGGTGGAACTGAATACTTCCTTGCCGCCGAGCCGGACCGGCGCGTTGAGCGCGTCGATCACGCGTTGCGCCAGCGCGCAGGCGTCGTCGGCATCCTCGATGTCGTTGAGCAGGATCGCGAACTCGTCGCCGCCCAGGCGCGCGACGATATCGCGCGGCTCCAGACACGCCGCAATGCGTCCGCCCACTTCGTTGAGCAGTTCGTCGCCGATCAGGTGTCCGACCGAATCGTTGATCACCTTGAACCGGTCAAGATCAAGGAACAGCACCGCAAACCGCCGCCGCGGGTCGCGCGCAAAGTTGGCCAGCGACTGGGTCAGGCGCTGGATCAGGAAATTGCGGTTCGGCAGCCCGGTCAGCGCGTCATGCAGGGTTTCATGCTTGAGCTGGCGTTCCATGCGCTCGCGTACGGCGATGTTTTCGCGCAACTCGTTGTTGGCCGCCGCCAGTTCGCTGGTGCGCGCGATGACGCGCTGCTCGAGTTCGGCATTCGCCTGCTTGAGCGATTCCGCGTTGCGCTTGCGTTCCAGCGCATTCGCGATGTGATAGGAGACGAAGGTCAACAGATCCTGGTCGCGCGGCGTGAAATTGTGTTCTTCGGAATGGCTCTGCACGGCAAGCACGCCAACCGCGCGATCGGAACAGATCAACGGGACGCCGAGCCAGCTGCGCGAGCGCGTGCCGAAAGGCTGCGCCGCGCCCGTGGCGTACAGTTCCTCCAGCCCTGCACGATCGGCAAGCAGGGCGTTGCGGGTATGCAGCACGTATTCGGTCAAGCCATTGCCGAGCGCGCGCGGTTCACGCTTCAGGTCGCGTTCGTCCACCGAATACGGGAACACCAATTGCGTGCCATCGTCGCTGAGCAGGGCGATGTAGAAATTCCGGGCATACAGCAATCCACCCACGGCACGATGCACCGCGGCATAGAATTCGTCGAGGCTATCGCTGCTGTTGGCGAGTTCGGCAATGCGAAACAACGCCGCCTGCAAACGCTCGCCGCGCTGGCGTTCGAGCACCTGCTGCTGGAGCATGCGGTTGGCATCACGCAGCGCGTCGGTGCGTTCGGCAACACGGCGTTCGAGTTCTTCGTGCGCGAAGCGCCGCTCCAGTGCCGACTGGATGTGCTGGGCGACGTAGGTGAGCAGTTCCTGGTCGCGCCCGGTATAGCGCGCATTCTCGGTATAGCTTTGCACGACCAGGGCGCCGCTGACCTTGCCCGAGCGCAACAGCGGCACGCCCATCCAGTCCACGCAATCCGGGCCGAATCCGACCATCGACTCGCCCACTTGCGCTTCGATTTCATCAAGCGTGCCGCGCAACGGCTTGCCGCCCTTGATCAGGTGCCAGGTGATGCTGCCATACCACTTTTGCATCGGCACCTCGTCATCAGGGCTGGGCGCATCGGTATCTGCGACATCGACGAAATAGGCAAAACGCAGGGTGTCGCGCGCCACGTCGTACAAGGCGATGAAGAAATTCTCGGCATACATCAGGCTGCCGATGATTCCGTGCAAGGACTTGTAGACTTCGGAAAGGTCCAGGTCGTTGCTGGCCAGGTCGGCGATCGCAAACAGGGCGCGCTGCAAGCGTTCGGCCTGTTCCAGATCCGAGCCGCGAACACCCGTGAACTTTGGTGCCGGCTGCTCCCGTGCAGTACCGGCTGCGCCATCAACCGGCGTCCCGACTTCGTCTGTTGCTTGTGACGGCAAAATCGAATCCCCAACTCTCCAGATGGTTAGTTTAACGAGTTTCCGACTCAACTTAAGCCAGACAGGTGCCGAAAGTAATTGTTAGTTTTCCGTAATTTGCGCTATACTCGTAGCAAGCGCTGGTGGGTTCGGTGCATTGAACTCGTCGACCGCCGTGTGTTCATACAATCGCGCCATACGACAAGCAGGCCATGCGTTTAGCAATCGCGTTCTTCATTGCCGTTTTCTCGCCCGCCCTGGCGCTGGCACAGACGGTCGTGCCTGCGCAAACGCAAAGCGCCGGCTCGATCATCCAGCCGGCTGGTGACGCGGGGTTGCGCATGCCCTTGTGGAGCACTCCGGATGGCCGGGTTCTGGCGCTGGTAGCCCTTGGCGGCAACCATGGCGCGCCGGTGATGCCGCAGGCGCCGCAAATCGGATCCGCTGCCGATTGGCAATTGATTGATGTCACCAACTTCGTCGGTGGCGGTCTGTCGATGCAAATGGGCAATCACGTCAGCGCCTGGGCGAAGTTCGGCCGCGGCATCGCGCTGACCCCGCTCAATTCGGCCGCGGTCACCGTCGGCTGCGGTTCTGCCGCGTTCGCACCCTACGCGCTGTGCCCACACAACGCGGCCGCTGTCGACACTGGCGCCGTGAGTATCGGGGCTGGCACCGGCAACGATCGCTTCAGCGCCGGTGTGGACTACGGTTTCTCGTGGTTGCGCCATTCCGGTTCAGCGTCCGCCACGGCCACACAGGCCCCGTGGGACCTGTTCACGACGATCGGCAGCCAAGCGCTGCCCACGCTCGCGATTCCGGCCCTGCAATGGGCGGATATCCGCGACGCCGGCATCGGCGCGCAAAGCCACTGGCGCTGGAACGACGAGCAGAGCCTGGACATCGGCGCCGCGATCAGCCGTTTGCAATATGCGCTGCCGGGCAGCCCACTGCTGCCGGCACTCAACCAGGCCGCGCTGAGTTTCGGTTTGCGCAGCGGCAATTTCAGCGGCACCCTGACCGGTCGCGTACTCGGTGCGGACAACGCGCTGGGCAACGGCCAGAACTGGACCAGCTTCGACCTGGGCATTTCCTGGCGCGCGCCGTGGCGCGGCGTGTTCAGCATCGGCGCCCAGAACCTGTGGTCTTCCGGCACGCCGCCGCTGCTTGCCGATCCCGCGCACGAGCCCGATCCGAGCCAGGCGCGCGTGCCGTACGTGCAATACCATCAGGACCTGTGATTTTTCCCATCCGCGGGACCCGGTCGCGTTGCGACTGAGCGCCGTGCCTGCGTGCGCATGAACGATACCTCCGATCGCCACTGGATCCGCGCCCAGCGTTATCTGGCCGAGGGCAACCTCGATGCGGCACGCGTCAAACTCGAATCCTTCATCCAGCACAATCCGCAGCACGCGCAAGCACATCTGCTGTTGGCCGACATCGCCTGGGAAGACGATCGAGTGCGCGATTCCGCGCGGCACGCGCTCGCCGCCGAGGCGATGTTCGCAGGCGATCCCGAACCGATTGTCGCCGTCGTCGCGGCGCTGATTCGCGCTGGCGAGACGGCGGCCGCCGCGCGCTGCATGGATCGCCCGGCCTGCGCCAGGATTCGTTCGGTTCCGGCACTGGTGCAATTGGCCGAGCATCGCTATTTGCTCAATCAGACCGCCGAATCCCTGGCGCTCTACGACCGTGCCCGGGCACTGGGCGCCGACGGTCCGGAGTTTCGTTTCCGGCGCGGCGTGCAACTGGTATTCAATGGCCGCATCGAGGAAGCCGAAGGCGAATTTCTGGAAACCGTGCGCCGCGATCCGACCTATGGCCGCGCCTGGCAGGAGCTGGCACGCCTGCGCAAGCAGACCGCAGAGCACAACCATCTATCTGGCACCGCGCAAGCGTTGCAACGCGTGCATCCGGGCAGTTACGAGCATGCCTCGATCGAGTTCGCCCGCTACAAGGAATTCGAAGACCTTGGCCGGCTCGACGAAGCCTGGGCGGCGCTCGCCCACGGCAATGCGCTGATGTACGCGCGCCACCGCCACGATCCGGAAAAGACGCGGCTTTTGTCCGAGAAACTGACCCGTGCCTGCCCCGCCGAATTCCTGCGGCCGGCCGAAGTCAGCCATTCCGGCCCACAGCCGATCTTCATCATCGGCATGCCGCGCTCGGGAACCACGGTGCTCGACCGGCTGCTCGGCAATCATTCCCAGGTCGAATCCGTGGGCGAGCTTGATGATTTTGCGTTCCAGTTGCGCTGGGCGGCCGATCATCGCGTAACCCTGGACGCCACCACCATCGAACGCCTGCCGCAGATCGACTTCGCCCAACTCGGGCGGCGCTATCTGGAGCAAACCCAGTGGCGCGCTGCCGGCAAACCGTTGTTTACCGACAAATTGCCGCGCAACTGGATGCTGGCCGGGCTCATCGCCAAGGCCTTGCCGCAAGCGCGCATCATCAACCTCGTGCGCGACCCGATGGATGTGTGCTTTTCGAACTTCCGCGCCCTGTTCGCCGATGCATTTGCACATATTTACAATCTGGAGGCGCTCGCATCGCACTATCGCGTCTACCGGCGCACCATGGCGCATTGGCATGCCGCGATGCCCGGCCGGATCCTCGACGTCGCCTATGCCGATCTGGTCGCAAACCCGGACGAAACCGTACGCCAGGTCCTGCAATTCTGCGGATTGGCCTGGGAGCCGGGCTGCACCGACCTCACCCGCAACCGCAGCGCGGTGTCCACGCTGAGCGCCGTGCAGGTGCGCGAGCCCGTGCACAAGCGTTTTGTCGATTCCTGGCGTCGCTACGACACCCAACTCGCTCCGTTGGCGCGCGCATTGGAACGCATGGACTGAAACGCCTGTTCGAACGGGTAATTTTCGTGGTTTCAATGCCTTGGAACTGAATCCGCGAAGGGATTCCCATGTTAAGCAAATGTTGCTACTATCGACCGCTGCCAAGGCCTTAGGTGTGCCGTTCTTTGGCTGTTTTCCAGGAAGGATTTGTCCCGAAACGTTGTATACAACCCTGACGTTGGAGAGTGTAATGAGACTCGACGTAAATAAACTTTCATCGGCGGGTTGCCTGGGGGTTGCGGTGGGGAAAGAGGGCCCTGCTGGAAACCCCACGGCGGATGCCCCGGGTACAGGCAAAAACAACACCAACCACCAGAGGCAGGCCCTCGAGACCATCGTGGTGACTGGTTCGAACATCCGCCGCGTAGACATCGAAACGGCCAATCCGGTCATTTCCATTGACAGCGCCGCGATCCAGAATTCCGGCAAGCTGACCCTGGGCGACCTCGTCCAGAGCCTGCCGGCCAACATGATGGGCACCAACCCGCAGGTCAACAACGGCGGCGGCAGCGGCTCGGCCACGATCAACCTGCGTGGTATCGGTGCGGCCCGCACCCTGCTGCTGGTCGACGGTCACAATGCGGTGAACAACGACATCGATGCGATTCCGATCGCGGCGGTGGAACGCATCGAAGTCCTGACTTCCGGCGCCTCGGCCGTGTACGGTTCGTCGGCCATCGGCGGCGTGGTCAACGTCATCCTGAAAAAGAACTACCAGGGCGCCGAGTTCTCGGCCGACTACGGTATTTCCGATCACGATGACGGCCAGCGCAAGGGCTATCACTTCATGTTCGGCCAGACGTCCGACAAGGGCAGCATCATGGCCGGCATCGACTACAACAAGCAGGACGCCGGGCTGCAGTCGCACCGCAAGTTCTCGCAGGATGCCAAGTCCCTGTACGGTCGCGGCAGCGGCACCTCGGCCGGCGGTTCGCCGGTTGGCGCCATTACGCCGCCAAGCAGCCCGGACAATGTGGCGCCGGGTGGCTCGACGTTCGGCCCGAACGGCTATATCAAGATCCCGAACTCCGGCCCGCTGTATGCCCAGTACGGTTGCACCACGCTGGCACATACGCCAGGCACCAGTGGCGCCAACGCACTGACCGACTACCACTGCTTCCGCAACAATGCGAACGCGGCCGGTCCGTCGGACAAATACAACTACGCGGCCGTCAACCTGTTGATGACCCCGCAGGAACGCACCAACCTGTTCGTGAACGGCACCTACCATCTGACCGACAACGTCGATGTGTACATGACCGGCTACCACAACAAGACCCAGTCGGGCTTCCAACTCGCGCCGTCACTGCTCGGCACGATCTATGGCGCGGTCATCTCCAAAGACAACATGTACAACCCGTTCGGCACCGATTTCGTGTCCGGCGGCAAGGAATTCCGCGAGCGCCTCGTTGCGGCCGGCCCGCGCGCGTTCCGCTCCAACAACACGACAGACCAGTTCAGCTTCGGCTTCAAGGGCCATTTCGGCATCTTCAACCAGGACTGGAACTGGGAACTGGCCACCGACTACGGTCACATCTCGTCCGTCGGTACCACGCTGGGCCTGCCGAACGTCGCCTTGCTGAACCGCGCCATGGGCCCGTCCATGCTCGTCGATGGCGTTCCGACCTGCGTGGGCACGGCGGGCGATCCGTCCACGGCGATCGCCGGCTGCGTGCCGTTCAACCCGTTCAATCCGTACACGCCTGATCAGAAGGCAATTCTCGGCACGATCGCTTCGCCGGCGTTGACGAACACCTGGAGTCTCGAACGCGTCCACCGCATCGATTTCAACGGTGGCGTGTTCGACCTGCCGGCCGGTACCGTTCAGCTTGCCGTTGGTGGCAACTATCGCAAGGAATACACCAACAACACCGTCTCCGCCGATCTGCAGATCGACAACAACGGCAACTGTACGCTGGGCAGCCAGTGCTCCTCGCACCTGAACGGCGGCTAAAATGTCAAGGAAGCCTACGCCGAGTTGTTAATCCCGGTTCTCAAGGACCTGCCGTTCGTAAATTCTCTGAACGTCCCCCTGAGCGACCGCTATTCCAAGTACAGCCTGTTCGGCAGCACCAACAATCCGGCGATCGGCGTGGAATTCAAGCCGATCGAAGACCTGTTGCTGCGCGCCAACTACAACAAGGTGTTCCGTGTGCCGACCATCGGCGACGTGTACGGCGCGCCGATCAACGACGCACCGGGCCTGAAGACCGACCCGTGCAATTACTCCGGCGCCAGCAACCCGAACGCCAGCAATCCGGCGTGCCAGTACGTGCCAACTTCGGGCGGCTTCCAGAACCAGTACACGGTCAGTGGCCAGCAGATCAAGGCGATCCAGTCCGGTTCGCAGTACGCCGGCTTCCCGATCAAGCCGGAAAACGGCTCGACGTTCAACTGGGGCTTCGTCTACTCGCCGCACTGGGTGGAAGGCCTCTCGCTGAGCGCCGACCTGTGGCGCATCAAGCTCGACAACACCATCACCACGGTCGGTGCGCAGCAGGTTCTGCTCAGCTGCTTCGTCGGCGCCACCGCCTACTGCCCGCTGGTGCATCGCATCAAGACCGGTCAGGACGCTGGCCAGATCGACTACATCCAGGAGCCGACGGGTAACCTGGGTCGCCTCGATACCAAGGGTCTGGATCTGTCGATCAAGTACCGCCTGCCGCAGTTCTCGTTTGGCCAGTTCTCGGTCGGTCTGGATGCGACCTACCTCGCGCAGTACAACCAGACCGTGGCTCCGGGCATCAGCGACCTTGTGTACCACAACGCAGGGCACATCCTGCCGTACCTGAGCGCTCCGGAAGCATCCTGCCCGAGCGCCCCGTCCGGCGTCTGCACCTTCCCGCGTTGGCGCGCTCTCGCCAACGTCAGCTGGAACCTCGGTCCGTGGGATGCGTCCTGGCGCATGCGCTACATCGGCAAGACCACCCTGGGTTCGGCTCGCGCCGACGAGGACGTCTTCCCGGCTGGCCAGTGCTACTACGCCCAGTTCGGCAAGGATTGTACGCTGCACGGCTACAAGCTCCACTACGGGGCGCGTACCTACAACGACGTGCAGGTCGGCTACAACATCGAGCGCCTGAACACGCGCGTGGATGTGGGTATCGACAACGTGGGCGACATCCAGCCGCCGTTCCTGTGGGCGAACAACTCGCTCAACGGCAACACCGATACGGCGACGTTCGACACGCTGGGCCGCTACTACTGGGCGCGCGTGACCGTGAAGTTCTGATCGAACCGGTCAAGCAAACAGCGTAAACTCAAGGGCCGCGCGAGAAATCGCGCGGCTCTTTTTTTGCCCCGGATTTTTGCAATGGATGAACCCGCCATATTCACGGAAATCGGCAACGCACTCAAAACCGGCAATCCGCTCGAGGCCGAACGCCTGAGCCGCCGCGTGCTGGCCGAGACACCAGACCACATCGATGCACGGCTCGCACTGGCCATGAGCCTGCACGCGCAACACCGCACCGACGATGCGACGCAGGCATACGCGGAACTCACGCGGCTGCAGCCGGAAAGCCATGTGCACTGGAGCAACTACGCGACCATCCTCGCCGAATCCGGCCGCACCGAGGAATCCGAAACGGCCTGGCGCCGCGCCATGGAGTGCGATCCAGCTGATCCGGAGCCATATGTCCAGATTGGGCAGCGGCAGATGGGACGCAAAGAATACCTCGCCGCGCGGGACACGCTGCTCGACGCCTTCGAACGCGATCGCGACGCGCCGCGTCCGCGCATACTTGCCGCGCGCGCCTGTGCACTGGCGCTGGATTTCCGCGGTTGCGAGGATTTGCTCAAACCCTGGCGCACCTGGCTGCCGCTGGACGATACCTACCTGCAGGTGGAACTGGCGCGCAACCTGCTGCTGCTGGCCGACGCGCCGGGAGCGCAGTTCGCCATGCAGGAACTGCTCGCCCGCCAGCCCGATCGCGTCGATGCACGCATCCTGCTGGCACGTATCGATGAACGGCTCAACCTGCTGGACGAAGCCGAAACGGCGCTGCAGCCACTCGACGCGATGCAACTCGGCGACGCCGCACGCCGCCAGGTGCTCAACACGCGCGCGCTGATTGCCCTGCGTCGCGGTGATCCCCAACACGCGCGCGCGCTGCTGGAACAATCCGGGCCGGTCCAGGACAACGACTACGCGTACTGGTTCGAGCTGGCCAATGTCTGCGACAAGTTACGCGACTCGGCGGCGGCGATACGCGCCCTGCACGAAGCGCACGCGCGCCAGGTGACCGAATTCAAGCATGCCGCGCCGGAAAGTTTCGCCGCCGACGCCTTGCCGATGCCTGGCAAGGTGCGCGAAATCACGGCGGACGAGTATGCACGCTGGCCACGCTACCGCGCGCCGGATTCGCGCGACTCGCCGGTTTTCGTGGTCGGGTTTCCGCGTTCCGGCACCACGCTTCTCGAGCAGATGCTTGATGCGCACCCGCAGCTGCAATCAATGGACGAAACGCCGTTCTTCGAGCGTCTTGCCAGCAAATTGCGATCGCACAATCCGCGCATCCTGGACGATCTTTCGGTACTGCGCCAGTACGACTGCGACGAATTGCGCAAGATGTATTTTCTGATGACCGCCGAACGCATTCCGCGTCGCGACGGCGCCCAACTCGTGGACAAGAATCCGCTGAACATGGCGTGGTTGCCCCTGATCCACCGCCTGTTTCCGGAAGCCAAATTGATCTTGTGCGTACGCCATCCCTGCGATGTCGTGCTGTCGTGTTACATGCAGAATTTCCGCTCGGTCGTGCTCGGCGCGGCCTGCGAGAACCTCGATCGGCTCGCGGCGGCTTACGTGCAGGCCATGCGTACCTGGCTGCAGCATGCGTCCGTCATCCAGCCCGATGTCCTCGTCTCGCGTTACGAAGACCTGGTCGCCGATACGCCGGCGCAGACGCAGCGCATTGCCGCTTTTCTCGAACTCGACGACGCCGCGCCGATGTTGCAATTCGACCGCCGCGCGCGCGAGAAGGCCTATATCCAGACGCCGAGCTACAGTCAGGTCATCGAACCGGTCAATCGCAAGGGGCTGGGCCGCTGGCACATGTATCGTGAATGGTTCGAGCCGATCCTGCCGACCCTGCAACCGATGCTCGACCACTGGGGTTATTCGGCGAACTTGCCCAACTCGGGCACGAACGGCGCATAGTTTCGCCAGCGCCCGACCGAACGCGTGTAGACGGGCTGGCGCGCCTGCCACAGGCTGGCCGTTCCGATCGCTTCGGGCGCCGCATCCGTTCGTTGCGCGGGATTCGAGCGCAAGCCGATCCATTCGGCAAGCGCGGCGATTTGTGCTTGCGGCTGCGCGGCCAACTCCTCGTAGCGCAGTGTGCGAATCGCATCCGGATAGCGTGCGCTCCAGAGCGCCATCAGCCGCTCGCAATCGCGCATGACCAGCGCGATATCGGCAAAATCGTAGGCGTAACCCTGTACCTCTTCGCTGAAGGATTGCGTCCACAGCGACAGTGCCGTGTCGCGTGCGCCGCGCGTGCAGTGCACGATGCGCGCGTTCGGCCACAACGTCATGATCAAATCGACATAGCGGAAATTGAGCGGCTGTTTGTCGATGAAAAATCGTGCGGCGCCGGAATCGTCCTGGCGCAACTGTGCGGCATAAATCGCAGCGCAGCGTTCGAGCACGGCGCGCGACGGATTGCCGGCCAGCGGCGGCAATTGCGCGAGTTTCGCCAGCCACGGCAATTCGCCGCGATTGCGCACGGACGGATATCGCGCCAGCAGTTCTGCTGCCAGGGTCGTGCCCGACCGCGGCATGCCGACGATAAACACTGGCACGAAATCCGGCGCATCGAGTTTCTGCGCAAAAGGCCTGGATGACAGCCGCGCTTCGATCGCGCGCCGCCAGTTCTTGCGCGACCAGGCCGTCGTTGCGTGCGCAAGTGCGTTGGCGCGGCGAAACAACTGCGCCGCTTGTGCGTAATCGCCGATATCGTCGCGTGCCTTGCCCACGGCAAACAATAACGAAGCGCGCGCCTTGTCCGACAGATCCGCCCGCGCCAAGGCATCGTCGAAGCGGCGAAAATCCGGATGCGCCGCGTCTGCATAGCGCTGTGCGCTGGACAATCCCAACGGCGCGTTCCATTCGCAGGCGCGCGCATCGTGAGCGAGTGCGAATTCGAAGTGCGTTCGCGCACGCTCGAATTCGCCCAACTGCACGTCGAGCATTCCAGCATAGGCATGCAGGCGCGCATCGTCCGGCTTCGTGGCCACTGCGCCTTCTGCGATATTCGAGGCGGCGCGCTTGCGCCCGCCTTCGTCAAGCAGTTCGATCGCGCGGATGGCGAGTTCCGCGTCATGCGTGCCGGTCGAGAAACAAACTTGCAGCACATCCGCCGCCGCCGCGCCGCGACCGGCATCGAACAACACTTCGGCCAGAGTAAATGCCGCCGCGAAATCGCCGGGCTCCCGTGCCAGGACTTGCCGCAGCAGCTCTTCGGCATCGCTGTCGCGACCCGATTGCCGGTGAATGCCGGCCAAGGCGCGGCGCAATTCCAGTGATTCCGGATGTTCGGCCAATCCTGCCGTGGCGGCGCGAATGGCGCCTTGCCAGTCGGCGAGCAGTACCGCCGCGCGCAGTTCCGCCAGCGCCTGCGCTTCAGCCGGCATGAGCGGCATCCCCGAACTTCGGCAATCCGAGCGCGATGCGCAAGGGATCGAGCAGGGCAGCGTAATCCCCGCCACGTGCGGTATCGGCGCGCAGCGGTTGGCGAACTTGCGCGGCGCTGGGCGAGCGCACTTCGCGCGCGGTTTCGTGAAAGCGCAGACAGGCGTCTTCGAACGGTAAACCGCAAAAATCGAGCAAGGCGCGAATCTGTGCCTGCGGATCGACAACCAGTGCTTCGTAGTCCTGCCAGCGGACGTATGTCGGCTGACGTTCGTACCAGGCGCGGGTAGTGCGATCGAAGCTGCGCCAGTAGGCGGCGAGATCCGCGAAGTCACGCGTCCATTCGTAGCCAGCAAAATGCTGGCGATAGCAGGAAAAACAGGTCTCCAGCGGATCGCGCCGGCACACCACGATGCGCGCGCCCGGCAGCATGGCGCGGATCGCGCCGATCTGGATCCAGTTGTTCGGCATCTTGTCGACGAAGCGCGGCTTGCGCGCGCGCCAGTGCGCGGTCCGTTCCAGGTAACGCCGGCCCAGCCGCGACCAGTCCGCCGGAGTCTGCGCGCCGATCCATAGTGCCAGCGGCGCGGCGCGGCGCTGCGCTTCCTCGTTGAGCGTGAGCGCGAGATCCGGCAGCTCGCCCGCGCCTTCGACCTGCGAATGCGAAGCGAGGATCTGCTCGGCCAAGGTCGTGCCCGAGCGCGGCAGGCCGACGACGAAGATGACATCGCCGCCCAATGCCGGATCGTCCGCACCAATAGCGGACGAACACGCATCGCGCAACGCGCCAAGCTGTACGTCGAACGCCACCGCATCCCACTTTCTGCGCCGTCGCGCGATCGCATTGGCCTGCGCCAGCGCATCCAGCGATTCGCCGAAACGGCGCTGGTCGTCCAGCGCCTTGCCCAGTGCAAACCCCATCGCAATGCGGTCGTCATCGCTGGCGCGCGGATCGCGCAGCGCCGCGCGCAAGGCTTCGACATCCGCCGCGTCGAGGCGCACGGTCTTGATATTGGCAATGCCCCACCACGCCATGCCGGCCCATGGCCGCGCTGCGAGGATGCGGCGATATTCGGCGACGGCTTCGTCGTTGCGACCGCGAACCTTCAGCGTGTCCGCCAGTTGCGCGCGTGCGTCGGCGTTGCCCGGATCGAGCACGACGGCCTGGCGCAATGCGGCGTCGGCCTCGGCGTAACGCACGCAGCGAACGAGCACGATGCCCAGGTTGTACCAGGCAGCGGCGAAGTCCGCTTGCAATTCGCAGGCGCGCCGCAGTTCGACGATCGCCTGATCGAATTCCCCCGCATCGGCGAGGATGCTGCCGAGTGTGTTGTGATACAGCGCATCGTCGGGCCGCTGTGCCAGCGCGCGCCGCATCACGCTGGCAGCCTGGGTGCGCTGCCCGCGCAGATTCAGGATTCCGGCTTCAAGGCGCAACGCCTCTGGATGATCCGGATGGCTGGCCAGCGCAGCGGCCAGTGCGCGCGCCGCATCGTCGGGGCGGCCAGCTTCCAGCGCCTGCGCGGTTGCGACAATCGATTGTGCTGCGGCCTGCGACAGTCCGCGCAGACGCGAGGAGGTTTTCATCGGACAATGATCGCATGTGCCGCACGGCGTTGCGACCGGCGATAATGCACGGATGCCGGACTCCGCACACCGTCGCCAGGGATCCGATCCGATTGCCGCCGACCGCGCATTGCGCCGCGTGCTGGCCCGCGATCCCACCGATCGCGCAGCAGCGCAGGAACTGGCGCACCTGTTGCGCGAACAGGGCCGCATCGCGGCGGCATCCGCCGTGGTGATCGATTCGCAGAATGCACGCAACGCCGATATCGATGAAATGCGCGCGGCGCTGGTCTTCCTGCGCGAGTGCGGCAGTTACGCCCAGGCGCTTGCGCTCGCGCGCCAGGCGCTGCGGCGCTGGCCGAACGACGCAGGCCTGATCTCGTTTGCGGGCAGCTTCGCGCTTGGCGTCGGCGAATTCGACGCCGCCCGCGACTATCTGCGCCGTGCCGTCGATGCCGATCCCGGCGTTGCCGGAAACTGGCTGCGCCTGAGCCTTTGCCAGCGTTTCGAACGCGCCGATGACGATGTCCTGATGCGGCTGCAAGAGGCCTGGACGCAACCTCTGGCGCCTGCCGTGCGCGCATGCGTGGGCTTCGCGCTGGGCAAGGCGTTCGACGATCTGCACGACCACGCGCGCGCGGGCCGCCGTTGTGTTGCGCGAGTCGAACGCGCTCGCACACGAGCAGTCGCGCTGGTCTGCCTCCGCCTGGAATCGTTTCGTGCAGTCTCGGCTCGACGCCGATAAGCTGCCAGCCATCGATGCCGTCGAGGACTTTTCCCCGGTTTTCGTCGTCGGCATGCCGCGCACGGGAACCACGCTCACCGCGAAACTGCTCGGCGACAGTGGATCGGTGCGCGATCGCGGTGAGTTGAACTGGATCGCCGGAATTCGCGGTCTGCTTGTCGAGCAAAACCGTTTGCGCGATCCGGCTGCGCTCGCATCCGCCGCGCACATCATCGCCGCACAGATGCGTCGCGACGATGCGCCGGCGCGCTGGTACCTGGACAAGAACCCGATGAACTTCCGCCATCTGGATTTCGTCGCCGCGCTGTTTCCGCACGCCAAGGTCATCCACTGCCGGCGTGGCGCACGCGACACGGCGCTGTCGTTATGGACTCAGCATTTCGCGCACACGGACCTCGGCTTTGCCTACGCGTTCGGCGACATCGCGCAGGCGCTGACCGGACACGCGCGCCTGATGGAGCACTGGCGCACCACGCTGGCGTTGCCGATTCTCGATCTGGATTACGAAACGCTCGTCGCCGACAGCGCCGGCAGCCAACGACGGTTGCTGGAATTCAGCGGCCTGCCCGACGACCCGTCCCTGCAAGCACGGCCGGCGACACCCATCGTCGCCGCCAGCGTCTGGCAGGCGCGGCAGCCGGTGTATGCAAGTTCGCTCGGACGCTGGCGCAACTATGCGCAGCACCTTCCGGAATTGACCGCGCTCTTTGCGCCCTGAGTCACCGTGCTTACTGCTTGCGCAACTGGATATCGCCGCTCATCGCTTCGATGCCGATCTGCGCGCTGCCTGCACCAACCGTGGTTTTCAGGCTGCTGCCGGGCCCGTGCGATTTTTCCTGCGGCTGGCCGAAATCACTGCGAATGTCGCCGCTGAAACTCGAGGCATCGATGCGCGCGGACAACCCCGCTGGCAGATGCAAGGTCACCCCGCCGCTCATGGACGACAGATGCAAGTGCGCGTCGTTCGCGGGCGCGACGGTGATGTCGGCGTCGCCGGATACGCTGCCGGATTCCAGTTCGCTGATGGCGCCACAGGCGCAGTCCATATTGCCGGAGACCGTCTCCAGCTTGATCCGGCCACCGAGATTCTTCGCACTGATGTCGCCGCTCACCGTCTGCACATGCGCACGGCCGCTCGAGCCTGCAGGCACCGCCAGCGTCACATTGCCGCTGACGCTATCGACGTCGATCTGCGGCGCCGAACCTGCAATCGTCACGTCACCGCTTACGCTGCCAACCTTGAGTGTTTTTCCGTCCATGCCATCGACGTTCGCGTCGGCGCTGACCACGCTCAGGTCGAGTGCGGCATTCTTCGGCACATGCAGGATCAGGTTGCTGTCGTGGCTCGGCGCATTCGAACCGAACCATCCGGATTTAGTCGTCTTCACTTGCAGGGACAATTTTTTCGCGTCGCCGGAAACTGCCAGCGTCGAGCCTGCGCCAAGGCTGCCTTCGAGTTTGACCTGAGCCTGGTCCCAGCCGGTTACCTGCACCTTGCCACTGATGTTGGCGACGACGGCGCTTCCATCCGCGGCAAGCGGCCAGGACTCGTTCAGGGTCTTGGACGCGTCGCCGGCAGCGATGTCGTGCCAGGCCGAATCGGCGCACGCGTAGCCGCTGCCGGCCAGCAGGAATCCAATTGCCAGCGCGTGAAGAATCGTCGTTTTCATGTCGTCGGTCTCATGTCGTTGTTTCGGGTCGTCGTCTCGTGGGTTATCCAGCGCTGTTTTCCTGCCGCAGCAGGCGCATACGCTGATCGTTGGTGCGGTTGAGCAGGCCGACCAGGAACACGGCCCGCGGATGTTGTTCGATGGCACGCTGCAATTGCACATTGGCGGCATCCAGATCACGCGCGGCAGCGGCGAGCGCCGGATTCGCCGGCACGGCCCAGGCCAGCGGCGCACTGTCCGCGGAAACGTTCGGCGTGATCTGCGGTGCCATCGAGGCGACCGGATAGATCGCCTGAATTTGCGTGCGCCAGGCGATCGCGCCGACGCTGCAAGCCACAATCATTGTCGCCGCCAATCCCAATCCCATCCGCCAGAGTTGCGTCGCAGGGCGCACCGCGATGCGCGCGGAAATTGGCAGCCACAGGTCGCGTGACGGTTCCACGTCGCCACCAAGCTTGCGCAGTTCGCTGCGCCACTGGAATTCGTTCCCGGTATTCATGCCGCCTCTCCAAGTGCTCGCCGCAGCAAGCCGCGCGCGCGATGCAGTTGCGCTTTCGACGAACCCACGGCCATGCCCAGTTCGGCCGAGATTTCTTCGTGCTTGTAGCCCTCCACGTCGTGCAACACGAGCACCGCGCGTGCGCGCGTGGGCAGCGCCGCCACGGCGCGTTCCAGATCGCCGCGTTCGGCCGCGCAAAACGGGACTTCGCCGCCGGCAGCCGCATGTAACGCCTCGTCGTCCGTGGCGTCCTCGTCGCGGCGGATGCGCAAATCCATCAGCGCGATGTTGACGCCCAGGCGGTGCAGCCAGGTCGCGAACGCGGATTCGAAACGGAAACCGGCGAGCTTGCGCCAGGCCTGCACGAAGGCGTCCTGGGTCAGTTCCTCGGCGCGCGCGCGATCCATGCCGACCAGGCGCAGGATCGCGCCATGCACGCGGGCGACATGGCGGCGGTAGAGTTGCTCGAACGCCGCCGTGTCGCCGGAGACCGCCCGACGCACCAGCGCCGCATCCGCATCGCGCACCGACGATTCGACAAGGGGGATGTCCGCAGTCAAGGCAAGGCCGTCCATTTGTGAACTTGGATGCGCCAGCAAGGCCTGGGGTTTAGTCCTCCGCTCGGCCTTGCCGATCAGGGCGTGCCGACCGCATCCGACTCCTCCACATCTACAGCCAACACAGCCGCAATGCGCCGGTGCTCGTCCAGCAAGACCCGTGGCATGCGCGCGCCGTAGGACGCGAGGTATTCGCCGATGCTTTCGTATTCGGCCGCCCAGCTCTCCAGATCGACGTGCAGCAGCGCTTCGAGCCTGGATCGCGTCAGGTCGAGTCCGTCCAGATTCAGGTCCTGGGCACGCGGAATATTGCCGATCGGCGTTTCCTCGGCGCCCTCGCTGCCAATGCTGCGGCCGAGGATCCATTCCAGCACGCGCATGTTGTCGCCGAAGCCCGGCCACAGGAATTTTCCATCCTCACCCTTGCGGAACCAGTTGACGTGGAAGATCTTCGGCAGCCTCGCTCCGGGTTTGTCGAGCGAAAGCCAATGCGCGAAATAGTCGGCAAAGTTGTAGCCGCAGAACGGCTTCATCGCCATCGAATCGCGGCGCAATACGCCGACCGCGCCGGTCGCGGCGGCGGTCGTTTCCGAACCCATCGCCGCACCGACCAGCACGCCATGGGTCCAGTCACGCGCCTCGAACACCAGCGGCACGAGATGCTCGCGGCGGCCGCCGAAGACTATGGCGGAAATCGGCACGCCTTGCGCATCTTCCGCATGCGGCGACCAGCTCGGGCACTGTTTTGCGGAAACCGTGAAGCGCGAATTCGGATGTGCGGCCGGGCCATTTGATGCGAGGTAATCGCGCCCCTGCCAATCCTTGACCGGCACGCCGTCGGGCAGGCCTTCCCACCACGGATCGTCGTCGGCGGTGACGGCGACGTTGGTGAAAATGGTGTCGTGGTTGAGCATGGCCAGCGCATTCGGATTCGTCTTGGCGCTGGTACCCGGCGCGACCCCGAAGAAACCCGCCTCGGGAT
>OEIU01001057.1_pt1 | contig 20052 bp, 15 predicted proteins | sample 1539221 | NCBI WGS metagenome assembly OEIU01 (sample SAMN03792071, study PRJEB22550) | activated sludge metagenome | feature: wastewater treatment plant; material: activated sludge; isolation source: Wastewater treatment plant of a petroleum refinery complex | place: Argentina: Zarate | collected...
TGTTGGCCTTCTCGGCCGCGGTCTGGCCGTAGTCGCGCGTGACGGTGACCTCCACCTCGGGCGGCAGCAGGCTGTTGCGCAGCTCGTCGATGCGCGCGCGCACCGCGCGCGCGACGTCGACGGCGTTCTCGCCCGGCTTCTTGGTGACGCTCAGCGTGACGGCGGGAAAGACGCGCCCGGCTTCGGCGGCGCGCTCGGCCTGCGTCTGCGGGGGCGTCGTCGCCGCGTGGGCCTGTCCCGCGCTCGCGCCGGCGCCCGGCGTGAACCAGACGTACTGCTGCGGCTGCGCCGCGCCGGCCTCGATCCGGGCGACCTCGCGCAGGTACACCGGCCGGTTGTTGTGGACGCCGGCCACCAGCGCGCCGACGTCGTCGGCCGAGCGCAGGAACTCGCCGGTCTGCACGGTCAGCATCCCCTTGCCCGACGGGTCGACGACGCTGCCGGCCGGCATGCCGAGGTTCGCAGCGGCGAGCACCTGGCGCAACTGCGCGACGTCCAGGCCGCGCTCGCGCATGCGCGCCGGGTCGAGCGCGACCTGCACGACGCGCCCCGGCCCGCCGGTGGTCTGCACCTCGCGCGTGCCGGGCACGCGCTTGAGTTCGACCTCGACCGCGTGCGCGACGCGCTCGAGCTCGACAGCCGGCGCCGCGTCGCGCCGCCACAGCGTGACCGCGAGCACCGGCACGTCGTCGATGCCCTTGGGCCGGACGATCGGCGTGAGGACGCCGAGGTCGCGCGGCAGCCAGTCCTGGTTGGCGTTGAGCACGTCGTACAGGCGCACCAGCGCCTCGGTGCGGGGCACGCCGACCTGGAACTGCACGGTGAGCACCGCGAGCCCCGGGCGGGCGATCGAATAGGTGTGCTCGATGCCCGCGATCTGCGACAGCGCCTGCTCGGCCGGGCGCGCGACCATGTTCTGCACGTCGGTGCTGGAAGCCCCGGGGAACGGGATCAGCACGTTGGCCATCGTCACGTTGATCTGCGGCTCTTCCTCGCGCGGCGTCACCAGCACCGCGAACAGGCCGAGCAGCAGCGCGACCAGCGCCAGCAGCGGCGTGATCGCGTTGGCCTGGAACGCGCGCGCGATGCGCCCGGAGACGCCCAGGCGCGGGGCTTCGCTGGCGGGAGCCACGGCGCCCGCGGAATCGTTGGGTTTCATCGGATCGTGCCCGCCCACGTCAACGCGCGCCTTCGGCCGGCGCCGGCTTCGCACCGGCCAGGCCCGCCCTGACCGGGTCGACCGCGATGCGATCGCCTGGCTTCAGGCCCGCCAGCACCTCGACGCCGGCCTCGCCGTGTTCGGCGCCCACGCGGACCGCCTGCAGCACGAACGCCTGGTCGCGCGCGACGTAGACCCCGGTCAGCTCGCCGCGCCGCAGCACGGCCCCCGCCGGCACCATCAGCCGTTCGGACGAGCCACCGGCGAAGCGCACGCGCACGCTCTGGCCCGGCACGGCACCGGCGACGGCCGCCGCCGGCAGGTCGAGCCTGAACTCGACGGTCTGGGAAACGGGATCCGCGCCGGGAAGCCCGGTGCTGGCCGTCGGCGCCACCCAGTCGCCCGACGGCATGCGCACCTGCACGCGCTGCGCCTGCCGCGCCAGCGCCTGCTGCGAGGCCGGCACGTAGGCCACCGCACGCATCGGCTGCGGCGCATAGACGGTGACGATCGCGCGCCCCGGCGCCGCCAGGTCGCCCGCCTCGACGTGCGTGGCGAGTACCAGGCCGTCGTACGGCGCGACCACGCTGGTGAAACTGCGCGCCAGCGCTGCCTGGCTGCGGCCGGCCTGCGCCTGCTGCTGGCCCGCCTGCGCGGCCTTGAACTGCGCCTCGGCGACGTCGAGCGCCGCCTGGCTGATGAAGCCCTGCGCGCGCAGCAGCTTGCTGCGCTCGTAGCTCGCCCGCGCGTTCGCCAGTTCGGCCTGCGACTGCGCGACTGCCGCGTCGCTGCGCGCCAGCCCGGCCTGGGCCTCGCGCTCGTCGATGCGGGCCAGCACCTGGCCGGCGCGCACGGCGTCACCGGCGCGCACCGACAGCTGCACGACGTTGCCCGACACCTGCGCGGCCACGGTGCTCTGGCGCACCGCCTGCAGCGTGCCGTCGAGCTCGAGTCCGGAGCCGACTGCGCTGGGCTGCGCGGCCACGGTGGCGACCACGGGTGCCTGCTGGGCGACCGCGAGCGACCCGGCCGACCCGAGCGCGACTGCCAGGGCGGCCGCTGCCGTGCGGGAACGAACTGTCGTCATGTGCATTTTTTCCGTCTGGTCTGTCGGGTGCATACGTCTGCCGGGGTGCATACCCTACCCGGTATTATTGAATACCCCACCCTGTATGTCAAGGGGTGGCTGAGAAGACGAAGCGACGGCCGCGTCGGCGCCGGGCCCGCGCGCCCTCGACAGCATGGACCGCCGGCGTTCCCATTTCCAGCGCCGTGCGCCGCGACCGGCCACGGGCACTGGTATCCTGCCCGTTCGATGACCTCCGCGCCCCTTCCGCGCTGGCTCGGCGTTGCGCTGCTGCTGACGATCGCCGCGACCTTCGCCAGCAACCACGTCGCCGCCCGGCTCGCGTTCGACCACGGCGCCAACGTCGCGACCGCGGTCGCGGTCAGGTCGGCAGGCACCGCGCTGTTCGTGCTGGCGCTGCTGCGCCACGGGGGCGTCGCGCCGCGGATGCCGCTGCCGACGCTGGGCCGGGCTGTCGCGATCGGCCTGCTCGTGTCGATCCAGAGCCTGTGCCTGTACTCGGCCGTCGCGCGGATCCCGGTGGCACTGGCGCTGCTGGCCTTCAACACGTTTCCGCTGCTGCTCGGCCTGATCTCCTGGGCCGCCGGCGGCGAGCGGCCGTCGCGGCGCGCGTTCGTCGCGATGCCGATCGCGCTTGCGGGACTGGCGCTGGCGCTCGACGTCGCGGGCCTCGCCCGGCCCCCCGCGGGCGACGCGTCAGCGCCGGCGTCGATGGCCACGGGGGTCGCGTTCGCGCTGGGCGCCGCCGCGTCGTTCGCCAGCGCGCTGTACCTGACCACGCGCTGGCTGGGCACCACCGACGGGCGCCTGCGCACGCTGGTCCTGATGCTCGTGGTGGCGGCGGTCGCCATCGCGGGCGGCGCGGTCGGTGGCAGTTTCCACTGGCCGCGCGACGCGATCGGCTGGGGCGCGCTGGCCGCGCTGACCGTGCTCTACGGTTCGGCGATCACCGCGCTGTTCGTGCTGCTGCCGCGCCTGGGGGCGGTGAACAACGCCGCGGTGCTCAACTTCGAGCCGATCGCGGCGCTGCTCCTCGGCTGGGTGGTGCTCGACCAGCAGGTCGCCCCGATCCAGATCGGCGGGGCGATGGTCGTGATCGGCGCGATCGTCATGCTGACGACCGGGCGGCGCTGAGCGCGGCCCCGGCGCCCCCCGGCGCCCCCCGGCGCGGCGCCGACCGCACCCGACCGCACCCGACCGCACCCGACCGCGCCCGACCGCGCCCGACCGCGCCCGACCGCACTCGGCAACGCGCCGGACGCGTTCCCGGACGTACCGGGACTTTCCGGACGGCTTGCAGACTTTTAGCGGCTTTTCGACTATTTTCCCTGCTCAATGGGGCCACGATCCCCGCAATTGTCGTTCCATTACATTTGTCGAAATGTTGCTTTCACGCTATACTCCACAAGCTCCGCCCACGACACAGAGAGGTTTCAGCTCATGTGCGGCTTTGCCGGCGAAGCACGCTTCGACTCCACCCCTGCCGATATCGGCACCGTCGCCCGGATGGGCGCCACCCTGCGGGACCGCGGCCCCGACGCCTCGGGCGCCTTCCAGCAAGGATCGATCGCACTGGCGCACCGGCGCCTGCGAATCATCGACCTGTCCGAGCACGCGCAGCAGCCGATGACCGACCCGACGCTGGGCCTGACGCTGGCGTTCAACGGCTGCATCTACAACTACCGCGAGTTGCGCGCCGAACTCGAGGCGCTCGGATACGGGTTCTTTTCCGATGGCGACACCGAAGTCGTCCTGAAGGCGTTCCACGCCTGGGGTCGCGATTGCGTGCGGCGCTTCCACGGGATGTTCGCGTTCGCGATCGCCGAACGCGACAGCGGAACCCTGACGCTCGCCCGCGACCGCTTCGGCATCAAGCCGCTGTACCTGGCGCCGGTCGCCGGCGGGCTCCGGTTCGGCTCGTCGCTGCCGGCGTTGCTGGCGGGCGGCGGCGTGGACACGTCCGTCGACCCGGTCGCGCTGCACCACTACCTGAGCTGGCACGCGGTGGTGCCGCCGCCGCACACGATGCTGGCGGGCGTCCGCAAGCTGGCGCCGGCCACCGTCGCGAGCTGGACCGCGGACGGCCGCTGCGAGGCGACCCGCTACTGGGACTTGCGGGTGAAGACGGACCCGGCGCTCGCGGCCCTCCCCGTGGCGGAGCGCGAGCGGCTGGTCGGCGATGCACTGCGAACCGCGGTTCGCCGCCGGATGGTCGCCGACGTCCCGGTCGGCGTGCTGCTCTCGGGCGGCGTCGATTCGAGCCTGATCGTGGCGCTGCTCGCCGAGGCCGGCCAGCACGAGCTGAGCACGTTCTCGATCGGCTTCGAGGCGGCCGGCGGCGAGGCGGGCGACGAGTTCGCGTTCTCCGATCTCGTCGCCGAGCGCTTCGGCACCCGGCACGCGCAGATCCGGATTCCGACGTCCGACCTGCTCGCGGCGTTGCCCGGGACGGTCGCCGCGATGAGCGAGCCGATGGTCAGCTACGACAACGTCGCGTTCTACGCGCTGTCGCGCGAGGTTTCGCGGCACCTCAAAGTGGTCCAGAGCGGCCAGGGCGCCGACGAGGTGTTCGCCGGCTATCACTGGTACCCGAAGCTCGCCGGCAGCGCCGACCCGGCGCGCGACTACGCGGACGCCTTCTTCGACGTCGACCACGACGGCTATCTGGCGACGGTCGACGAAGCGCACGCGACCGACGACGCGAGCCGCGCGTTCGTCGAGCGAGAATTCGCCGCCGCGCACGGCGAAACGCCGGTCGAGAAGGCCCTGCACCTGGACACGACGGTGATGCTCGCCGACGACCCGGTCAAGCGCGTCGACAACATGACGATGGCCTGGGGCCTGGAGGCGCGCGTGCCGTTCCTCGACCACGAACTGGTCGAGCTCGCCGGGCGCCTGCCGGTCAGCGACAAGCTGGGCGACGGCGGCAAGGGCGTGCTGAAGTCGATCGCGCGGCGGCTCCTGCCCCGCGAAGTCGTCGACCGGCCGAAGGGCTACTTCCCGGTGCCGATCCTGAAGTACCTCGACGGCCCGGTGCTCGACATCGTCCGCGACGCGCTCGGCAGCCGCGCCGCGCGCGAGCGCGGGCTGTTCCGCCCCGCGACGGTCGAGCGCCTGCTCGCGGCCCCCGCCGAGCACATCACCCCGCTGCGCGGCTCCAGGCTCTGGCAGGTCGCGCTGCTCGAACTTTGGCTGCAGGCGCGCGGGCTCTGACCCGGCGCCCCGGCAAGGAGGACCCGATGACGATGACGAAGACCGCGCGAGACCGTGACCCGATGGATCCGGTGCGGATGGCCTCGCTGAAGCACTGGGGCGACCTGCCCGAGGGGGCCAGCGAGCGGATGACCGACGAGGCCGAGGTCGACTGCGGCTGGGGCCGGCTGATCTTCGGCCAGACCTACGGGTCGCCGGAACGACTCGCCGAAGCGATTCGCCGAGAAACGCCTGGCCGCCGCGACGTTGCGCTGTACATCCGCGATCCGCACGTGGTCGTCGGCCTCGCGCCGCAGCAGCTGTTCCTGGACCCCTCGCACACGTTCCGGCTGGCGCTGCAGGCCGCGCCGCTGGACGCGCCGCCGAACGCGGGGCTGCGCATTCGCGCGGCGCGCCCCGAGGACGAGGCGGCAGTGAACCGCATCTATCTGTCGCGCACGATGGTGCCGGTGCGCGACGGCTTCTTCGCCGACGCGCAGGAGGACGCGGCGCTGCAGCTGCTCGTCGCGGAGGATGCCGACAGCGGTGCGATCCTCGGCGCGGTCACCGGCGTGGACCACGTCGCCGCCTGCAACGATCCCGATGCCGGTGCGAGCCTGTGGTCGCTCGCCGTCGACCCGCAGTCCACGCGTCCTGGCGTCGGCGAGGCGCTGGTGCGCGCGCTCGCGGCGCGCTTTCACGCGCGCGCCCGCAGCTACCTCGACCTGTCGGTGATGCACGACAACGCCGAAGCGATCGCGCTGTACGAAAAGCTCGGCTTCGAGCGCGTGCCGGTCTACTGCGTGAAGAACAAGAACCCGATCAACGAGAAGCTCTTCGTCGGGCCGGACAGCTTCGGCGAGCTGAACGTCTACGCGCGGATCCTGGTCGACGAGGCGCGGCGCCGCGGCATCGGCGTCGAGGTGCTCGACGCCGAGCACGGCTACTTCCGCCTCGCGCTGGGCGGGCGGACGATCACCTGCCGCGAGTCGCTGTCCGAGCTCACCTCGGCGATCGCGATGAGCCGCTGCGACGACAAGCGCGTCACGCGTCGCGTGCTGACCGAAGCCGGCCTGAGGATGCCCGAGCAGATCCTCGCGGGAAGCCGCGACACGCTCGGCACGTTCGTCGCGCGGCACGGCCGCGTCGTGGTCAAGCCCGCGCGCGGCGAACAGGGCCGCGGGGTGAAGGTCGACCTGCGCAGCCTCGCCGAGGTCGAGCGGGCGATCGCCGGCGCGCGCCGCTTCTGCGAAGACGTGATCGTCGAGGAACTCGTGCCGGGCGAGGACCTGCGCGTCGTCGCCATCGACTACCGGGTCGTCGCGGCGGCGACGCGCAGTCCCGCGCAGGTGACCGGCGACGGCCGGAACAGCGTGCGCACGCTGATCGCCAAGCAGAGCCGTCGCCGCCGTGCGGCGACCGGCGGCGAGAGCTCGATCCCGCTGGACGCCGAGACGCGACGCTGCGTCGAGGCGGCCGGTCAATCGATGGACACGGTGCTGCCGGCCGGCGAGACGCTGGTCGTGCGCAAGACCGCGAACCTGCACACCGGCGGCACGATCCACGACGTCACCGACCGGCTGCACCCCGAGCTCGCGGCGGTCGCCGAACGCGCCGCGCGCGCGCTGGAGATCCCGGTGGTCGGCTTCGACTTCATCGTGCCCGACGTCGAGGGCAGCGCCTACGCGATCATCGAGGCGAACGAGCGCCCGGGACTCGCGAACCACGAGCCGCAGCCCACCGCCGAGCGCTTCGTCGACCTGCTGTTTCCGCAGACGCGGGGGCAGGCATGAGCGCGGCGCCGACGACGACGGGGCCATCGCCCGGGCGCGCGTCGACCCGGCACGCGTCGCCGATCGACCGCGCCTACCTGCTCGACGTGCTCGGCCGGCTGCTCGCGATCCGCAGCCCCTCGGGGATGACCGATCAGATCGTCCTCGCGGTCAGCGAGGAGCTCGACGCGCTGCGTATCCCGCACAGCCTGACGCGGCGCGGCGCGATCCGGGCCGACCTCGAGGGCGCGCGCCACAGTCCCGATCGCGCGATCGTCGCGCACCTGGACACGCTGGGCGCGATGGTCAAGCAGGCCAAGCCGAACGGCCGGCTCGAGCTCGTGCCCATCGGCCACTGGTCGGCGCGCTTCGCCGAAGGCGCGCGGGTCACGGTGCACGCCGACGACGGCCGCCACTTTCGCGGCACCATCCTGCCGCTGAAGGCCTCGGGCCACACCTGGGGCGACGAGATCGACGCGCAACCGGCCGGCTGGGCCCACGTCGAGTTGCGGCTCGACGAACGCTGCCACGGTGTCGACGACCTGGTCCGCCTCGGGGTGAACGTCGGCGACACGGTGTCGATCGACGCGCAGCCCGAGTTCTGCGACAACGGATTCGTCAACGCCCGGCACCTCGACGACAAGGCCGGCGTCGCGGCCCTGCTGGCGGTGGCCCGGGCGTGCCGCGAGAGCGGCGCGCCGCTTCCGGTCGACTGCCACCTGCTGTTCACGATCTCCGAGGAGATCGGCGTTGGCGCCTCGCATATCCTGCACGGCGACGTCGCCGAGCTGGTGTCGATCGACAACGGCACGATCGCCCCGGGCCAGAACACCTGCGAGTACGGCGTCACCGTCGCGATGCAGGACTCGTCCGGCCCGTTCGACTGGCACCTGACGCGACACCTGCTCGCGCTGTGTCGCGAGCACGCGATCGAGCACAGCCGGGACGTCTTCAGGCACTACCGCAGCGACGCGGCGGCCGCAGTCGAAGCCGGCAACGACATCCGCACCGCGCTGGCGTGCTTCGCGCTCGACGCGTCGCACGGCTACGAGCGCACGCACGTCGACTCGCTGATGGCGCTCGCCGACCTGCTCTACGCGTACGTCTGCAGCGAGCCGCTGTTCCGGCGCGACGCGATGAAGCTCGGGCCGGTGGCCGACTTCCCGCAGCCGCCTCCGGCCCCCGGGCAGCCGTCGGCCGACCCGGCGATCGCCGACCAGGCGCCGCCGCGTCAGCCCGGCGGCGAGTCGCTCGCCCGCGCCTGAGCGAATGCGCCGAGCAGCGCGTCGGCGCCCTGCGCGCCGCTGACGCCGACCTTGCCGTCGACGACGAAGAACGGCACGCCGCCGATGCCGAGTTCGCGCGCGTCCAGGTCGGCCTGCCGCGCGCGCTCGAGCGCGGCGCCGTCGTCGAGCGCCGCCCGGATCGCGGCCTCGTCGAACCCGGCCTCTCGGGCGAGCGTCTCGAGGGCCTCGCGCGAGGTCAGGTCGGCGCCTTCGACGAAATACGCGCTGAACAGCCGCTCGACAATCGCCTGCTGCGCTTCGCCCTGCGCGACGCCGATCAGCGCGTGCGCGCGCAGCGTGTTGGGCTGGCGGGCGATCTTCGCGAACTCGGGCGCGAGCCCGACCGCGTGCGCGGCCGCGCTGACCCGCTGGTAGATCGCGGCGGGATCCGAAGCGCCGAACTTCTCGCGCAGGTAGTCGGCGCGGTTCATGCCCTCGTCCGGAAGGTCCGGGTTCAGCTGGAACGGGTGCCAGCGCACCGCCGGTTCGGGCGCATCCGGGTGCGCGGCGCGCCAGCGCGCGAGCGCCGCTTCGAGCTGGCGCTTGCCCACGTAGCACCACGGACAGACGACGTCGGAGACGACGTCGACGCGCAACGCGTCGCCGGCGGGTTCGAGGATCGGATTCATCGGGTCTCCAGCTGAATCAATCTCGCGAGATGAACTCGCCCAGCGCCGACAGCGACGCAACGTGGTCGGCGCAGATCTTCAGCACCACCAGCACCGGAATCGCGACGACCACGCCGCCGAGCCCCCACAACCAGCCCCACAGCAGCACCGCGAGGAAGGTCACGACGACGTTGAGCCTGAGCCGTCGGCCGACGAGGATCGGCTGCAGCAGCTGCCCCTCGATCAGCACCAGGACGAAGAAGCTCAGCGGCACCGCGGCGATCGTCGCCCAGCTGTCCAGGCTCACGAACGCGCCGGCAGTCAACAGCAGCAGGCTCACGCCCGGCCCGGCGTAGGGGATGAAGTTCAGCGCGGCGACCAGTGCGCCCCAGAACACCGGCGACGGCATGCCCAGCCAGGCCATCAGGCCGGCGGTGACGACGCCGAGCGCGAGGTTGATCGCGGCAATGGTCAGGAAGTAGCGCCCGATCTCGACCTGGATCGTGCGGGCGATGCCGACCGCCGTCTTCTTGTCGGTGAGCCGCGGCAGCACGCGGATCAGCTTGCGCAGGAACAGATCGCCCGACGACAGCAGGAAGTACAGCAGCACGATCGTCGACAGCGCGCCGACCAGCAGCGGCTTCGCGTCGTCGATCGCCTTGAAGATGTCGCGCCGCTCGACGACCACTTCCTTCGGCTTCGGCTTGTTGGGGCCGCCCGCCCCCTCGGCGATGCCTGCGACGCGCTCCTGCGCGCCCTGGATCGTCTCGAGCGGCCGCTTGGCTTCGCGGATCCGGAACTCGAGCTTGCGCCACTCGGGCGACTTCGGGTTCAGCCAGCGCTGCGCCGGCGCGGCCAGTTGCGTCGCGGCGCCGACCAGTGCCGCCATCAGTGCCACGACCACCAGCAGCGCACCGAGCCAGCGCGGCAGGCGCAATCGCTCGACGAGGTCGACGGCCGGCGTCAGCAACAGCGCGAGCAGGATCGCCAGCACGATCGGCAGGAGCAGGGCCTGCCCGGCAGACAACGCTGCCGCACCCGCGACCAGCGCCAGCACGCCCAGGCTGACCCGCATGCCGGGCCAGCCGGGCCAGGATTCGACGACCGCCGGCTGGCGTGGCGGGGGCGCCTCGGCGACGCTGCGCGCGGCTTCGTCGACCGCGGCTTCGTCGACTACGGCCTGGTCGACTGCGGCTTCGTCGATCGCTGCCTCGTCGACCGTGACGGCGCCGCTCGCGTCGACGCCGGCCGCCCCCACCGGCCGGTCACCCGCGGGGCTGCCGCTCATCCGGATCTCCCGCCCAGCCGGGCACGCGCCAGTCGCGCGCCAGCGCGATGAGCCGCATCCCGGCGGTGACCACGATGCCCGCGACGAGCGCCTGCCAGTCGGCCCCGAGCACGCCGGCGACCGCGAGGAATGCCCACGCGCCCGCGAACGAGCACACGGCATAGGGCCGGTGATCGCGGAAGATCGCCGGCACTTCGTTGCACAGCACGTCGCGCATCACGCCGCCGAACACGCCGGTCACGACCCCCATCAGCGCGCAGACGATCGCCGGCTGCCCCAGCTCCCAGGCCATGCCGGCTCCGGAGGCGCTGAACAGCCCCATGCCGAACGCGTCGGCCCAGAGCATCGGCCAGGCCGGCGGCGTCGGGCGCGCCGCGTGCAGCCAGAGCCATCCGACGACGACCAGCGCGAGCACGGCCCAGACGTAGCCGCTGTGCATCACCCAGAAGAACGGCCGGCGATCGAGCAGCAGGTCGCGCAGCGTGCCGCCGCCGAAAGCCGCGAAGAAGGTCACCGCCGCGACCCCGACGATGTCCATCCGCTTGCGCGTCGCCTCGATGAATCCCGACAACGCGAACGCCAGCGTGCCGGCCACTTCGATGGCCGACAGCAGCACGCCCGCGGGCACGCCCCCGTTCATTGCAATGCCCCGGCGCGGCGGCGGCCCTGTCGCGCGCGCAGGCGAATGTCGCAGGCCACCGGCGGCGGCCGGCGCGCGGTCGTCGAGCGATTCGCGCGGCGTTTGCGATCGACATCGGGCATCGTGAGGGGACGCGAGCGTCTCGGGGTCGAAGAGCGCCGCGCGTCATCGCGCGGCCACCGGATCGTACCGCCATTCGCCGGCCACCGCGCGCGACGCGGCCGGGCGCCTGGGCCGGGCGTTTATCATGCGGGCACGACCGCTTCGCGGTTCCATTCGCCCTTCTACGATGCACGACGCGATGCACGACGACCCCACCGCGACCCGGCCGGACCTCCGGGCACTGAGATGACGACGCAGGCCGACGCGATCGTGATCGGCGCCGGCATCGTCGGCGCAGCCTGCGCGCGCCGACTGTCCGAACGCGGACTGCGCGTCGTCGTGCTCGAGCGCGAACCGGCGCCGGCAGCGGGCTCCACCGGACGCAGCGCCGCCGGCGTGCGGGTGCAGTTTTCCGAAGAGGTCAACGTGCGCCTCTCGGCCGCGAGCATCGCCGAGTATCGCGGACTGCCCGAGGCCGGCTACCGGCCGATCGGCTACCTGTTCTACGTGCCGCAGGCCCGATGGAGCGCGCATCGGGAGGCCGCGCTGATGCAGCAGCGCCTCGGCATGCCGGTCGAGCTCCTCGACGCTGCCGCGGCGACGCGCATCGTGCCCGCCGACACCGACGGTCTCGGCGGCGCGACCTGGTGCGCGCTCGACGGCGTCGTCGATCCCCACGGCATCACGATGCGCTGGCTCGCGCATGCGCGCTCGACCGGCGCGGTGGTCAAGTTGAACTGCGCGGTGCGCTCGATCGAGCGAAGAGGCGAGCGGTGGCGGGCCAGCACCGCAGACGGCGAGTTCGAGGCGGGCTGGATCGTCAACGCCGCGGGCGCCTGGGCCGGAGAGGTCGCGGCGCTGGCGGGGCTGCAGGTACCGGTGCGCCCGGCCCGGCGCATGGTCTACACCACGGCGCCGCTCGCGCCGGCGCCCGCGTATCCGCTCACCGTCGACCTCGACACCGGCCTGTGGTTCCGCCCGGAGCGCGACCGGCTGATCTTCGGCATGAGCAACCCCGCCGACACCGGCTTCGCCGAGGGCGTCGACTGGACCTGGCTCGAGACGGTCTACGAATCGGCGCTGCGCCACTTCCGCTGGTTCGAGACGCTGTCGATCGACCGACGCGCGTGCTGGTGGGGCTATTACGAGACGACGCCCGACCACCAGCCGGTGGTCGGCGAGATGCCGGGCGCGCCGGGCTGGTACAACGCCTGCGGCTTCTCGGGCCACGGGGTCCAGCAGGCCGCGGCGATCGGTCGCATCGCGGCGCAGGAGATCGCCGGCGAACCGGCATTCGTCGACATGGCGCCGCTGCGCATCGAACGCTTCGCGGCGGGCGCGCCGCGCGCCGAGCGCCTGGTCGTCTGACCATGGCGCACGAAGAAGCGGCCGACCGCGCCCCGACCCGATCCGTTCCCGCATCGCTCGACGTGGCGCTCGTCAAGACGAGTTCGCTGGGCGACGTGATCCACGCGCTGCCGGTGGTGACCGACATCCTCGCGGCCTGCCCCGCAGCCCGGATCGACTGGGTGGTCGAGGAGTCGTTCGCCGAGTTGCCGGCGCTGCACCCGGGCGTCGCGACCATCCATCGCGTCGCGATGCGGCGCTGGCGCAAGGCGCCGCTGTCGGCGACGACCCGCGCCGAGTGGTCGCGCTTTCGCGCCGGATTCCGCGCGCGCCGCTACGACCTGATCCTCGACCTGCAAGGGCTGGTGAAGAGCGCCTTCCTCGCGCTGCAGGGCCGCGGCCCGCGGGCCGGGTTCGACCGCGCGAGCGCGCGAGAACCCCTGGCGGCGCTGTTCTACGAGCGGCGCTTCCGCGTCGACCAGAAGCAGCACGCGATCCGCGCGCTGCGCTCGCTCGCCGCGCAGGCGCTCGGCTACCGCGCCGAGGGCTTGCCGCGCTTCGCGCTCGCGCCGCCGCCGGTGGAAGGCCTCGCGCAGATGCCCGGCGGGCCGCTCGCACCGGGCTCGATCGTGCTGCTGCACATGACCGCGCGTGCCGAGAAGCAGTGGCCGGCCGATCGCTGGCGAGCGCTCGCGCAGCGGCTCGACGCGGCCGGCCGCGACATCGTGGTGCCGTGGGGCAATAATGGCGAGCGCGCGCGCGCCGAATCGATCGCCGCCGGCCTGGCGCAAGCGCGCGTGCCGCAGCGGCTGAGCCTTGCGCAGTGCGCCGCGCTGCTCGCGCACGCGCGCGCAGTCGTCGGCCTCGACACCGGCCTCACTCACCTGGCCGCGGCATTCGAGCGCCCGCTGGTGTTCATGGTGCCCGACACGCCGCGCTGGCCGCGCTACCGGGCCGAGCCGTTCTGGCTGCCGCAGATGGCGGCGTTCGGTCACGCCGGAACGATGCCCGAGGTCGACGAGGTCTGGTCGGCGCTCGAGCGGATGGGCGCGCTCGACTGACGCCGCCCCGGCGGGAAAGAGTTCAGCGCAGGAAGGTCAGCGCATCGCGACGCGCAGCGGAATCCGCCGCCGGCCGAAGCGTCCCGGCTCCGCGCCGAAGCGGCCCGCGAGCGCCGTCCCGCAGTGCGGGCAGGCACCCTTCGCGTCGAGTTCGTATCCGAGGATCTCGTGCCAGTCGCGCTCGATCAGCACGGCGCCGCAGCCGGTGCAGAAGGTCGCGCCGCCCTCGCGGTCGTGAACGTTGCCGGTGTAGACGTGCCGAAGGCCGTTGTCGAGCGCGATCTTGCGGGCGCGCGCCAGCGTGATCTCCGGCGTCGGCGCGATGTCGGTCATCCGGTAGTCGGGGTGGAACGCCGAGAAGTGCAGCGGCACGTCCTCGCCGAGTTCGGCCGCGATCCAGCGCGTCATCGCGTCGATCTCGTCGTTGCCGTCGTTCTGGCCGGGGATCAGCAGCGTGGTGATCTCGAGCCAGCAATCGGTCTCGTGCTTCACGTAGCGCAGCGTGTCGAGCACCGGCGCCAGGTGCGCGCCGGTGAGCTTGAAATAGAAGTCCTCGCTGAACGCCTTCAGGTCGACGTTGGCCGCGTCCATCTTCGAGAAGAACTGGCGGCGCGGCCCGGCGTGGATGTAGCCCGCCGTCACTGCGACGGTCTTCACGCCGAGCGCGTGGCAGGCGTCGGCGGTGTCCATCGCGTACTCGGCGAAGATCACCGGGTCGTTGTAGGTGAACGCGACGCTCGTGCATCCGCTGTCGCGCGCCGCCTCGGCGATGCGCGCCGGGCTCGCGCGGTCCATCAGCCGGTCCATCTCGCGGCTCTTCGAGATGTCCCAGTTCTGGCAGAACTTGCAGGCGAGATTGCAGCCCGCGGTGCCGAACGACAGGACGCTCGACCCGGGATGGAAGTGGTTCAGCGGCTTCTTCTCGATCGGGTCGATGCAGAAGCCCGAGCTGCGCCCGTAGGTGGCCAACACCATTTCGTCGCCGCGCCGCTCGCGCACGAAGCACAGCCCGCGCTGGCCATCGTGCAGCTTGCAGTCGCGCGGGCACAGGTCGCACTGGATCCGACCGTCGTCGAGCCGGTGCCACCACCGGGCGAGATGGACATCGGGGGCGTCGGGTGCGTCGTGGGCGTCGTCGCGCAGGTTCATGCGGGGACCTCGCCGTCGGCGTACTTCAGGACGCGGTAGCGCGACAGCGTCAGTTCCTCGTGCCAGAAGCCGGCCGGCAGGCCGGCCTTGTGCCGCAGCGCCGACAGGAACTCGCGCGCGTCGGCCATCTGCGCCCACACCTGCGGCAGGAAGGTCGCGCGCCGGCCGCGCCAGTCGAGGACCACGCCGTCCTCGTGCGGACGCAGCATCCGGCAGGCGTCGGACTCCGTCGCCGCCGCCACCGGCTCGAGCGCGCCCAGCAGCGACACCTCGACCGCGAGCCCGGGCCACTCGTCGGGGTCGAGCGACGGGAAGCGCGGATCCTCGAACGCGGCGCGGCGCGCGTTGCGGCGCACGTCCTCGTCGAGCGAATGCTCGCCGGCCTCGAGCCGCCCGATGCAGCCGCGCAACTGCCCCGCGCGACGCAACGTGACGAACGTGGCCCCGGGGGCCGCGAGCGCCGGGTGCGAAGGCTCGGCCACCTGCGGCAGGCCGAGCGCCCCGGCGATCGCGTTGCGGGCGCGGCTGAGCAGCGCCGCGCCGAGCGCGCTGTCGTGTGCGTCGTCGTGCGCGCTGTCGTGCGCGACGCGGGGCTCGGCGTCCGCAGCCTCCCCGCGCGTGACGCCCGTCGCGTCCGACCAGAATCCGATCGCGCCGTAGCCGACCACCCGCGAGCGATCGCCGGCCGTGTCGCCGGAATTGCGCAGGTCGAGCAGCCGCCCCTTCAGGCCGCGCGCACGCGCGACCCGAAGCGCGCCGTTGAGCGGCGTCGCGCCGCACGCCTGGTCGTGATCGATGTTCGCGTCGAGCGCGAGAATCTGCTCGACGGTCGCCGCGTCGGCCGCGCGTGCGTGCGCATACGGCAGGTAGTGCGACAGGTCCGTGCTCACGACGACCAGCGTCTCGTCGCCGCCCCAGGCGCGCTCGAGGACCTCGGCGACCTCGCCGGCGGCCGCGCGCCCGACCACGAGCGGCACGATCGAGAAACTCCCGAGCGCCGCCTGCAGGAACGGCAGCTGGACCTCGAGCGAATGCTCGTGCGCGTGCGCGGCGTCGCTCGCCACGACCTGCGGCAGCGCGGCCAGCGCGTCGATCCCCTCGCGATCGACCGCAACCGCACCGAGCGGCGTCTCGAACCCGGAAACCGTCGGCACCGCGAGTCCGCGCACCGCGACGCGATGCGCCGGGCCGAGCAGCACGACGCGCTCGATGCGCCCGCGCCACGGCGCGAGCAGCGCATAGGCCTGCGCGGCGATCGGCCCGGAGCAGACGTAGCCGGCATGCGGCACGACCAGCAGCTTCGGCGCGGGCCCGCGCGCGGCGTCCGCTGCGGCTGGCGCCGACGACAGCCAGTCGGCCATCACGCCGCGCAGCGCGCCCGGCGCGGCCGGGTAGAAGGTGCCCGCTACCGCGGCCGGACGGATCGACGACGACATGCTGTACTCCTCACGGGCCGCATATGGGGCCGCGCGGCATGTGCACAAGGGCATCGCCCGAGAGATCTCGACGGCGCGCCCGGCGCCTCAGCGGGCGCGAACCAGCAGGAACCGGTACCTCGCCTTCGGCTGGCCCGGCCGCGAATAGGCGAACGGCAGCTCGAACTCGCCCGCGACCGCGGCGCCCTCGACGAGGCCGAGCGCCGCCGCGCGGTCGCGCAGCCAGGCTTCGTCGGCAGGACCGCCGTTCGCGACCAGCAGCAGCGCCTCGCCGTCGGCCACCCCGGGCGGTGGTGCGCCCGGCGCGGAGACCTCGACCCGCGCGCCGGTGAAGCGCGTCCGCAGCACGCCGGCCATCACCCGGTCCGCCGCAAGGATCGTCCCGCGCCCGTCGTAGCCCTCCGCCTGCAGCGCGTGTGCCAGCGCGGCCGCAGGCTGGTTCAGGTCGCCCGGCTTGCCGCGCCAGCCGTCCCAGGCCGGCCGCAACGTCAGCAGCGTGAAGAAGACGATCGCGAAACCGGCGAGCACGCGACGCCAGGCACGCACGCGCGGATGCCCGTCGAGGTCGGTGCGGCAACCGAACCAGACGAGCGGCGCCATGCACAGCAGCGGTTGCAGCCAGCGCCCCTTCACGTTGGTGACCCCGCCCAGCACCACCATCGCCGCCAGCAGCACGGCGAGCGCGGCCAGGTATCGCAGCCACATCGAGCAGAAGGGGCCGCGCGCACCCGGCGTCTTCGCGCGCCACGCGTCGCGCCCGAACACCGCCGCCGCTGCGACGACCAGCACGACCAGCGTGCCGGCGACCGCCTCGACGAGGCTGCCGAGCCCGGCCAGCGCACCGGCGACGGCGCCCGGCCGGGCCTGCATCTTCGCCAGCGTGCGGTCGCTGGCCATCTGCCAGTGATCGAGCAGCCACCACGCGTGCGGCGCGACGACGACGATCGCCACCAGCGCGCTGGCAAGGATCCACGGGCTGAGCGCGAGCGTTCGCGTGCGCGGGCTGGCGAGCATCGCCAGCGCCAGCGCCGCGAAGAACAGCGCGTAGCTGTACTTCGAGAGCATCCCCAGTCCTGCGACGAGGCCCAGCAGCAGGTACCACGCGGGTCGGGGCCGCTCGACCAGCCGCATCGCGACGAGCACCGTCGCGCTCGCCATCGTCGTCACCAGCACCGAGTGCGTGAGGTCGCGGTGCGACTCCCAGCCGATGTGCGGGATCAGCAGCATGCTCGCCGATGCGAGCAGCGCGAGCGGCGCGGGCATCGCCCGCAACGCCGCGAGGTAGACGAACAGGTAGGTGAGCGCGATCAGCACGTTCTTCAGCAGCGCCAGCGAGAACACCGAGACGCCGGCGAGCTGGAACACGCCCCACTGCAGCCAGGTGTACAACGGCGGCTGCGCGCCGTAGCCGGGCGCGAGTTGCTGCGTCCACAGGGCCTGCTCGGCCTCGTCGAGCTCGAGCGCCCCGGAGATCAGCGTCCGCGAGAGCAGGTGCGCGCCGAGGTAGACGAGCACCAGCAGCAGCAATTGACGACCCGACGGCGCAGCGGCGGGCGAAGTCGTGGTGGCGCGGATCATCGGCGCAAAGCTCGATCACTCATCAGTTAACATTGCCGGCAGCCTGCCGAGCCCCCATGCCCCAATCCGTCGCATCCGAGATCGCCCTCACGCCGGCCACCGCCGAGCCGGATGTCAGCATTGTCGTCCCCATTTACAACGAGGTCGACAACCTGCCCGACCTGGTCGATCGCATCGACCAGGCGATGCGACCGACCGGGCGCGCGTTCGAGCTGATCGCCGTCGACGACGGATCTCGCGACGACAGCGCGGCCGTGCTCACCCGGCTCGCAGCCGACCGCCCCTGGCTGCGTCCGGTGCTGCTGGCGCGCAATTATGGCCAATCGAGCGCGCTGCAGGCCGGGTTCGACCGCGTGCGCGGGCGCTACGTCGTGACGCTCGACGCCGACCTCCAGAACGACCCGCTCGACATTCCGGCGATGCTCGAGCGCCTCGACCGCGACGACGACGTCGACATGATCTCCGGCTGGCGCCAGCAGCGACAGGACAAGGCGCTGTCGCGCCGGCTGCCGTCCGTGATCGCCAACCGCCTGATCTCGCGCAGCACCGGCGTGCACCTGCACGACTACGGCTGCGCGCTCAAGGCGTACCGGCGCGAGATCATCGACCGCATCCGGCTGTACGGCGAACTGCATCGCTTCATCCCTTCGCTGGCACGCGATGCCGGTGCGCACATCGCCGAAATGCCGGTGCGCCACCACGCGCGAACGCGCGGCGTCTCCAAGTACGGCATCGACCGCACGTTCCGGGTGATCCTCGACCTCGTGCTGATCGTCTTCTTCATGCGGTACCGTCAGCGTCCGCTGCACGCGTTCGGCGCGGTCGGCCTGTGGCTCGCCGCACCGGGTGCGCTCATCCTGGCGTGGCTGTTCGTGCTCAAGCTGGGCGGCGAGGACATCGGCGGCCGGCCGCTGCTGCTGGCCGGCGTGATGCTGGTGCTGATGGGCGTGCAGCTGGTCGTCGCCGGGCTGGTCGGCGAACTGCTCACGCGCATCTACCACGAGGGGCGCGGCACGCCGCAGTATTTTGTCCGCGAGCCGCGCGCGCGCGAGCGTTCGGCGGAGCGGGCGCCGTGAACGGGCCAGGCAGGCCTGCGCGGACGCGCTGATGGCGCGCGGGCGCGCGGCCGGCTGGGCGCGGGTCGCGCGGATCGTTCTCGCGCCGCTGCTCGTCGCAGCCATCCTCTGGTGGGCCGATCCGCGCCGCGTGCTGCACGAGGTCGCCGGCGCACAACCGGCGTGGCTGCTTGCCGGGCTCGCCTCGTCGGCGCTCGCGAACTTCGTCTCGGCCCAGCGCTGGCGCGCGCTGGCCGGCTGGCTCGGCCACCGCATCGGCGCGTTCGCCGCGGCGGGCCTGTATTTCCGCGCCGTCGCGATCAATGCGCTGCTGCCGGGCGCGATCGTCGGCGGCGACGTCTATCGCGCGGTCGCGCTCAATCGCCGCGGGCTGCCGGCGCTCGAGGCGGGGCTGTCGGTGTTCCTCGACCGGTTGAGCGGCCTGTGGATGCTGGTGGTGCTGGGCGCCGCGGCCGCGGCCTGGGGAGTCGCCGACGCGACGGCGACCGCAGTGGCGCTCGCGCCGGCCGCACTTCGCGCCCCCGGGGCCGGCGCGCTGGCCGCGCTCGCGGCCTGCCTGCTGGCGGCGCCGGCGCTGGGCATCGTCGTCCTGCGCAGGCTCGGCGCAACCATTGCCGCGCAGGCGACGACCGGGAACGGCTGGCGCGCGCGGGTCGCCGCGATTGCGCAGCATCGTGGCGCCTGGCGCCAGTACGCGCTGCAGGTCGTCGCGTCGCTCGGCGTGCAGCTGCTTTCGATCGGCGCGTTCGCGCTCGGCGGGCGCGCGCTCGGCATCGAGTTGCCGGCGTGGAGCTGGGCCGCCGTCGCGGTGCCGGTCTTCCTGATGGCGACGCTGCCGGTCAGCTTCGGCGGCTGGGGCACGCGCGAGGCGGCGGCGGTGGTCGCGCTCGCAGCGTTCGGCATCCCGGCCGCGTCGGCCGTCGGCGCCTCGGTGCTCTACGGACTGTTCGCGCTCGCGCAGGCGCTCGCGGGCGGCGTGCTGCTGGCTACCGATCCGCGCGAACGCCGCGCCACAGCGCCGCGGTGAACAGCATGTACATCATGCTGACGTTGGAGCGCAGCAGGTACGACTCGAACAGGCAGATCGTGATCATCAGCACCGGCACCGCGCGTCGGATCCGCTCGCGGCCGTCGGCCGGTCCGCGGCGCAGCGCCGGATAAAAGAGCACGAGCACGAGCGCCAGGCCTCCGGGAATGCCGGCGGCGGTCAGCGTCAGCAGGTACTGGTTGTGCGGGTTCCAGGCGGGCTCCCAGCGCGGAGTGTGCAGCGC
>OEIU01001058.1_pt1 | contig 20040 bp, 16 predicted proteins | sample 1539221 | NCBI WGS metagenome assembly OEIU01 (sample SAMN03792071, study PRJEB22550) | activated sludge metagenome | feature: wastewater treatment plant; material: activated sludge; isolation source: Wastewater treatment plant of a petroleum refinery complex | place: Argentina: Zarate | collected...
CCTTGGCCGATGCTGCCGGAGGGGATTGAACTCTCGACCTCTCCCTTACCAACAGGGCGGCTCGGATCCCCATGAAACGCGGTTGAGTAACGTCTTGGATGGGCTCGCGTTTTTGGAGCCTGTTTCCCTGGGCGCCGTACAGTCTCACGGTGTTCCACCGGTAACCGCGGTTTCCGCTACCCAGGGGCTACCCTGGCCTGCGGCCCGTTGTGTCGGATCGGGCCAAAATTCCACCCATCCGAGGGGGCTATCAAGCATCGTGCGGTGACGTCTTGGAGTTTTTATGCTGCGGTGCGACAATAGAATTGCTGCACCGCAGCAACTCTATTGTTAGTGTCGCGGCATGATGACGAGTTCTTCAGCTGCGACGAAACGGCATCATAGTTCCCCCGGTGATCTCATACAGGAGCAGATATCGATGCCCCCGAATCCTTTCGAAATACCTCAGCAGATGCGCGATGTTGCCGAAAAAAACATCGAGCAGGCCCGGCAAATCTACGCTCAGTACATAGCGGCCGTGGCTCAGGCCATTAACTGGTCCAAGCCCGCTTCATCGAACAAGGTGGTTTCAGACTTCAAGGCAGTCCAGGATCAAGCGATAGCGTTTGCCAAGCAAAACGCCGAAGCGGGCTTTGCTCTCGCGAGCGATCTGGCCAAAGCCAAAGATCTCGATGAAGTCTTTTCTCTACAGAGCAAATTTGCGCAGGCGCAGATCAAGTCATACGTCCTTCAAGCACAGGAACTTGGTCAGCTGACAGCAAAGGCTTTTCAGAGTCTCTAGGGCCACATCCTAAGATGCGGCCAGCTTCGGCGATCAGGGATGCTGTCGGCCACGATGGCATCTCCGCTGAGCTCAGAACTGGTGGGCCGACAGCCGCCGTGATCGGCAATTTTGTTGGTGTCCGGGTTCTGACCGTCCCACCTATGTTTAGGACTCACGAATTCGACGACCTTGTTTTTCTCATTGGGTCGTGCAGGTCCCGAAAGGGCCGACCAGGAGCTGTTGGCGGGCAGAGATGGCCGGTTGTTAGGTAACACGACCGAACTCGTCAACGACGACGGCTTAACCGGCCGACACTTCGCTCGGTTCACGCACACAAAGAACAGAGCCGAGATTCAACTCAGCGACCTTGAGTGACGCCTCCACACGCGAGCGAACCCTTAGCTTACGAAATATGTCCCTATTGTGCGCCTTGACCGTGGTTTCCTCGACCGAAAGTTCGTGAGCGATTTGCTTATTGAGAAGTCCGCGACACAGCATCCCTAGGACGCGGAACTGTTGGTCGGTGAGGGTGCAAAGTCTGCGTTTCAGCCTTGCTATTTCTTCCCGCTCTGAAACATCGGGACCTGGAGGGCAATGCAGAACTTGGCCCGGCAGTACTGACCGCAACGCGATGCTGAGACTGTGGCCGTCCAAAGACTTCTCTGCGTAGAGCACCGATCTCCTGAATCCCTCAAGCCCTCCGGCGGGCTGACCAAACGCGGAAACAACGACGACGGGCAGGTGCGGCCACAGACGACACAGCTCATTTACGTCGTGAGGGGGATAGATTTGGGGGAGCCAGTAATCAACTAGAACCAAGTCGACATCTCGTCCGGACGCGATCATGCCTACCGCGTGAAGAATTGTTGGAATGTGCACAAGGCGAACGGCAGGCAGCATGCAACCCACGGCCTGCCGCAGTGCACAAGCAGAGCAAGAATGATCGCTGACGAGTACTATCTTGGACAGCATGTTTGGACGTTTCCGGCCTCGGTCAGCCAGAGGGTAGCGAACAAAATATTGCATCGCAACATAAATGGTGCAGTGCGGCAAAATGTTCTAGAGAATACCGGACCGACTTTGCTGATAAGATCGAATGGGAGGGCTTAGGCGCCAAACGCCGAGCACGCCTTTCCCGTCACTTCGGTGTATTGTTGGGCCGTTGTTATCGTAGATACTTGGACTAGATCTCAACCTACGCGCGAGAGGGTTGCGATCGAGGCCCGATGTAGGTGTGCAAAAACCTGCATCGGGCCGCTCAATCTGCACAGCCAAGTGCGGTCGACACTCGACGCCCAGAGTCATACAATCGTTGACGTTGAAGGATAATTCCCAACCTAAATGTCCCCGGGGACCTTCTCCATGTCCAATCCAGACGGCGCGGCCGTTCTCAAAGCCTCCTGGCGACGTTGTGTGGCCGAGCACAACCTCGGCAAATCCATGCGCAGACCGGTCGAGCGTGTACCGCAATATCGGCTGAAAGAATTACGCGCTCGATTTGAGGGCGTGTTGGTAGATGCTTCTCCGGTCATCCACCGCGTCCGCCATCTGGCCCGTTTCGTCAACCACGTCGTCATGGTCAGTGACAAGGACGGCGTGGTTGTTACCAGTCACGCGGATACGCCCACGAGTGAGGAACTGAGCATCGAAGGACTCGCAGCAGGTTCGGTCTGGACCGAAAGGATCGCCGGTACAAATGCCATCGGGACGGCGCTGGTGTCGGGCCGGCCGATTGCCGTCGATGGCGCTGACCATTTCAACGACACCCTGAAATCGTTCATGTGTTCCTCAGCACCGATCGTCGGGGCCGGTGGTGAAGTGGTCGGCGTGCTGGATATTTCGGGGCGCGCCACCGGAAACGCGGCTGACGCTAAATTTGCTCACCATTATATTTGTGCCGCAGCGACGGAGGTGTCCCGCATCCTCTTTCGCCGACGGCACCGGACTGACTGCATCATCGCCCTTTCGAACGAACCTAATTCCATCCCGTTTCTGGCTACCGCGCTGATTGCAACAGACGAAGCAGGGGGAATTCTCGGTGCAACCGACGAGGCCTTATCCTATCTCGGCTTGCGCGACCGGCGGCTCCTCAACGGCCGAAATATCAAAGACTTTTGGAACGTCTCGTTCGACGATTTGAAGCCCTTGAGCGGAAACAGCGTCCGGGTCAACGTGTCCGATCCTGTCGCGAGGTTTGCTACAGTCTACTTACCAGCACGGAAAAAGTCCGGTTTGTCGAAAGGTACCGACACCCGCGAGGCAGATTCTTGTCGCCAAGTTTCCAGCAGACCCTCGCTAGATCAACTGGCCGGCGACGATCCCGTTATGATCGAGAACGCCCGCCTGTGCCGCAGGATCATGAATAGGGACATCCCACTCCTCGTGCTCGGCGACACCGGCGTCGGTAAGGACACATTTGTCCGCGCCATGCATTCCGAAAGTCAGCGGGCGCAAAGACCATACGTCGCGATCAACTGTGCTGCTATCCCGGCAACTCTTTTGGCGACCGAGTTGTTCGGTTACGCGCCCGGCACGTTTACTGGCGGTGCCAAAGGGGGACGGATCGGGAAGATTGCAGCCAGTAATGGCGGGTATCTTTTTTTAGATGAAATCGGCGATATGCCGCTTGAGTTGCAGGCTCACCTCTTACGTGTTTTGGAAGACCGAACCGTCACCGCGGTTGGCAGTGCCGAAGCCAAACCAGTCGACGTAAGGATCGTTTGCGCAACCCACCGCAATCTGGTGGATATGATTGCGAGGGGTGAATTCCGCAAAGATCTATACTACCGCATTCGGGGTGCGCAGATTGTCATTCCATCTCTTAAAGATCGTACCGACTTGGTTCGACTTGTCAGAGACATTGCTCGTGAGGAATGGGGTTCACGCGAACAGGAAGTTCAATTTGACGACAGCGTGCTCGAGGTTTTCAGACGCTACTCCTGGCCCGGGAATATCCGAGAGCTGCGTAATGTCATTCGCATGACCTTGTCGTTACACGCCGGCCAAATCATCACAACCGATCATCTGCCCGATTATGTGGCCGATTTTGCGCGCCAAAACAGTGAGCGCGCGCCCATGTCCGCCCGAATGAATAGCCCGCCGGCGAACAAGGATCACATCACCAGGTCGCTTCTGGATGCACAGGAATCGGCGGAGCGGCAGCGCCTCGTGGAAGTCCTGAGTTCTAGCAGGTGGAACGTAACCGATGCGGCACGTACCCTTGGAGTAAGCCGCGCGACCTTGCACCGAAAAATTCGTAAGTACGGAATCAAGTCGCCCAATCATAGATTCTGATGGAGCAGCTGACCGAGCCATAGTCGCGGCCTGCAGGCCGGTTAGACCTTAGGACAGGTTTTTCGTGTTCGAGCTTGTCGTGTGGGTCAGCCTAGCTCAGAATTGCCAAGCGGATCGACGAATGGCGCGCAACTTCGATGGGGATACGAATGGCTCGACAGACCATCAATATCGCTAGGGGTGCTTCTATAGCGTTTTTAGCATTGGGATGGGTATCCGCGACGGCCGAGCAGGTGCAGCAACCGCCGCCCGCCGCGGCTAATGCCGGTGAGGATCCGGGAGCGGATCTCCATGGTATTGCATTGTCCCGCGAATGGATGGTCGACTCGACGACCGTCGAAGACTTCCCTCACGACGAGAAGTCAATCGACTCGGGCCGAAAACTCTACAAACAGGCTTGCTACAAATGTCATGGTCCCAATGGAGTCTCCGGAGGCACCATTCCAGACCTGCGCAAGTTTGCAGCCAAGGCTGACCACTACGAGATGTTCGCCGTCATTCAAGCCGGCCGCCCAGATCGCGGGATGCCAGCATGGAATGATTATCTGAACGAGGACGAGATCAAACAGATCATCTCCTACATCAAGGCGCTCCATAAGAAGTGATGTCACCGACGTCGGAGGCGCGGAGATATGGAGCATCCTCGCCTTGACGAAGGTGACGACGCGCCAACGGCCGGTACCATCCTCTGCTTGCCTCCGCTGAAGGATGACGGGCTCAAAGCTCCGCCCGGCCGTTGGCGCCGGCGTTCGCGCTATGGCCAAGGAGGCGTGCCAATCAGCTTTGTACGTGTGCGATCAGCTCGAGTTCTCTTCGCACCAGCGCCTTGGAAGTCGGCGTTGATGGTATTGCCTTGGACAGTCGACACTGCGGAAAGAGGCTGCGAGCAATCTCCGCCATGGTCCACGCTCAACGAGCAAACCGCCCTTCGTTACAGAAGGGGCGGGTCTCGTGTAATAGAGGCGGCACTTCCGCGCGGCCTAGTCCAGAGGGTGAATAGCGAGCGTCCGCTCCAAGGCGTTAGCTTCTCTTGTCGTAGACCGGCGAAAGAATGCACATGCCAAGAAACGGAAGCAAAAAAATGAGTCGAGATGACGCGGCCCGTCGCCTTGAAATACTCCTCGGGTTTGCAGTTGCTCTGGCTCTTACCGCTATCGCTGTTCATATGCACTGAAGACTCAGTCATCCTCGCGGTGTCCCAGAGGGTGTCAAGCGATGCGATAGATCAAAGCCTGCAGCGGTCGTTTGATTGGAGTAGTTCCCCAATCAGCAGGATCAGCCATGCGCACACGACCTGCCTCACATTGGGCCAGCAGCCGCGGTGCTTAGAAGCCCCTCCCCCAATAGGCCTAAAATCCAAATGCTCGTTTCGCCAAATATTCTCGGTAAAAAGTTGAAATGGTCCCGCCGCGAGAGCAAGATCGCCTTGAGCGCTCGACGCTTATTTTCCTCGGCATTCAGCCTCGCCGTTGTCCTTGACATGATCGGGCATACGACGTGGCCTGTAGCGCAGAGTAATGAGGGTCAGCGAGTGACTTGATTACCGCAAGCTTTCTGCGTGTATCGGAGGTTCCAATGTCAGATAGTGTCTACAAGGTCGTCGAATTGGTTGGTACGAGCACAGAGTCTTGGGAGAAGGCTGCAAAATTGGCGGTTGAGCGAGCCTCGCAAACCTTGCGTGATCTCCGCGTCGCGGAAGTAGTTTCGCAAGATTTGGCCATCGAAGATGGGAAGGTCAAGGCGTACCGCACGAAGATCAAAGTGTCGTTCAAATTCGAGGGGGCCTAACCCCGCCCGTCATGCGGATGAGTGGCACTCATACTTGAATCCCTGAACTGAAGGTGAAAACGTGTCGGCCGAGCCTTCGAGCGGCTAGTCGTTTTTATTTGCCGGTGAGCCCAGTTCAGGCCGGTTTTGATCCTTCAGCTCTATGAGCACTCCTGCGCCCGCTTCGGCCAGTCCCCGGGGCGCAGGATCTGACCAACCTGTCGATTATTGACGCACAAGGCGGTCAGGACAACACCTTCATTTTTCAATGCGACAGCTTGGAATGGCGCCGACAACCAGTTCACGGCCTCCGGGCAGCTCAGGTACCAATATTTTTTTCAGGGTACACGATCATTGTCGGCAATGTGAACAACATCTTGCCGCCGACTTCCAGATCGATCTGGCAGGACATGTGGTGCTGGCGTCGACAGACTTCATTCTTTGAGGACGCGTTCAACTCGACCATAAGCAAAAAGCGACCGTCGATGCGGTCGCTTTCGGCTTTGCCATCTATCCGATGAAATAAATCCCGCCCCGTCCCAACAAGTTCCAGATTAGCCAAACCCGCGAATACAGCTGTAATCACGCCTTCCCACGCGATAACGCGGCGCCATATCAGCGTGCGCGCGTTCCGCTACCCCTCGGCTACCCGGCCTTGAGCGAATGCGCGTATGGAAAGTGCGGAGAAATTTGCGTGGCGAAGAAGATGTTCACGGAGGCAGGCCTCGAACGGCTGCGCGCTCCGGAGTGCGGACGGATCGAATACGGCGACAGCGTCGTCCCAGGGCTGATGCTGCGCGTCAGCGAGACCGGTGTGAAGTCGTGGTCGGTGCTCTACAAGGTCAAGGGAGAAGGTGGCGCGAGTCCGAAGACCGGCCGGCCTCTCAGGGGCACGCAGCGGCGCATCTCGCTCGGCACCTATCCGATCCTGGGCGTCAAGCAGGCGCGCGAGACGGCGATGGACGTGCTGCAGAAGGCGTTCGCGGGTTCGGACGCGCGCGTGGTGCGGAACGAGGCGCTGCTATCGCGGGGCGCGAACACGGTCGAAGCCGTCGCCAAGCGCTTCATCGAACAAGACGCCAAGCCCAACATCGAAAGCTGGGCCAAGATCGAGCGCGCGCTTGAACTTCACGTCTATCCGAAGTGGGGCGAGCGCAATATCGCAGACATCCGCCGCCGCGACGTGCATGAGCTGTTGGATGGACTCATTGCCAAAGGAAAGACCGGCACGGCGACCGACGTCAGGAAGCACCTCTCGCGCCTTTTCAATTGGGCCATTGATCGCGAGGTGATTGCCGAGAACCCGCTCTCGGGACTGAAGCGTAAGGACCTGCAGTACAAGGCCGACGCCGGCCGTGCTCTCTCCGACGACGAACTGCGCGGCATTTGGCGGGCGGCGGATCGGATGACGTATCCGTTCGGGCCGTACTTCAAGCTGATGATCCTGACCGGCCAGCGCCGCAACGAATGGGCCGACGCCGAGCACTCGGAGATCTGCTTCAAGCGCAAGGTGCTCGAGGTACCCAAGGCGCGCTTCAAGGGCCGGCGCGATCATGTGGTGCCGCTCTCGACGCTCGCGTGGGAGATCTATTCGACGGCGCCCAGGTGGAACGGCAAGGACCCCTACGTCTTCAGCACGCAAGGGGGCGAGGTGCCGATCTCGGGCTTCTCGAAGGCCAAGGGGTACCTGGATGAGCTGGCCCAAGAGGAACTGAGGAAGCTGTTGGGTGATCCAACAGCCAAACTCGAGAAATTCCGCATCCACGATTTCCGGGTCACCTGCGAGAGCCGTTTGGCGGACCTGGGGTTCAATCAAGACGTCCGCGACGCCGTCCTCGGCCACGCCAAGGTTGGCCTCCAGCGTACCTACAACAAGCACGACTACGCCGACGAGAAGCGCACGGCCCTCGAGGCGTATGCACGGCACATTATGGGGGTGGTGGGGTGAAGAGCGATATCAGAATTGGCGGCCTTCAGCTCGTTGGTGCGGAGCAACCGGAGCCGCTATTCGATTGGCGCCAGCAGTTGGACGATGCCGACGACATCATCGACTGGTTGCGAAAGCCGGTTCCCCCGCGGATCGGCTCGAGGCGCAAGAAGCCTACTCCCGGTGCTGAACTTCGCAGTCATCGGGAAAGCCTCGCGCAGTTCCTTGCCGAAATCGCGGAAGGTTACCGGCTGGCGCTCGACGCTTACTCCTTGCGCAACGATCCTCACAGACCAAACCGCGACCTCGACAAGAACGACAGCGGCGACGCTGACGCCGGCTTCGACTACCCTGATTGCGTTCCTTCAGCCCGGGACGACTTGGACTGGGATGCATTCTGGCTCGAGACCTACGGCCGCAAGCGCGGCAACCCAGGCGCCAACAGGTCGTCGGACGAAGCTGCACCTCCAATCGAACCTCTCAGACTGAACTATCCCGCAATCACGGGGTGGTGGAAGACGGCCACTGGAGGTGGTTTCAACCCGGAATTCGCGGTTCTTGAATCGGAAGATGCGGCAGGCGAGGCATTCGAGCGCAATAACCCGCCTGCGCGATTCCTGTTGCTTGTCGCCCGTTACCTCGATTGCCGATACGAGGCCGCCAATGTGAGCGGCCTCTACGATACGATGAGGCGAGAGCACCGAAGGCAGCAGGCGAAAACGAATATGTCCCCCAGGGTTAGGAATTAGTCCCCCAACGTCGAGGAGACCAACTCGACACGGTTCCAGACGGTCAATTCTGACCGCAAGGAGCCCCCTATGCCTCAAACCCGCCTGTTGCCGACTGCTGTGGTCCTGGACCGCATCAGCATGTCGAAGCCTACCATGTACCGGCTGATCAATGCCGGTGAATTCCCGAAGCCCGTTCCCGTCGGTCGCCAGCGCGTTGCTTTCGTCGAAAGCGAGGTTCAGGCTTGGATCGACCAGCGTGTCGGTCTGCGCGACGCCGGCGTCGGCGCCGCCGAGCGCCACGAGCGCGCCGTTCGTGCTGTTGGAGGTCGCCAGTGATGGACAACCTCGGCAGCAACCAAAAGCCCGACGCGATCCGCGGCAACACCTCCGCGGCCATCGACTTCCTGGAGGCGATGCACCCCATCGGACCGTGGGCGCTTACGGCCATCGATCCCGAGAAGAAGGCGGGAGCCGTGACGGCGACGTTCTCGCCGTCGTCCGAAGCCGCGGCGCGCGACTTCATCGATCTCTGGAACGGACGGCGCAACCTCTATTTCGCCGTCAATCATCCGCGCGCGGCGATGAGCAAGAAGGCGAAGGCGATCGACATCGCCTCGCTCGAATACCTGCACGTCGACATCGACCCGCACGTGGGCGAGGCTCTCGAGAGCGAGAGGGCGCGCATCCTCGCGCTCTTCGGCGAGGACCTGCCGGTGGGCGTGCCGAAGCCTACCGTGGTCGTCTTCTCCGGCGGCGGCTACCAGGCTTTCTGGAAGCTCGAGGAGCCCTTGGCGCTCGACGGCAGCGAGGCGGCGGCGGAAAACGCCAAGCTCTGGAATATGCAGTTGGAGCGCCTGTTCAGCGCCGACAGCTGCCACAACATCGACCGCATCATGCGCCTGCCCGGCACCGTCAACGTGCCGGACGAGAAGAAGCGCAAGAAGGGTCGCGTGCCGACGTTGGCGGCCCTCGTCGAGGCGGATTGGGCGCTGGTTTATCGCCTCGATGACTTCGAGCCCGCCCCGCCGACGCCGCCGCCGTCCCTCCCTCATTGCGACAACGACAATCACGCGATCGACACCGGCGCGGAACTGGTGAAGCTCACGGACGTGAATGAGCTCGACAAGCACACTGCCGACGGCCAGCCTGTCGACGACCGCACCAAGCGGATCGTCCAGGTCGGCTTCGACGTGCTCGAAAACAAGGTGGGCGCGAAGCCGAAGGACGACCGCTCGCGTTGGGTCTTCGACGTCACCTGCTCGCTCGTCCGTCGCGGCATCCCCGACCACGTCATTCTGTCGGTGCTGCTGGATCGGGATTTCCGTATCAGCGACCACCTGTTCGACCGCAAGGGCGATACCAGGAAGTATGCGGTGCGCCAGATCAGCCGCGCGAAGGAACGCGTCGCGCTCGACGAGGCGGAGTTCCAGGTGAACAAGGACGGCCTGCCGCTCAAGCAGAGCCAGCGCAACGTGGAGGTTGCGCTGGCGAAGATGGGCCTGTTGGTGAAGCTCGACTCCTTCCGCAATCGCATGCTCGTGGAGGGCCTGGAGGTCGCGGACGTCGTCGTCGACGATCGCATTATGACGCGTCTCCGGCTGGAAACGGACCGGCGGTTCAAGTTCCTCTGCGCGAAGGACTTCTACTTCGACGTCGTTGGCGATCTCGCTTTCCGCAACTCGTACCACCCGGTTCGGGACTACTTCGACGGCTTGACCTGGGACGGCGAAGGCCGCCTCGGCGAATGGCTGACGCGCTACTGCGGCGCCGAGGACAGCGAGTTCGTCCGCGCGGTCGGACGCATCGTGCTCCTCGCTGCCGTGCGCCGCGTGCGCCGGCCGGGCTGCAAGTTCGATGAGATGCTCGTCCTTGAAGGCGCCCAGGGCATCGGCAAGTCGCAAGTGCTCAACGCGCTTGCGGTCAAGGAGGAGTGGTTCTCGGACGAGGTGCCGCTGGCGGGCGACGGCAAGCTCGCCATCGAGGCTCTGAACGGTCGTTGGATCGCGGAGGCCGCCGAGCTCAAGGGCATGAAGAACAAGGAGGTGGAGCACCTCAAGGCCTTCCTGTCCCGAACGCACGACCGTGGTCGCCTCGCCTACGACCGCATCACGTCGGAGGTGCCGCGCCAGTTCATCATCGTCGGCACGACCAACAGCGAGCACTACCTGATGGACATGACGGGTAACCGCCGTTTCTGGCCCGTTCATGTCGCCCGTGTCGATCTCGAAGCGCTGATGCGCGACCGCGACCAGCTCTGGGCCGAAGCAGCCCAGCGTGAGGCCCAGGGCGAGAGCATCAGGTTGGACGAGAAGCTCTGGGCGGCGGCCGCCGTCGAGCAGAGCAAGCGCGTTCTCGAAGACCCCTACCTGGGGACGTTGGCGGCGGCGCTCGAGGGCCGTTGGGGCAGGATCGCCAGCGAGGACGTCTTCCGCTTGTTGGACATTCCGGCCGGCCAGCGGACCCAGGCGCAGAACACCCGTATCGGCGAGGCCATGCGCCGGCTCGGCTGGCGCCGGGACCGGCTGCGGCGCGACGGCACGCTGCAGTATTGTTACCTTAACTGCGCGACCCACGAGGCGCCCTGGCTGGGGCTCGTGGATCAGGGCGGCGGGCGGTACGTCGTCAACGGGCGGAATGGTACCCAGCAAGACTTGCCGTTCTGAGTGAAGGCGGGCCGGCACATTAGCCGGCCCGTTCTCCCCTTCTAAAGTCAGCCGTTCCTGCCCGACGCATCTGAAGCCGATGCAGAATGCGAAGTCGAACCAATGAGTTGATCGAGACGCTCCCTCTGTTCCCCCTCTGGCGATCCAAAGGTGATCAATTGGCTCGCCTCAAACGGCATAGCCCTATCGACCTCGGTCTTCCACTGTTTGGTGTTTACGATAATGAAGGGGGAACAGGGGGAACGGTATAGGAAGAGCCAATCGTCACAACGGCTTAGGCTGCGCCCCCAGAGTAGGTGCGTTCTGGGGAGCAGGAAGCACACTCATGATGTGGATCTTGTCGACTTTGGCAGCAAAGGCAGCACCTCTGCAGTGGAATCGATGAGGGCGGCAATGGCGCCGAAAGCCATCGCATGGTGGTTCATCGACTTAGCCAACGAAGCCGATTTCGCCGATCAAACCAGTGCAGTTTTGCGTGACGCGACGGCGCGCGACGTCGCCTGCCATCCGGTAGCACTAACGGGTAGGATGCAGCTCGCGGTCGGCACTTACCGACACTCAATCAATCGGCCTGAATCCGATTGGAGCCCGACCATGACGCACCGTTTGCTTTCCATGCGCGATGTCCTCGCTCGCCTCTGCATGTCGAAGTCACGTCTCTATCGAAGCATCAATTGCGGCGAATTCCCGCGACCTGTCCCTATTGGACGCCATCGCGTTGCCTTCGTCGAAGCCGAGGTCGAGAACTGGATAACCGAGCGGATGAAAGCTCGCGACCAAGGCGAGGGCGTTGACGCCCGACATCTCCGGGCGGTCAAAGCATATGCGGCCCGGCGCTAGGCTCCTGTGTTATCGCAGTGGCGGATCACGCTTCGTCGCTGCGCCATCCGGGCACTCCAGGATCGACGACGTTGGTCCATGGAGGCCGATTTGGGCTTCGCCGTAGTCCAATCAGCGTGCCTCAGCAAGTGAGCCCGGGAACAATCCTCGCGAGCTCGATTTCGGCCATCGATCGGCTAAAGCCTGTAAAGCCTCAAGGCCTGCATGGCGTTGGAACAGGCTTATGCGCTTAGGCGGCGCGTGACGTCACAGGTCGACTGCCTAGTCATTAGTGATTGCGGCCGGAGCGCGCCAGCATGCTTCCGTTGCTCCAGAACTGCCGGTGCTACCCGCCTGCTACCCCAGGTGGTGACGTCGTCGCTCAAGGGTCTGCAACGGCTGCCGTTTCGGCCCCAGAGCATACTCTTTCCAGGAGTGTGCTGAAAATTGCCGAGATACTTACGCCTGCCGCTGCCTCATGCGCTTGATCGCACCATCGGTCGGCACTTTGTCATCGCCGAGCTGCCGCCTCAATTCAGAACGGTACCAGCTAATCGACTTCAACGACGTCGCGGCAGACGGATTGATTTTCAGAACTTCCTCAAGAGCCTCCTCGTTTGTTTTTTTGTCGAGGATCGCCTGGCGCGCAATTCGGCCGATGCCACTCCACGTCCCGTTGAACAGATAGGCAGTAATCGCATCGCGCAAGACATCACTGGCCGAGAGGCCGGTGATCTCCACGACTTCGTCCATGCCCGCCATCAGTTCCTCAGGGACCATGGCCGTTACCCTGCGCATCTGACCGTTAATGCTCATTAACACTTTTCTCCGTCTGTGCTGTTTGGCACAGGCTTTGCTCTATCACCAACATCTGAAACAAGCGTTTCAGTACGACACCGATGCTACGTTCGGTGCGTTCACCCAAGCAAGGAAGCCCAAATGGCCGCTCGTCCCGCCGTCGCTGAACGGATCCACGAACTGATTATCAGCGGTTACTCGAACAAGGAGATTGCTGAAATCATCCGCCGGGAAATCCCCGGCGCTAAGACCGACTCGAAGGGTGCCGCGTCGTACCGCTATTGCTTGCGCAAGTCGGGTCACGATGTGATGTCTTCGAGGAAGGCTTTGAAGTCGAAGTCGTCGAAGGTGCTCGCGGTCGCCCACTTGCCGGCCAAGAGCGCGATGTCCAGCCGCTTGCATCATTGGATGCAGAGCTGGTTCTAACACCACGAATACCGCGAAAAAATTCGGCCTCGCTCTGATGGGCGGGGCCGAATTGTTTCTCGCTGCGCATTTGTGGCGAGGAAATGACGTTTCACCCGCCGCGTAGTTGGCGAAGGTCCGAATGGATTTGAACTGCGATGTTGCCTATTTCGACGTCGCCCTGATCTCGCGCCACGCCGACTTGATCGCCGGCATCGGGTCGAAGCCGATCGCGGCGGCCATCGTCAGAAACTCGATCACGTCGAGCCGGCGCTCAAGGCCTTCGACCTTGGCGACGTAGGATTGCGGCTTGCCGAGCAGGTCAGCTACCGCTTGCTGGGTCATGCCAGCCTTCGTCCTTGCATCAGCAAGGCGAGCGATCAGTTCCCTATAGGCATTATTCTGGATTGTCTTGGGCAATGGGGCGCGCTTCGTCTTGAGCAAAAGCGCGAACACAGCTAAGCCCGTTTTGGGATTATCCCAAAATCGGATATCGCATGAACTTGCCAGCCGGATTGACGTCGACCCAGAAGGGCAAGGTCAACGAGTACCTAGTCGCTGCCTCCATCCTGCTGGCCTCATCGGGCCGACTGTCGCCGTTCGTCCCCCTCTCGGATGATCACGGGATCGACCTTATCGCCTTGGACAAGGTGAGCCAGCGCAGCATCTGCCTCCAGGTGAAATCGGCGGTCGTCAGCGCCAAGCGAAAGACCGTTCAGTTCGACGTCCAGAAGTCCACGTTCAGGCCGGTGCCGAACCTGCTGCTCCTGGCGGTCTTGTTCGAGCCGACGACCGTCTCAGTCGGGACCTCTTGGCTGATCCCGATGGCCGATGTTCCGAGCGTCTCTGTCGATCAGCCCGACAAGTACGCGCTAAGCCCGAGCCCCGTAGCGTCCAGCAGGGATCGCTACCAGCCCTATCGGCACGAGGGGCCGCACGCGCTTGTCGAGAGCCTGCTTCGTCAACTGAGAGCCTCCCCCTTGAAGCGGTGGGCCTGTAGACACAGGAATTGATCGCCGGTCCCACGCAACCGCCTGTGTATCATTGGGAAATCGAGGACCGGAAAGGTTACAACTGGCGCCGCTGGACGGCTAAGGTGTCGCTGACGAATCGAGGTGCTTCGCGTCGGCGAGGGGATATGGCTGACAGCTTTTTCAACAATCCGATTTTAAACTCGCCGTACGAGGCTCCGACACGCCATCACTCGCTCGATAAGGACGGGCAGCCATTAGACGAGGCGCCGATCCAAGGGCGTCGGCCCTCGTCGTTCATCACGCCGGTCCCAAAGCCGCGAAAGAAGCGCCAAAGGGCGAGTGAAGATCAGGCGAGCTTGGTCCTGGGTTCGGGTGACGACCTCTCGTCCGAAGAGCAGGAATACAACCCGACCCCGGTGATCAATCGGGTCCGCCAGCATCTCGAGTCTTGGCGTGCCTTGAAGAGCCAGGCCGACTGGGGCGTCACGCCGGCCACCGCTCGCCTCATTCAGCACTGGCGCCAGCACGACTTCCAGGACGTCCGTCCCTTCTTCTGCCAAGTCGAGGCAGTTGAGACGATGATCTGGCTGACCGAGGTCGCTCGGGTGAACAAGAAGCAGTACGGCGACGTCTGGGAGCACATCCTCGGTGCCAACGAGCAGGCCAATCCCGAGCTTCTTCGTCTTGCTATGAAGATGGCGACCGGCAGCGGCAAGACGACCGTTATGGCGATGCTGATCGCTTGGCAGACCGTGAACGCGGTGCGCTCGCCGGGAAGCAACCTATTCAGCCGCGGCTTCCTGATCGTCGCGCCGGGCATCACGATCCGGGACCGCCTTCGTGTGCTCCTGCCAGACGACCCCGAGAACTACTACCGGACGCGCGAAATCCTGCCGCCCGACATGCTGCCTGACATCGGCAAAGCGAAGATCGTCATCACGAACTACCACGCCTTCAAGCTCCGCGAGACGATGGAGCTATCGAAGGTGGGGCGTGCCTTCCTGCAGGGACGCGGCGAGCCGGTCTCAACGGTCGAGACCGAGGGACAGATGCTACAACGAGCATGCGGCGAGCTGCTTGGGCTCAAAAACGTCGTCGTCATAAACGACGAGGCGCACCACTGCTATCGTGAGCGCGCCGATAAGAGCGAAGAAGGCGACCTGAAGGGCGAAGACAAGGACGAGGCGAAAGAGAACAACGAGGCAGCGCGCCTCTGGATATCAGGGCTGGAGGCGTTGAAGCGGAAGGTCGGCGTGCGTGCCGTCTATGACCTTTCCGCCACGCCCTTCTTCTTGCGCGGCTCGGGCTACGCCGAGGGCACCTTATTCCCTTGGGTGGTCAGCGACTTTTCGCTGATGGATGCCATTGAGTGCGGAATCGTCAAGCTGCCGCGCGTGCCTGTGGCCGACAACCTGCCCGAGGGTGATACGCCGATCTATCGCGATCTCTGGAACCACCTGAAGGAACAGGGCTACAGCCTGCCGAAGAAGGGAGCAGGCAAGTCGGGTGAGCTCGACCCACTGAGCCTTCCGCCGCCGCTCCAGACTGCGCTCTACTCCCTCTACGATCATTATAAAAAGGTTCACGCCGAGTGGGAGAAGTCCGGCATCAAGGTACCGCCTGTTTTCATCGTCGTGTGCAACAACACGTCGACGTCCAAGCTCGTGTACGAGTGGATTTCCGGTTTCGAGCGCACGAGCGAGGATGGCGAGAAGGACCGCTCGCATCTCGGCCATCTTGAGCTTTTTCGCAACTACGATGGACTCGGGCAGCGGTTGCCTCGGCCCAACACACTGCTCATCGACAGCGCCCAGCTCGAATCCGGCGAAGCGCTCGACAAGGACTTCCGCAAGATGGCGGAGCCGGAGATCGAGCAATTCAAGCGTGAGATGCTGGCACGCGGTTCCTCGCTAAAAGAGGTTGAAAACATCTCTGACGCCGACCTGCTGCGTGAAGTGATGAACACAGTGGGTAAGACCGGCCGGCTCGGAGAGCAGGTCCGCTGCGTCGTCTCGGTTTCAATGCTGACGGAGGGCTGGGACACCAACACGGTGACACACATTCTTGGCATCCGCGCCTTCCAGACACAGCTACTGTGCGAGCAGGTCGTCGGGCGTGCGCTACGTCGACAGTCCTACGAGTTGAATGATGACAAGCTGTTCGATGTCGAGTACGCCGATATCCTGGGCATCCCGTTCGATTTCACGGCGAAGCCCGTTGTGCCCAAGCCGACCAAGCCGAAGCCGGTGACGCGGGTCCACGCCGTGAAGGGCCGCGAGGCGCTGACGATCTCGTTCCCGCGCGTGACGGGCTACCGCAAGGACCTCGCCGACGAGAGCATCCGGGCCGAATTTTCGGATGACTCGAAACTATTGCTGACGCCTAAGATGGTTGGCGCCTGCCGCACACTGCTCGAAGGCATCGTCGGCGAGGGTGTCGAGATCGGGCCCGACAAGCACGGCACTGTTTTCGGCGACATGCGCCGCTCGACAATAACCATGCATGTCGCCAAGCACCTGTTGTTCACCCGCTTCCGTGAGCCGGGTGAACCTGCGCCGATGCACCTGATGTCCAGCCTGCTCTCGGTCACCCGGCGCTGGCTCGATGGCGGCTATCTCGAATGTACAGGCGGAACGCTGCCCGGCATGGTGACGTACGTGGATATTGCCGATCGAGCTGCCGAGTTGATCTATTCGGCGTGCCAACGCGCGATGGGCAAGGACAAAGGCTTGCGCGCAATACTGGACCCCTACAATCCTCGCGGCTCGACGAACCACGTCTCGTTCAACACGAGCAAGGAACTGCTGTGGACCACGGCGGCCGACAAGTGCCACGTCAATTATGTGGTCTGTGATAGCGAGTGGGAGGCCGAGCTTGCGCGTGTCGTCGAGGCGCACCCACGGGCCAAGGCCTACGTCAAGAATCAGGGCCTCCAGTTTGAAGTGCCCTATCGCGATGGGAGCAACAACAAAAAGTACCTGCCCGACTTCATCGTCCAGGTAGATGACGGCCACGGTCCTGACGATCTTCTCAATATCGTGGTCGAGACAAAGGGCTATCGCGGCCTGGACGCTCAGCTCAAGGCCGAGACGATGAAGACGCAATGGGTGCCGGGCGTGAACAATCTCGGCTCGTTCGGCCGGTGGGCGTTCGCCGAGTTCCGTGACGTCTATGAGATTGAGAAGGCCTTCGCCGACCTTGTCGATGAGGCGGTGGGGAAGGTGCCGGCATGACAGCATCTGAGCGATTTGGCCGGCTCGAGCAGGTCGAGCTTGTCCAGGCATGGGCGCACGAGGCCCGCGATTTCACGCCGTGGCTCGCGTCGAATCTCGATCGGCTCTCGGAGGCGTTGGGCTTCCAACTCGAGCTTGAAGGGCAGGAAGTTGCAGTCGAGAGCTTCTCGGCTGACATCCTCGCGCGCAATGTCCAGGATGGCTCGCTCGTCCTGATCGAGAACCAATTCCAGCAGAGTGATCATGGCCACCTCGGCCAGATCATGACCTACCTTGCTGGGCTCGAAGCACACACAGTCGTGTGGATCGCTCCGCGGTTCCGCGAGCCGCATCTGTCTGCCATTCGCTGGTTGAACGAGCACACGGAGGAGCCGTTCGCGTTCTTCGCCGTGGAGCTGCGGGTTGTGCGAATTGGCAGTTCCCCGATGGTGCCAGTCTTTGAAATCGTGGAGAGACCAAATGCCTGGGACCGCGAGGTCAGGGCAACGGCTCGTGAGAAGACTGACCCGACCGAGATAGGGAGTTTCCGTCGCGATTTCTGGGCGCACATGATGCGCAAACACCCCTCGGAGGGTGACGCGGGCAGGCCTTATGCCGCCTCGTCCAAATGGCGTCCGCTGCCCGACTTGAATCTGGTGATCGTCCAGTATCTATCGAAGAATGGGGCCGGAATCTTCGTGCGGTGCCCTCGAGGTGGCGACGACGAAGCAGCGGCTGAGCTGGTCCTACCGCATGAGCGTGAACTCGAGCAGCGGCTCGATGTTGGGATGAACGCCGGCAATCCGCGCTACCTTCTTCATAAGTTCCAACGCTTTGCAGCGGAGGACCGGTCAAGCTGGGATCGCATCGCGGACTGGCTGAAATCCGAAGCCGATCGCTACGAGCAGGCACTAAGAGCAGTTCTGGGGGATGGGGCGTAATGGCCAAGGCATCGGCGAAGAAGGCAACCAAGGCGAAGGTGCCGAAGCAGGTCGAGGCTTTGTCGCACGCGGTGACGGCCTCACGCCGGAATATCCCCACGGCGGAGTTCCAGGCAGCGGCCGAGCGGCAGGAGGAGATGGACCCGGTCAAGCCGGTGAAGTTTCAGCGTCGTCACAAGCTCGCCAAGGGGGAGGAACGACCGCGCGACAAGGATTCTGACCCGCAGATCATCTGGAACGGCGTGAAGATCAAGCTGACGGAAGCGCAGCGCCGTATGCTCGCGGAGACGGGCGAAATCGAGATCGGTGACGCGCAGCTCGTCTGGCGCGGCAAGGACCGGCAGGACTGGTCGGACCTCGTCGTCAATGCGCCGCCACTCTACATTCAGGAAAAGATCCACCCGAAGGCGATCATCGACGATCTGGTGCGCCGCTCGAAGCAAGCGCGCGAGGAGCAGACCGATGCACCCGACCTGTTCGCCGACTTTAATGGGCTGAAAGACCCCGAGGCACGGACGGAGTTTTACGCGCACTCACAGCACTGGTCGAACCGCATGATCCTGGGCGACAGCTTGCAGGTCATGGCGAGCCTCGCCGAACGCGAGCATCTGCGCGGACAGGTGCAGTGCATCTATTTCGACCCGCCCTACGGCATCAAGTTCAACTCGAACTGGCAGGTCTCCACGCAGAGCCGCGACGTCAGCAACAACAAGCAGTCCGACATCTCCCGCGAGCCTGAGCAAGTGAAGGCCTTCCGCGACACATGGAAAGACGGCATCCACTCGTATCTCACCTACCTGCGTGACCGGTTGACCGTGGCGCGCGATCTCCTGCACGAGACCGGCAGCATTTTCGTCCAGATCGGGGACGAGAACGTGCACCGCGTTCGAGGGGTCATGGACGAGGTGTTTGGGCCAGATAACTTGGTAGCCCAAATTATTGTAGCAAAGACGGCGGGGGCTACGACAGACTATCTGGCGCCCGTCTCCGACTATATTTTGTGGTACGCGCGGCGGATTGATGTGCTGAAATACCGCCAACCATACGTCATAAAGACGGGTCCAGACAATGGTGCGGCTGAATACAAATATCTTCTTCTGGCGGACGGATCGACGCGATCTGCAACCGCTGACGAATTGATCTCTGGAAAGCTACCAGAAGGCTCCCGCTTATATCGACCGACCCAAACGACCTCACAGCGTCCTCCGGGCAGCGACCCTTTTGAATATCGAGGTAGGATTTTTCGGCCAACGGCGTCTCAGTTCTGGAAGACGCATATTCCGGGACTAAACCGGTTGGGGTTGGCCGCGCGTCTGATACCTAGGGCGCAGTCGATTTCGTACCTTCGCTTTCTAGAAGATTTCCCAGTTATGGAGATAAATAATATCTGGAATAATCTTCGGTGGGGTTTCGACGCATCCGAAAAGAGATATGTCGTTGAGACAAATCCGCGTGTGGTGCAACGCTGCATCCTTATGGCGACCGATCCCGGCGACCTCGTACTCGATCCGACCTGCGGTTCGGGCACCACGGCGTACGTGGCGGAGCAGTGGGGACGTCGCTGGATCACGCTCGACACCTCGCGCGTGGCGCTCGCGCTCGCTCGCCAGCGGCTCATGAGCGCGCGTTTTCCCTTTTATCATCTCGCCGACAGTAGGGACGGTCGCGCCAAGGAGCAGGAAGTCTCGGGCAAAATCCAGCCCGATACGCCGACGCACGGCGACATCCGCCAGGGCTTCGTCTACG
>OEIU01001059.1_pt1 | contig 20035 bp, 15 predicted proteins | sample 1539221 | NCBI WGS metagenome assembly OEIU01 (sample SAMN03792071, study PRJEB22550) | activated sludge metagenome | feature: wastewater treatment plant; material: activated sludge; isolation source: Wastewater treatment plant of a petroleum refinery complex | place: Argentina: Zarate | collected...
TTCCACGTCACCACGAACGCCCGAACTGGCCAGGGCTCGTCGCTGTCGATAGGCGCCGTTCTGGGGCTCGGCGAGGTACGGCGCTTCTGATGCGGCATGCTCTTGATACGTGCCAGCGCGGCCTCCGCCAGCCGCGCCACGTCCTCGACCGGTGCGTCTGCCTGAGCCCCCAACACGAGCTGCCGTGCGCGTTCATAACTGGGATGCACGGGTCCGCCGGACCCAATGAGTTCAAGCTCAGCTGCGACGCCCTCTCGCACTGATTCTGTCTGGTTCTCATCGTCAGCGAGTTGCTGCAGGTAGTTGATCTTCTCCAGCGTGGTGTGTGACGCGCCATCCGGGATCATCGAGGCGGCCTGCGCACGGGAATCTCCGAGCGACTCTGACGGTGCCGCAAAATTTGCGTCACCGTCAGTTCCCGGCTGGTTTTCGTGGCTGAACCGTGAAGCGTTCTGACGGCGAGCGGCATCCTCAGCCATCAGCGTCTTGATCTCCCGATAGAGCGCGGCACTCTCCAGCTGGGTGAGCGGCTTGTGCAGCACGTTGTCGTCCTGCTCGGCAAGGAGGTGCGCGAGATCCCCCGAGATGCCGGACCGCACCCAGACCTTGACGTGCTGCCATCCGAGCTGCTTGATCGCCGCCAATCGTCGCGCTCCGCAGACCAGGATCCCATCAGGGGTGACTGTGATCGGCTGCAGCAGACCATCGCGCTCGATCGACGCGGAGAGCGATCCGAGGTCGCCGAGCCCAGTGCGGTGACGGCGTCCGACCTGGATCGAGTCGACTGCCCGGTCCAGCTCGATATGGCCGTCACGTGCATTCATCGTGCGTTCCCATGAGTGGGCGCCGACATCGCCACAACCATTACCAGGTCGTCGTCACTGAGAAGCGTCGGGAGTGTCTCGCCGACGAGCAGGCGGAGCAGGATGCCGCGACCGGTGCTTGTCGCCCGGTATGCAGGGTGCGGATGCCCAAGCAGCACGTGCAGAAGCGACGACCATGAGTCGGCGGGTAAGTCGAGAAGCGCGCGTGCGTGCTTGTCCCGGCGCAGCAGCTCGTAAGCGCTTTGCCGAGACCCGATCCGTGCCACCGCGCTGCACACATGTTCGATCGCTTCGCGGGCGGTGCTTTCGGGCCAACCCAAGGTCGTGAACAGGGTGATCGCGCGGTCGATTGCGCGCCGGGCTGTATCGACGTCTCGCGTGGTGTTGTGGTCGTCGTCTTCCGTGATGGAATATCGATCCACGACGTGGAATGCCGGGTGGTAGTCGGCAAGAGGATTCTCACGGTCGGCAAAACGCTCGGGGTCGTGAAACGCAGATACCTGCGGGCGACGTGCTTGATGCGTCGCGCAGAGCAAGCCCTGCCCGCGTTCCTCGGCGATGCAGGTGACTTGGACGCCACGGGTGACCACAGCCCAAGGGTCGATGGCCCCGCGAGCGGATCGAGTTCTCATCACGTCGAATGCTGCCGACGCTGCCTCCCATGGATCGAGGCCATGCTTTCGAGCCAACGCCGCATATTTCTCCGCGGCGAAAGCTGCGAGTTCGGCAGCGACGCGGTCGTGCTCCCACGCGCGAGCACCTGCGTGGTGCAATCGATGCAGCAAGGCACGAAGCCCCTCGCTCGTCGTGTAGTCCTCACGTGGTTGCCGGGTCGAGTTGTTGGTATCGATCATGGTGTGGGCACCTCCTGACAAGCAGGTACGCGCCCGCTCCCTAGCGGGGTCCTGGATGTCAACGAAGTGCCCATGAGATGCCGTGCCCGACGATCAGGGTGTCCCAATCGCGCCTCGCTCGGCCCCTCGTCTGGAGCTGCCATGTCCGAACGCGGACAACGGGGGGAGGCGCCGGGCTCTCTCTGCAACACCTCGGGCGCTGGTCGCGGTCGCCTGGTACGTGCGACGTCGAAGCTCGGCCTGGAAATTGATCCCTGCCCCGGCAACGCGCGACCCACCGCGCACCATCAGATCAGTCGGCCTCACCCACTCGACTCCGCGGCCGCGGTAGAACGCGGGGTCGATTCCAGCGCCATTGCGATGACCTTGAACGCTCGCTGCCTCAACAGCTTCTGGCGCGCTCGCCATCGTCACGGAACCTTCATCGGCGACGAGAGCCCTGCCATCCTTTTCTTCTTCGCTCATTTCAATTCCTCCTTGTGCGGCGTTGCGAATGTGGGCACATTGCGCTCCTGATCGAGCGGGTTGTTTGCGAACCAGCGGCCCACAGTCGAAGGGTGCACACTCAGCTCACGCGCGATCCTCTTGTTCGACCACCCGTCTGCGCGCAAAGCCATCGCAGAATCCTGGGGCGTGGTCTGCGTCATGGTCTTGCGAGCAGATTCGGGTCGCTCGGGAATACGGATGAGGAGCACTGTGAGGTGAGTGATCGCCAGCAAGACCAGCGGTGGAACCGCCGCCACCGCCGCGGCGAGAAAGCTCGGCACATCGGCATCCGCCGCGACAACCGCGTGAATCGAATTGGCTGTCACCGACACGGCCGCGGCGCCAGCCAGCAGAGACCAGGGGTACCAGGCGGCTCGGGCTCCGGCCAGCGCGACGACGGCGACCGTCGATACGACTATGACGCCGTCGACAATGAGCGGCCACGCCCACGCTTGCCCGGCACCAATCCCTGAACGGGCGGCAAGGTCCGCAAGCGACGTGAATGACAGCCAGAAAGCTCCCGCGGCAATGAAGACAGTGCCCGCGACGGCCGTCATGACAGCCCATCGTCGCGCGTTGAAATCACTCATGCCAGTGCCCGTGGGTGTGACGCGGGCGGTGGGCGATCACACGACGTTGTTGTGTTGGCGGGTATCGATCCCTGCGGAGGTGCACCCTGCACTGCCCGGTATGCAGACCGGACGGTAGTCGCGGCTTCTCGCTGGCTGAGACCGGCCTGTTCGGCGGCAGCGCTGAGGGCGTCGAGCGCCTCGCTGTTCGGCACCATCTGCTCCGCCATCTTGCACGCGGCCCAGAAGAGCCCATGGTTGCGTTCGCCTTCTTGGAGTCGCGCAACCCAATCGGCCAGTCGTTGCACGTCAACTGGCTGTTGCGCCGACCGCGGACTTCGACGTGCCTCGTTACGTTGCGGCGGATCGAGATAGTCGTGGAGCTGCTGCGAGTCGAGCGGACGACCTGGTCCACCAGCCAACTGGAGGATCTCGTATCGGTGCGTCGACCCGGCGAGTGCTCGCTCAGACGGTGGGACGACGACATAGCCTCCGTCGCCACGGAAGTCGATTCCGGTCCGCGCGGATTGCCATGAGCGCTGCTCGCTGCTCCTTTCTGCGGGGAAGAAGAGGTGCAGCCCGCCGGATGGCGTCCTGACGGCGGCTTCCCAACCTTCAAGCAGCCCGGCACGCTGGGCGCCATCGAGTGCGTCGTAACCGTTGACCGAGTTGTGCACGTCGACGTCCACCACGACAAGGCCCGTGGCAGAGCCAGTCGGCATCCCGATATTTGCTGACGGCATCGCGGCCCACCAGCGATGAACCAGCTCGGGATCGCTGCTGGCCGAAAGGAACCCTCCCGCAACGGCGGGGCGCTTCCCGCCCGCGGTGCAGGGAAACACGGGGACGCCGGATGCTGCGAACGCGAGCGCGCTCTGACGGAGGGAGCTCCCGCGACCAATGTGATCGAGCGTCGTCACGAATGCTTCCGGTGCATTCATCGCAGCCCTCGCGCGTCGGCCAACGCTACTTGTTGCGACGCCGCGGTGGCCATGGTTGAGGGTGAGGCGCCCGTGTGTTCTACTGCCTTGGAGGTGTGACGAGTCGATTCCCGATCCAGCCCCGGAGGTGTGCCGTCACCGGTCATTTGCGTGTCGAGCTGATCGAGGATCTTCATCGCCGCCGCACGGACTCGCTCGCCCGTTGCCCGAACGACCTTCGACGGTTCCTCCCCATCGATTTGAGCCGCCCACGTCGAGACATAGGGAATCGTGTAGCCGGTGGTGTCCATGCCATGCGCCGCGCCCACCATAAGCGCTACCGACTCGGCCTCGACTTCACCAATACCTCGGTGCTGACGTGCATCTCCCTGGTCGGGGCCGTGCATGAGGACATGTGCGAGCTCGTGAGCCAGCGTCTTCACCTGGGCGGCCGGGTCCATGTCATCGCGGACGCTCACGGTTTTTTCCCCGTAGTCGGTCACGCCGTTCGCACCATAGATCAAGCCCGCGTGCGCCACGCCATGCACCTGAAATCCGGACGCTTCGATCTGCTGCACAATTCCGTCCCGGAGGCCCGAGGGAGCCTCGCCCTGCAGCAGTTTCGGCGTCGGCGGAGCCGGGACCGGATCGCCCGAGGTCTGTGCGGCATCCCAGACGTATGCGGGGCGGACGCCGACCATCTTCGACCGAACTTGCTCGCCGGGGCGAGGCTTCTCGTACCGGTTGAGTCGTCGCCACGATGTCGGGTCAGATGGCGATGATGAGGCGAAGCGGCCGGTAACTGGAGCGAGAATCTGATAACCCGGCTGACCCTTCTCGACCTGATGTCCGAGCTGCTGCCACTGCTTGTATCCGGCCACATACGAAGGCATCGGATCGGGCACCAGACCTGCCTCATGCGCGGCGGTGTGCTGCATCCAGATCAGAAGCGTGTTGTTGAACGAACGGCTTCGGAACTGGGCCGCGAAGGCAAGTGCCTTGGCCCAGTCTTCGCCAGACACCAGCTGATCGACAGCCTCGGTCAGCTTCTCGTGCAACTCATCGAGCTTCGCTTCGCGCGCTTCGCGGCGATCGTCAATCGAAGTCATCGGTCGGCCTCCTCTCAGGCGTGCCACGTCGCGGAAGCGTGTGGCGATGCACCTGTGAGGTGAGCGGGGATGCCCAAGTCGCGATAGCGGGGAAAGGCATGCTCGCCGAGGTGTCGTGAGCAAGTTACGACCACGCGCGACTGACTGAACGCGCATCATCGCCTCGAATTTGGCATGGTTGACCTCCTTTTGAGCAGTGGTGCGGTCACGTCAAACCGCACTCGTTGATCATGCTCAAATGGCTTAGGCTTTCCGTTCTAACATGGCAATTGAGCATGCGCAACCCTTGATTTGTGCATGCTCAACGGCTATATTGAGCATGCGCAACACCCCGCCGGGGTGGCCGGCGCCGATACCTACCCGTCCCGAACGGAAGGGGTCAGCACCAATGACCGAGAACGAGAGCAAAGCCGCCGCTGCAGATCTCGCGAAACGCCTGCGGCTGCTGCTTGACGTTGCGATCACCGAGTCTGGTGTCGAACCGACGTATTCGCAGATCGCCGCTTACCTAGGCGAACGCGGTACCAATCTGTCGCGATCGCGGTGGACCTACATGGTGAACGGGCACCGGTACGTGCAAGATCCCGAGGTATTCGAAGGGCTGGCATCGTTCTTCGATGTCGACACTGACTTCCTTGTCGGTTCTGATGGGGCCGAGGTCCCGGCGAGAGTGAGTGCACAGCTTGATCTTGTGCGCTCAATGCGGGCGGCGAAGGTCAAGTCCTACGCAGCCCGCACCCTTGGAGATATTTCACCGAAAGCTCTCCAAGCCATCAGCAGGTTCCTAGACGAGGAAATGGCACACACAATCGAGCAGTGACGGTGCCCCCGGCGCGGAGTAACGCCGGTAGATGCTCTCGAAGGAGGGTGAGCAGAGCATGAATGTCGAAATGACCGTGTCTACGGCTGTCGCGGATCTTGCTCTGGGCGGAGCCTTCACCTTCGACGCCTTGTTCGACGCTGTGCGGCAGCGCAGACAACGGAAGCTGCGCGTCGTTGAGCTTGCCGAGCTTGGTGACCACGATGGCATCTGCGCCGTCTGGCTGACTACCGATACTGAGGATCTGATCCTTCATGCCCACAGCGACTCGGTTCTACACCGCCAACAGTTCGTTCTGCATGAGTTCGCTCACATGATTCTTGGGCACTGTGACGGCGACGAGTGCTCCGAGGTGGATGCCCTGCTGCCCGATATCCCACCTCACACTCGCGGACGTTTGCTCAGGCGTCAGGACCTCGACACAGACACCGAGATCGCTGCAGAGTCATTGGCCGACCGGCTCGCCGCAGGCATCCGCGGTTCGGCCTTCGCGGAGTCTCGCTACTCGGAGATATTCGCATGATCCAGACGCTCGTCGCGGCACTCATGTGGGCGCTGGTGGCGAGCCTGCTGATCCTGCGGCGCGGGCGCACGGACCGCAATATCACGTACTCTGCGCTCACCATCGCTATCGCCATGACACTCAACGTCGATGCGATCTACGTCGTCGTCGATCGAGTCCTTGGTGCAACCAACCTGGCCACGCTGCTCTCAGATGGCCTCCTCATGATCGGCCTCTTCTTCCTTGGCCGGGCAGCAATGAAAGCGGGGGAGTATCGCCCTCGGTTGGTGCGCGCAGCCGTTGGCCCGTCGGCACTGTTCATTGCGCTCCTTGGCGCCTCAGTGACCTTCATGTTCATCGATCGAGGGTCAACGACGGTCAACTTCATGATTGATCTCGGCGCCCAACCATGGGCCGCGACGTACTCGATCATCGCCTTCACGTATTGCGGGATCGTCGTTGCCGCGATGCTCGCGCTGGCGACACGCGAGTTCCGGCTTGGTGATGGCATCCAGCGCATTCCGCCAGCGCTCCTGTTTATCGGCTCCGCTTCAGGTGTCGCACTCTGCGCGGTGGTGATAATTATGGATGTTGCGCACATCTCGGGCTACCTCGAACTCATGAGCGCGGTCAGCGCAACGTATGGACCGCTATCTCTACTCGCGTTTGTCTTTCTGTGCGCCGGATTCGTAGGGCAACCAATGGTCCGATACTTGCGTGATCGCGCCCGACGCGCGCACACAGCTGAGATGGTGAGAGAGCTGGAGCCGCTCTGGCGTCGAGCAACGCTCGTGCGGCCGGGGCTCAGCGGCACGAACTCGCTCGGGTCGAGCCTGGATGACCCAGAGGTGCGCCTCCACCGCGAGATCGTCGAGATCCGTGACGCCATGATCGATCCACGCGTCTCTTTCGAAGTCACTGGACCCGATCGTGCATTGCTGGAGCGAGCCGAGGCTCACCTCTTGGGGGCTGATGCGCGCGGTGCACGTGAATCTGTGCCTGGTCGCCCGGCACGCGAACGAGGACAGGTATGAGACGGATCATCGCTGCGGGCGCGGCGCTACTTACCGCGGGAAGTCTGAGTCTCGGATGGACTATCGCCCGGAGGCTGACCGCACCAGTGGGCCCAAGGAACTTCGACCTGACCATCCGCGACGTGGAAGTTGATGGAGATCGGCGACTACTGGTCCTCGACCGCACACGCGAGACTGCCGCGCGTGGTGTCTACAACCTGTGGTTCGAGACGGGCGATTGGGTGCGAGTATCCGACGAAGTGCTCGACCGAGGCTCTGATCAGATCGCCCGGGTTGTGACGGATATGGCAAACGACTTCCGAGCTTCCGCTTGCGACCGCTTCTCATGGAGCGGGATCTACTTCGCAAACCCAGCTGATGCAGGCCTCAGTGCCACGGACGTCTCGATCGACACAGGTGCGGGCGTAGCCCCGGCCTGGCTCATTGAGGGCGAAGAGAACTGTTCGACCTGGGCGATCCACATCCACGGTCTTGGGAGTAGTCGGGCCGGAACCTTGCGCGGTGCGCAGGTCGCCACGGAGTTGGGCTACACGTCGGTCATCGTCAGCTACCGCAACGACGGCGAAGGCCTCCGACTTGATACCGGACGCTCAACGCTTGGCCTCACCGAGAGCGAGGACGCCGAAGCCGCAGTGGCGTACGCGATCCAGAACGGCGCGGAACGGATCGTGCTGTTTGGTTGGTCGATGGGTGCCGCGATCGCGCTACGAGTTGCCAGCCGCGCACGAGAGCGCGGTGTTTTCGCCGGACTCGTCTTGGACTCTCCAGTTCTCAACTGGATCGACGTGATCAAAGCGAACTGCGCGCGCAGCGGTTTGCCCGCAGCCGCAGGCAATCTCGCCACCCCGTGGTTGACGTTCGGCCCGTTCGCTCGAATGGTTGGGCTGCCGAGCGCAATCCCACTTCCGGAGTTTGATTGGGTGCAGCGTGCCGAGGAGCTCACCGTGCCCATGCTGATCCTTCACGGCGCCAGGGACGACTCAGCTCCCATCAGCGTGTCGAAAGCACTGCGCGCGCGACGTCCTGACCTTGTTCAACTGGAATCCTTTGGCGCAGGGCACACGCTTGCTTGGAACTCCGACCCGGCGCGATGGCGTTCTACGGTCAGCGCCTGGCTCGCGAATCACCTGGTTTCTTAATCCGCAACGTGATGCGACCGCGATCTCGCGAGGGGCAGTAAGCCGGTTCACACCGGGAAAAACCCTACTCAACCGGCTGTCACTCCGATATCATCGGGAATGTCGGTCCGAGCGGGTCGAGATGGAGGACTTACGTGCCCGAGCCGTGGCTGTCAGCCGACGACATTGCCGTTCATCTCGGCGTCACGAAGGACACCATCTACACCTGGATCGCTGAGAAGGGCATGCCCGCCCACAAGATCGGTCGACTGTGGAAGTTCCAGGCCAGCGAGATTGACGACTGGGTTCGAGGCGGCGGCGCGGCCGGAAACGTGTCTGACGGGGCGGAGGGCTAACGCTTGCGCATCATCAATAACGTCACAGACCTCCTCGGAGATGATCTCAAGAACGAGATCACCCCGGGCTCCAAAGTCCGTATCGCTGCATCGACGTTTTCGATCTTCGCGTTCGAGGCGCTCCGTAAGGAGCTGGAGCAGGTTTCTGAGCTGGAGTTCATTTTTACGACGCCAGCGTTCGTGACGGAGAAGATGACGGACAAGCTCCGCAAGGAGCGCCGCGAGTTCTTCATCCCCGGTGGGCACGCCGAGTCGAGCCTGTCTGGGTCGGAGTTTGAGATTAGGTTGCGCAACCAACTCACCCAGCGCGCAGTAGCGAAGGAATGTGCCGACTGGGTACGCCGCAAGGTCACGTTCCGCTCGAACGCAACCAGCAACCCAATGCAGCAGTTCGCAGTCGTTGGCGACAGCGCCGCTTACACGTCTCTGCAAGGCTTCACCACGGCCGACCTTGGCTACGAGCGGGGCAACGCGGTATCGAACATGGTGCAACGCGTCGATGAGGCTCCGATGACGTCTCAGTACCTCCAGCTGTTTGACCAAATCTGGCACAATCCCGATCAGCTGGACGATGTTACTCAAACGGTCCATGACCACATTGCCAGCGTCTATGCGGAAAATGCCCCAGCACGCATCTACTTCCTAGTCCTTTACAACCTGTTTGCGGAGTTTTTGGACGACATCAACGAGGATGTCCTGCCGAACGATCGCACTGGCTATCAAGACACGAAGGTTTGGCAGAGTCTCTACAATTTCCAGCGCGATGCGGCAACCGGGATCATCAACAAGCTGGAGACCTACAACGGCTGCATCCTCGCCGACAGTGTTGGTCTGGGTAAGACCTTCACGGCACTGGCGGTGATCAAGTACTACGAGCTGCGCAACAAATCGGTGCTCGTCCTGGCTCCGAAAAAGCTCTCCGAGAACTGGACAAACTACAACGCAAACCTCACGACGAATATTTTTGCGTCTGATCGGTTTAACTACGACGTCCTCGCCCACACCGACCTCTCCCGCACACGCGGAGAGTCGCTCGGTCTGAGACTGGATCGGATCAACTGGGGCAACTACGACTTGGTTGTCATCGATGAGTCGCACAACTTTCGCAACGCCGACTACGCCGAGGAAAAGGAATCTCGCTACCAACGGCTCATGCGGAAAGTTATCCGAGAAGGTGTAAAGACCAAGGTGCTGATGCTCTCGGCGACCCCGGTCAACAACCGCTTCAACGACTTGAAGAACCAGCTCCAACTCGCCTACGAAGGGGAGTCGGAGAACCTCGCCCAGCATCTGAACCTCTCGACCACCGTAGAGAAAGTCTTCAGCGACGCGCAGCGAGTCTTCAATGAGTGGTCCAAACTCGACCCTCAAGAGCGCACCACCGATCGCATCCTCAAGATGCTCGACTTCGACTTCTTCGAGCTACTCGACGCGGTGACGATTGCCCGCTCGCGAAAGCACATCCAGGCGTTCTACGACACCACCGAGATCGGAGCCTTTCCCGAACGCCTCCCACCGCTCTCGATCCGCGCACCGCTCACTGACCTAGCGGATGTGCCGGACTTCAACGATATCTTCGAGCAACTCCAAGCGCTTACCCTCGCCGTCTACACTCCGATGGCTTACGTATTTCCAAGTCGGTTGAGTAAGTACGAGGATCTGTACAACGTCACAACAGGCAGCGCCCGCTCCAACCTTGGCCAGGCCGGGCGCGAGCAAGGCCTGAAGAAGCTCATGACGGTGAACCTTCTCAAACGACTGGAGAGTTCAGTCGAAGCCTTCCGCCTGACCATAAGCAAGATCGAGGAGTCAGTGGACCGCACCTTGCGGCGCCTCGATTCTCACGCAGGAGCGCTCGCTGATCTGAGCGCGGACCTCACGGGGCTTGACTTCGATCTCGATGATGAAGACGATGCAAACATCGAGGCCATTTCGTTCGGCGAGAAGATCAAGATCGACCTCGACGACATTGACATCGAGTCTTGGCAGCGGGACCTCTGGAACGATCGTGAGACCCTTCGAGAACTGCTTGATGAGATGCGCAAGGTCACTCCGGCCCACGACCTGAAGCTCCAGAAAATCAAGCAACTCATCACCGAGAAGGTCGCACGTCCGATCAATCCTGGCAACCGCAAGGTGCTGGTCTTTTCGGCGTTCGCTGACACCGCGAACTACCTCTACCGCGAGCTCGCCCCGGTGCTCGCCAATGCCGGACTGGAGACGGCCGTCATCACCGGCGGCAGCCACGGCGCCAAGGCCACTCTCGGCACCGGATTCGACTTCCAACAGGTCATGGCGATGTTCTCGCCAAAGTCGAAGCAACGGCACCTCACCATGCCGAAAGAGACGCGCGAATTGGACGTCCTCATTGGCACTGATGTCATCAGCGAAGGGCAAAACCTCCAGGACTGCGACTTTCTGATCAACTACGACATCCACTGGAATCCGGTGCGGATCATCCAGCGGTTTGGGCGTATCGACCGCATCGGATCCACCAATGCTCAGATTCAGCTGGTCAACTTCTGGCCCGACATTTCTCTCGACGAGTACATCAACCTCAAAGAGCGGGTCGAGAACCGCATGGTCATCGCTGACGTGGCGGGTACCGCCGATGACAACGTCCTCAGCCTGGAAAACTCCGATGCGGCGTTCCGCAAAGAACAGCTCCGCAAGCTCCAGGACGAGGTCATCGAGCTTGAAGACGTGCGCACCGGTGTCTCGATCACTGACCTCGGGCTCAATGACTTCCGGATGGATCTGCTCGGCTACATCAAGGACAACGGAGACCTCGCAGGCGTACCCAAGGGCCTGCATGCCGTCGTTCCTGCGGACCCTGCGAAGGGCCTGAAGCCGGGGGTGATCTTTGCGCTGCGCAGCGTAAACGCAGAGGATGCTCAGCTCGCCGGGAAGGGTGGTAACCGTGGCAACCGGCTCCACCCGCATTATCTTGTCTACCTGGACGACGAAGGCAATGTCATCGCCGACCACACTGAGGCCAAGCACCTGCTCGACCTGCTCCGCGCAGGATGTCGCCCCTACGACGAGCCAATCTCCGAGGTCGTGCACGCGTTCAACGCAGCTACGCAGGAGGGTGCGCAGATGAGCAAGTACTCCGGGCTGCTGACAGACGCGATCCACTCGATGATCGACGTCACAGAAGAACGTGACATTGACAGTCTCTTCACTGGCGGACAAACCAGCGCGCTGACCCAGACCATCGCAGGCCTCGACGATTTCGAGCTGATCGCATTCGTCGCCATTGTGGATCCCTCCACGGGGGTTGAGACCAATGGTTGATCTGCTGTATAGGTGGCCTGCTGCAGCGAAGTTCGGCAGTCGTGTGCCCAAGGAGAAGTTCTACGAGTACGGCAATGTCAGCACCGCTGTGCGTGAGAAGTTTATTTCTGAGGTCCAGCGCATTACCTGGGCCTACAAGCTTGCCGAATCCACCATCAACCTCCCTGGCAGCACGAGCGTGCCTGAGATCCAGGTCTTTCATATCGACACTAAAACTGGCGACGTCGCCGATCAGGTGCTGTCTGCGATCGACAAGGCCATCCAGTACCCGATCATCTTTGAGATCACGCGAGGAAGCGAAGGCGAACCGCAAGTCCGGATGGTCGCGGCGCACAAGCAGCTCGGTTCGGGCGCTCCGAAGCTCAGCACCTATTACTCGACCGGTTGGCTCCCTTCGGATGCAGAACGGCAGTCGCTCCCCATAGCAATCGGCTTGCCCACCCTCTACGCAGCGATCCTGGAGCCGCTGACGCCGGTGACGGTACGGCCCGGTGAGGAGATGTCAGAGGTTGCCGACAGGCTGGCAACCGTGCGGAAACTCGAACGCGAGATCACCGCTTTGGAGCGCAAGCTCCGCGCCGAGCCGCAGCTAAACCGCAAGATCGAGCTGCGCCGCACCCTCAAAACTAGACAACAAGAACTCGAACAGCAGAGGTAACCCGTGGAGAAATTACGAATGACGTCGCCAGACTTGACCGTCGCCAACATTGAGAAGCTCGCCGATCTGTTCCCGACGGTCATGACCGAGTCTGTCGATGTTCACGGCAACGTCAAGATGGCCGTCGACTTCGATCTGCTGCGCCAGGAACTCTCCGACCACCTCGTCGAAGGGCCGCAGGAGCGCTATCAGCTCGACTGGCCTGGCAAGCGTGCAGCAGCGTTTGCCGCCAACGCGCCGATCGCTAAGACCTTGCGTCCTGTCCGCGAAGAGTCGGTGGAATTCGACACCACGAGGAATCTCTTCATCGAAGGCGACAATCTCGATGCTCTCAAACTGCTCCAGGAGTCCTACCTCGGCAAGGTCAAACTCATCTATATCGACCCTCCGTACAACACTGGCAACGACTTCGTCTACGACGACGACTTTTCCGAAAGCACGTTGGAGTACCTCAGGAAGTCTGGGCAGGCGGATGAGGCTGGCGCAAACATGGTTGCTAATACCGAGGCGAACGGCCGCTTTCACAGCGACTGGCTGAGCATGATCTATCCACGGTTGCGGCTTGCGCGTGACCTGTTGGCTAGCGATGGAGTCATCATGATCAGTATCGATGACAATGAGGTGGCAAACTTGCGCAAGGTTGCCGACGAGGTATTTGGTGCCATAAATTTTGAGGCATCGTTTGTGTGGCAGCGCAAACAATCCCCACAGCGAGATGCAACGAACATCTCAGCGACTCATGACCACATTCTCGTCTACTCGAGGCGCCATCCCTCCGATAGGCAAGATACGTCCGGATGGCTCGCCCGTTTGCTCCCGATGGGTGAAGAACAACTCGACCGTTACAAGAATCCTGATAACGATCCGCGGGGAATCTGGTCGTCGAGTGACTGCACCATCAACAAGACGGCCAAGGAAAGACCCAATCTTTACTACCCTGTCAATAATCCGAATACGGGTGAAGATGTTTACCCCTCGCAGAATCGGACCTGGATCTTTGACCGTTCTTCCATGGATCGTTTGATTTCGGAGAATCGGTTGTGGTGGGGAGAGCGTGGTACAAACTTTCCAAGATTGAAAGCCTTCTTGGCGGAAAATCAACAGGGAGTTCGGCCTCAGACGCTCCTACTGCGAACACTCGTAGGCGACAACCAAGCAGCAACACGTGAGGTCAATGCGCTGTTTCCAGAAGGGAATGTTTTCGACACACCGAAGCCGACGTCGCTGATCAAACACCTCTGCTATGTCGCAAACGTTCGCGCCGACGACATCGTCATGGACTTCTTCGCAGGCTCGGGCACCACCGCCGACGCCGTCATGCAACTCAACGCCGAAGACGGCGAGGCCCGGCGGTTCGTTCTTGTACAACTTGCCGAAGAGTACAACGAAAATTCACTGGCCCATGGGCTCGGGTTCAGTACGATCGCGGAAACCGCTCGGGAACGGGTACGACGCGCCGGAATTGGGATTCTTGCGAAGGCAGGTCTACACGGAGAACATCTGGACTGTGGCTTTCGCACTCTTCGGGTCGATACGTCAAACATGGTTGATGTTCTTCGGACCCCAGATGCGACTGATCAGCTGGCGCTGGACCAGCTCGAAGGAAGTGTGAAGTCAGACCGTTCGGGAGAAGACCTGCTGTTCCAAGTGCTGCTCGACTGGGGGCTCGAACTTACGATGCCTATTAGCGTCGAGCAGATCGAAGGCAAAGACATCTTCGTTGTGGAGGATGGTGCTCTGATTGCATGCTTCGAGGAGAACGTGGCCCCTGAAGTGGTGAATTCGATCGCGAAGCGTCAGCCGCTGCGCGCTGTCTTCCGCGACTCCGGCTTCGCATCGGATGATGCGCGGATTAATGCAGAGCAGGTCTTCCGCGAGATATCTCCGGCGACCGACGTGAAGGCGATCTGATCGGGATGAAACTACAGTTCAAGGTCCAGCAGTATCAGACCGACGCTGTCGACTCGGTTGTCGAGATTTTCGAGGGGCAACCCAAACATGACGGCATCTCCTATCGAATCGACCCGGGAAAGGTGACGCCTGCCTCGACCCCGACGCTGTTCGAGACGAACGATACGCCCGACTCTGGTCTTCGGAACGCCGACATCGCGCTCTCCTCTAATCAGCTACTGGAGAACGTTCATAAGGCCCAGCGGTCTCGCAACCTGCCGCTTTCGAAGACACTTGTCGATAGTAAGGCGGCCCCGGGGGCTCCGAACCTGGACGTTGAGATGGAGACGGGAACCGGGAAAACCTACGTCTATATCAAGACGATCTTGGAGCTGCACAAGCGGTACGGCTGGTCGAAGTACATCATTGTGGTGCCCTCGCTCGCGATCCGTGAGGGCGTCAAGAAAACGTTCGACGTCACTTCCGAACACTTCCAACAGCTTTACGGGACGAAGCCGCGATCGTTTATTTACAACTCCTCGCAACTGCACGAGATCGAGCGTTTCAGCTCCGACGCCGGGGTGCAGGTAATGATCATCAACATCCAGGCGTTCAACGCGACTGGTAAAGACAACCGTCGCATCTACGACGTACTCGACGACTTCCAGTCGCGGCGTCCGATCGACGTGATAGCGGCGAACCGACCTATCGTGATCATTGACGAGCCGCAGAAGATTGGTGCTGCGAAGTCCCTCGACGCGCTCTCGCGATTCCGCGGCCTCATGATGTTGCGCTACTCGGCCACTCACAAAGTGGAGCACACAAAGGTGCACCGCCTCGATGCCTTGGACGCATACAACCAGAGGCTAGTCAAGAAAATTTCAGTGCGAGGCATCACGGTCAAAGGCTTGGCCGGATCCACCGCGTACCTGTACCTGGACGCGATCGAGATTGCCAAAGGTGCGAAACCGCGTGCTCGGATCGAGATTGAAGTGCAGATCCAGACTGGCATCAAACGTCAGGTCAAGCGCCTCGACGTCGGTGCGAACCTGCACGACGTATCGAACGGCATTGAGGCTTACAAGGGCCTGTTCATCACCGAGATTGACGCGAATCGTGACGTGATCGAGCTGAGCAACGGCGACGTCGTCGCCGCTGGGCAGCTGGCCGACCGCGATGTCACGGAAGAGACGAAGCGGCGCATCCAGATTCGCGAGGTCATCCGTGCGCATTTGGATAAGGAGCGCGGATTGTTCAGCCAGGGCGTCAAGGTGCTCTCACTATTTTTCATCGACGAGGTTGCCAAGTACCGCGACTACGGCCGTGAAGACACCCTCGGTGACTACGCTCGCACATTCGAGGAGGAGTACGCCGCTATCCGCGACGAAGTACTCGGTGAGCTGGCGATCGATAACGCGACTGAAGAGTTCCAGCAGTACTTGCGACGCGACGAAGTCCGACGGGTGCACGAGGGGTATTTCTCGATCGACAAGAAATCCAAGCATCAAGTCGACGGCAGTGTCTCCGGCCGTGGCGACGACAAGGGGCAGTCGAACGACATCGATGCGTACGACTTGATCCTGAAGGATAAGGAGCGACTGCTCTCGTTCACTGAGCCAGTCCGGTTCCTCTTCTCCCACTCCGCGCTGCGCGAGGGCTGGGATAACCCCAACGTGTTTGTCATGGGAATGCTCAAGAAGAGCGACAACACGGTCTCTCGCCGCCAGGAGATCGGCCGCGGTCTGCGCCTCGCCGTTGACCAGCACGGCATGCGCATGGATAACCCTGCCACTGTGCATGACATCAACGAGTTGACGGTGGTCACCGACGAATCGTACACCGATTTTGTCGCCGGACTACAGAAGGAGATTTCGGAGTCCCTAGCTGCCCGACCGCGCAAGGCGACCCCCGAGTACTTCGTCGGCAAGACTGTTGAGGATGTTCCAACCGGAACCCTTCACACGATCACGCTAGATGAGGCAAAACAACTCCAGTATTGGCTGACGGTTAATGCCTTTATCGACTACGAGCAGCACCTCACTGACAAGTGGTTCGGTCGGGCTGAATTGCCAGAGATGCCCGAGCTGCCAACCTCGCTGCAGCCGTACTTTTATCAGGTTGCGGAGCTAGTTGACGCTCTACACGTCGCGGCGCCGGAGATCACTGACGACCGCAAGCCGAAGAAGATCCCGCTCAACGAGGCGAACTTCGCCAAGAAGGAGTTCCAGGCGCTCTGGGGCCGGATCAACCATAAGGCGGTCTACCAAGTCGAGTTCGACTCGGCCGAACTGATCCGGAAGTCCGCAGACCATCTCGATAAGCACCTGAACGTCGCGGCGATGCAGTACGTCGTCCAAGCAGGGCAGCAGCGCGAGAAGTTGGAGGCAGACGACCTCGCGGGCGGCTCGGGGTTCGCGGTGTCGTCCACGCAGACTCACACCGAGACCGTGAGTGCGGGGTCGCAAGTGAAGTTCGACTTGCTTGGCGAAATCACCGAGAAGACCCAGCTCACGCGCCGCACGGTCGCCGCGATCCTGCGAGGCGTAGCGCCGGGCACGTTCGGAAAGTTCCGGCTCAACCCGGAGCAGTTCATCACCGAGGCGGCGCGATTAATCAACGAGCAGAAGGCGACTGTCATCGTCGAGCACTTGGCGTACGACACGCTGGACGACCGGTTCGACTCGGCGATCTTCACTGAGAATCAAACGGCACAGGACTTCAGTAGGGCAGGCGCCAAGCTCAAGAAGCACATCTATGACTTCGTAGTGACCGACTCGAAGATCGAGCGCGCGTTCGTCACCGAGCTGGATACAAGTACGGAGGTCGCTGTTTACGCGAAACTTCCGCGCGGATTCTTCATCCCGACTCCGGTGGGGGATTACAACCCCGACTGGGCGATCGCGTTCACAGAGGGCAGCGTCAAGCACGTCTACTTCGTTGCTGAAACAAAGGGGTCTCTTTCGACGCTCCAGCTCAAGGGAGTGGAGGACGCCAAGATCGAGTGTGCCCGCAAGTTCTTTGCATCCATTAGTGAGAAGAACGGCCAGGACGTCACCTACGACGTTGTCACCGACTACACCGAGCTGATGCAGCTCGTTACGGCATAGGTCGATCTGTGGCGTTCTTCTCGGAGAACTTTCAGTGGCCATCGACCTCGGTCGTATTTGAGTCGATCGGTGATGGCGCACGCGACGGCACGGCCGAAGTTGTCGAACGTGGCGGGCGGTGGATCCTCAAATCACCGAGTAGCTTCTCGTATGCGACAGGGCAGTCTGGCATACGGGTCCTCACAGCATCTCTTGACGGGACACCGACGCTCATTCGTGGAACAGTCTTCGCGATCGACGGTGACCTGGGGTTGCGAGTCGATGAACTTAGGGTCGGATCAGCCCTGGATGATGCTCAATACACAACTGTGACGGCGACATTCGAGCACCTGGCGTCGGTCTGTTCCTACCGTCATGAGGATGGAACGGCTCGGAGCCCTGGGCAACCGTTGGTGTTCCCGGCGATTGACGGAGCGTCGCAAATGGAAGCGACGCTACGCAGCGGAGAGAACTCGATCACGTTGGTTGCGCCGGAGCCGGTTCCGCTGGAGAGCTTTGAGGCTCAGCTCGCTGTCTTTCAGGCGATGCTCACATTCGCGGCTGACCTGCCGTGCGGACAACTCACGCTAGTCGCAACTGACAGGTCCGGGCAGACCGTGAACATCTTTGGGCGAGACAAGTACGCGCCGTTTGAGCGTCCGACGCGCAAGCCGGTTGAGTACACGCTGAGATTCGCAGGTGACTGGATTCAACACACGATCGAGCGGTGGTGGGCGGCATACAGTGAATGGAAACCAGTCCTCCAGATCCTCGCGGGGTTGCGGTACCAGCCTGGATATGTCGACGCAGACGTGATCCTCAGCTCCGCGGCAATTGAGTCAGTCGCCACAGCGCTTCAACAACACGAAGCTCCGCGATTAAGTCCCAACGAATCTAAGCCGATTCTCGAAGCTCTGGAATCGTTGACGGGCCTCGACCGCGCGCAGAAGGAGGCGGTGGCGCAGCTCAAGGGCGATCTTGGGAGGACCACATTCCGTTCGAAAGTGGAGCAGCTCATCCGACATGTCGATGACGACGTCTGGCAGCAAGCGCGGGTGTCCATTGAAGAATGGACAAAGCAATTTCTCAAGGCTCGAAATACCATTGCTCACGCGGTTTCGAGCGATATCTGGGAAGATGGCGTCTTGCTGCGCGGTATCCGGGACGCCAACTGGATCGTGCTGACTCTCGTGATTCTGAAGTACTTGGACGTTCCAGATCCGGCAATTGGCCGCGCTGCGGAACGACTCGGCACACGGTACGGCGTTCGCTATCGCGGCGTTGAAATCTTCACCTGAGATCGCTGCCTTCAGCGCCACCACGCGTCTTGCAGATCGAGGTCGCGATCACTCGCGTGTGATCTCTGAAGTAGCCGATCCTGCTTGTTTACCTCCTCCTTGATGGAGGGAAGGTGAGCTGCGGTGACGGTGTCGATGCGGGTGATGTCGGCGGGCGACGGCTACAAGTACCTGCTGCGCACAGTGGCCGCCGGTGACGGCGACCGCAACCTTTCCACTCCGTTGACGAGGTATTACAACGCGGACGGCACGCCGCCGGGGCGATGGATGGGCAGCGGCCTCGCGGCACTCGGAAGCGGGCAACTAAGCGACGGCGATGAGGTCACCGAGGCGCAGCTCCAGCTGCTGATCGGCATGGGTCGTGACCCGCTTACCGGCGTGCCGCTCGGCCGGTCCTACCCGGCGTACAAGTCGGTGGCTGAGCGAGTTCAGGAGCGAGTCGGTGCGCTCGATCCGGGGCTGGGTCCGACCGCTCGGGGCCGGGCCGTCGCGGCGATCGAAGCGGAGGAGTCCGAGCGTGGCACTCGACGGGCAGTGGCCGGATATGACTTCACCTTCTCTATCCCGAAGTCCGCCTCCGTGCTGTGGGCAGTCGCTGACGCAGGAACGCAATCACTCATCGTCAGCGCACACCATGAGGCGGTTGCAGAGGTGGTTGCGTTCATGGAGCGCGAGGTTGCAGCCACGCGCGCCGGTGCAACCCCTGGGGATGGTGCCGTTGCACAGGTCGAGGTGCGTGGGTTGATCGCGACAGCCTATGACCACTACGACTCACGCGCGGGTGACCCCCATCTGCACACGCACGTCGTGATCAGCAACAAGGTGCAGACAGTGCTCGACAACAAGTGGCGAAGCTTGGACGGGCGGCCCCTGCACGCTGCGACAGTGGCGCTCTCCGAGTTCCACGAAGCCGTGTTCGCCGATCACCTCACGCGGCTCTTCGGAGTTGAGTGGGAAACGCGTGAGCGCGGACGGGACCGCAATGCGGCATGGGCGATCGCGAAGGTCCCTGAACAACTTGTGTCCGAGTTCTCGTCGCGGTCGCGGCACATCGACGAGGAGAAGGATCGTCTCATCGCTACGTACGTGGAGAAGCACGGCAGGCAACCCTCCAGCACGACGATTATCAAGCTGCGTGCCCAGGCGACACTCGCTACACGACCGGAGAAGGAGATCCATTCGCTCGCCGACCTCACCGCTCAGTGGAGGCAGCG
>OEIU01001060.1_pt1 | contig 20017 bp, 9 predicted proteins | sample 1539221 | NCBI WGS metagenome assembly OEIU01 (sample SAMN03792071, study PRJEB22550) | activated sludge metagenome | feature: wastewater treatment plant; material: activated sludge; isolation source: Wastewater treatment plant of a petroleum refinery complex | place: Argentina: Zarate | collected...
GCCGCCGTCGCCGCCACCAGCGGGTGCGGCACCACGCTGCCTGCGTCCGGGACGTGGCGGCCCCCGTTCCAGCAGGCGTACACCATCACGTCCTCGTTCGGGACGCGCTACCACCCCATCGACCACGCCAGGCGCCTGCACGCCGGGATTGACCTGGTCTCCCTGCCCGGGCCCGGCCCCGTGCTCGCCGCCAGCACCGGGCGGGTCACGGCCGCCGGAACCCAGCCGGGCACCGGCAACACCGTCGAGGTCGACCACGGCGGCGGCATCACCACCCGCTACGCCCACCTCGCCACCATCGACCCCGCCATCGGTCCCGGCACCCCGGTCGCCATCGGGCAGGTCCTCGGCGTCGAAGGCTCCACCGGCACCTCCACCGGAAACCACCTCCACTTCGAGGTCCACCACGGCGGGACCCCCATCGACCCGGCCCCGTTCATGGCCGACCACGGCGCGGCGCTGAACGGCCGCGCCGTCGCCCCCACCCCCCCCACGACCCCCACCGGCGTCGAGGGCGGCATCGGGTTCCCCCCCCCACCCCCCGGAACGCCCCGGTCGGCGTCGCTGCGGACCCCGCCCGCGCCCATCCCCACCCCGGTCAAGAAGCTGTACCTCGCGGCCGGGGAGCGGTACGCCATCCCGTGGACCCTGCTCGCCGGGATCGGGATGGAAGAGACCGGCCACGGCGCCACCACAGCCACCAGCACGGCCGGTGCCCGAGGGCTCATGCAGTTCCTGCCCGCCACCTTCGCCGACTACGGCGTCGACGGCGACGGCGACGGCCGCGCGGTCATCACGAGCGACGCCGACAGCATCTACTCGGCCGCGAACTACCTCACCCAGTCAGGGGTCACCAAAGGCCCCGACGGGGTGCGGCGGGCGCTGTTCGCGCACAACCACGCCGACTGGTACGTCAACGACGTCCTGCACTACGCGCAGAAGTACGGGGGCGGCACCGTCCTCGGCGACCCCACCGCCTGCGACACCACCGGTGACGGCGACCCCACCGGGCCGCCGATCGACGACGCCGCCGTCGCGCGGGTCATCGCGTGGGCGACCAGCCACGCCGGCGACGCCTACGTCTTCGGCGCCAGCGGACCCCACGCCTGGGACTGCTCCGGGTTCACCCAGGCCGCGTACCGCCGGGCCGGGCTGACCCTGCCCCGCACCGCCGGGGCACAACGCGACTGGCTGGCCGCCGGGCACGGCGCCCGGATCACCCCCGGCCACGAACGCCCCGGGGACCTGATCTTCACCGACTCCTACCTCGGCCCCAACGCCATCGGCCACGTCGCCATCGTCCTCGACCCCACCCGGCACACCACCATCGAAGCGCGCTCACCCAGGGCAGGGGTCGGGTCCTTCACCTACCACCACACCGGGCACGCGATCGTCGAGATCTGGCGACCCGCCGCGCCCGCAGGAGGCACCCCATGACCAGCACCGACCGCCCCAACGGCACGCCCTCGATCGTCGCGCTCGTCCACCGCGACCTCGGCGCCGCCGTCCGCGACGCCGCCGCGCACACCCTCTCCCCGTACGTCGCCGCCGCTCGCCTCGAGCACAACCTCGACCCGCTGCGGCAACGCATCGACCTGGCCGGGCGGCAACGACCGGGCCTGCTCCGCCAGCTCGCCGACCACTACCGGACCCCACCGGAGACGGCCGCAGTCGACGCCGCCGTCACCCGGCACGCACACCTGCTCCTGGTCCGGCGGCACGCCCACGCCGCCGGCACCCTCGCCGAGCTCACACCCCGCACCCCCGCCCGCGACGACGACGCAGCGGCGAGGCTGCGCGCCGCCACCGGGCACCAGCAATCGCTGCCCACCCCGCGGGCCGCGGCCACGCGTGCCGCCGTACCGCTCCGCTGACACCCACGACCCCTCCCCACCCCACAGGACAGGACCCCACCCGATGCAGACCAGCCGCCGCACCACCCCGCACCCGACGACCTGGGAGATCCCCCTCGCCGCCACGGTCGCCGTCCTCCTCGTCCTCGTCCTGGCCGTCCACGCCGGTCGCGCCGCCGCCGCCGGCCTCGCTGGCGACGGCTGGGCGATCACCCCCCGCGAGGAGCTGCTCACCTCCCTACCCGGGATCCTCGGCGGGGACGCCCACGCCGGACTCCCCGGACCGCGCGCCGCGTCCGTGTCCCGGCCGCTGCTGTACGGGTCCATCGCCGCCGTCGAGGTCCTCGCCATTGCTTTCGTGGTCTGGGCGGTCGTCGTGCTGCTGCGGCGGTTCGGGCCCGGCCGGGTCCGGGGGATGGCCACCCGCTCCCAAGCCGAGAAGCTCCTCGGGCTGCGCCGGCTCCGCGCGGTCGCCCCCGTCGTACGACCCGACCTGTACGGCAAGGACGGGGCCCGGCGATGACCCGCCGGATCGACCCCACCGCCGTCGGGTGGCGCCTCGGCCGCGCCCACGAACCCCGCGGCGGCGACCTGTGGGTGCCGTGGGACCGCACCGCCGGCGTCATCGGCCCCCAAGGCTCCGGAAAGACCCTCGACCTGCTCATCCCCGCCCTCCTCGCCGCACCCGGCGCCGCCCTGGTCACCCTCACCAAGACCGACGACCTGCTCCTCTCGATCGGGGAACGCTCCACCCGGGGCCGCCCCTGCCTGGTGCTCGACCCGTTCGGCTTGGTACCTGGCCTGCCCGAGCTCGTTTGGGACCCCATCACCGGCTGCGTCGACCCGATGACCGCCGAGAAGCGCGCCAAGGCCTTCACCGCCGGCACCGTCCACGCAGCCGGCGCCCGCGGACAAGCCGAGGACGCCGCCCGGTTCTACGCCGCCGAAGCCGCCAAGGTCATCCAGGGCTACCTCCACGCCGCCGCCCTCACCGGACGGTCCCTCGACGACGTCCTGCGCTGGGTCGCCAACCCCAACGCCGCCACGCAGCCCGTCGAGATCCTCCGCGAACACCCCCACGCCGCACCGTTCTGGCACGGCCTGCTCCACGCCGCCCTCCACGGCGACGACCGCACCGCCGGCAACACCATCACCACCACCCAGCAGGCCCTCGGCCTGTTCTTCCAAGAACAGATCCGCCGCCGCTGCGTCCCCGGCCCCGGCAGGCCCGCCACCGACATCGCCGACGTCATCGCGGCCGGCGGCACAATCTACCTGCTCGGCCGGGAGAGCCCGTACGAGTCCGCGTCCCCACTGATGACCGCCGTCGCCGAGCAAGTCCTCGACACCGCCCTCCACCTCGCCACCCAGTCACGCTGGGGGCGGCTGTGCCCTCCGATGCTCGCCTGCCTCGACGAGCTCCCCTCCACCGCACCGCTACCCACCCTGCAGACCCGGATGGCCAACGAACGCGCCCTCGGCATCTCCTTCATCTGGGCCGCCCAGACCAGAGCCCAGCTCACCCAGATCTTCGGCGAGCACGAAGCCCGCGCCGTCCTCGGCCTGACCAACAACCTCATCATGTTCGGCGGGTCCAAGGACGTCGCCTTCAACCAGGAGATCTCCGACCTCCTCGGGCCCGTCAGGGTCGCCCGCACCACCTGGCAGTCCGGCCGCTCCCACCGGTCCGTCACCGGAGAGGACATCCCCATTCTCACCGGCGCCGAAGTCCGCCAGCTCCCCGAACGCCGCGCCCTCGTCGTCGCCGAAAACGGCAAACCCCTCATCGCCACCTTGACGCGCTCCATCGAGGGCAAGACGGGCCGCGCACTCCTCCACGCCCAGGCCGAGGCGCGGGCCCGGATCGATGCCACCCGCGACCTGGCCGTCCCGGCCGACGCCCGCGCCACTGCTGCCATCGTCGAGGCCCGCCGACGAGGCCTGGGTCTACCCGAGACGGAGCGGAGCTTGTTATGACCCCGGATCCCCATGCCATGCATGCCAACCAGTCACTCGCGCAGCCGTTCCCGCAACCCGGTCGGCTGGTCGAGCACGCCTACTGGGAGCTCCAGATCGCCGCCACCGGCACCCCCGAACACGTCAGGGCACTCGGCGACCTCCGCCGGCTCCCACGCCCTTGGGACCCACCCACCTGCACCCACCCCGACCTGCGCCTCGAGCTCTGGATCTGGCTCGACGCCGTCGTCACCTGGATCAACCACGAATACGTCTGGGACGCCGCCGGCTACATCCCCACCTGCTGGCCCGAACACCCCCACCTGGTCCACGACCTCGCCGTCCTCGCCGACCAACGGCGCCGCGCCGGCCACGCCAATACGTCCGATGCCCTCGAAGACTGGCACCGCTACGCCCTCCCCACCTTCCTCGGAAGGATGACGGAGCGTCTAAAAGCCCATTGCGAGAACGGACACCAGACCTGGCCCGCCACCGGCCGACACGCCCGCCACACCTCCGATCCCGCACACCGCGCCCGCATCCGGACCTACAAGACCGACGCGAACCTTCAGGGCCCTCAGGGCGACCTGAGCACCCCCGGAAGGCCGCGCCTGGTCGTCGTCCAAGGTGACGTCGTCGACGACACGACCGGCGAGGCCATCGAGTGAGTTGGGTCGCAGGCGCCGCTGGACGGACCCACAACCTATGGAATACGACGAGCGCCCGCACATCGCTGGGCGAAGTGAGACCTGACGAGCCGAGAGCCCTGCGGAGAGTGACGGGACTGCTGAAGGTCCATTTGGCAGGGCGCAGTGAGGACCGCAGAGACTCCCGATGCTCCTCATCGCCGGCGGACTACCCCCGTGATCCCACACTCAACGGCGAAGAGCCGGTTAAGACGCTCTCCGGCAGCAGCCCACGCTGGAGGGAGGGAGATTGACTCGCCGTTGCTCATCTGGCTGTGCTTCAGAACAGCCCTGTCTGCCCAGGCTCCTCTGGTCGGCGCAGGCGGGCCATCTCCAGGGCCTCGGACGCACGCATGCCCTTGGACTCCCACGTCTTCACAAATTCCTCTCCGAGCAAGACGTAATACCACTCGCAATCCATCCTCCGCTGCCCCTCCAAGGTATTGATCTGCTCTACCCAGGTCAGTGCAGCGCGTTGCTTGCGCTTCACGTTCTCATCCGAGAGCGACGACTGTGCCTTGGTCTCCACCACGTACACGGCGTCCTCGGTCCGGGCGATGAAATCGGGGGAGTACTGAGCGGGCATGCCGTCGGCCTTGAGGTAGGGCCGACGCATGAAGTGGTGCCGGTGCTCGTGGATCTTGCAGAAGGCCTCCACTCGCGTGTCCTTGTCGACCCATTCGATGAATCGCTTTTCCAGACCACCCTTGTTGCTCGGGTAGGGCAACTTGGGGTAAATGCACTTCCGCACATCGATGGCGAAGTTGGCACGGACCGGGATGGTCCTAACCTCCGACAGGAGGACGTGGTGAACCTGAGCCTCGCTGGCTTGGACGTTCTCCTGTAGCTCGGTGAGCCTGGTGGCGAAGACGCCTGCGATGTGCTGAGCCACGTCATCAACCATCAGGACGCGCCAGTTCTCACCCTCCATCGGGTCGAAATGCTTGCCGAACAAGCGTCGCCGGATGTACGTGTCCAGCCAGCCAACCAGGAGGGGGCCGTGGGCCTGGAGGATGGGATACTGGCTTACTTCCTTGTACTTGGCAGCGCTCTTGGTGATGTTCGCGCCGAGGGCATGCGTAATGCGGTTGGTCATCCGTGAGAGGTAGTCGTTGTATCCCGTCGCCGTCAGGATGCCGCCCTCGACGCGATAGTCGCCGTACTGAGTCCCGGTCTGCTGGTCGTTGGACACGAAGGTGTCGCCCTTGCCGATCTGGCGCAGAAGGAAGTCAATCGGGTACTTGCTTGATGGGAGAGCCATCGGGTCGAGGCTCGGAGCCTTCAGCTCTTCGTCCGCTTCGCGAAGGATGACAGGAATCTCGAAGTCGAAGGCTTGATACCCCAGCTTCAGGTCGACGCTTTCCAGGTCGCCACGGGGGTTCTTACCGTCTGCCTCGTCGCCGACCTCGGCGGCAAGGCCGGCGGCCATGAGGTCCTCATAGAACTCCTCGAAAGCCGGGTGCTCCACGACAAATAGCACGTCGAAGTAGTTATTCGGCTCCTGGCCCTTCGCGATGCGCTCTCGCGTCTCCCCCTTGAGTTCCTCGATGGTCTCATCGCCGCGCCACATCAGCCGAAGACCTCGTCCGATGGTCTGTTCCAGGAGGATTGAGGCCTGCGAGCTTCGCAGCGGCACGATCACGCAGATGTTGGATACGTCGAAGCCCTCGCGGAGCATCAGGACGGAGACAATTGCCCGAGGCCTGTCGTGGCGATCTACATCGAACAGCCTCTCGCGGATAGGCTCCCAGTCCTTTGCCGACAACTCAGCCTTCTTGCCAGAGTCGACACGGAGCACTTCGTCAGTTCCCATGCCAGTCTCGCGGAGGTACTCCTCCACGAGCGGTGTGACGTTGGTGTCCTCACAGATCACGAGCAGTTTGGGGTGCTTGTCCGGATCTGTCTTGGCGAACTGCTCCTCTAAGATGCGAAGCTTGGTGAGTCCGGCCTGGAGCATGACGCGCTGGCCCTGTGACAGGCTTACCGGCTTGCCTGCGCTGTCTCGCTGAACGCGGAAGTCGAGCGGCAGCGCCGCGACCTCCTTGCGCTTGTCCAGTGCGAGCGCCTTGACTAGGCCCGCCTTCATGGCCATCGTCAGGTCGAAGTCGACCACGATGTGGGGGAAGTACTGCCGGCCCTTCTTCCTCCCGCTGCCCACCTCGTTGTATGGGGTCGCCGAGAAGTCCATCTGAATGAACTTCGAGCCCTTGGGTGCCGCAATCTCCAGAAGGCTCTTCTGCCACTCGACGTCAGTGACCTCGCCGGCCGAACGTACTTCATGGATGTGATGCGCCTCGTCGTTCATCACCATCAGGTCCGGCAGCTCCACGAGGAACTGCAACGGACCTCCTCGGGCGAACCTTCGGTCGAGGACGTCGAGCGCGTTGCCGGTCGATGTTCCGGGGGCCAGCGGAAACAGGCTTTCGACCGCCGCCTTGGCATCGATGTCCTCGCCGGGGGCCTCGACGTCTTCAGAGTCGACGAAGTTGGGGTCCTCAACACCGGCCAACAGGTGCCAGTTGGTGATCGCCACTACGCCACCGCTGGTGACTTTGCGCCCGATGTCGGTCTTCGTGACGACTGACGATTGGAGAAAGCCGAAGATGGACTGCCGATAGTTGTCAGGGATGAACAAGTCCTGCTGACGGTGGATATCGCTCGTTGTGAAGTCTCGGTCGCCGCCGACTGTCTTGCCCTGAAAGGAGTCCAACAGGCGGTCATAGACGATGAGACCCGGTGCTACGAGAAGGAAATTGCTTGTGAATCGGTCGTCCTCCGGCGTGGCCTTCTTGTTGAGGTACTGCCACACCAGCAGTGCGTTAAGCACCCAAGTCTTCCCGGTTCCGGTTGCCATCTTGGCTGCATACTTCGGGTGCTGGTGGCGGTCGCGAGTCACCTCGCCCAGTACCCCGCCGTCGAGCAGCGCGTCGGGAGCTGCGGCCTGATACAACTCGCTAAGCGTTCTGGCGCTAAGGACCTCATGGGCGTAGACAACGTGGAGGATGGCGGAGCGCTGTCCCTCGTGGAAGTTGAGGTCCCGAAGGTCGCAGAAGTCTTGCTGGAACCAGAAGCGAAGCAGCTCGGCAGTCACGGGAGTGACCTGGCCAAGAAGCTCCGGCTCCAAGCCCGCCACCAGATCATCGACCTGTGGATCGATCAACAGCGAGAGACGCGCTGCGAGCGGAAACTGGGGTTTGCTCACGACATACCCACGTTGTCGATCATGACCTCCGACTCGAAGCCGAAAACGTCCACCGCTCTGACACAAACCGTTCGCGGACCGTCCTTAAGCGGAAGCTCGATCCGAGCCTTAGTGATGACTCGAAGTGGATCATTGTCGTTATCCGTATTTGTGCGGTGATCCTGCCAGACGGACCGAAACACCTCACCGTCATAGTCCGGGTCAACCGCCCAGTACTCGATCAGCGCAAGCGGCTCGCTGTTCATCACCTTCCGGAGGGCCTCACGGTTCCTCTCGTCCAGGCTGATCGCGTCCGGCGACAGGAGAACGTAGTTGTCGAGAGAAATGTGGAGTTGTTCGCCGTCGGGAGTCGGTTCCCGCTCAGCAACACTCGCCTGCAAGTACTGGAGGCTCGAGAAGCTCACACCACCCGCCAGCTTCTCGACGCCGCCCTTCTTCTTGAGGCGGTCCAGCAGGTCCGGAGGAATGACAAGAACCTCTAGGCCGTCGTCACCAAGGGCAGCGACGTCCTGCCCGATGCCAGCCGAGAAGTTCCAGCCCAGGACAATGACTTTGTCAAAGCCGCCCATCTTGCTGTCCCGATATCCCTGTGCTCTTCGAAGGGTCGACAGCGTCGTGAGCTTCGAGGGACTGTCTGCGTACACCAAAGTCTTGGTGTGAGGGAGCCGGCCGAGCCTACCGTTGACATTCTCCTCCGGCGGAAGGGGCAGTGCTCCAAAGAGCTCTAGCACCACACGGGCGAGGTCGCCGATCCTGAACGAGCGGCCCAAGGTCGAGCGCGCCTGTTCGACTTGGTAGTCGCCGATGGCTTGGTAAAGGAACGGCTTGGCATCCAGATCGATCATGCGCTTGCGAATGATCATTGACGAGGGCTTGCCGAGATCGGTGGTGATCCACCGACGGCCGTGCGCTTCTGCGACGGCAGCCGTGACACCTGAGCCGCCGAAGAAGTCGGCGACGATGGAGTCGGGGTTGGAGCTTCCGAGAACTATGCGCTCCACGAGCGGCCAAGGCTTCTCCGTAGCGTATCCGACCCGCTTCTTCCCATCTACTGGGTAGCGGCCGGCAATCGCCATAATCCACCAGTCCTCGGGGATCTTGCCCGCCGCCAACTCGTAGTCGTCCACAACAAAGCCAGATCCCGCCAGTCCCTGCTTGAAGTTGCCCTTGGTCTTGTCGCTATGCGCTTCGCGAATTGCATCGTCGTTGAAGATCCATTGATCAGTCTTTGAGTACCAGAAAATGACGTCATGCTTTCGGTTGAACTGGCGCATGCCGGGACTACCTGGGCCGTAGTACGCCCAGACAATCTCATTTCGCAGGTTCTGTTTTCCGAAGATATCGTCCAACAAAAGCTTCACATAGTGGCCCACGTGCCAGTCAAGGTGGACATACACAGATCCCCGATCGGTAAGCAGCTCCCTGGCCAGCGCAAGACGAGGCGCGATCATCGCGAGGTATGAAGCCGTACCGTCCGCCCAGGTGTCGGAGTAGGAGAACTGCTCCAGCACTGTCGGTTTCTTGTCGATGGTGACTCCGGGGAGAATGACTTTCGACCTATAGTCCGCCTTGGAGTCGAACGGAGGATCGATGTAGATGAGGTCGACCTTGCCCCGCAGGCTTGGGCTCTGGTCGTCTCCCGCCAGAAGAGCCGACATTGCCAAGAGGTTGTCGCCGTATATGAGGCGGTTCATCTGGCCGAGTCCACCCGCCACGATGCCCTCAGCCTCCTCGCGAGCCGCCTTCGCAAACAAGTCGGTGCTGGATGTGTCTCTAGAGGGGATGACCAACTCGCGAGTCTGGAGCGACACGCGGTGGTCGCCGTCGAGCTGCTCAAGAATCTGCGCGGCTTGGCGCCTTCCGGAAGCCGCAATGCTCGGGAGCTGCTCCAACAAGGACTTGCTCAAGAATTCCTCCTAGTCACTCGCGTGACTCTATCGAGGAGGAGGTCGGGTCGCAGGACCTTGGCCGACCCGACTTCCTGAAGCCCCCGGGCAACCTAGCCCCGGTGGCGATTCGGCCCCGTCGGCCGGACAACGCGTGCCCTCGCGTCCTCCGATACTGGTGTTTCTGGCTCTGAGGAATCAAGACGGGGCTCCGCGCTGCACCCGCCGGGGCCGCGCGATGGGCCCCTCGCTCCGGGGGTTTAGCGCCCTCTGCCCACCCCATCGCACCCCTCCCCTACGGTTTCCACACAAGGTGCCCAACCAGCGCCGAGTCGGGCGCTCGCAGGACGGTTAGCCCCATCCCGGACTCGTAGCCAGCCGTCCCGTCGAGGGCACCCCGTAGCCCGTAGCGCACTGCCGTTCGCGTGCCGTGTGTCGGCCGTGATGGATAGGTTCGGGTCGTGAGTGGTGTCCAGCACTTGTCGATGCGCGTTCCGTGGCGTGACCGCCCCTGGGACCAGTTCGTGTGTAACGACCCGCTGGGCAACTCCTCATGCACCCTCCTGGCCAACATCGGGCCCAAACGCGACGATGAGTACGAGGTCGCCCAAGCGGGCGTGGGGATAGACCTTCTGGAACACGACCGTCTACCCTGCCTCAGCGAGCGCGCGACGTTCATGTCCCCGGTTGGGTACAACGTCGTGAAGACACATCCGTATGCCTGGAACCAGGCGCTCAAGGACAAGATCCACCCGACGAAGGTGCATCTGCCCGGCTACGCCTTCGAGGCCGTGCCGTTCCGTTGGCTCAACCGGCACTCGCTCAACGACGAGATCGGTCACGACCGGGTGCCCAGGTTCAACCCCGAGGCTGAGGACCACGTCGACCAGTCACTGGGTTACGACGGTGCCGCGTGGGTGATGGACGGCGAGAACCAGCGCGCCGTGCTGGAGGCGTTCTTCGAGCCGGTCGAGCTCGGCCATTCGCTCGTTTTTGTCTATCTCAAGCACTCCCCACTCCAGGAGCAGCGCACAGACCGTCTTTTGGTCGGCGCGGCACGGGTCACCGGGATGACGATGCCGCCCATGTGGGAGGAGTCAGGCAACCCACCGTTCTCCTCCTCGATGTGGGAGACGGTGGTCGAGCACAGCCTGCGGCCCGAGATGAGCGACGGCATCCTCCTCCCGTACCAGCAGCTCATCCCGCTGCTCGACGAGGGCGCCGACGTCGACGCCGCCCTTGCGTGGGCACCAGAGGGCCGACTTAACGAGTTCTCCTACGTCACCGAGCACCTCAGCGACGACGCTGCCATCGAAGCCCTCGGCTCCCTTGAACGCGCGGCCCGCGGCATGCGCGAGCTCGGCCTCGAGGTTCCCGACAGCGCCTTCGATTGGCTCACCGCCCAGACCGAACGACTGTGGCAACTGCGAGGGCCGGTCCCCGGACTTCCCGGCGTCCTGGCACAGATCGGCGCGCAACACCCGTACGTCGCAGCCCGGGCCGTCGTCGAGGCGTCTGCAGACCAGCACCCCTGGGACCTGCTAGACGCAGGTTTCGCTGACCCGAACACATTCCCAGAGTCCGTGAAGCCGCACCTGGCCGGCGTTCCCGTCCGAGTCTGGAACAAGGCAACCCCGCAGATGCGGGCCGTCCTCCGGCTGCTGTCGGCTCTGGATATCTCCCGCGAACAGGTTGAGATGCTCGCTACCGGCCAAACCGATCTTCCGATGGACGCTACTGAGCTGCTCGACAACCCGTACTACGCCGCCACGTGTACCTACGGCAGCCTCCTGCACGTGCCATTCGCGACCGTTGACCGGTCCTTGTTCCCGCCTAGCCACGTCACGTGGGCACCGGCCATCCCTGACGAAGTGGCACTCGGGGGATACCAAGACCGCCGACGCGTTGAGGCGCTCATCGCCGACGTCCTCGAGCAGCAGGCTGACGAGGGAGACACAGTGCTTCCAGTCGGCGAGGTCCTCGAACTGGCGAACGCCATGCCGCTCAGCCAACCGCCAAATCTGACCGGACTCATTCTCAGCGGCTTGGACCTGGATCACGATTCGCTGGCCAGCTCGGATGCAGACTGGTCACCGCTGCACGGGGTCGCATTCGCGGACGGCACATCCGCCTACAAGCTAAGTCGGCTCGAAGAGACCGCCGACGGCATCCGATCGAGGGTGGCCGAGCAGGAGGCTCGCCCCGCGCACGGTGCGATCACCAACGCCCGTCAGGTCCTCGACGAGGCACTCGACCGTAACCAGCTGGTCAACAACAGCGCAGACATCGACCCGCTTGAGGAGCGTGCCCGTACAGAGAAGGCCGCCGGCCTTTCCGCCCTCTACGAGGCCCCGCTCTCGGTCCTCATCGGGCCTGCGGGAACCGGCAAGACGACGCTACTCAAGGCGCTCGTGGAGTATCCCGGCGTCGCCTCTGGGGGAGTGCTCCTCCTGGCACCCACTGGCAAGGCCCGGGTGCAACTGGAAACCAAGGTCGGCTTCCCCGCGAAGACTTTGGCCAGCTACCTCACTCCCAGCAAACGCTACGACGGCGAGACCGGCCGCTACTTCGTCCTCGACGAGTCCGCCTCACGCCGAAGCTACAGTCTCGTAGTCATCGACGAGGCCTCGATGCTGACCGAGGAAATGCTTGCGGCAACTCTCGACGCATTCACAGGCGTCGACCGTCTGATCCTCGTGGGTGACCCGCGCCAGCTCCCACCCATCGGTGCCGGGCGCCCCTTCGTAGACCTGGTCAACAAGATGCGGCCCGAGGTGTTCTCCAGTTGGGTGCGGGTCGCGCCTGGGTACGTGGAGCTGCAAGTCCCGCGGCGGCAGCTGCCCGATGGCGCCCAAGGGGAGCGACTGGATCTTCAGCTCGCTGCGTGGTTCGGCGACAACACGCGAGGCGCTGCCGACGACAGCATCTGGCACTTGCTCGACGAGGCTCCCGACCAGCCGACCGTTCGCTATGAGCCCTGGGGAGACCGAACTCCGATCCAGGCCCTGACTGCAACCCTCCAAGAAGTGCTTGGACTAACAGAAGGCGAAGAGGCGATCCGCCGGTTCGCGGAGTCCTACGGGGCCGAGCTGAATGGCCGGTGGATCAACTGGGAGCCCGGAGCTGGCGCCCGCGCGGAGCAATGGCAGATCCTCTCCCCAACGCGGTCCCGCGCCTTTGGCACCGTCGAGCTGAACCGACACATAAAGCGGAAGTACCGTGCTGATGACACCGCCTGGGCTCAGAAGACGACCAGGAAAGCCAATCTCCCAGGCACCATCGGACCCGAGCTCATTGCACGCGGTGACAAGGTCATGCAGACGATCAACCGGCGCCTCGACGCGTGGCCGAAGGATGGCGCTCTCAACTACGTCGCCAACGGCGAGATCGGTGTCGCGATCGGCCGACCGGTGCCCGTGACCAAGGCCCGCAAGAAGAGTCTCAGGCTCAACGTGGAGTTCTCGTCGCAGCCCGGCTTCCGTTACAGCTACTGGCCAACTGACGGTGACCAGAACATCATGCTTGAACTGGCGTGGGCTGTCACGGTGCACAAGTCGCAAGGCTCGGAGTTCGGAATCACATTCCTCGTTCTGCCGGCGCGGGCCAACGTGTCTCGGGAGCTGATGTACACGGCACTGACTCGGCAGAAGGACAAGGTCATCGTCCTCCACGAGGGCACCCTCGAGGAGCTGCGAGACCTCGCGGCTCCATGGCGTTCCGAGACTGCTCGCCGGCTCACTGACCTGTTCGTTGCTGCGCAACCGTTCACTCTCGAAGTCCGCGGAAAGGCAAGGCGTTTCGACCGCAAGCTCCTTCACGTCGCTGCCAACGGCACGCCCATGGCCAGTAAGAACGAGGTGATCATCGCCGCCCTCCTCGACCAGCTCGTCCCCGGTCGCTGGCACTACGAGCAGCCGTTGGTGGGCAGCGACGGGCGTGAGGTGCTCCCGGACTTCACCATCGCGGCCCCCGACGGGAGGACTGTGTACTGGGAGCACGCCGGCATGCTCGATCTGCCCGACTACGCGCGCAAGTGGGAGTTAAAGAAGGCTTGGTACGCCGACAACGGCATCCTCGCAGCGGATGGCGGGGGCGGCCCTAACGGGGTGCTCATGTGGACCGACGACCTTCACGGAGCCGACGCGCAGTCGTGGCTCTTGCACGCGGCCCAGGTGATCGGAACGGACGGGAACCCGGACAGCGATCTCACACCTTCGGGCCCGGCCCGCCGGGCAACGAAGAAGACCGCCAAACGGTCGCGCTGAACCGAGCTCAGTTCCTTGTTCCCTCCATCAGGCCGGCGCCTTGCGCCAGCGTCGGCCTGCTCGGGTTCGAACTAGAAGACCAGCCGCCACGAGCCGGTGTAGCCCCTTCGGGTAGTCCTGGCGACTGATCTCGAACGGCCAGACGTGCCCATCGACGCCAGGGAAAGCCTTGTTGGTGAAGTTCCCGAACCACCGAAGCGCAGCGGAAATGTCCTCAGCGCTGATGGAGGTGCCTGCTGCCGTGATGGCGGGCGGGACAGCCGCAAGCAAGACTCGTCTCGGACGTGCTGATCGGCCGGCTGAATGACGAGACCGCACAGCAGGACGCAATGCGGTTCGCGGTCAGGTGCCAGCGTCAGCGCGGGATTCCACTCCTCGCCGAGTCCGGCCGGCGTGCGACGCCGCCCTGATTGTCCTGGTTCGTCCGTGGTCTGAAGGCGGTCCCGTCGGCCCTAGGAGAGGTACACACCGGCACCGGTGTAGCCCGGTGCACCTCGCAGACGGGACTGTGGCTTGGGGCCCTGCTGCGCACGTCAGCCACGCCGATGTGCCGCGCAGACTCGGCGGCGGGCTCGGTGGCCCATCGCTTCCCGGCGACTGCCACGTCGGCGAACAGCTCGTCGACGTCGAGCCCACACCGCGCGGCGAGCTGCTGCGCGCGGGCGCGCCAGTACTCGGGGTGGTCGGCGGCGATGACGGCGGCCGCGGTTGCGGGCAGCTCGTGGGTGGGGACGTGGGCAGCGCGTGCGTCGAGGAGGTCTTGGGCGAGGGCATGCGCACCATTGAGGGTCGCGGCTAGGGACTCGGGTCCGCGCTCGTGCAGCAGGGAGGCAGGGTCAGCACCTGCCGGTAGTGCGACGGAGAGCGGGGTGGTGGCGTGTTGGGCGAGGAGCCAGTAGGTGCGTTCGGCGGCGACCTGCCCGGCGCGGTCGTTGTCGAGCGCGACGATGGGCGAGTGGTGCGCCCCGGCGAGTAGTCGCGCTTGCGTCTGGGTGAGGGACGTGCCGAGTGGTGCGACGCCGAGGTAGCGGTCGCCGGCCGCGGCGGTGACGGCGAGGGCGTCGAAGGGGCCTTCGACCAGGACGGGGACAGCTCCGTGGTCGAGCGCTTGCTGGTTCCATCCGTAGAGCACGTCGCCCTTATGGAACAGGGGCGTGGCGGGGGTGTTGAGGTACTTCGGTCCGTGGTCTTCGCCGGCGTCGGGGTGGCGGCGGGCGACGAACCCAACCACGGTGTCGCCGTCAATGATCGGCAGGACGAGCCGGTCGCGGAACCGGTCGATCAGTCGCCCGGTGCGGGCGGCGGAGGCGAGCCCGACGGCGAGCAGCTCGTCGTCGTTGACGCCGCGCCCGTGGAGGTGGTCGACCAGGTGGGTCCAGCCGGGTGGGGCGTACCCGGCGCCGGTGGGGATGGTGTCGGTGCGGAGCCGACCTCGCAGGTAGTCACCGGCCCAGCCGGCCTCGAGCAGCCCGGCGTAATAGTCGGCGGCCATGCCGTTGATCTGCGCGGCCCGGGCAGGGGTGAAGGGGGCGTGGTCCCATTCAGCGGCATGGGCGACGGCCTGTTCGATCTCGGCGTCGCTTGGCGGCAGGACCCCCATGGCGGTGCGGGCCAAGGCCGCGGCGGCGAGCATCGCGTCGACGTCGAACGGCGCGGCGGCAGTAGTGGCTGCGTCGGGCTCGTGCCCAGGTGCGGGGGCTTCCAGGATTGCACCGACCGGTGGGAGCCAGCCACGGTCGGTGTCGACGTCGTGGGTGTCGTCCTCGGGTGGCGGAGTGGTCGAGTCGTCGTGGGGGAGCGGGCCGGTGAGCAGGCTGAGGCGCCAGGTCAGGGCTGGGGTCTCGTCGACGTCAAGGCCTGGGTCATGTGCGCCGGCCCCTGTCAGGAGGGTCTCGAGGTGGTGGCCGCGGGCGAGGGCGTGGTCGATGGTGGCGACCAGGGCGGGCCACCAGGGGCTGGCCTGCATCGCCGCTGTCCGCTGCTCGCCGAGCTGCTCGGCAAGGCGGCCGGTCCAGGCGGGGGTCAGGGTGGTGTCGGTGTCGAGGTGGTGCGCGACGGCTGGGGTGAGATGTCGGCTGATGCGCCACCACAGCGCGGACGCGGGGTGGTCGTCGGGCAGCGGCGCTCCGGCGGCGGTGCGCAGCAGGGCGTGCGCGTTGATGCCGGCACGGGAGATCGCGGCGAGCCGCTCGGCCAGCTGGGGCAGATAGGTGTCGCCGGCGACGGCGGGCACGTGTCGGGTGATGGTGGCGCCCCACTCGGCCAGGGCGGGTGAGTCGGTACCGACCCGGGCGTCGAGGGCGCGCTGCCAGAGAGCCAGCGCCTTGGACTGCTGGCGGGTGCCTGTGGGGCGGTGGTCGCTGTCGGGGGTGCCGGTGGCGGCGCGCCACACCGTGAGGTCGCCGAGCACCTCGGGGCCGGGGGCAGGGGTGGCGGCGGTCCACCACGATGGGGTGCCGCCACTGGCCGTGGCGGCGGCGCGGACCTGTGCGGCGAGGTCGCGGACGAGGGTGGCCCGCGCGGTCAGGTAGGGGCCCCACTGCGGGTGCTCGGTGAGCGTTGCGGGGATGGCCGGCAGCCACGGGAGTGGGCCCCGACCGGCGCCCCGGAGGCCGGCGTCGTCGAGGCGCCAGTCGAGGACGGCGGCGCGGTCTCCGGCGGTGTCGAGCTCACGCGAGCTCGCCGCCGCGGCCAGGGCGGTGGTGGGGTCGGTGCCGTTGGCGGCGAGCAGGATCAGGTGGTTGCGCAGGGTGGGCCAGGCCGGGTCGTCCCCGATCCCCGGCACGATCCGGTGTGCGGCCTTCTCGAGGCGAGCGGCCGCGGCGGCGCCGAGGTGGATCTCGGCGGCCAGATGCAGGGCGTCGACGTACCGGGGGGTCGCCGCGCCGAGCCGGGGCGCTGGCGCGGCGAGATCACGGGCGAGGGTGGTGGCCGAGCGGGGAGCGTCGTCCCGGGCGAGGACGCCTTCGAGGAGGTCGGTGGCGGTGGGCGGGTGGGTGCTCTCGGGGCGGAGGACCTGGTGGGGGTCGCCGTCGCCGACGACCTGCAGGTAGACGTGGTTCGCGGTCGAGCCGCGGGTGAGCATCGTGTAGAGCTGCTGGCGGGTCTCGGCACCGGTGGCGAGGCCGTGCATGGTGTCGACGGACACGCCTTGGGCGGCGTGGACGGTGGTGGCGTACCCGAGCTCGACCGCGCCGGTGACGTAGGCGGCGGGGAGGGCGACCCGGAGTCCGGTGCGGGCGTGCCGGACCGCGAGTGAGCCGTCGGGGCGGGTGGCGTGGACGGTCCAGCGGTCGCCGTTCTTGACCCAGTCGGTCGCCGTCAGGCGCAGTCGGCGGTCGTTGGTGCGGGTGACGACGGTGTCGCCGACATGGGCGAGGTTGCCGTCGGCCAAGGGCACGCCGGGGCCGGGGTTGGTGCCGCCGGCGCGGTGGGCCTGGGTCATTCGATGTGCCTGGGCGCGCTTGTTGAGCTCGGCGACGAGGTCACGGGTGGGGGCGAGCATGATCGCGTCACGGCCGTCGGCGCCGTCGCGGGCCCAGGCGGTGAACACCGCGTCGGTGGTGGTGGCGAGGTCGCCGACGTGGACGCGGTCGTTGTCGAGGTAGAACCCGAGGGCTTCGGGGCGCCCGTCGCGCAGGGCGAGGGAGGCGGCGCCCTCGGCGGGGTCGGTGAACCGCATCAGCTGGGACAGGTGGAGCGCGCCGTGGGTGTGGGCGATGTCGCGCAGGACGCCGCCGGCGCCGATGGCGGCGAGCTGTTGGTCGTCGCCGATGAGCCGGACCTGTCCGCCCCGGTTCAGGACGAACGCGACGGCGGTGTCGAGGGAGATGGTGTCGGCCATCCCGGCCTCGTCGACGACGACCAGGGTCCGCGGCCCGATCTGGTCGGCCCACTCGGGTAGGTCGCCGGTGTTCAGGGAGTGGACGAGCTTGGCGAGGGTGTCCGTGGCGGCGCCGGTGGACTCCCGCAACACCGCGGCGGCGGCGGCGGACGGGGCGAGCCCGATGACGGTGCCGCCGTCCTCGGCCCAGGCTGTGGTGAGGGCGCGCATGGCGGTGGTCTTCCCAGCTCCGGCGGGGGCGATCGCCAACTGCAGGGCGGCCCCGGAGGTCGCCATCGAGCGGACCAGCGCGCTCTGGCCGGCGTTGAGCGGGGTGTGGTTGGCGGCCTGCTCCAGCAAGGTGACGGTGACGGCCTGTTCGGTCGCGGCGTGCCGTCCGGCCAGGCCGGCAGATGCGACGAGGCGCTGCTCGGCGGCGAGGACCTCGCGGCTGGTGAACAGGGGTGCGCCGGCGACCTCGTACATGCTGGCGCCGTCGGAGCGGCGCAAGACCTCGGGCTCAGTGATCCCGTCGCCCGCCGGGCTGAGCCGGACCGACGCTTCGAGGGCGGCGTCGACGACCAGGTCCAGCACCGTGTCGACGTCCCTGGCGGTGAGTGTGGCGGGGCGGATCTGCCGGTCGGCCTCGGCCCGCACGTGCCACACCTGCCAGGTGGACCGGCGTGCCTGTACTTGCGCGAGCACTCGCGTGGCGGCCTGCTGCACCCACGCGCTGTCGACCCGGAACGGGACGGTGTCGCGCCCGGCGGACAGTGCAACCCGCATCATCGCGGCGACCCCGTCGGGCCCGCCCAGAATGCCCTCGGCCTGGGCGCGCCAGGCGGTGCGCTGCTCGTCCAGGGTGCGCGGTTCGTGCTTGGCCTCGCGGGTCTCGAGGGTGGCCTGCTGGGCCAGCTGGATGGACTCGACGACGGTAGGGGGGCGGCCGTGGTCGCGCTGGAAGGCTCCGGTGAGCTGGGACCGTCGGGCCTCGATGGACCGACGTCGCTGTGACCAGGCCTGGTTGAGGTGGGGGTCGACGCCGACGACCTCCCGGATCGGTCGCTTGCTCCGGTCGGTGCCGGGGCGCTCGGCGAAGGCGAGGCCGAGCCGGTCCCGCAGGTGGGCCTCGAGGCGGGGGTTTTCGGGCTCGGGGGGGGGGACGCCCGCGGCGGGCAGCGGCCCCCCGCCGCGGGCGCGCCACTTGCCGGACTGGCGGGCCTGGACCTTGTTCGAGACGGCGACGTGGGTGTGCAGGTCGGGGTCCCCGGCACGGGAGTCTCGGTGGGTGAACCTGGCGGCGACGAGCCCGGTCACCTCGACCTGCCGGACCCCGTTGGTCCCTTCGCGGGTGTACAGGACGTGGTCCTCGATGAACGCCAGGGCGTCGCTGACGGCGGCGTGGTGGGCCTGCTCGACCTGCGCGGCGACCTCCCGTGGTGCGAGCGCCCACAGCGCGCTGACGGACTTCACCGGGGAGAAGGTCAGGTCGTACCCGGCCACCGCGGTGCTCCTCGGCCGGGACGCTTTGGCGACCTGCCCGGCGAGCTCGCGGGCATCGCGCGGGGCGCGGCCGTGGACGGTGTGGAACAGTCCGGCGGCGACCTCGGTGCGGATCCTCGCCTTGGTCTCCTCCGGGACGGGGTAGTCCCGCGGGTGCCCGAGGGCGGCGTTGTACTCCTCGAGGCGCCGGGCGACCTGCACGGTCAACGGGGCCACGTCGCCCGGGTACACCTTGAACGGCGCCCCGAGCCGCACCGCGCCCTGGTAGTCCTGCTCGGTCAGCCCCGGCCCTTCGAGCCGTTCCCGAAGTCGGCCGGCCAGGGGGTGCAGTCCGGCACCGAACAGGGCCTGCATCTGCTCGGCAGTCACCTCGTCCCCGGGCCGGAGCCCGACGACCCCTACCAGCCCGGACCCGGTCCACACCCCCGGGGTCTCGCCCTTCTCGGTGTAGTACGACGCCAGCGACGTGCGGTCCGAGGTGGCGCGGTCGTGCGCGGCGACCTGCCGGGTCAGGTACGTGTACCCATCCCCGGCGGTGAGCTTGTGCAGGCTCATCGTCATACCTGTAAAAGCCTCCGGGAGGCCCGTTCCTGGACCTGCCGTTGCGGTTTCAACCACCGGGAATGCAAGAGGTGTGCCAGCGACGGCATTTTCGGGTTTCGGGGGTCGAGCCGCGGGCAGCGTCGGGGGTCGAGGCGTCGAGGGTGCCGTGGGCCTCGCGGTGGTCGGCTTCCGGGGGTTGCTCAAGGCAGGTCGGGCGCGGTGGCAGGGAGGGGGGGGTCGGGCGGCCGACGGCGCGGCGGGGGCGAAGAAGCAGATTGCGAAGACGAAACCAGGTAGTGG
>OEIU01001061.1_pt1 | contig 20006 bp, 29 predicted proteins | sample 1539221 | NCBI WGS metagenome assembly OEIU01 (sample SAMN03792071, study PRJEB22550) | activated sludge metagenome | feature: wastewater treatment plant; material: activated sludge; isolation source: Wastewater treatment plant of a petroleum refinery complex | place: Argentina: Zarate | collected...
CGCGGCGTCTCGGCCGGCCGTCAACGCAGGCTGCGCCTGCTCCGCCGTCCGCCCGTCCGTGAGCGCGGCGAGCTGCTCGAGGTTGTGGGCATGCTCGTCGAGCCCCGCGAGGCGGAGCCAGGCCGGCGCGCACTCGCGGACGAGCCAGTCGGCGGCCATCCACGCCCGCCGGTTCTCCACGTCCGGGGTGGAGCGGGTGCCGATGAGGCGTGGGATGTAGGGGAGCAGCTGCTGGCGTTCGTCGTCGGGGAGCCAGTCGTTCCAGCTGCGGCCGAAGGACGCGAGGACGGGGCAGACGCACTGCGGGGAGTCACTCCACGGCTCCCCGGCGACGTAGGCGACCGCTTCCATCACGCACGCCTCGAAGGCGCCGTTCGGTGGTGGGTGGCTGCCGCTGTCGAGGCGGAGGTCGTCGGGGAGTGTTCGTAGGGTGGTCATGGATCGTTCCTCCTTGGTAGGTGCGGTCCGGGCCCCGCGGCGCTCATCCGCCGTAGGGCCACACACATCACGGGTCACGCCGCCCCCCGCTGCTCGAGGATCCGGCGGACCACGTCGAAGTCACGGGGCCGCCAGATGTGGACGTCCGCGGCGGCGGCGGTCAAACCGACGATCACCCCCTCCTGCTCGGGGCGGAGGCGGCCGGCGTCCGTCTTCAACTCGACGAACAGGACACGGTCACGCCACAGGATCAGGTCGGGGAATCCGGCACCGCCGGGGCCGCTGACGGCGGTCCGCCACCCACGGGCGGTGAGGGCGGGGCGGAAATGCGCCCACGTCCAGCCGAGGTGGACGGCGAGGTCCGTCACCTGCTGCTGCCACTGGGCCTCGGTGAGCTTCGGTGCGGTGGTGGTCACGGCTTCTCCCCACGCGCCCACCCGTCTCCCCGGGTGGCTGTGTTCAGCCGCTCATAGCGGGATCCGGTGCGGTACCAGCGGGGAGACGACGCCACCCCCGAAACAGCCGTAACGGTGCGGTGAGCGGTACACGCCGACGGGGTGCCAGTCGGACTCCCTCCGCTAGTCCTGCACCCCTTTACCCATGAGGGGTTCAGGGGGATACTCCCCACGCGGCTCCCCAGCCGCTTCTCCCCAACACTGATCGGAGGCGACAGTGGCGCTGGTGAAGAAATGCTCTCACGGGCGGGGCCTGACAGGGGACCGCAAGCAAAAGGCGTGGCAGTCATGCGGCTGCTCGTGGGTGGCGGACATCCGTGTGGACGGGTCCCGCCGGTACGTCAACCTCGGCCCGAACCTGGTGGACGCCCGCCGTGAACACCGGGCGCTCCTCGAGCGGCTGACGGGTGGGGTGGTCGCCCCCCTCCCCGACGGTGAGCACGGCTTCCAGGCGTTGTCCGCCCGTTGGTTGGCGCAGGCGGAACGCCGTGTCGGGCCGAACACCGCCCACGCCTACCGGTGCGCCATCGCCCACGCCGACCGGTGGCTGGGGGACACGGATGTGCGGGCGGTGAACGCCGCCATGTTGGCGGAGATGGAGGGGGACATCCTCGCCCAGGGGGCTTCCCCCAGCTACGTCCGGCAGGTGCGGATCGCCGCCCGGTCGGTGCTCGGCTTCGCGAGCGACATGGGGTTGGTGGATGAGGTCCCGTCGATGCGGCGGCACCGGTTGGAGCGGAACCGGTCGGAGCCGAGGTTCCTCACCCCCGGTGAGGTGGAGCGCGTCGTCGCCGACCTGGTGGAGCCGTATGACTCGATGACGCTGTTCGCGTATCTGACGGGGGTCCGCCCCGGCGAGCTCGTCGGCTTGGAGGGACGGGATGTCGAGGGGGCGGTGATCCATGTGCGGCGCACCGTCCACAGCCGCACCGGCCAGACGGGGCCGACGAAGAGCCGCAAGAACCGGGCGGTGGACCTGTCCCCCCGGGCCCTCGCGGTCCTCCCCACAGTGGAACCGGATGAGCGGCTGTGGAAGCCGACCTACACGCCGTGGCTGCGGTACTGGCATGACTCGCTGCACCGCTGCGGCATTGAGCGGTGCGGCCTGCACGCCCTGCGCCACTCGAACGCGAGCCTGCGGATCGCCGCCGGCCAAGACCTCGTCTACGTCGCCGACCAGTTGGGCCACTCGAACGCCGGGTTCACGCTCCGCGTGTACGGCCATCTGCTGGACCGGCCGGAGTCGCAGGCCTCCCGCCTCGACGAGACGGCTAAGCAACTCTCCTCCTAGCCCGGTGGATCGCCACCTGCCGCGGCGGGGCTGCGGCAGGCCGGGCGGTCAACTTGGGGGTGGCGAGGATGTCGATGCTCTGCGCCTGGACGTACCAGCGGCCACGCTGCTTGATCGCCGACAGGCGGCCATCGACGATGAGTCCGCGGACGAACTCGCAGGCTTCCCGGTCGTCGCGGCCTCGGATCCGCTGGGCGGCCTCAGCGACGGTGAGGAGGGCTGGGAGGGTCACCCGCACCCGCCGTTGCTGGCGAAGAACGGTCCGTGTCCGAGGCGGAGGGCCTTGCGGATGCTGAACACCGGATCGCTGGTCCGGAGGTACGTCGCGTACGACACGACGCGGTCGTCCGCGAGGTCGGCGTGGTAGGGCCGCATCTGCATCAGGCCGTTGACCCGGTCCGTCCCGGCGTACTCGGGGCGCCATCCGCGGGCGCCGCCGTACCAGACGTCCGCCCGCCACCCGGATTCGCGGGTGATGATGCACCGCCAGTACGCGCGCTCACTGTTGGACACGCCCTGCTCGTCGAACACGGCTTCCGCGACCTTCCGGGTGTCTCGGGTTGACCACCACACGAAGTCGGGTTTGGAGTGGGCGGCGCGAACGGCGGCCCGCAACTTCGTCACTTGGGTGCGGTGGGCGCGGCGTTCCCGGGCGAGTTGTGCCCGCAGGTCCGTCGCGGTGACCGCCTCCACCTTGGGGGGGGTGGCGGGTTCGGCGAGGAGGATGGGTGCGGTTGCGGCGAGGGCGACGCCGGCGGTGACGGTGATGGTCGCGAAGATGGTCATCGGCCCAGTTCGGCGCGGGCTTCGATCACCAGGGCGGCCGCCACTTCGAGGAGGAGTTCCCCGAACGCGAGGCGCACTTCGGCGTCGAGTCGTTTGATGTCGTCGAAGATGTCGGCGAACCGGCAGGCGGGGCAGCTGGCGTCACCGCAGGTCCCGTCAACCTGGCGGGCGTGGCGTTCGACTTCACCGGAAGGGGGGATGGGGTCGGTCATGCGTCCGGGGCCTCGTCGGCCTGTGCGCGGACGATGACGCCCTGGATCCGTTCGAGGCCCTTCGGGGTAATCTCGTCCCGGGCGTGCATCTCCACCAGCAGTCCTTGGAGTTCGCGGAATGCGCGGCGGAGGGTGGAGCGTTGGGCGAAGACGATGTTGTCGCGGGCGTCCTCGGGCGTGAGGACCCCGGCTTCGATGAGGGCGGGGATGTGCGCCCAGGGGTGGTCGCTCATGCCGCCCTCTTCCTCGGCCGCCCGTACACCGGCTCCATCCCCGCGGCCCGCAACGCATCCCCCCAGGACCCGAAGCGCCGTTTGTAGACGCTGGCGTTGGGGCGGCGGATGTTGAAGTCCACCTGGGAGGGGACGCGGCCATGCACCTCGCGGAACTCGCGGAGGGCCTGCAGCATCTCCTCGGTGCTGTGGACGCGGGGGCGTCCGACTCTCCGGTTGGCGCGGGCGGTGTGCCCCGCCCGCGCCTCCCGGTCCGCAGCCGTCACCCGCGGCTGCGGCTCAGACGGTGGCGAAGGGGGCTGCGCCACCATCTGTTCTGGGCCGGCGGCGGGGGTCCCCACCCGCGGCCGCCGGCGGGCCTGCGCGGTCTTGCCCCGATCCGCGCCGGCCATCTCGTCACTCCTCATGCCTCCACCGCCTCGAGGCCGATGGTGCGCCACCGCAGGACGGACCCGGCTGGGGCGGGGACCAGGAGGTCATCCACCCGGATGCCGTTGGGGAGGCGGCCGTCCTTCCCCGCCTGCCGGATCTGGGTGACCCCCGGGTAGCGGGTCTCCTGCCGGGGCTGCAAGTCGTCGGGGAGGTCCGCGGCGTACTCGTCGATGGCGGCCTTGTTCACCCCGGCGGTCCCCATCGGACCTTCCGCCTTGAAGCACACCCGGCCGCTGTGGTCGCTCACCACCGCTTCCCCGTCGCCGAGTCGGCGCATGAGGACTGCTTCGACGAGGATGGCTTCGGTGTGGAGTGCGGCGGCTTTCTGCTTCACCCGCCGCTGCTCGTCCTTCAACCGTTCGTACTCGCCGGCCAACTGCTCGTTGGTGAGGGCGTCGTAGCTGGCGATGGTCACAGCGGGATGTCCTCCACGTCGCTGGATGCTTCGACGGCGGCGACGACCGCTTCGTACTTGTCGCGGGGGATCCCCTTCGATGAGTCCTGGCCGGTGAGGTCGAGGATCATCGCCTTCACCTGTTCGTTCGTCTTCCCGGATGAGGTGGCGATGGCGAACAGGCGGCGTCGCTGCGCCTCTGTGATGACCCCACCCGTGGACCGCTCCACCGGCGGTGGGGCGGGGGCGGCGCTCCGTGCGTGCGCCGCTTTGTGGCCGTCGTCGTCTTCGTCGGCGACGATCCCGAGGACAGCGGAGATCGCATACCGGCGGGCGTAGGTGATGGCGGAGCCGAGGCCCTGCGAGTTCTCCTTGTCCACGAGGAGGGGCATCACGTCGCCCCACACTTCGTTGGTCGCGACGTGGCGGAGCTCGTACCGCATCGCGGGCCGCCCGTCGCTGATGGTGGGGAACGCGGACCAGGTGAAGCCGTGTTCGACGAGTAGCGGGTCCACTGCGTCGTGGATGGCGTCGAGGGGGATGTACTTGCTCTTGAAGTGCGGGTTCGTCTTCGTCGGCTTCAGGGGTGGGACGGCCTGGCGGAGCGCCTGGAAAGCCCCGTTGAACTCGGCGGCGCTCACAGCCATGTCCCTCCGGTGGCGGCGGCCCGCGCCCAGAACTCCTCATGGGCGACCTCCCCGGCATGGAGGTGGCAGTCGCACGCTTCGTCTTCGCGGAGGGGTCGGCCGCACGCACCGCATTCGGTGACGAACTCGCGGAGGTCCGGTTCGTCACACATGGAGGGCGATCCAGTAGGTGGCCCGCTCGATCACCAGGTAGGCGCCGACGGTGACCGCCACGAACACGGTGGCGGCGAGTGCGAGGTCCCGGACCCGGCGTCGGCGGTGGCGGGCGCTGATGATCGGGTTGAACGGCTCCATCACGCAGCCGCCGCAGGGTCATCGTGGTCGTGGTGGCCGACCGTGACGGGCGCCTCCGCCTGCTCACGGCCCCGCACCAACTCATGCCGCAACGGCTCGACGTTCAGGGCACCCCCCGGGGGGTGCTCGTCGATGTGGTCGACGAGCCACCGGTGGGCGCAGGTCATGGCGAGGTCATCCCATGCGTAGGGGTCCACCTCCGCCCGGAAGCTGGGGCCGTCGGCGCGGATGAGGCAGACGTACCGGTGGTGGTCGGGGAGGGTGCGGCCGTATCCGGCGCGGGCGAGGATCCCCGCGGTCAACATTCCCCCGGCGGCTGCCGCAACCCCGCTGTGGGGTTCGGTGGCGGCGCCGATGGTGGGTTCGTCCATCCGGAAGGCGAGGGCGGGGATCTCCGTCGCCGCGTCGATGATCAACAGGGCGCGGATCACTGGGCACCTGCCGCCATCTGGGCGGCGACCTCCACCTGCTGATCGACGATCTCCCCGTACCGCCATGAGAGGGCGGCCCCGCGGGCGTCCTCCTTCATCGCGGTGAGGAGGTCCCGCTGCTCGCGGTAGTGCTGCTGGGCGAGCCGGATCAGCTGGTCAACCCGCCCCTCGAACTCAAGGAACGCCAACATGGCGTCGTCCCTGTGGCCGTCGGCGGACTTGGGGCGCCCGCCTGTGCGGGGGATGGGCACTGGTATCGTCTCCTTCGCTTAGGCCCCGACGGGTGAACGCTGGGAGGCGTCCGTCGGGGCCGTGCTCGTCTCAGGGGCTTTCCCACGGGCGCCGTTGGACGTGCCAACGTCCACGCCATGGAAGAAGTCGTCAGGGGTTCGGGCGTACGCGGTCGCCATCCGGGCGAGGGTCGCGACACTGGGGACGCTCTCGCCGTCCTCGATGTTGATGAGGCCCTGGCGGCTCAGGCCGATGACCCGGGCCGCGCCCCGCCGGCTCAGTCCGAGGGATTCCCGGTGGGCGACGGCGAGGTCGGGGCTGAACTGCATGTCGCGCACGATAGGTCTAGTCGGCAGGACATGTCAAGTCCTTTACGTCTTGTCCATAGGACTTCCCCCGATGTGTCTAGCCGACTAGCGTCTCGGCCGATGCAGATACTCGCCACGCGCTTGCGGGAAACCCGCGAACTGCGGGGGCTGTCCCATGAGGCACTGGCGAAGTCACCGGGGGTGCCGGGCCGCCAGTCGCTCATCAACATCGAGTTGCACGGGCAGGTGCCGCTCGCGGACAAACTCGCCGCCATCGCCCGCGCCCTCGGCGTGTCCGCCGACTACCTGTTGGGGTTGACCGACGACCCGGGGGGGCGGGTGGAGGTCAGCGAGGAGGACGCCAGACGGATCCTTGCAGCGGCTGACGAAGCCCGAGAAGCCGTTGCGCCATCTCGTCGAACAGAACGCCGACGGCACTCTCGCAGGGCAGGCGACCCGCCTCCTCTTTGAGCACGCGGGCGACACGCCGCAGGGCCTCAGCCTCGGTTCGCTGCTCCACCCCAGCCTCCTCGGTTCACCCCCGGATCACCATCGACGGGAAGGACGGGCCGAGGGGGACTGACGCTAACCAATCCCGGGGGTGGCGGTCCACAGGCGGCAGGGAGAACTAGCCGGTCGGGGGGGGCTCCATATTTTTATGAGTGAAGACACACTCACGGTCGGGAAGCTGGCGGCCCGCCTTGCGTACCTACCTGGAAGGCACCTGATGGGGGGCGAGAAAATGGGACGGCTGGTGATCGTGTTGGCAGCCGCGTTGGCGGCGGTTTTCCTCCTCGCCGGATGCGGCGGCGGCGGCGCGGAGCCGGCGGCGCAGACGCTCAACCCCTACGAGCAGAACGTCGTCGCCCACTTCCTCGCGGTCTATGCGGGGCAGCCGACCGGGTCGGATGCGGAGGCGAGGAACCTCGCGGACCAGGTGATCGACATCACCCGGGCGAAGCCGGATGCCGTCTACACCCCGAACGCCGCTTCGACGGTGCCGTCACGGTCGATGCGGCAGATCGTGGAGGACATCGCCGCGGACCTGGAGCCGGTCGCCCCCGACTCGGCGGCCCAGCTGCTCGAGCGGGCGGGGCTCACCACGCCCCAGTAGCTACTCGGCGCCGGTCGGCAGGGTCTCCCCACCGGGGATCTCGGAGTCGTCGGGGGTGTAGCGGCCAAGCAGGCGGGACGGGACGAGCCACGCCACCGCGAAGCTGCTGATCGTGACGATCGCCCCCACCTCAGCCGGATCCGGGTCGTAGGTGGTGTAGCGGGAGAGGAGTCCCACCGCGAGGGTGGAGACGGCGCCGCCGAGCAGGCCGGCGGCGGGCTTCGACTCGATTGGCTGGGCCATGTGGCTAGTCCTCCAGGTAGGTGCGGTGCAGACTCTTCGCGACGTTCACGACGTCCTTCGGGCCACGCCAGACGCGGCCCCTCCAGGCGATCGCGGCGGTCGAGGTTTTCGCGAGGCCGTTGCGGACGATCCACTCGATCGGCCCCGCCGCCGCCTCCCACCCCGCCCACCGCCGGTCGTTCACCACCAGCCGCAGCGATTCGCTGTGGGGGGGTGGCGGCTTCCCCTCACCCTGGTAGACGAGGGTGAACGTGTACGACCTGGGGTCGATGGCGTTGCCGAAGTTGTAGCCGCCGGCGAGGGTCCGCCACACCTCCAGGTGGAGGTGGTCGGGGCCGTCCAACCATGTGGTGACGAACGCGATCGTCTGGGCGGCCTCCACCTCCAGGCCGAGTTGGACGCAGGGGCTGACGTGGCGGTACACCCACACGTTGCCGTTCGGCTCCTGGACCTTGACGACCCCGCCGAACACCTGGCCGGTCTGCCCCCGGGTGGGGGTGACCTCCACCACCCGCCCCGCCCGGGCCGCCTTCACGGGGGTGCCGCCGTCGGCGAACCAGTCGACCGCCCCATGCCTGCCGGGTGGGCGGGGGAACATCCCCTCCGGGTCGGCGAGGTTGAACGCCCAGTCCTGGTAGCCGGGTTTCCCGTAGCTGACGTTCGCGGTCGGCAGGGGCGGGTAGGCGAGCATCAGGTTGGCCCTCCGGTCAGGAAGCTGATGAGGATGGCGCCGCCGATGGTGAGGGCGGCGGAGAAAACGCACAGACAGACGTCGCGGACCACCTCTCCGCGGCGGCGGCGGTTGCGCTCCAGGGCGACCTCCGCCGCCTGCTCGGCCGCCTCCTGGCCGTCTTCGCGGGCGGCGGCGACCTCGAACTTCTCCTGGCGGTCGAGGATCCGGTCGATCTTCCCCTCCATCCGGTCGAGCCGTTCGGTGCTGGACCGTCGGTCGTCGAGGTAGATCCCCCACGGGACGTAGCCGTTGGCCGCGGGGGTGGGGGCCATCAGTCGAGCACCCCGTTCAGGGTGTCCCGGGCGGCGGAGGCGGCGGCGCGGATGATGGCGGCGCGGGCGGCGGCGGCGTCCCGTTCGTCGAGTGCCTGGTCCCGGAGCTCGCGGAGGCCGTCGCGTTCCGCCGTCATCGCCGCGAGGGCGGCACGGACGTCGGCGCACACGTCAGACGGAGGCGGCGGCGGCGGCGGCGGTGGGGGTGGCGGCGGTTCGGTGACGTTGCCGACCACCCGCGACTCGGTGGCGGAGACAGGGGACGGGCCACCCGACACGTAGAACGCCTCCACCGTGAACAGGTGGGGGCCGTCCACCAACTGGGTGGTGTCGTATCCGCCACCCGTCTCGAGGACGTACGGGGGGGACAGTTCGGTGTGGGCGACGACGCCATCCACCCGGAACTCGACGCGGACGACGCCACTCGTCGGCAGCGGCTTCGCCTCCACCGAATCGACCTTCGCCTCGATCCGGGCGATGCCGCCACGGACCTCCACCTTCCAGTCATCCAAGTCGCCACGGAGGACTTCGATCACCCGATCCGCCTCCGACCGGGTCACCGCAGCACCTCCACGACCATCAGGCCGTGGACGACGCTGTCTGACCCCCCGTTGTTCTGGATGCGGAGGGACAGCCGGTTGTTGGTGGTGCTCGCCTGGGTGGCGTACCCGGTGATGTCCACCTCCACCGGGACGGTGCTCCAACCGCCACCGAGGGAGGCGGTGCGGTCCGTCGAGTTCAGTTCGATCCCGAGGGTTTGGCTGTTGGTGTTCACCACGATCCGGACGTACGCCCGGGTCACCTGGTCGCCGGGGAGGAGCGGGATGTTGGCGGTGCTGGAGAACCCGCCGCCGCTGGTGATGGTCTGCTCGATGTAGGGGCTGGTGAGCGTCGCCTTCGTCCGCTGGTAGGAACGGCCGAGGGCGAGGGCGCCGCGGAGGTGGCCGCGGACGTTCCTCGCTGCGGAGCGTGGGCGTTGCCGGAACGCCACCTGGGTGCCGGTGCGGCCCTCCGGGGTGAACGTCCGGGTCACCTGGATGATCTGGCGGGGCTCCGCGTCCTCCACGGCGATGTCCTCCACCCTGATGCGGACGCCGTCACCCGGCTGCCACCGCATCGCGGAGAGGGCCCCCGACAGGGGCCAGGTGTCCGACATCCTCTCCTGCGCCCTTGGGGTGGCCCGCACCTCCTCCCATGGTGTCGCCCGCAACGCGAGCTCCGCGTTCAACCGGGCGGCGAGGAGGTCCACGAACGCGATGTCCCCGGCGTCAACCCACGCTTCCATCGCGAACAGGCCGGTGTCGAGGTTTTCGAGGTCGGCGACCTCCGCGAGGGTTTGGGAGCCGCGGCCGTCGGCGATGCCGGCGCCACTGCCGATCAGGTTGAGGGTTTGGTCGGAGGCGTCGATCGTCACCCCCGGCGACAGGGCAGGTTCGACACCATCCGTGTCTTCCGGTTCGAGGATGACGTCGGTGTCGTCACCGACGCGGATGCGCGGGACGAGGCGGCCGGGGAACTCCCCCGACTCGAGGCTCTTCGGTTCCAGGGTGATGTCGTAGCCGAAGGCGGCGGAGGTGGACTGCACCATCTCGAAGTGGCTGGACCCCTGCACCCGGTTGTCGTAGCAGCCGAGGGGCGACAGCGACGTGGAGGGGATGGTGATCTTCGTGGAGGCGGTGATCGACGTCCCACCCGGGTCCGTGTAGGTCGAGGCGGGTGGGGTGAACTGGAGGCGGAACACGGCGGAGCCGGTCTCCTCGAAGAACTCGACGATGATCGGGTACCAACCGGCTTTCGACCCGTAGTTGGCGGCCGTCCAGGTGCCGGTGTTCGTCCCGGATGACGTGTTCCAGTCGTCGATGAGTTGGTCGCCCCACCCGGTTTTCCCGACCCACACCCGGTTGCCGTCATCCACGCTGGTGGTCTCGAACGTGTAGTTCCCGAGGTCGCCACGGAGGTAGACGGACCCGAACCACCGGACCGAGAAGTAGTCGCCGCTGTTGCCGGGCTGCATCGGGATCGACAGCCCGGAGGAGGTGTTCATCGACGGGTCAAGCCGCTCCGCGTAGTGCGGGCGGTCGGGGGCGAGGATCCGGGTTTTGCGGTCCGCCGATGCGTAGCCCTGGAGGTCGGCGTCGTTGAAGTACCGTCCGCGGAGTCCACCGGGGGGTTGGTCGCCGGGGAGGACATAGTCGCCCTGGTCGCTGCCGCGGGCGGTGAAGTCGGTGAGGTCCACCAACGACGCTTCGCTGATCACCATCTTCTCGGCGGTGGCGGTGGTCTCCGCCTGGAAGTAGACGTTGAGGGTGCCGGTGAACCCTGACTTCACCTCCAGTGAGCCGATGAAGTTCCCTTGGACGGAGGCACTGATCCACCGGCCGAGGCGGACGATCTCGACGGTGACCGGCAAGGTGCGGTCAATCGACCTGGCACGGGAACACAGCACGGTCCCGTCGACCACGTCGTAGAACGACCATAGGCCGGTACCGATCGAAACGACGTAGGCGACGCTCACGTTGCCGACACCGACGTACAGGATGGTCCCGGAGGACGGCGCTTCCGCCCGGACGGTCCCCCGCAGCCGCCACGAATCACCAAGGGTGACGCTCTGATCGATGTAGGCGGCGCCACCACCGATGTCCCAGATCGTCGCCTCACCGTTCGCGACGCTGGTGGTGGTGGACCCACTCGCCGTCCAGGCGGAGAGGCTGTCGAACGGGTCGTTGATGACGGCGACCGGCACCCGGGTGTAGGAGGTCACCACATCCTGCGGGGCCGCCGTCCACGTCCTGTCCCGCTCATACGCCCTGCGGAGCAGCCCCCACGCATCCGTGCCGCTGACCGTCACCGACCCCCGGTCGATCTCGACCCGCTGGATGCAGCCGACGAACTCCAACTCGTCATCCCGGTACACCTCGATGAACTCAAGGGCGAGGTCGCTGCTGAACCGCTCCCGCCACGGCCCCAACGGGCCGACAGCGTTCGGGAAGGTGATGCTGAACTCCCCGGAGTCCCCGAGGCGTGTCGTGTACGTCCCCTCCACGAACCCGTGGTCGGTGGGGATATGCGCCTGCTGCAGCCAGGTGAACCCGTAGGTGCGGCCCAACACCGTCGCCGTCCCCCCCTGGCTGACGTACGTCGCCGTCGGATGGACGTGGCGCAGCGAGTAGCCGCGGGCGTCGATGATCTCGACGGCCACTAGCGGCTGCTCCTTGACACGACGGTGGGGACGGACCGGCTGTCATAAAGGATCGACGCCGCCATGTCCTGCGACCCCAGTCGGGTGGTGCTGGAGTTCTCGTTGAGGGTGCCGCCGGTGGCGGTGACGAACCCGATGTGGATGGATGCGTAGGCGGTGCCACCCTCCACCCCGACGCCGTTGCGGGTGGACCCATACGCGTTCGTGTCCGAGTAGGTCTTCGCGACGACGTCGGACTGGACGACGGCGATGTTCACCTGGGTGGTACCCGCCCCCGCCCCACCGCCGTTCGGGTGGAACGCCAACCAGTTCTCGTCGTTGAACCCGGTGGCGGACCCCAACGTCGCGTTCGAGAAGCCGGTGGTGCCGGTCGCGGTCTGCAGGCCGGCGTCATCCTCCTTGCGGGCGTAGGACGTCCCGGCGGGGGTGACGCTCGCGTAGAACGCGATGCCGGCGTTGGCGTTCGCCCCCGCTGAGGTCTTCGCCGGGTACACCTCCACGCGGGGTCCCGTCCAGCCGCGCTGGAGGGTGAGGTACACCTCCTCACGGCTCGCCGCGTCACCGGACACGCTCATCACCGCCCGGACGACACCCCGCTCCGGCGTCCACTCCATGATGTCCGCCGACACGAACGTGGTGTCGTACGTCCCACCCGTCGTGATCCTCTTGACGAGCACCTTTCCCTCATGGCTCCAGGTGGAGCCGATCCACCGTTCCACCACGAACCCATCCGTGTTCGACGTGTCGTAGCTGACGCGGGCGAGGCTGTTCTCGAGGACGGGGGCGTCGCCTGAGGTGAGCGGCCAGTCGGGGCCGTACACCTCCTCCCAACCGGTTGTCGGTCCGGTGGTCGTCAACGTCAACGTGCCGCGGCGGTCGTAGATGACGACGTCACCGAGGTTCCGGTTCGCCTCGTCCTGTTCGTACGACACGACCTGGAGGTTCGTCCCGCCGATCACCGCCTGGAGGCTCGACGACCCGTAGCCGGTGCGGGCGGTCGTCAACGTGGGGATGGCGCTCCCATCCTCGAACCGGTAGTCCGTCACCGTGCTCGGCAGGTGGGTGAGGGCGACCGGCGTCTGGTCCGAGAAGTTCGTTGAGTACACCCGCTTCAGGTAGTCGCGGGGGACCGTCCCATCGAGGAGGCTGCGGATGTAGACGCTGGTGGCGCGGCGGTGGGTGCGGCGCTTACCCACCTCCCGGAGCTCGCCAAGCGACAACTTCCAGTAGGCGGAGACGAGGCCGGAGATGTCGGCGACGTCGAAGTCCGCCTTCCCGGGGACGTACCAGCCGGACCGTTCCGTGTCCTCAGTCCACGCGACGTACACTCCTTGGAGGCGGTACGGGAGGTTGTTCACCAGGGACCGCAGTTGCCGGCGGACACGTTGGCGGTCTGTGGCGGTGTCCCCCGACGATGCGGGGAAGCTGGTCAACGCGATGCTGTGTGTGAGGCCGGCTCGTCCACCGGGGACGGGGGTGGCACCCACATTGGCGACCGACTCACCGACCGACTCGGGGAAGTTCTCAGGGTCATCCAGGCTCAGCCTGCCGACGGTGACGCTCATATCGCCCCCATCCTGAGGTCGTCCGACGACGGGGGAGCGAGGGAACGCAGGACGTAGTTCTGGCCGCCGTACTGGAAGGTGGTGGACCCACCGAACGCCCCGGTGATGGCATCCGTGTTCGCGTTCAGAGCATCCGTGTTGTCCCGGAGGTCCTTCGCGTTCTGGAGGGCCGCCCGCGCGGAGGCAAGGACACCGGCCGCGTCACGGATGCGGCGGGGGTCCCCCGACGCCAACGCCGCGTTGTACTCACCCTCGGCGACACCGACCAACCCTTCGGCGGCGGTGACGTCGTCGCTCTTGTCGTCCGTCAACGCCGCCTTCGCGACCTCCGCCTCAGCGAAGTCCATCGCCGTCGCCGGCGCCTCGGGCTCAGCCGCGTCATCCGGGACGGAGTCGGGGAGCGACCCGAGTTGGTCGCCCAACGCGTTGATGTCGAAGTCGAGTTCCTTCGCCTCCGCCTTCAACTCGGCGAGGGTGCGGGACATCGCCCGGTCCTGGTCCCACAGACCGCGGATCCGGCCGATGGTGTCCTGGATGCGGGAGTCCCAGTCCGGCTGGTCGTCCTTCTTCGCCTTCTGGCGGGACGTCCGCTGCTGCGCCAACCGCTTCCTGAGGGCGACGATCCGCTGCCGCAACTTGATCCGCTGCCGCTTCACCGTCCCCACGTCGGCGGTCAACTCCCTCTTCCGGAGTTCAGCAACCCGCTTGTCCTCCATCGCCGAGACCTTGTCGGGGTTGGTGATCCCCCGTCTCTTCGCTGCCGCGGCGGCCCGAGAGGATGCGACCTTGTCCTGCAGCGAGTCGTCACGGTGGCGCCGGTCGATGACCATCCCGGCGATGGCGTCGAAACCGAGGCTCGACAACTCGCCACGGCGGGGGGTGATCCCGCGGCGGCCCATCTCAATGGACTGCGCGAGGGCAGGCTTGTTGCCGACCCCCGGGTTACCCGGAGCGGGCTTCCCACCGGGGCCGCCGCCCCGGGAGGTCGTCGGGACCGTGATCGTGGTCGGCATGTTCCTGATGGCGTCGGCAGCGGCCACCACCCCCGCCGCAGCCGACCCGGCCGCCGTCGCCAGGTTGTTCATCGCCGAGATCACACTCGACATGTCCAACTCGGTGTTCGCCAACTCCAGCAGCTTTTCCCGGAGTTCCTTCGCAGCCGGGCTGGCGTCGCCCCGCAGCTTGTTCGCGGCGTCGAGGGCGGCTTGACCGTTCGCCTTGTGACGTGCGGCGGCCTTCTGGCTGGCCTTCGCCTCCGCCTCCGTCACCGCCGCCATCCGCTTCTTGTAGGCGGTCGCGGCATCCCCCGTGATCATCCCCCTCCGGTACGCCTGGGTGAGCTTGTCGAGCTCAGCCCGCTCCTTGGCGATCCCCGCCTTCTCCCGCTGCGTCGCCTGCGACCGCTTCTCCGTCAGGCGGATGACATCCTGCGCCTGGTGGATCGTCTCCCGGCGGGCATCCGAGACGGCGTCCTCCGCCTGCTTCACCTGCAGGAGCGCCTGCTTATAGGCGAGCGAGTTCTTGCCGTTCGTCTTGGCGATCTCCGCGAGGTCATGCTGCGCCTGCCACAGACCGAGTGACGACTGCTGCTGCGCCAACTGGGCGTCCGACAGGTCCTCGATCGCCCGCTTCTGGAACAGGGCGGAACGGGCCACATCAATGTGGGCTTCCCGCGTCTCGTTCGCCGCGTCGTTCAGCCGTTCGATCTGTTCCGACGCCCACGAAGCGTTGCCGCGGAGGGCGACGAACGCCGCACCCGCAGCGAGGGCGGCCACAGCCATCGCGGGGATCGCGTAGGCGCCGAGCGCCGACGTGGTGGACAGGAGGGCGTCACCCGCGACGGTGACGGCACCCATGCCGGACGCCACCCCCGACAAGGCGGGGACCATCGACAGGAACGACGCACCCGACGCCGCAGCATCCAGCCCGGAGGACTTGATGACCTTCCCGGCGCCCTTGAAGATCTTGCTGGTACGGGTGAACGACTTGCCGACCGTGTTCGCCGACACATCCGCCTGCTTCAACCCGGTGGAGACGCCGGCGGCAGCGGCGTTCGCCTCCGCGAACGAAGACTTCAACCCCGAGGCGTCGCCGATGAACCTGACCCTCAGGTCACGGGTACTCACTCAGCCGCCTCCAACGCGATCTCAATCGCCCGCCACTCCCAGGGACGCAGCGACTCCATCTCCCACGGCCGGATGCCGAACCGCACAGCTACTTCCGGGCTCCACGCTTCGCGGGGGTCGAGGAGGATCCCCCGGTAGGGCGGTCTCCGCCCCCCTGCTGCTCGGCCTCCATCTTCAACAGGGCCGCCTCCCGCTCCGCCGTCATCGCCTCCATCAGCGGGACGATCGCGACGTCATCCAACCGGCCATCCGTCGCACTGACCTCCGGCTGGCCGCGGCGGATGCTTGCCGTGAGGAGGGCACGCCACGCCACCGGATCCACCATCGCCAAGCCCTCCTCAAGGAGGACCTGGGAGTCGATGTCGTACTCCTTCTTGATGAAGGCGAGGTCACCAAGGGTGAGCTCACGGGGCGGGATGACGGCCACAGACCGTCCGTCGAACTCGAACTCAGCCAACTCAACCTCCTGCGAACGCTCGAGCAATGGCGTCCAGAACCTTCTCCATCCGCTTCTGGACCTTCGGTGCAACCTCGGTGAGGGCGCGGTCGAAGAACCCGCGCTGCCGGTTCACCTTCTGGGGGTACGGGTAGCCGCGGCGGGTGGCGGTCACCTCAACCCCGCCGGCCGTCGGGCCATCCGTGAACGCCCGCACCGACGACTTGAGGAGACCCGAGCGGACGGGGGCGTTCCCCTGGACGGCATCCGCTCCGAGGCGGGCGGACGCCCCGATCTCCTCCTGCAGCGCCTTGTCCAACTCGGGGTTCATCCGGGCGAGGGCCTGGCGGAGTTCATCCAGGCCCTCCACGACCACCTGCATTACGCGACCACATCCGTTGTCCGGTATCTGACGACGTAAGGTGACAAAGTGCCAGACGACACCAGCGCCTTGAACGGCACCGTCATCTCCAGGATGTCCGGGCCACCGACGTTCGGGGTCTCACCGTCGAACCGGGTCGCCGCCATCGTCACCGCGAGCTCGTAGGCGAGGGACCCCTCAATGACGCTGCCCTGCCACGTCCCCGCGAGGGACGCCTCCGTCCCATTCACATACCGGTTGTACTGGGTGATCGACTCGAACTCGACGGTGAACGACCCCGACACCTCAGCCATCGCCGCCTCGATCGGCTCCTTCATCAGGGTGCCTCCCGTGCCGCGCTGCAGGTACCGGTCGGTGTTCAACCCGTGGTTCACGGTGAACGAGAAGTTCTTCACGTCGAGAGCGGCGCCGGCGAGGCTGAACGTCCCACCCACCCACGACAAGAGCAGCTGCGTCGTCGGGTAGGAGGCGGACGCGAGCGACTGTCCGGTCGCCTCATCGTGGGCGGCGACGGTCATGGACAGCTGGCAGAGACCATCAACATCCGACGAGATGGTCGCCTCCGTGCACTTCACACCCAGGTAGCTGAACGGCTGGACGGTGCCAGCCGTGTCGGGCCGGCCGACCTGCATCGTCATCGCCCGGCCGTAGTTCAAGGTCTGCTGGATGGTGAAGTCCCGGCTGTTCGTCCCACCCGACGGGGTGGTCACAGCCCACGTCCCGCCACCGAACGCATACGCAAGGGGCAGGGCGAAGCCGCGGTCCGCGACCTCGAACACCACCTCACCACCGATCGACCGTTTCCCCGTCACCCACCTGCCGGAACGCAGCGTCCGGTTCGACGACCTGAGCGCCTGCGACTCGACGCGCTCCACCGTCATCTGGATGGACTCACTCACGAATTCGAGGAACCGGGTGGGGGTCGCGTACGTCCCGACGGTGGACTCCGCGACCATCCCGACCTGGGACCAGAGGCCGGATCTACTCATCGCTCACCTTCTCCTTCACGGTGGCGGAGGGGACGGCCTCCCAGTTTGAGGGCTGGTCGAGGAGACCCGCGGCGAGGTCATCGGGGACCTCCACGGGCACACCACGCAGGGCGGTGATCTCGCCCAGCCCATAGGGGATCAGGACCCCATCGATGAAGGGGCCGATGTACCTCACTCGGACCATCGTCAGATCCTTTCGGCGCAGGCGACCCGCATGGTGACGCGGGCCTCCCGTTCCTGGTCGTTGACGTACTCGTCGAGGTCCATCCCGACGACGAGGGCCCAGCGGACGACGCCGCCGAAGAACGGTTGGGTGGTGCTCCAGGCCCGGAGTGAGTCCTCGACCACGCCGGCCAGTTCATAGGCACGGTCGGTCAGGGTCTCCTGGTCGTTCCGCATCGTCGCCACACAGGAGACGACGACATCCTGGATCCACGTCTCCTCACGGCGCTTCTGGCCGAGGGCGGCGGTCTCCTGGGCAGCGCGGGCGGCACCGACCCAGATGAACTCCCGCTCCGCCCACTCACCTGGCGTCGGGGGACCGTAGGTGACGGCGATACCGGACAGGTCGCTGTCGGCCTGGAGGCGGGCGACGAGCGCCGACTTCAACGCCGGGACGCGGGACGTGCTCACGCCGGCGTCCCCAACCTGCCCCACGGGGAGAGGATCGCGTGCGCCGCCGAGGGGATCGCCCACGAACCGAACCGGTCCGGCCTGAGCTCCCGGGGGTCCTCGAAGGACGTGGCGTACTCGTTGATCGCCCGGTCAAGCCAGGAGGCTGCGGTGATGACGGCAGCCCGCTTGATCGTCGGCCCGACGGACCCCTCGGAGAACACACCCCAGTCCCCCGCCACCTGGAGGCGGGCTTCCCCGAACTCCCGCATCACCGTCGAGTTCAACTCGAGGCGTGGGGACAGCCGGATGTGGAGGTACGTCCCACCCAACCGGAACCCGCCGACGGGGCGGAGCATGTAGTCGCTGTCCGCAACCAACACCTGCCCCGTCTCCTCCGGATGGATCGTCACAGCCCCCACCGACCGGAGGTCGTAGGGGGCGAGGTCCACCAACCGGGACTTCACCGCGAACGTCCGGGTCCCGCCACTCGGGCCGACGAACTCCCGCTGATACCGCTCCGGGATGATCGCGGAGGCGGCGGTGATGACGTTCTGGATCAAGTCGTCCGACGTCGAGGACGTCAACTCGATGGTCGCCTTCACGTCATCAACGCTGCACAGGAGGTACGCACCCAGGAGGGTGTCCTCAACGGTGAACGACCCCTCGTCGATCCCCGCTGCCGCACCCGTCCCCGTCCACTTCCACGACCATAGGCCGGCGGAGCCAGCGAAGATGTCACGGTGGTAGTTCCCCGCAGAGTCGCGAGAGATCGTAGCGGGCACCGGATAGTCGTACGTCGTTTCGGTGCCGTCGGGTTCACGGACGACGAGGGTGACGGCTGTCGGGTCGGTCGCGACCGACCCCACCTCGAACAGGGTGGAGAGGCGGACGGTGTCGCCAGGCTGATACGGCATCTAGATGTCCACCTCTCCAATGACGGCCGCCAACCCGGCGGACGAACCTGTCACGACGACCCGGTCGCCGGAGGAACCGCCGACACCCGCGAGGACGGCGGACGAACCGGTGACCTCAGCGGGGGTGCCGATATCTCCGACGGCGGTGGGCGTGTAGCCCCCAGCGATGGCACCGCCGGGAGTGATGAGGACGGTGGCGCCGGTGATCGTGTTGGTGGCGGCGATCGCGCCACCCACCACGACGGTGACGTATGGGGATGGGCCGTTGCCGGCGGCGTCCGCCCCACCTGGGGTGACGCCGGACTTCGCGGCGGGTCCGTTGCCACCCCCACCGCCGCCGCCAGCGGTTCCTGCGGCCGCGGCGGTGGGGCCGTTCCCGCCCGCGACCGCGCCACCGGGGGTGGCGCGGGCCGCCTCAGTCGGGTTGTTCCCACCCGCCTCCGCACCACCGGCGGCGACGTCCGCCCGCGCGGTGGGACCGTTACCACCGGCGACGAGCCCGCCGGTGGCGGACGCCGCAGATGTGGCCGCGCCGACCCCACCAGCGTCCGCACCGCCGGGGGACACGGAGCTCGCGGAACCGGTGATGGAACCGCCACCAGCGCCCCCGCCCGTAGAACCGGCGACCGCGGCGGTTGGGCCAGCGCCACCCGCGACAACTCCACCGGGGACGGGGGTGGTGTCACCGGCGATGTTCTCACCCGGCTCGACTCCACCGCCGACGCCGCCGCCAGGAGTGACCGCCACCCGGGCCGCCGGGTAGTCACCGGATGGCAGATCCTCATCCGGGCCGTATTCGCCGCCCGCGTCGAGGGCGCCGAACCCGTGGGCATACGCGATACCCCGGTCAACCATGACCCGCGCAACCGGGCCGTTGCCCCCGGCGACGCCCCCCTGGCTGGAGACATCAACCCGGGCGACCGGCGACGACGCACCACCAACCCCCCCACCGTTTCCGGATGGGGCCGTGGATCCCGGGGCGGTACCACCCGCCGCGCCCCCCTGGGAGGCGACAGAAGCGACCGCTGCGGTGGGTCCGTTGCCTCCACCAACACCACCCTGGGATGCGACCGCGACGCTTGGCCCGGGTGCGGTGCCGCCACCAGTACCGCCGCCGGCGGAGACATCGACGCGGGCGACAGGTCCGACGCCACCGGCGGTCGCCCCACCAGGAGGTGGTGTCTCCCGGGTGGGGGGGGCAAGCGTCCCCTCCAACCCACCGACCACAAAAGACCCGCGCAAACCGCCCTGGGGGGGCGCGCGGGG
>OEIU01001062.1_pt1 | contig 19996 bp, 22 predicted proteins | sample 1539221 | NCBI WGS metagenome assembly OEIU01 (sample SAMN03792071, study PRJEB22550) | activated sludge metagenome | feature: wastewater treatment plant; material: activated sludge; isolation source: Wastewater treatment plant of a petroleum refinery complex | place: Argentina: Zarate | collected...
GTTCCAGGGCGCGCCGGACGATCTCGCGCGGATAGACCGGGGTGTGGTCGACCGTACCCGTGCCCTGCACCTCGTCGGCGATCAGGGCGTTGCGCTTGTCGAGGAAGAGCACGCGGAAGCGCTCGGTCTCCGAGAAGGCCATCGCCGTGCGGCAATAATCCAGCACCGCGCTCCAGGAGGAGAGGACCGGCCGCTTGGCGACCGCGCCCCGCGCGAGGCGCCGCGCCGCCGCCTCGACGATCTTCAGGTCGAGGATCGCGCTCTCGCCGAGGCCGCCGGTCTCCCTCAGCCGCGCGGGCGGGGCGCCGAGCACCTCCGCGAAGGTGCCGAAGCGGCGGATGAGGTCCTTGGCCAGGGGCTTCACGTCCCGCCGCGGGATCGATCGGAACAGGACGAGTTCCAGCAGCTCGTAATCCGGCAGCGCCTCGCCTCCCGCCTCCTCGAACCGCGCCCGCAGCCGCTCCCGGTGGCCCAGGTAATGGGGAGCCTCGGCCTCGGGGAGCGAGGACCCGGCCTCGGGCGCCTTCGGCGGCCGTCCGGTCACCTTCAGAGGCTCGCGCCGCCGGTCTGTGGCGTCGCGTAGGGAGGCTTGTGGAGGCCCTTGGGAGACAGGGTGAAGATCTCGACGCCCGTCTCCGTCACCCCGACGCTGTGCTCGAACTGGGCGGAGAGGGAGCGGTCGCGCGTCACGGCCGTCCAGCCGTCGGAGAGCACCTTCACCTGCGGGCGGCCGAGATTGATCATCGGCTCGATGGTGAAGAACATGCCGGGGCGCAGGGGGACGTCGTAGCTCGGCTCGACGTAATGCAGGACGGTCGGCGCGTCGTGGAAGACGCGGCCGAGCCCGTGGCCGCAGAAGTCGCGGACCACGGAGCAGCGCTCGGCCTCCGCATAGGACTGGATGGCCGCGCCGATGGCGTTGGTCGTGCGCCCAGGCCGCACCGCATCGATGCCCCGCATGAGGGATTCGTACGTGATGTCGCACAGGCGCGCGGCTTTGCGCGGCACCTCGCCGACGAAATACATGCGGCTCGAATCGCCGTGCCAGCCGTCCAGGATCAGGGTCACGTCGATATTGACGATGTCCCCCTCGCGCAGCGGCTTCTCGACCGGCATCCCGTGGCAGACGACGTGGTTGATCGAGGTGCAGATGGAATAGGGATAGCCGCGATAGAGCAGCGTCGCGGAATAGGCGCCGTGGTCGCGCGCGAAATCGGCGATGAGCCGGTCTAGGGCTGCGGTGGTCACCCCGGGCCGCACATGATCGACGAGGAGGTCGAGCGCCTCGGCCGTCAGCCGTCCCGCCCGGCGCATGCCTTCGAAGGCGTCCGGCCCGTGGATCGGCGCCTCGCCGCTGCGCCGTCCGCCGGCCTCGATGGTTCCGCTCTCGTTCATCGGTCAGGTCACAAGGTTGCTTCGCCCGCCTTCCGGGGTTGCGGGGCCGGGTGGGTGATGCGAAGAGGCTGCCCGCGATGTGGCAGGACTGGACGCCCAGCACAAGGCATGGATCCGGCGCAAGGCATGGATGAAGTAGAGCCGTTCGGCACATATGCCCCCAGGGGCTTTCTCAGGCGGCTGGTCGAGATGACCCGCTCTTTCCCGGATACATGGCTCGGGCGGCGCGGCGTCATCCTGCTGCGGCGCCCGGCCATGGCGATGCTCGGCGGCCGGCCCGCCGACGTGGAGGCGCTCGGCGTGCATGTCCGGGTGCGTCCCGACAACAACATCTGCGAGAAGCGGCTGCTCTTCGCCCCGGCGAGCTTCGATGCGGTCGAGCTTTCGATCCTGGAGAAGCACATCCGGCCGGGCTTCATCTTCCTCGACGTCGGCGCGAATGTCGGAGCATATGCGCTCTTCGCCGCGGCGCGGGCGGATGCGACCTCCCGCATCCTCGCCATCGAGCCGCAGCCCTCGATGTACGATCGGCTGGTCGCCAATATCCAGCTCAACGACTTCCCGACGATCAAGGCGATGGAATGCGCGGTGGCGGACCGCACCGGCGATCTCACGCTGTTCATCGACGTCAAGAACAGCGGCGAATCGAGCGTCAAGATCGTGGCGGTCGGGGGCGCCGAGCCGATCAAGGTCGCGGCCAAGCGCCTTCTCGACATCGTGCGGGAGGAGGGCTTTCCCCGCCTCGACGCGGGCAAGCTCGACGTCGGAGGAGCCGAGGGTCTCATCCTCGATCCCTTCTTCGCCGATGCGCCGGAATCCCTCTATCCCGGCCTCCTCATCGTGGAGAACGGGACCGGACGCTGGCAGATCGACCTCGTGGATCTTCTGGACCGGCACGGCTATCGCAAGGTTGCCGAGACGCGCCTCAACCTCGTCTTCGAGCGGGGCTGAGAGAAAGGGCGACGCGATGACGGACGGGGCGGGCGAGGTGGTCACCGCGGTCACCGCGGCCCTGCTGGTGGTCGGGGACGAGATCCTCTCCGGGCGCACCAAGGACAAGAATATCGGCCATGTCGCCGAGAACCTGACGCTGGCCGGCATCGACCTGCGCGAGGTGCGGATCGTGCCGGATGTCGAGGAAGAGATCGTCGCCGCCGTGAACGCGCTGCGCGCGCGCTATACCTATGTCTTCACGACGGGGGGCATCGGGCCGACCCATGACGACATCACGGCCGATTGCGTGGCGAAGGCTTTCGGCGTGCCGATCGCCGTCGACGAGCGGGCGGTGGCGATGATGCTCGAGCGCCACAAGCGCGAGGATCTCAACGAGGCGCGCCTGCGCATGGCCCGCATTCCGAAAGGAGCTTCCCTCGTCGACAATCCGATCTCGCGGGCGCCGGGCTTCCGGCTGGAAAACGTCGTCGTGATGGCGGGGGTGCCGGCCATCATGCAGGCCATGCTCGACAACGTGCTGCCGACGCTGACGAAGGGGATTCCCGTCACCTCGCAGACGATCGACGCGAGCGGGGTGCCGGAGGGCCTCTATGCGGCCGGCCTCCAGACCATCGCCGCGCGCCATCCCTCGCTCTCGATCGGGTCCTATCCCTCCTTCGGCCCCTCCGGCTTCACCAACCAGATCGTCGTGCGCGGGCGCGACCTCGACGCCGTCGCGCGCGCCCGGGCCGAGATCGGTGCGCATATCGAGGAATTGCGGGCGAGGAAGGCCTAACCGGCCTCTCTCTTCCGGGATCCCCCCGCGCTTGCATTCCGCCCCGCAGGCACTATGGGATGTCCCCGCCGGAGAGGCTTGGGCGGCGCCCTGGACCCGTCCGGCAATGATGCGGGCGTGGCGGAACTGGTAGACGCAGCGGACTCAAAATCCGCCGTCCTCGCGGATATGTCGGTTCGAGTCCGACCGCCCGCACCATTTGCGCGGGACCGCTTTTCATCCGCTTCCGGTGGAAATGCACTCTCCAGAGCGGGGCGTCGGGATGGGATGCCGCGCCTCCTCTGCCTCGCCTTGCGGCCTCGCCTGTGCTAGGCGCCGCCCCGAGAGGGACCCACGGCCGGGACATGGACAATTTCATTCGCGAAGTCGACGAGGAGTATCGCCGGGAGCGGCTCGCGCAGATCTGGAAGCGTTTCGGCGCCGCGATCGTCGCCCTCGCCCTGCTGATGGTCGGGGGCGTCGGCGGCTGGCGCTACTGGCAGCATAGGGAACTGGCACGGCAGGAGGCCGCCGGCGCTCGCTTCGCCGAGGCGGTGCAGCTCTCGACCGACGGCAAGGGTGAGGAATCCGAGGCTGTTCTGAAATCCCTCGTCGGCGACGGGCCGGAGGGCTACCGGCTGATCTCGCGCTTCCGCCTCGCGGGCGAGCTCGGCAAGACCGGCACCGGCGAGGAAGGGGCCAAGGCTTTCGACGCCCTCGCCGCCGATGCCTCCCTCGAGGCTGTCCTGCGCGATCTCGCGAAGCTGCGCGCGGCCGCGATCCGGCTCGATTCGGACAGCGAGGCGGCGACGCGGGAACTCGAGCCTATCGCCTCGCCCTCGAATCCCATGCGGCACACGGCGCGCGAACTGCTCGGCCTCGCGGCGCTGAAGCGCGGCGATTTCGAGGGCGCGAGCCGCTGGTTCGACCAGATCGCCCAGGATCGCGCCACCCCGCAGAACCTGCGCGGGCGACTCGAGATCTATACCGCGCTCGCCGCGGGCGGTCCCGTCCAGGTCACGCAGTAGCTGTCCATGGCGGTCGTCGCGATCGTCGGCCGGCCGAATGTCGGCAAGTCGACCCTGTTCAACCGGCTGGTCGGGCAGAAGCTCGCGCTGGTCGACGACCGGCCGGGCGTCACGCGCGACCGGCGCGAGGGCGAGGCCCGGCTCGGCGACCTCTCCTTCCGCATCATCGACACCGCCGGCCTCGAGGAGGCCGAGGCGGGCTCGCTTTCCGAACGCATGCGCCGGCAGACCGAGGCCGCGATCGAGGAAGCCGATGCCGTCCTCTTCCTGATCGATGCGCGGGCGGGCGTGATCCCCGACGACCGCACCTTCGCGGAACTGGTGCGGCGCGCGGACCGTCCCGTCGTGCTGGTCGCCAACAAGGCGGAGGGGAAGGGCGGCCTCTCGGGCGCCTATGACGCCTTCTCGCTCGGCCTCGGCGATCCGGTGCCGCTCTCGGCCGAGCACGGCGAGGGGCTCGGCGATCTCTACGACGCGCTGGAGCCGATCCTCGGCGGGGAGGAAAGCGACGGGGAGAGAGCTGGCAAGGCCCTGAAGGTCGCGATCGTCGGCCGGCCGAATGCGGGCAAGTCGACGCTCGTCAACCGCATGGTCGGCTCGGACCGTCTCCTCACCGGCCCCGAGGCCGGCATCACGCGCGACACGATCTCGCTCGAATGGCGCTGGCGCGACAAACCCATCCGCCTCTTCGACACGGCCGGGCTGCGCAAGCGCGCGCGGGTCGAGGACAAGCTGGAGAAGCTTTCGGTCGCCGATGCCTTGCGCGCGATCCGCTTCGCCGAGGTCGTGGTGGTGCTGCTGGATGCGACCATTCCCTTCGAGAAGCAGGATCTCTCGATCGTCGACCTGATCGAGAGCGAGGGCCGCGCGCTCGTGATCGGCCTCAACAAATGGGATCTCGTGGCCGACCAGCCGGGCCTGCTCAAGACCTTGCGCGAGGAGGCGACGCGTCTCCTGCCGCAGGTGCGCGGGGTGCCGGTCGTGCCGCTCTCGGGGCTTGCGGGGCAGGGGATCGACGCCCTGATGGGCGCGGTTGTGGCGGCGGCGGGGGTGGGGGGCCGGGGCGTCTCGGCGGCCCGGATCAACGACTGGCCGGGCCAGGCTCTCCCCGCCCATGCGCCCCCGGCCGTCTCGGGGCGGCGGATCAAGATCCGCTACATGACGCAGGTGAAGAGCCGCCCTCCCCATTTCGCGCTTTTCGGCAACCAGCTCGATGCCCTGCCCAAGGCTTACACGCGCTATCTCGTGAACGGGCTGCGCGAGGCGTTCGACCTGCCCGGCGTGCCGATCCGCCTCTCGCTGCGGTCGGGCCCGAACCCCTTCGACAGGAAGAAGCGCTGAGGGGAGGGCCTCAGGCCGCTCCCGCCAGTTCCCGGCAGGCTTCGTCGATCTCGTCTTCCCTCACCTCGGCGAAAGCGGCGGAGATCTTGTAGGCGCGTGGCTGCTCGCCTGCCCGCATCAGCAGGATCACGGTCTCGACCCCCGGGCAGCCGGGGTCGTGGCAGACGATCTCGCTGATCGTGATCGCGTCGTCCTCGCCGAGCGCCAGCTTCTCCGAGAGGCGCGCCTTGAGGGCGGCGCGCCGGCCGGCCTCCTCGGCCGGGCGCTTGCGAAGGCCCCGGAAGCCGGCGAGCAGGCTCACGCGGCCTGCCTGCGCCACAGGGGAAACGGATCGGGCAGGTTGCGATAGGCGTCCGGGTCGAAGCGGGGCGTCGTCACCGAGCCGACGAGGCAGGAATCGAGCGCCGCCCGGAGGCCGGCCTCGTCGAGATTCGTGCCGATGAAGACGAGTTCCTGGCGCCGGTCGCCCCACGTCGGGCTCCAGTGCCGCGAGATCAGCCGCTGCCATTCCGGGTGGTCGGGCCAGCGCGATTTCGGCACCGCCGCCCACCAGGTCCCCATGGGCGCGACGCGGCGGATCGCGCCGGCAATGGACAACTCGCCCACCCAGTCGGGCCGCGTCGCGAGCCAGAAATGACCCTTCGCGCGGATGAGGCCGGGCCAGCTCCGGTTGAAGACCTCGTCGAGCTTCGCCGGATGGAAGGGTCGGCGGGCGCGGTAGACGAAGCTGCCGATCCCGTATTCCTCGGTTTCCGGGGTGTGCTCGTGGGGCGCGTAGAGTTCCTTGTACCAGAGAGGATGGCGCTGGGCCTTCTCCTCGTCGAAGAGCCCGGTCTCGAGGACCGCGTCGAGCGGCACGCGGCCGAAATCGGCCTCGATGATCCGCGCATCGGCGTTCAGCCCGCGCACGACCTTGCGGCAGAGATCGCGCTGGTCCCCGGTGACGTCGCTCGCCTTGTTGATCACGACGACGTCGGCGAATTCGATCTGCTCGACGAGAAGGTCGACGATGGTGCGCTCGTCCTCCTCCCCCGCCGTCTCGCCGCGCTCGTGCAGGAAGTCGTGCGAGCCGTAGTCGCGCAGGAGATTCATCGCGTCGACGACGGTGACCATCGTGTCGAGCCGGGCGACGTCGGAGAGCGAGCGTCCGTTCTCGTCGCGGAACGAGAAGGTCGATGCGACGGGAAGGGGCTCGGCGATCCCCGTTCCCTCGATCAGGAGATAGTCGTAGCGACCCTCGGCCGCGAGGCGGCCGACCTCTTCGAGAAGGTCGTCGCGCAGGGTGCAGCAGATGCAGCCATTGGTCATCTCGACCAGCTTCTCGTCCGTGCGGGAGAGGTCGGCTCCTCCCTCGCGCACGAGATCGGCATCGATATTCACCTCGCTCATGTCGTTGACGATGACTGCGACGCGGCGCCCCTCGCGGTTGTTGAGGATGTGGTTGAGAAGCGTCGTCTTGCCGGCTCCGAGAAAGCCGGACAGGACGGTGACGGGAAGACGGTCGGGCATGCGGGGCTCTGGCTTGAGACGAATTGTTATATTATAACGTATCTATCGTGGCTGCAAAGCCGGCTTGCCCTGGCGAGGTGACGCATCCCGCGCGGTTGTTCCGGCGGCGTTCAGGAATAATCTGCGGGGATCGCTGTTTCTTGAAGGGAGATTCGAGATGTCCCTTGTTCGACTGACCCTGGCCGCCGGGCTCGCCCTCGGCCTCTGCTCGCCGGTCTATGCCCTGACGGCGCAGCAGGAGAAGATGAAGACTTGCAATACCGACGCCACGGCGAAGAGCCTCAAGGGCGCCGACCGCAAGACCTTCCTGTCCGAATGCCTGAAAGCGGATAGCGCGACGGCTGAAAAGGCCCTGACGGCGCAGCAGGAGAAGATGAAAACCTGCAACGCCGACGCGACGGCCAAGAGCCTGAAGGGCAAGGAGCGCCGCACTTTCATGAGCACTTGCCTGAAGGGAAGCTGACGAGCCTCTCCGCCGCGGCTTCGGAGGTCACTTCCCCGGCATATGCATCACCTTGCCGCCCGGCAGGACGATGTCGCCGGGGTTCTGGCCCGCGCCGCAATCGCCGAGGCGCGTCGTCGTGATGGTTGTCTCCTGCGTCAGGGGCTTCGGCATGCCCGGAATCCCCTTGATGGTCGTCGTCATGGCGAGCTTGACGGAGGTGTCGAAGTCGCCGCTGATCAGGCCCTTCCCCTCGGCGGTGATGCCGCCGACCGTGCAGACGGTTTCGATCTCGTAGCCGGCCTCGACCTTGCGGATCTCGCGCTTCGAGCAGGTGGCGCCCGGCGCTGTCGTCGATTCGGCGAGCTTGTCGGTCTTCTCGTCGATGCATTGCCGCACCTTCGTTCCCTTGGGCAGGGCAGCCCCGGCGATGGTGGATTCCCAGAGCCCAGGCTTGCGGGACGGAAGCGTATCGGCCGCGCAGGGCAGGGCCGACACGGCGAGGGGCGCGAGACAAAGGACGAAGGCGGCAGGTCTCATGAAGGCTCCGGCTTCCGGAGCATGCTGCGGAAAAGTGGACCCTGGTTTTCCGGAAACAGCATGCTCGAACAAAAAGATAGATCCGGCAATGTCGCTGTCCGGTGGGACTGAAATGTGACCCGTCGGCGACGGGTTCAGCTCGGCCGGTGGAACTCCAACACCTTGTCCTGCGGGAAGTCGTAGAGCTTTCCCGTCTCGCTCCAGGCGGGGGAGGCGAGGCGGACGATGTGGGGCGCGAGATCCTCGGGCGTCTTCAGCGTCATCGGATCCTCGCCCGGCATGGCGGAGGCGCGCATGCGCGTACGCAGCGGGCCCGGATTGACCAGCATCACGCGGACGGGGGTGGTCACGGTCTCGGCGGCGTAGGTCCGGGCCAGCATCTCGACGGCGGCTTTGGAGACGGCATAGAGGCCCCAATAGGCGCGCCCGTTATGCGCCGCCCCGGAGGAGGTGACGATCACCCGTCCCGCATCCGAGGCCCGCAGCAGCGGGTCGAGCGAGCGCAGGAGGCGCCAATTGGCCGTCACGTTCACGGCCATGACGTCGTCCCAGCTCTTCTGGTCGTAATGGCCGAGGGGGGCGAGGCCGCCCAAGAGGCCCGCATTGGCGAAGAGGATGTCAAGCCTGCCCCAGCGCTCGTAGAGCGCGCCGCCGAGCCGGTCGAGCGCGTCGAAATCCTTGATGTCGAGCGGCACCAGCGTCGCCGAGCCGCCGATCTCGCGGATCGCGTCGTCCAGTTCCTCGAGCGCGCCCTGGGTGCGGGCGAGGGCGACGATATGGGCGCCGGCCGCGGCGAGCGCCAGGGCCGCGGCGCGTCCGATGCCTCGGGACGCGCCCGTCACGACCGCGATGCGGCCGTCGAGTTCTGCCATGATAGGTCTAGCCGGCTTCTGCGAGGAGCGAGATCTGCTTGGAGGCCTCGCCCATGTGGTCGGTGATAGGCGTCGGATATTCGCCGGTGAAGTAATGGTCGGTGAACTGGGGCATGGCGTCGTTGCGGCCGGGCTGGCCGAGCGCGCGATAGAGCCCGTCGATCGACAGGAAGGCGAGGCTGTCGACGCCGAGATAGGCCGTGATCTCCGGCACCGACATGCGGGCGGCGATCAGCTTGTCCTGCGAGGGCATGTCGATGCCGTAGTAATCGGCATATTTGATCGGCGGGCAGGCGATGCGGAAATGGATCTCGGCCGCACCCGCCTCGCGCATCATGGCCACGATCTTGCGCGACGTCGTGCCGCGCACGATCGAATCGTCCACGAGCACGATGCGGCGTCCCGCGATGACGGCCTTGTTGGCCGAGTGCTTCATGCGCACGCCGAGCTCGCGGCCCGTCTGGCTCGGCTGGATGAAGGTGCGTCCGACGTAATGGTTGCGGATGATGCCGAGTTCATAAGGAATCTGCGAGGCTTGGCTGAAGCCGATCGCGGCGGGGACGCCGGAATCGGGCACCGGCACCACGACATCGGCCTCGACCGGGCTTTCGGCCGCGAGGGTGGCGCCGATCTTCTTGCGCACCTCGTAGACGTTGTAGCCGCCGAGGATCGAATCGGGCCGCGAGAAATAGACGTATTCGAAGAGGCAGGGGCGGGCGCGGAGCGCCGGGAAGGGCCGCGTGCTCTCGACGCCGTCCGGCCCGATGACCACGACCTCGCCGTTGGCGATCTCGCGCACGAAGCGCGCGCCGATGATGTCCAGCGCGCAGGTCTCGGAGGTCAGGATGGGGCAGCCGTCGAGATCGCCGAGGACGAGGGGGCGGATGCCGAGCGGGTCGCGCGCGCCGATCATCCGCTCGTTGGTCATGCCGACGAAGGCATAGGCGCCCTCGACCTGCGAGAGCGCGTCCGTGAAGCGGTCGAGGAAACGCCCGCGGCGCGAGCGGGCGACGAGGTGGAGGATGACCTCCGTGTCCGAGGTCGCCTGGAAGATGGCGCCGTCCCCGATCAGCCGGCGGCGCAGGGTGAGGCCGTTGGAGAGGTTGCCGTTGTGGCAGACGGCGAAGCCGCCCGTCTCCAGCTCGGCGAAGAGCGGCTGCACGTTGCGCAGGATCGTCTCGCCGGTGGTCGAGTAGCGCGTATGGCCGATCGCGGCGCGGCCGGGCAGGCGCTCGATCGTCGAAGCCTTGGAGAAGGTGTCGCCGACGAGGCCGAGCCGGCGTTCGGAATGGAAGCGCCGGCCATCGAAGGAGACGATGCCCGCCGCCTCCTGGCCGCGATGCTGGAGGGCGTGCAGCCCGAGCGCGGTGATGGCGGCGGCATCGGGATGGCCCCAGATGCCGAAGACGCCGCATTCCTCGCGCAGATGATCCCAGTCCCGGTCGTCGTCCGGCGAATCCCAGGCGGGGTGAAGCTGCGATCCTGCCGTCATCGGCCGGGTCCCCTCTCGCATTGAGCCCGCAATTTAGGCCGTCGCAGGACGATTTTCTACCTTCTCGCGCGCCTTCCTGCGCAATCCGGGGATGCCGTGAGGGCTCAGCCGCGATTCGGGGTGGCGGGAGCCGGCGCCGGCTCGGGCGATTCCGCCCCCTCCTGGCCCTGCTGCTTGTTGCGCTTGAACTGGGCAAGCACGCCGTCCGGGTCAGGCAGCATCGCGATCAGCGTCGCCGCGGAGCTTTCGAGCGCTGGGCGCGAGCGCGCATTGGCCGCCCATTCGGGCATCTTGCCCTGGACCAGCCAGGCCAGCCCCGCCCAGCCGATGACGCAGATCAGGAAGCCGCGCGCGGCGCCGAACAGGAAGCCGAGCGTGCGGTCGAGGGCGCCGATGCGCGAATCGAGGATGAAGTCCGACAGCTTCACGGTGACGAGCGAAACGACGAGAAGAACCACCACGAACACGCTGCCGATGGCGACGGCGAGTGCGATATTCGGGTTCGTGATATGCTCCTTGATGCGCACCAGCACGAGCGGATGGAGCACCCAGGCGGCCGCGGCGGCCGTGCCCCAGGCGACGATGGCGAGAACCTCGCGCGTCAGGCCGCGCACGGCCGCGAGCAGCGCGGAGATCAGGATGACCACGATCACCACGAGGTCGAGGATGGAAACGGGCAACGAGGCCGTCATGAAGGATCGTCCGCCTGGATTTTTCGCTGGATGCGCCCGGGCACGTCATGACCTTGCCATGACCACGCGCGCTCGGCGCCCTCATAGCCCCGCCCGGGAGCCCCGTCATCAGAGCACGCGGTCGCGGGGGGCAGTTTGCCCCGGACCTGTTGCCGGTACGCATCGCTCCGTCAGATTATGCGTAATCCGGCTCGCTGCGATCGCGGGGACGTCCGGGCCGGCCTCCTACCGGCGATCGCGCCCGGCCCGGGGCGCCGCCCGCGGAGGCGATCACCGTCACGAGATCGGTCACATGAGAGAGAGCGGGCGCGCCGGCCGCCTCGCCGGGAGGGGAGGGGCCCACGGCGCGCGCGAAGCCGAGCTTCTGCGCTTCCTTGATGCGGGCGGGGATCTGCGTCACCGGCCGGACCGCCCCGGACAGGCCGATCTCGCCGAAATAGACGTTCTCGGCGGGCAGCGGCGCGCCGGTCAGCGAGGAGACGAGGGCGGCGGCGGCGGCGAGGTCGGCGGCCGGCTCCTGGATGCGAAGGCCGCCGGCGACGTTCAGATAGACGTCGTGCTGGCCGAGGCGCACCCCGGCATGAGCCTCCAGCACGGCGAGGACCATGGACAGGCGCGCGGGGTCCCAGCCCACCACGGCCCGGCGCGGCGTCGCGAGCGGGGAGGGGGCGACGAGCGCCTGGACCTCGACGAGAAGCGGGCGCGTGCCCTCCATCCCGGCGAAGACGGCGGTTCCGGGTGTCGCCCCGTCCCGCCCCGCGAGAAACAGCTCGGAGGGGTTGGGCACCTCGGCGAGCCCGTGGTCGGTCATCTCGAAGACGCCGATCTCGTCGGTTGGGCCGAAGCGATTCTTGGCGGCCCGCAGGATGCGGAAATGATGGCCCGGATCGCCCTCGAAGGAGGCAACGCAGTCGACCATGTGCTCGACGACGCGCGGCCCCGCGATCTGGCCGTCCTTGGTCACGTGCCCGACGAGGATGACGGCGGTGCCGCGGCTCTTGGCGAAGCGGATCAGCGCCTGGGCGGCGCCGCGCACCTGGCTCACGGTGCCGGGGGCGGATTCCACCGTCTCGGTCCACATGGTCTGGATCGAATCGATGACGGCGAGGCGCGGCGTCGCCCCGGCGGAGAGCGTCGCGACGATGTCCTCGACATTCGTCTCCGCCGCCAGTTCCACGGGGGCCGAGGACAGGCCCAGGCGCTCGGCGCGCAGGCGCACCTGCGCCACCGCCTCCTCGCCTGAAATATAGGCGACGCGGTGGCCGGCCCGCGCGAGGGCCGCCGAGACCTGGATCAGCAGGGTCGACTTGCCGATGCCCGGATCGCCCCCGAGCAGCAGCACCGATCCCGGCACCAGCCCGCCTCCCGCGACGCGGTCGAACTCGGCATTGCCGGTGCGCGTGCGCGGCGCATCCTTGATGTCGCCCGCAAGGCCCTCGAGCGGAAAGACGCGGCCGCGCGCCCGGCCGGGCCGGGTGGAGGCGGGGCCGGCGAGCGGGTGGCTTCCCGCTTCCTCGACCACGGTGTTCCAGCCGCCGCAGGCTTCGCATTTGCCGCGCCAGCGATTGTAGACGGCGCCGCAGCTCTGGCAGACGAAGGAGGGGCCCTTGGCCATCAGCCGCTTGCGCCTGCCGGAGGAGCTTCCTCTTCGAGGCCGAGATAACGGCGGGCATAGCGCCGGCCGAGGCTCGTCAGGATCTCGTAGCCGATCGTGCCGGCCCGGCGGCCGACCTCGTCGACGTCGAGCGTGTCTCCGATGAGCGTCACGGCCGAGCCTCGCTGCGCCGCGCTTTCCGGCACCTCCGTCACGTCGACGACGATCAGGTCCATCGAGACGCGGCCCGCCAGGGGACAGAGGCGCCCCGCGACGAGCGCCGCGCCCGTGTCGCGCATGTCGCCGTCCGTTGCGCTCCCGTTGCGGAGATAGCCGTCGGCATAGCCGACGGAGAGGGTCGCGAGACGGCGCCGGCTGCGCGCCGTCCAGGCGCCGCCATAGCCGACCGGCTCCCCGCCCCCGATCTCGCGGATCTGTACGATCCGCGTCTCCAGCCGCACGACCGGGCGCATGGGGTTCGGGCGGCCGGGCGTGGGATTGCCCCCGTAGAGAGCGAAGCCCGGCCGGGTCAGGTCGTAGGCCGGGACGGGATCGAGGAAATGGCCGGAGGAATTGGACAGCGAGGCCGGAAGGGCGGGCAGAATCGCCCGCGCCTTCTCGAAGGCCGCGATCTGCTCCTGCGTCGCGGGCTTGTGCGGCTCGTCGGCCGAGGTGAGATGGCTCATCAGGAGCGCGGGCTCGATCGCCGCGAGGCGCGGGTCGCTGGGGAGGGCGGTAAGGGAATCGGGCGGGAAGCCGAGGCGGTTCATGCCTGTATCGACATGCAGGGCGGCCGGCAGGGGCCGTCCCGCCGCTGCGGAGGCGGCGGCCCAATCCTCCAGCTCCTCGAAGGAGCCGATGACGGGGCGAAGGCCATGTTCGACGAGGCAGTTCGCCATGCCGGGAAGCAGGCCGTTCAGCACGTAGACGGGCGCATCGGGCAGGGCCGCTCTCACCCGGATCGCCTCGCCCGCATGCGCGACGAAGAAGGTCCGGCAGCCTGCCGCGGCCAGGGCCCGGACGGCCGGCTCGATCCCGATGCCGTAGGCATCCGCCTTGACCACGCCCGCGCACTCGGCGGCCCCGGCCCGCTCTTGCAGCAGGCGCCAGTTCGCGGCGAGGGCGCGCAGATCGATCGTCAGCGTCGCGGGGGCGCAGGGGAGGGGAGCATTCACCGGTCCGGGCCTCTCAATAGGGTTCAGGGAGCCTGTCTTCCTGCGCGAGGTTGCTGAAGCGGGTCACGTCGGCCTGGAAGGCGAGCGCGACGGTGCCGGTCGGGCCGTGGCGCTGCTTGCCGATGATGACCTCGGCCTTGCCGTGGACCAGCTCCATCTCGGTCTGCCACTTCAGGTGCTCCTCGGTGCCGGCCCGCGGCTCCTTGTTCTTGATGTAGTATTCCTCGCGGAACACGAACATCACCACGTCCGCATCCTGCTCGATCGAGCCGGATTCGCGAAGGTCCGAGAGCTGCGGGCGCTTGTCGTCGCGCGCCTCGACCTGACGCGAGAGCTGCGAAAGCGCGACGATCGGCACGTTGAGATCCTTGGCGAGCGCCTTGAGGCCGGTCGTGATCTCCGTCACCTCCTGCACCCGGCTGTCGCCCTTTCGCGCGGCGCCCGAGAGGAGCTGGATGTAGTCCACCACGAGGAGGTCGAGCCCGCGCTGGCGCTTGAGGCGGCGGGCGCGGGCGGCGAGCTGGGCGATCGAGATGCCGCCCGTCTGGTCGATATAGAAGGGCATCGCCTGCATCTCGCGGGCGGCGTCGGTGATCTTGTAGAAATCGTCCTCGCGCATGTCGCCGCGCCGGATCTTGTAGGAGGGTACGCCCGATTGCTCCGCGATGATGCGGGTCGCGAGCTGCTCGGCCGACATTTCGAGGGAGAAGAAGCCGACGATGCCGCCATTGGCGGTCTTCGTCGAGCCGTCCGGCTGCTTCTCGCCCCGATAGGCCTTGGCGATGTTGAAGGCGATGTTGGTGGCGAGCGCCGTCTTGCCCATGCCCGGCCGCCCGGCCAGGATGACGAGGTCGGACGATTGCAGCCCGCCCATCATCCGGTCGAGATCCGAAAGGCCCGTCGAGATGCCGGAGAGCTTGCCGTCGCGCTGATAGGCCGCCGCGGCCATGTCGATGGCGGTGGTCAGCGCGCGCGAGAAGTCCTGGAAGCCGCCGTCGTAGCGCCCCGTCTCCGCCAGCTCGTAGAGCCGGCGCTCGGCCGCCTCGATCTGGTCGCGCGGGGAGCTTTCGACGGGAGCGTCGTAGGCGACGTTCACCACGTCCTCGCCGATCGTGATCAGGCTGCGGCGGATGGCGAGGTCGTAGATCGTGCGGCCGTAATCCTCCGCGTTGATGATGGTCGTGGCCTCGGCCGCGAGGCGGGCGAGGTATTGCGGCAGCGTGATCCCGCCGAGATCGGCATCGCCGAGAAAGGTCTTCAGCGTGATGGGATTGGCGACCTTGCCGGCCTTGATGAGGCTCGAGGCGACCTCGAACACGCGCCGGTGCAGCTCCTCGTGGAAATGCTCCGCGAGAAGGAAGTCCGAGATGCGATAGAAGGCGTCGTTATTGACGAGGATCGCCCCGAGGAGGGCCTGCTCGGCATCCACGTTGCTCGGCGCGGCCCGGAAGACGCGGCCCTCCGCATCGAAGCGATCGGCGAGGGCGACGGCGGAAGCCATGGAGCGATGATCCTCGATGAGCGGTCGGGAAGGAGGCTCTTGCGCCGATTCGGCCCCGGCGGGGGAGGCCGGGCCGCATTCTCCCCGCTACACACAGCATTTCACCGGTTCGGCCGGACGAGGCGTCCTAGAACAAATCAGGAACAAACGCAAGGTGCGAACAAATGCCTTGTTTCCGCCGGCATCACCGGGCATTATGCTGCGGTGCAACAAACGGGCGGAAGCGAGGGCGGGATGTTCGAGACCTGGTTCAATGTTCTCCACTTGGCGACCGAAGCGCAGGAGGTGATCGGCCTCCGCCTCTTCAAGCTGGGCACCGGCGGGGCGGCCGCCCAGGATGAAGCCTATCTGATGGTTTCCGAAAAGATCGACGCCGCCATGGTGGCGACGGTCGCGCTCATGTCGGGCGCGACGGCCGACAAGATCGTGGCGGGCTACCGGCGCGAGGTCCAGGCCAATGCCCGCCGGCTGTCCGGCCCGCGCTGAGACCGGTGCCCCGCCCTGACGGCGTCATGGCCGGGCTCGTCCCGGCCATCCACGCCTCTCCGCGTGCAAAGCGGTAAGCGGCTCGCAGGCGGCCGCCGTGCTCGTGGATGGCCGGCACAAGGCCGGCCATGACGCACGGGAGAGAGCGGGCCGAGCCGATCTGCCGGATTTCGTCCTATTCTTCCTCGCCGGCGGATTCGGCGAGCGCCGCGCCCACTTCGAGCCCCAGCTCCTCCAGATCGAGTTCGTCGCGCGTGAAGACGCTCTCGCCGCGCGCCTGGCGCTCGGCCTCCTCGGGGCTGCGCGCCACGTTGAGCGTCACCTCGACCTCGACCTCGGGATGGAGCGAGACCGGGATCGTGTGCAGGCCGAGCGTCTTCACCGGCTTGTTGAGGACGAACTGCTCGCGCCCGACCCTGAAGCCCTCGGCGGTCACGAGCTCGGCGAGGTCGCGCGTCGAGACGGAGCCATACATGACGCCCGTCTCGCCCGCCTGGCGGATGATGATGAAGCTCTTGCCGGCGAGCTTCTCGCCCACCTTCTCGGCCTCCGAGCGGCGCTCGAGGTTGCGCGCTTCCAGCTCGACCTTCTGGTGCTCGAAACGCTCCTTGTTGGCGGCCGTGGCCCGGAGCGCCTTGCCGCGCGGCAGCAGGAAGTTGCGGGCATAGCCATCCTTGACCCGGACGGTCTCGCCCATCTGGCCGAGCTTGGCCACGCGCTCGAGAAGAATGACTTGCATCGGAAAAACTCCGTTCGTGTGTCTCAGGTGGAGGAAGGCGGGCGCGGCCCGAGGCCGCGCCGGAGGGGAAGCACGGAATCGGCGATGCCGAGCAGCGCGAAGGCCGGCAGGAAGAGATAGCCGATCAGGAAGGTGAGGCCGTAGGCGATCGTCAGGAGCGCGGTCCGGCCCGGCCGGCCCCGGCTCGCCCAGTGCACGACCGCCAGCCCCTGCATGGCGAAGGCCATGGTGAGGCCGCCGACGAGAGCCACGCCGGCAACCCCGGCGAAGCCCTCGGTCCGGGCCAGCAGGAAGGCGGCGGCGAGGCCGAGGACGGCCGCCATCGGCATGCGCGTCGCCGCGACGTCCGGCCAGGGCCGGGCGAGGCGCCCGGAAATCGTGACCACCCTGGCGGCGAGCCAGAGGTTGATGGTGAGGACCAGCGTCAGCATGCTGCCGAGGAGGGCGGGCGCCAGCCCCGTCATGAGCTGGACGAAATCGCCGCCGGGCACGCCGAGCGCCTGCGGCAGCGGAGCGCCGCGCTCGACGCCCGCCTCGCGGCGCACGAGGCTGCCTGCGGCCTGTTCCAGGGTCGAGCGGTAGCGCTCGTAATCGCCGCCCGTCGCCGCGACGAGGGAGGACAGGCCGATCAGCGCCCCCGCCATGCCGAGCCAGAGCAGGAGATGGCCGAGCGGATACCAGCGCTCGTCGCCGAGTCCGTTGTCGTTGGACGCCGTGCCCGGCCGCGTCAGCAGCGCGAGATGGGCGAGGAGCCAGGCCGACAGGGCGGGACCGAGAGCGAAGGCGAGGCCGGCCGAGGGCGACAGGGCGAGGGAGACGGCGATGGCGCCGCTGGAGAGCGCGAGCAGGCCCAGGAGATGGTGCCAGCCGAGCGAGACGATCAGGATCGGCAGCGGCGCGAGATACATCAGCATCACGGCCGGCAGCGATTGCGCGCCGACGGCGGCAAAGAGAAGGGCGGCGGCAAGGCCCGCCCCGATTCCCAAGGCAACGTGGAGTGTCATCGCTCGCTGTCCCGCCGCTCGCGCGGGGTTAGGGACGGTTTGTCCCAGCGTGGCCCGGGCGGCTCGTCCGCCCGGTCCTGTTCTCGATGCGAGATCCGCAAGCCGGCCGCCCGAAGGCGCCGGAACGGGTGATCCTTATTGGATCACGTAGGGCAGGAGCCCCAGGAAGCGCGCGCGCTTGATCGCCTGCGACAGCTCGCGCTGCTTCTTGGCGGAGACCGCCGTGATGCGCGAGGGCACGATCTTGCCGCGCTCGGAGACGTAGCGCGAGAGCAGCTTCACGTCCTTGTAGTCGATCTTCGGCGCGTTCGGGCCCGAGAACGGGCAGGTCTTGCGACGACGGAAGAAGGGGCGACGTCCCCCACCGGCCATGGACATGATCAGGCTCCCTCACCCTGGCCCTCGGGCGTGCCGCCGAAGCCGAAACCTTCCTCTTCGCGGCGGCGACGCTCGCGATCCTTGCGCTCGTCGCGGTCGCGCTTCTGCATCATCACCGAGGGAGCTTCCTCGTGCTCCTCGACCTTGAGGGTCATGAAGCGCAGGACGTCCTCGTTGATGCGCATCTGGCGCTCCATCTCGGCGACCGCCGGGGCGGGAGCCGTGATGCCGAGCATCGTGAAATGCGCCTTGCGGTTCTTCTTGATGCGGTAGGCGAGGGACTTGATACCCCACATCTCGGTCTTCTCGACCTTGCCGCCGCCCGCCTCGATGACGCCCTTGTATTGCTCGACCAGCGCTTCGACCTGCTGCGCGGTCACATCCTGGCGCGCCAGGAATACGTGTTCGTAAAGTGGCATTGCGAGCCCTGTCCTCGTGTGGACGAGACGGCGCGCGACAGGTCGGATGACCGTCGGGCCGCCTCGCGCGCTCTCGTCGGCGCCAAGCCCTCCGAGCCCTGCGGCCCGAGCGGTTGATCGAAGGCGGAGACACGGGACGGCGGGCCGAGGCCCTGCCGGCTGGCGACGAAGCGCAGCCGGCCGTCCGTTCAGCCCCCAGCCGAGGCGAACGCGAAGCGCGGCTCATAGACCGCCCGGACCCGCCGCGCAAGTCGGTTTTCGGGGCTCGCCTGCGCGGGCGTGATCTGGCGCCCGGCGGCGATGATGCTACGTTCGGGACATGAAAAAGCTCGACACCCTCATCGGCCTCCTCGTCGAGGCGCGCGCGGAGGCCGAACGTCTCGGGCCGGCGGGGCGGATCATCGCGCGCCAGCTCGACGAGGCGCTGGGCGAGGCCCGTCTCCTGGCCTCGCAGGGCGGGCGCGCCGACGAGGGCCGGCGTCCGCAGGATCTGTCGAGCGCCAATGACGGCTGAGCCGCCGGCGCGGTCTCGTCCCTTGCGAAGGTCCGAGTAGAGATGTCAGCTCCAAATCTGCGCCTCGGCGTGAATGTCGATCATGTGGCGACCCTGCGCAACGCGCGCGGCGGCTTCTACCCCGATCCGTGCCGCGCCGCGCACGAGGCGATCATGGCCGGCGCCGACAGCATCACCGCGCATCTGCGCGAGGATCGCCGCCACATCCGCGACGAGGATGTCGAGCGGCTGAAGCGGCAGATCCTGACGCCGCTCAATTTCGAGATGGCGGCGACGGCCGAGATGGTCGCGATCGCCACCCGCATCCGTCCCCACGCGGCCTGCCTCGTGCCCGAGAAGCGCGAGGAGCGCACGACCGAGGGCGGGCTCGACGTGATCGGCGGCGCGGAGACGCTGCGGCCGGTGATCGAGGAGCTGCGTGACGCCGGCATCCGCGTCTCGCTTTTCGTCGAGCCGGAGCCGGCGGTGCTCGACATCGCCTTTGCCCTCGGCGCGCCGGTGGTCGAGCTGCATACGGGGGCCTATGCCGAGGCGTCCTTCGCCGGGGATACCGAGCGGCTGGCGCGGGAGGCGGCCCGCCTCTACCGCGCCGCCGAGCACGGGGCCGCGCTCGGGCTCGAGATCCATGCCGGGCACGGCCTCACGGAGGAGAATGTCGCGCTCGTCGCCGCGATTCCGCAGGTGGCCGAGCTGAATATCGGCCATTCCCTGATCGCGACGGCGATCTTCGTCGGCCTGCCGGAGGCGGTGCGCGCCATGCGTGACGAGATGGAGCGCGGCCGCTCCCGCATCGGCGGCTGAGGCGCCATGATCCTCGGCATCGGCTCGGATCTCTGCGACATCCGCCGCATCGAGCGCTCGCTCGAGCGCTTCGGCGAGCGCTTCACCCACCGCATCTTCACGGAGGGCGAGCGGCTGAAGAGCGATCGCCGCGCGAGCCGTGCTCCCTCCTATGCCCGCCGCTTCGCCGCCAAGGAGGCGTGCTCGAAGGCGCTCGGCACGGGCATGCGCCTCGGCATCTTCTGGCGGGATCTCGAGGTCGTGAACCTGCCCGGAGGGAAGCCGACCATGCGCCTCGGCGGCGGCGCGCTGCTGCGCCTCGCCGAGATGACGCCGCAGGGATACGAGGCCCGCATCCACGTCTTGCTCACCGACGACCCGCCGATC
>OEIU01001063.1_pt1 | contig 19989 bp, 14 predicted proteins | sample 1539221 | NCBI WGS metagenome assembly OEIU01 (sample SAMN03792071, study PRJEB22550) | activated sludge metagenome | feature: wastewater treatment plant; material: activated sludge; isolation source: Wastewater treatment plant of a petroleum refinery complex | place: Argentina: Zarate | collected...
CCAGTGGTTCAAGCCGCTGCGCAAGAACCTGGGCAAGAAGAACTGCGAGCTGTCGGCGCAGGACATCGAACGCATCAGCCGCACCTTCCTCGACTTCAAGGAAGCGCCCGAATCGAAGATCTTCCCCAACGCCGCCTTCGGCTACTGGAAGGTCACCGTCGAGCGGCCGCTGCGCCTGCACAGCCAGCTCACGTTGAAGGCCATCGACAGCCTGCGCTTCGCCTCGGGCGACGAAGACCTGCGCGGCGCGCTGTACGACGAGCTGGGCGACGCGCTGTTCGACGACTTCGCGTCGGTGGCCGCAGCCCTGGAGCAGCGCCTGGCGCAGTGGGGCAGCGATGACGACGAAGAGGAGGAAGGCGCCGAGGCGGCCCCCAGCGGCCTGAGCGAGAAGCGGCGCAAGAAGCTGCTCGACCCCAAGACCTGGGAGCGTGACGGCCGGCTGGTCAAGGTGGCCACCGCGCTGCGCGACAGCATCGGCGATGCGCTGTTCGAAGACCACAACCTGTTCCGCGAGCGCATCGACCAGGCGCTGAAGGCGTCGAACATCAAGGTGCCTGCGGCCGAGCTGAAGCTGATCCTCAAGGCCACGAGCTGGCGTGTCGACACCGCCGCCCCGGTCATCGCCAAGGTTCACAAGGCCGGCAAGGCCGAGGCCGACCCGCTGCGCGGCCTGTACGCCGTGGAAGTGGCCGGCAAAGCCTGCCTCGTCGAGTACGAACCCGACCCCGACCTGCGCGACACCGAGCAGGTGCCGCTGCTCGAAGACGGCGGCATCGAATCCTTCATCCGCCGCGAGGTGCTGCCCTACACGCCGGATGCCTGGATCAAGCAGGACGCGACCAAGGTCGGCTACGAGATCAGCTTCACCCGCCACTTCTACAAGCCGCAGCCGCTGCGCACGCTGGCCGAGATCCGCGCCGACATCCTGGCCGTCGAGCGCGAGGCCGAAGGCCTGCTCGACCCGATCCTCGGGGAGAGCGCATCTTGAGCGGCCGCAAGACGGTCGCCAAGGCGAAGGCGGCAGCGCCACCGCCCGCCGGCGCGCCCATCGAAGCCGCCTTCGCCGAAGTCGTCGACATGATCGAGCAGGCGCGCCGCCGCGCCTATCAGGCGATGAACACCGAGGTCGTCGGGCTCTATTGGCAGATCGGCGAATACATCAGCGGCAAGCTGGCGGCGGCCGAATGGGGCGAAGGCGTGGTCGACAAGCTGGCGCAGCACCTGGCGCGGGTGATGCCCGGGCGGCGCGGGTTCTCGGTGCAGAACCTGTGGCGCATGCGCCAGCTGTTCGACACCTACCGCGGCGACAAGAAACTCTCACCGCTGGTGAGAGATTTGCCCTGGGGTAAGCGCAAGCGCAAAGGGGCGGAGGCGTGATCGCCGGGTTGAAGCCCTATGCGGAGTACAGGGACTCGGCGTTGCCCTGGCTGCCAAAGATTCCGGCCCATTGGCAGACGATGCGCAACGGCAGCCTGTTTGGCCAGCGCAGCGAGACGGGCTATTCCGATCTGCCGATCCTCGAGGTGTCGTTGAAGACTGGCGTGCGGGTCCGTGCCTTCGGCAGTGAAGGGCGCAAGCAAGTCATGTCGGATCTTGCCAAGTACAAGCGAGCCGCCAAAGGGGATCTGGCCTACAACACGATGCGCATGTGGCAGGGCGCGGTCGGCGATTGCCCCGTCGATGGCTTGGTCAGTCCGGCCTATGTCGTCGCGAGTCCTCGGTCAGGCGCCGAGTCGGCCTACTTCGCGGCGATGTTTCGAACGAGCGCCTACTTGGCCGAGATCGACGGCGCGTCGCGTGGCATCGTGAAGGATCGGAATCGCCTCTACTGGGAGCAGTTCAAGCAGATGCGCTCGCCGTGCCCGCCGCCGGCGGAGCAGGGGGCGATCGTGCGGTTTCTCGTCTGGGCGAACGGCCGGCTGGAACGTGCGATCCGGGCGAAGCGCAAGGTGATCGCGCTGCTCAATGAACAGAAGCAGGCCGTCATCCATCGCGCCGTCACCCGCGGGCTCGATCCCTCGGCGCCGCTGAAGCCGTCCGGCGTTCCGTGGCTCGGCGGCATTCCGCGGCATTGGGAAGTTGCCGCGCTTCGGCGTTACTGGTCGGTCACTGACTGCAAGCACCTCACCGTCCCCTTCGTGGACGACGGCGTGCCGCTTGCGAGTGTGGTGGAAGTGCAGAAGTTCTCGCTCGACTTGAGTCAATGCAAGCGCACGCGCCCGGACTGGTATCGCGTGCTGATCGAAGGCGACCGGAAGCCGCGTCGTGGTGACCTGATCTATTGCCGGAACGCAAGCGTGGGCGCCTGTGCTCTGGTGGATTCCGACATCGACTTTGCGATGGGACAGGACGTATGTCTGATTCGCTCGACGACTCAGAATCAGCGCTTTCTGAACTACGTGCTTCACAGCCCGTTCATGGCTCACCAGCTCGAGCAGCTTCTTGTCGGCTCCACTTTCAAGCGCATCAACGTCAGCGAGATCAAGGCGCTTGCCGTCATCGTGCCTCCAAGGCATGAACAAGACGCGATATGCGAGTCTCTCGATGCTGACCTGGCGGCCTTCGACGCTGTATCGAGCCGGATGCACCGCGAGATCGATCTCCTCCGCGAATACCGTGTCAGCCTCATCGCCGGCGTGGTGACCGGCAAGCTCGACGTACGCGAAGCTGCGAGGCAGCTGCCTGAAGTGCCGCTCAGCGACGCGGCAACCGAGCCTGATGACGAAGTGGACGAAGCCGAACTCGACGACGAAGAGACCACGGCATGAGCACTGACACCAGCGAGAAGGGCCTCGAATCGCTGATCGTGCGGCACATGACCGGCACCGACGGCCTGGCCGTCGCGCCCGGCACCGCCACCGAGCCGCCGGCGCGCTATGGCGGCAGCGGCTACATCGCCGGCAGCCCGCAGGACTACGACCGCGCACACGCGCTCGACGTGGCGCAGCTCTTCACCTTTCTGCGCGCCACACAGCCCGAGGCCTTCAAGAAGCTGGCCATCGTGGATGTCAACGACGCCAAGGACATCAACCGCCTGAAGTTCCTGGCCCGGCTGTCGAACGAGGTGGGCAAGCGCGGCGTGGTCGACGTGCTGCGCCGTGGCATCGAGCACCACCCGGCCGGCCACTTCGACCTGTTCTGTGGCACGCCGTCCGAAGGCAACGCCAAGGCCGCGGCGCTGCATGCGCTGAACCGCTTCTCGCTGACGCGCCAGCTGGCCTACAGCGCCGACGAGACGCGCCGCGCGCTCGACCTGGGCCTGTTCATCAACGGGTTGCCGGTGGCCACCTTCGAGCTGAAGAACAGCCTGACCAAGCAGACCGTGCTCGATGCGGTGGAGCAGTACAAGCGCGACCGCAGCCCGCGCGAGCGGCTATTCGAGTTCGGCCGCTGCGCGGTGCACTTCGCGGTGGACGACGCCGAGGTGCGCATGTGCACCCAGCTCGACGGCAAGGCCTCGTGGTTCCTGCCCTTCAACAAGGGCCATGACGACGGCGCCGGCAACCCGCCCAACCCGCAAGGCCTGAAAACCGACTACCTGTGGAAGGAGGTGCTGACGCCGGCGGGGCTGACCGACATCCTGGAGAACTACGCGCAGGTCGTCGAGTTCCGCGACCCGAAGAGCGGCAAGAAGAAGCGCGTGCAGATCTTCCCGCGCTACCACCAGCTGGGCGTGGTGCGGCTGGCGCTGGCCGACGTGCGCGCACACGGCGCCGGGCGGCGCTACCTGATCCAGCATTCGGCGGGCAGCGGCAAGTCCAACTCCATCGCCTGGCTGGCGCACCAGCTGATCGGCGTCAGGCGCTTGGCAGGGGAGGGTGGCAAGGAAGGTGGCAAGGAGGTGTTCGACTCGGTCATCGTCATCACCGACCGGCGCATCCTGGACGACCAGATCCAGCGCACGATCAAGCAGTTCATGCAGGTGGGCGCCACCGTGGGGCACGCCGAGCGCTCGGGCGACCTGCGGCGCTTCATCGAGCAGGGCAAGAAGATCATCGTCACCACGGTGCAGAAGTTCCCGTGGATCCTGGACGAGATCGGCGCGGTCGGCGACAAGTGCTTTGCCATCGTCATCGACGAGGCGCACTCCAGCCAGGGCGGCAAGACATCGCGCGCCATGGGCCAGGCGCTGGGCAAGGTGCTGCAGGCCGACCTGGACGCCGGGCAGGGTGGCGGCGAACCCGACCAGCCACCCGACCCCGAAGACCTGATCAACGCCGCGCTCGAAGCGCGCATGGTGGCGCGCAAGATGCTGGCCAACGCCAGCTACTTCGCCTTTACCGCCACGCCCAAGCACAAGACGCTGGAGATGTTCGGCCAGGCGCTGCCGCCCGACGCCGAAGGCAAGGTGAAGCACCGGCCGTTCCACCACTACAGCATGAAGCAGGCGGTGCAGGAAGGCTTCATCCTCGACGTGCTGGCGCACTACACGCCGGTGGACAGCTGGTACAAGCTGATCAAGAAGACCGACGACGACCCCGAGTTCGACACCAAGAAGGCGAAGAAGAAGCTGCGCCGCTACGTGGAAGGGCACGAGCATGCGATCGGGCTGAAGGCCGAGATCATGGTCGACCACTTCCACGAGCAGGTGCTGGCGGCCGGCAAGATCGGCGGCCAGGCACGGGCGATGGTGGTGGCCAGCGGCATCGAACGCGCGGTGCAGTACTTCCGCGCCATCCGCGCCTACCTGAAGGAGCGCAAGAGCCCGTACCTGGCGATCGTCGCCTTCAGCGGTGAACACGAATTCGACGGCGCCAAGGTGAGCGAGGCCACGTTGAACGGCTTTGCCAGCAAGGACATTGCCGACAGGATCCAGTCCGACCCGTACCGCTTTCTGATCTGCGCCGACAAGTTCCAGACCGGCTACGACGAGCCGCTGCTGCACACGATGTACGTGGACAAGCCGCTGGCCGGCATCAAGGCGGTGCAGACGCTGTCGCGGCTGAACCGCGCGCACCCGCAGAAGCACGACTGCTTCGTGCTCGACTTCCAGAACAACAGCGAGACCATCACCCACGCCTTCCAGGACTACTTCCGCAGCACGCTGCTGGCCGAAGAGACCGACCCGAACAAGCTGCACGACCTGAAGACCCGGCTGGACGACGCGCAGGTCTACACGCCGGAGCAGGTGCAGCGCTTCAGCGAGCTGTTCCTGGCCGGCGCTGAGCGCGACCAGCTCGACGCCATCCTCGACGCCTGCGTGGCCGTGTACCGGGCCAGGCTGGACGAAGACCAGCAGGTGGACTTCAAGGGCAAGGCCAAGGTGTTCTGCCGCACCTACGACTTCCTGGCGTCGGTGCTGCCGACCACGCAACCGGCATGGGAGCGGCTGTCGATCCTGCTGAACCTGCTGGTGGCCAAGCTGCCGGCGCCGCAGGAGGAAGACCTGGCCAAGGGCATCCTCGAAGCGATCGACATGGACAGCTACCGTGTGGAGAAGCGCGCGGCGATGAAAATCGCGCTGGCCGACGAGGATGCCGAGATCGCGCCGCCACCCACCGACGCCGCCGGCCGCAAGCCCGAGGCCCAGCTGGACCGGCTGAGCAACATCCTGAAGGCCTTCAACGACCACTTCGGCACGCTGTTCACCGACGCCGACCGCGTGGCCCGGCGCATCCGCGACGACATCGCGCCGAAGGTGGCGGCCGACCAGGCCTACCAGAACGCGCGCGACAACACGCCGCACACCGCGCGCATGGCGCACGACCAGGCGCTGGGCAAGGTGATGCAGATCCTGCTGAAGGACGACACGCAGGTCTACAAGCAGTTCGTCGAGAACGAGTCGTTCCGGCGCTTCGTCGGGGACATGGTGTTTGCGTTGACGCAGGAGCAGCGGGGGGATGGGCTGCGGGCGGGGTGAGCTGTGGTATTGCGGATGCGTCTTCACTTCGCCGCGCCTGTTGTCGATATGCCTGGTCGCCTGCATGGGCCAAACGCAACCGAGGGTGCCATTCGCACCGCGTGTTAGAGTGAATGCGGACTCGCGGACAGATTTTTTGCCATGGTTCATGGCATGTGAAAAAGATGTCCGGGGATATGCTCCTCGGCGTTCCTCGAGGTCGCCCTGCGTTTCGCTGAGCACCTATGCGATCGCGTAAGAGTGTCCGCGTGTCCGCTTTCCTTCGCCGCCTTCGCGCATGTCCCAACTCCAGAGGCTGAAGGCTGCAACCACCCTATCCGATGTGGCCCGGCTGCTCGAAGTCAAGCCTGGGATGTTGTCCTTCCTTCTGTACAAGAAGCCGAAGGCGCTGCTGTACGCGAAGTTCGATATCTCGAAGCGGCACGGCGGGACGAGAGAGATTTGGGCGCCGGACAAGGACCTGAAGCTCGTTCAGCATCGCCTTGCAAACCTGCTGCAGAACTGCGTTGAAGAGATCAATGCAGCCCGTGGTCACGTGGAGGACGGCAAACGCCACGGGGTCGCGCACGGATTCAGGCGCAAGCACACGATCATGACTAACGCGCGCGCGCACGTGGCGCGCCGGTACGTCTTCAACGTGGACTTGCACGACTTTTTCGGCACGATCAACTTCGGCCGGGTGCGCGGGTTCTTTCTGAAGGACAAGAACTTCGCCCTCCAGGAGAAGGTGGCAACCGTGATCGCCCAGATTGCATGCCACGACAACAAGCTTCCCCAAGGCAGCCCTTGCTCGCCTGTCGTCTCAAACCTGATTGGCCACATGCTGGACATCATGCTGGTGCGGCTGGCCTCGGCAACAGGCTCCAGCTATTCCCGTTATGCGGACGATCTGACCTTCAGTTCGAACAAGGGTAAGTTCTCGTCGCGCGTTGCGAAACGGGATGAGGACGATATGGACCTCTGGCTCCCCGGGCAAGGCCTCAAGCGCCTGGTCGCCAAGGCTGGCTTCAGCTTTAACGACAAGAAGACGCGGATGCAGTACCGGGATTCGCGCCAAGACGTGACAGGACTCGTCGTGAATCGGAAGGTCAACGTCCCGGCGACCTATCGGTACACCGTCCGTGCGATGGTGGACCACGCGCTGAAAACGGGGACGTTTGAACGCATCTTGAAGAAGGTGGACGGCGCTGGAGTCGAGACCACCTGCAGGCAGCCATGCACGAACCGTCAGCTCGTCGGCATGCTGTCGTATATCGACCAAGTTGACCTCTTCAACCGGAAGCTCCGCGAGGAGAACGGCCTCGATCCGGAGGACACCTCTGGGCGAACTGAGCTGTTCCGCCGGTTCCTTTACTTCGACGCGTTTCACGCCATCCCTTCGCCGGTCATCGTTTGCGAAGGCCCGACCGACAATATCTACCTCAGGCACGCGATCAAGCGTCTCGCGACCTCGTACCCAGCGCTCGCCTCGGGGACCCCGCCCAAGCTGAGCGTGCGGCTCTTCAAGTACGGGCAGCGCCGAACCAGTGAGGTCACTCAGCTCACCGGTGGTGTGGGCGGGCTATGCCACTTGCTGAAGCACTATCACACGGACTTCACAAACAAGATCAAGGCACCAGCCCCGAAGTACCCCGTCATCGTTCTCGTTGACAACGATGCGGGTGCAAAGGACATCTACGGCGCGATCTCCGGGATCACGAAGCAGAAGCGCCCGACTGGGGCTGAGCAGTTCATCCGCGTCGTCGGAAACATGTACGTGGTGCCCACACCGTTGGGCCCCGGCGGCGCCACGACGGCGATCGAAGACTTCTTCGATGCCGCTACGCTCGCTGAACGGCTTGGCACGAAGACGTTCTCTCGAGCCCCCAAGTTCGACGATACCAAGCACTTTGGGAAGGCTGCGTTCGCGCGCGAGATCGTCGAGAAGAAGGCCGGGTCGATCGACTTCAGCAAGTTCTCAAATATCTTGGACCGGGTGGTCGCGGTCATGGCTGACTACGCAAAGCGCCACCCGTGATTCCTGGCGTCTGCATCCGAGGCAAGGAACGCGAACCTGTTCTAGATTGGAAGCGCCAAGAGGGTGTTTCTCGACAGGCTGAGTGGCTGAGTCTTGAGATGGACGGTACGCCGCCGACGCCGCTGTGCGGGCGGTGGCGGTTGTAGTGAGCAGGGTGACTGCATAGAGCGTTCGGCTCTTGCCGTTTGTCTGCGGCTGGTAGGGTTTGGTGAAGCTGTGCTTGATGCCGAGCTCCGCGCGGGCTTGACCACTCACATGAACAGACGATAGTCGTACGACCGGTCAGAATACCGGTCGAGCAGTGCGCCGATCCTGGCAACGCGTCTCGAAGTCTCGATGGTGGCCGGAAGTTGCCCGTAGAGGTCGAAGCTGTTGAAGTTCATCTTCGAGAGGCCTAGGATTTCGGCCGCCAGCGTCATCAAGTCGCTGGTCCCAGCATGCCGAGTCAGCACAAGAGGCGCTGGGATTCGACGCTTGCCCTGGTAGTACGCACGATTGGCCCTGAGCGCCGTCGAGGCGCCATGCACCCACAGCAGCGCCGTCGCATCGTCCACAACGATCGTGGTGCCTCGATGAATCGGGTACCCGTCAATCTGCAGAGCGCCCATCCTGTCCGGCTTGGACGCCACGTACCGCAATGTGTCGTCAGTGTGGACCTGCAGGAGCTCTACACATTCCACGCCCTCCAGGCCAGCCTGCAATCCCTCTCGCTCCTCTTTCAAGAACGGCGTCTGCTTATGAATGACAACGCGCTTGGGCAGCCTGAGATTGGCTTCGAAGAAGAGCTCTCGGATGCCCTCGCCGAGGCGCCGCGCATCGTCGAAGCTCATGAAGGGGTTCTTTCTGCGCATGATCGGGTTCTCGATCTTGCTCAGCCGAAACTGCAGGCCCAGTCCGTTTGGACTGTAGAGGTGGCTGCAGCCCAGGATGACGTTCCCCTCCTCGCCCGGCCGATGTCGCAGGCTGTAACCGACGCCTACATAGGCGGAGTCCTTGTCCAGGCCGTCCAGCGCCCAGGGACTTCGCATGGCCTTGGCATAGGTGGCAAGAGAGAGCCACCATCGAATCCGGCACTGCTGAGGATGCGTGAGCGTGTCTTCCTCGAGGAACTGAGTGGCGACCCCCTGCGGGATGGCCGAGGCCTTGACGAAGTCGTGCAAGTCGAACTTCTCGCCCTCGACGCCATAGCCTCGGAGTGCACTCCACCGGGCAGGAATGAAGATGAAGATCACACTGGGGTTGGCAGCTGCCTTCAATGAGGAAACGGCTGCACCGATCCGCGTACCCAGCTCCCGTGCGGAAGCCGTCGTCCAGTCGGCTGGCTCGTCGAGACCCACAAACCCCTTGCCGCCCGGCTGTGTTACCTCCAGTCCGCACTTGAACGCATTGCTGAACCCCGGAAAGGCCAGCAAGTAGTCCTCATCCCAGCGAGTCGGGTCGACCGCCTCTTGCAGCTTCCCGAGATACTCGCTGACCCGCCGTCCATCCCTGGCGGGCGCGATCAGGGCGGCGCGGATGTTGGTGGCGATGCCGGTGTCCGTCAACAGCCCGTCGAACGGCCGATCTTGCATCAAGCCCCGGATGGGGTGGGTATCGAACGCCGTGCCCCTCCCCGACTTCGGCAAGAAGGACAGTCGCGGCTCCGCGATCTGCAGTCCGACCTGCGAGGCCAAGCGCTCGTGCTTGTCGCTCAGCCTGACCGAGGTGGCACGCTCGTCGGTGATCTTGGCGAACAAGGGCCAAGCCGAAATAGAGAACCTGACGCCCTCGTCCACGTCAGGAAAACGGAGCACATTCTCCCGCTCAGGAAGGAGCTTCCCGCGCCAGAACTCGAGCGCCTCATTGAATTCCGCGTTGTGCTGGTAGCCAAGCACCTTGATCTTGACCGCGTTGGCCACCATCCGGGGCGCTTCGTTGCCTTCGGCATCGGTGACAAAGAGGGTCGGCTTTAATACCAGAGCCAAAGCACCGCTCACCGTCTTGGCCTGCAGAATGACAGCTCTATAAGCAGCCCAATACTGTCTTTCCACCTGATGCTTGCTGCTGTTGCTGGGATCCCAGATCAGGCCGTCGTGATCGCATGGCAGCCCCGCCTTCGCAGCCAGCGCCAACGTCGTCGCCCGTCGCATCAGGCTGTTGGCCGTGCCGTCCTCATAGCGCAGGTCTTCGTCATTTAGAGGCACCCGCTTCACCTCGGAAGCGAGGTTCCCAGCGAATGTCCGCTGGATCTGCTGCGGCGACGCGAGCGCGTAGACCTTGCCGCGGAACGGCGCGGCAACGAACCCACTCTCTTCGCCAAGGGCTCGTAGCTCCGCCCAGACGGTTCCGCGAGCTGGCCACCGGGTCAGATCGAATTCGAGCAGCTCACCAGGGGGCTGCATCGGAAACGCGTTGCTCTTGACCAGACCGCTGACCGGCAGGTTCGGCAACGCGAAGGCCGCCCGCTGTGTCGTGGGCGACTCCTTGAACCTGTCGAGGATGGCGTCGACCCGGTGTCGATCATCGGGCGGCGTCACATGCAAAGCGATGCGGCGCATCACATCGTCGAAGGTCACGCTAGGCACGAGGAAACGCTGGGGTTCGAGGCCTGCTGGGGTCTCCAAAAGCCTTGCGACATCGCCGGTGGCGGCCGCGTCGCCGTACTGCGTCCAGAACAAAGGCAGGCGTTGCTGCTTGAGATCTTGGTAAGCCTCTAGGAATGCCGACATCACGCTCGCGTCCCTGCCGCTGTAGCCGCAAACGAGCACGGGATGTGATCTCAGCAAGATGATCAAGGCCGCACGTAGTTCGGCCTCCTGCGCTGCGAGTTCCCCCTGGGTGTTCTTGAGCGGGTCGTACCGGTAGTCGCCGTGCATCGAAACGCACTGCAGTTCGTCCAAGGCCATCGGACGCGTCGAGCGCTCTTGGGAGTCCTGCCCGATCTCGATAGTGGTGACCCCGTGGGCGGTGGCTGCGCGTGCGACGAGCCCATCGAAGTTTGTCGTCCAGACCGACCCCACTAGGCGGCGCTTGGCGAGTTCCGCCAGCAACTGGTAGCCCAGGCCGGGATTTGCGGCTTTCACCCAGTCCTGAAAATAGCGACGGCGATCGTCCCCTCGCGTGTAGCACTCCTCGATGAACACCGAGTATTCGTCTGGCGCTCCCTCCTTGGGAAACCGTTGCTGAGCATCCAGCCAGCGCTGGATTCGCTGCCGGACCGAAGGCAGCGAGAGCTCATCGAACTGCCGCTCAAGCCCAGGGTTGTTGGTGAGGAAGATCGACCGCTTCCATTCCCAAATGCATTGGGTGGCCGAGGGCATTCCCGAACTCATGGAAGCACCTGCTCCCAAAAAGACAAGCAACGGCTGGTCCTTCAACATTCCGATCGAGCGCACCATGGCGTCCACCGACAGTGTTTGGGTCAAGTTCAGTTCTCCGCTCGTGTGGTGCTCTTGAATGGGTTACAGCCGCTTCACGCGGCCTACACAAGGGTACTTGAAGGCGACACTGACCAATGGCATCGACGACGAGGTCTGCACCCCCGCGCAGCCGCCGTTCGTGCACGGGGCCTGCCGAATGTCCAGCGACCGTCTTGTGCCGGGCAGCGTGAGTACGCCCGCTTGCCGCCGCCCGCCGTGCTGCATGCCGGCAGCCCGAGTTCGAATGTCACCGGCTGCGACGGTCGAGCGTGGTTGCCCGACCGCAGACTCCACGGGCGCTCCGATGGTCAAAGGCTCCTTCGCATTGCGCTCGCCGCAGGGATCCAAGGCACCGTAAGCGATGCTGCATTGGCCGTTGCCGATCGCGCCATCGTCTTAGCGACGGCCCGTCAACGTGCCTTGTCAACGAGCGCCCAGAAGCTCGCCTTGCGCTTATGCTGTGCGCGAATCCTCGCCGCGAAGTCCTCGGGCGGCTCGAGCGGCATGAGACCGGCGCACTTGTCCGCCATCGCCTGCAGCCGCGACCAGTACCGTGCGCCGTGGCGGTAGGCCGGCGAGTACGCCTTGTCGAGGATGGCCACCAGCAGCGCGCGATAGATCGCCGTCGCACCCGTCCACAGGCCCTTTTCCTCCAGCGCCTCGGCCAAGGGCACCAAGGTCCCGTAGTCGCCGCCGTCGATGCGGCCGGGATCGGCCAGCAGGGCGGCTTCGGCCGCTGCCTCGTCGCCGATGTCCATCAGCAGGCGAGCGACGACCACCGGGTCATCGCCGCCTGCCGCGAGCGAACGCGCCTGCGCCATCGCATCGGCATGCTGCCGGGGCGGCAGCAGATCGAGCCAGTCGTGCAGGTCGCTCACCGCCAGCGTGGCCTCGAAGATGCGTTGCCGGATCGCCGCGGCCTCATCCGTTCGCCCCAGCGCTGTCAGCGCCTGGGCCTGCAGACGCTGGCGCGAACCTTCCATGTGTGCCCACGAGCCTTCCAGCCAGGGCAGGGCGCCTTCGGGGTGGCCGTAGTCAAGGAACGCGCGGACGAAACGTTCCACCTGCACCACGTTCGGCGACGGGCTGCGGTTGAGCGTGGCGCGCACCAGCACGTCGGCGTCGCGCAGGGCCTCGGACAGCAACGACAACGCCGCCGAGGCCTTGCCCGCCGGGCAATTGACACGCTCGCCGGCCGGCCGCGCCTGTGCCAAGGCAGTGTCGAGCTCGGCTTCGTACGACGCCACCAGGGCACGCAACGCCGGTTCGCCCAGCAGCAGATTCGCGCTTCGCAGCAGCTCCTCGCGGGCACCGAATTCGTCGGCGCTGGCCAGCGCCGCGATCCGTGCGGGCCATTCGGCGGCCGGGCTTTCGCAGCGCGAGGCGGCCTTCAGCCACAGCCGGCATCCGGCACGGATGGCGTCGCCGATGGCGCCGTTCGAATCGTCGGCACGGTTGAAGAAGACCGCGTCGGCTTCGATGAACGATTCGGCGAGTGCCAGCGCGGCGGCCGGGTCCTGGGGCATCAGCTCGCGCTCGACCTGCGCCAGCCAGGCTTCGAGCTCGCGGCCGAACGCGCCCGCCTCCGAGTAGCCCAGGTACTTGGTCGACCGGCGCCATGCCGCCAGCGTCTTCCGAAACTCGGCCGCCAACGCTTTCGGCTGGCTGGACAGTTGCATGCGCACGAGCCGGTCTTGAACCGCCGGGTGGTCCGCCGCAAGTTCGATCAGCACGTCGGCCAGCACCGCGGCGTCCTGCCGCCGAACGAAGGTTTGCAGGGGTTCAGGGGAGGGCTTGCGCGGCATTCCTCATTGTCCGATGCGCAAGCCGCGGGCGATGGACCACCGCGTATGGCCGTATCAGGCCAGCCGAACGGTCCTGCGAATTCGCGCTGCGTCAGGAGGCCCAATCCTGCCGCGCGCGCTGCAGGCGTTCCTGCCACGCGGCGTCGACATCATCGACGTCGATCGCCTCCGCAAAGAACGGCTCCTGCATGGCCACGCAGCACCAGGCCTCGGCCAGTTCCCGGATCACCTGGAGCCGTTCGAACAGCGACGATGCCGCATCGACCTGGCCGCGGCGCAGCTTGCCGGCCTCCAGGACGGCCGTGAGGTCGTCGAGCGGCTCGGTCAGGTCCTTCAACGCTTCCCACGCTTCCTTCAGATCCTGCAGATCCTCCTGGCGGATCGGCGTCAGCTTCAACGCCCACTTGCCGGCCGTGGTGACCGCCTTCAGGCCCAGCGTCTTGATCGCTTCGGCATCCCGGGAGCGCGACACCTGATCCGCCGACCCATACAGCTTCGCCGCCGTCAGCAGGGTGCCTGCGAACCGAAGGTCGGATGTGTCCGGAAGGTCGATGTGGAATTCGTGGCTCTTCGTGACTTTCAGTGGGATCCAACACTGACCGGCCGCAGATCGAGCTTGCCGCAGAAGAAGAGGATGCGCGTGCGGAAGTTCTCGAAGCTGCGGAAGCCGCGGGCGTTGGCCTTGATCGTCTGAATGATGGAGTTGAATCCTTCGGCTGCAGCGTTGGTGATGCGATGCGTGGTGTAGTTCAGCAGCCCCTGGCGGTGGCGCCGAAGCATCTTGGTGTTATGACCCGCGAAGAATTCGGCTACTGGTCCCGCCCTATTCGAGGGTGACGCGAGCCCGGTGTCTCGCGACGAGTCGGGAAGGACTTGTAGCTGGATCAAGGCGCGACACAGATCGCGTTGGACGATGAACAACGCCGCCAGGGGATGAGCTGGCGGCGTTGGCGGTGAGCGGGGGGCGTTGCGTCAGAACGGCGGATCGTGCGGCGGCGAGTCGAACTGCGGCCCGATCAGGTTGTGCTGGTCGCGGTCGTCGAAGTGGCGCCGGATCTGCTGGCCGTAGCGCGACTCGATGAGCAGGAACACGTGCTCGACGAACAGGTACAGCTCGACGGCGGCCTCGTCGCTGAGCCTGGGCAGCGGCACGCCCTGCGACGACGGTGATGGCGAGCAAGTGCTCATCACTGCAACTCCACGATGGCCTGCTGCAGCAGCTCGTCGGGCAGATGGTTCAGCCCCTTGGGCACGGCCAGCCGCATGGCGGTGCACAGGATGCGGCCGGCCTGCCGGGGCAGCCCCTTGGAGGCCTGGCGCAGGATCTCCAGCCCCGAGTCGGCCAGCAGCGTGTGCTGGCAGCCCGCGCTCTTCAGGCCGTGAGCGACGAGCTGCACGAAGCGCTCGCGCTCCAAGACGGGCCTGAGCTGCACATGCACCTGGATGCGGCTTGCAAGCGCCGCGTACGGTGCGCGCTCCAGGATGGCCGCCAGCTGGGGATGGCCGACCAGCCACACGCTGAGCAGGTCGCGAGAGTCGAAGGCGAAGTTCAGGAAGGCGGGGAAGTCGCGGAAGAACTCCGCCGGCAGGTTCTGCGCCTCGTCGACGATCCAGATCGGGGTGACCTGCTTGCCGTCGGCCAGCTCGTGCACGCGCTGCTTGATGTCGCGCCACAGCTGCGCGCGCCGGTAGCTGGGTTCGATCCCGAGGGCGCGGGCCAGCCCGCGGTACACGTCCACGCGCCCGAAGTCGGTCTCGGCCTGGTACAGCACGAGGTAGCGATGCGGGTTCAGCGCTCGCGTGAGCTTGCGCAGCGCGGCGGTCTTGCCCACGCCGGGCTCGCCGGTGAGCAAGCCGATGCCCGGGGACTTCAGCAGCCAGTCGAAGCGCTGGGCCAGCTGAGCGAGCACGCCGTCGTCCCAGGGCTCGGCCAGCTCCTTGCCCAGCGGCGCGTGCGCCAGGCCGAAGTGTTGCAGGTACATCCTCAGTCCTCCTGGATCGACGGGTCGTGCGACAGGCCGTGGTACTGGCGGTGGGCGATCTCCACCAGGTTCAGCGCGCTGCGCGGGGCGAGTTCAACGGCTGCGGCTACCGCCTTGCGCCGAGCCCGATGGGCATTGCCGATCTCGTCCAGCGGCGTGGCCTCACCGAGCGGGTGACCTTGGTCGTCCTCCACGCCGACGACGCGCTGCGCGTGCGGATCGACCACGAGCCGCACGGTCTTGCCCGCCAGCTCGTAGGGCAGCTCGAAGCGCTGCCCCAGGTACGACACCGTGCCGTCCTTGCGCACGAAGCGGGCGATGCGGTGATGGAACAGCGCGTCCAGCTGCGTGGCCAGCGGCCCGAGTGTGCGGATGCAGCCGAGGTCGCGCTGGTAGCGCGCCAGCGGCGTCATGCCGCCCAAGCCCGCATGCCCCGTGCGGTGGTACACCTGTTCCAGCCACGCCCACAGCCGTGCGTTCAGATCGTCCAGACCGCCGATGTGCCGCTCGTCGAGTTCGCCGAGGAACTGGTCGCGCACGGTGCGATGCCAGCGCTCGATCTTGCCCTTGCCCTCGGGCGCGTACGGGCGGCAGAAGACGAGGTGGATGCCCAGTCGGGCGCAGATGCCCTGCAGGGTCTGCGCGCGGTAGGCCGCGCCGTTGTCGACCACGAGCTTGAGCGGCAAGCCGCGGCGCAGCAGCGCCTGCTTGAGCACGCCCTCGATGTCCAGCGCCGTCTCGCCCAGGCAGAACGCACTGTGCGCCACCAGCCGCGAGGCGTCGTCGATGAGCGAGACCAGGTACGTCTTGGCGCCTCGCCCCTTGTGCGGCACGCGCGGGCCGTGCATGACGTCGCCGTACCAGATGGAGCCTGCGAACTCGGCGGCGAAGCTGCGCCGCTCCTCGGGCTGGCTGGCCGAGCCGCTGCAGCGCGACAGCCCCTGCTGCTGCAGCAGCCGGTGCACCGCCGAGCGCGACAGCGTGCGGGCGCTCACCGTGCCGGCCGCCTCCAGCAGCCGCACGATCTGGCGTACCGAGCGACGCGGGTTGGACCGCTTGGCCGCCAGGATCGCCTCCTGCAGCGCCGGGGCGATCTTGGAGCGGCCGCGGTCGGCACGGGCCTTCGGAACCAGCCCGTCCAGGCCCTGGCGGCGCCAGGCGTAGTACCAAGCCTCGATGGTCTTCTCGCCAAGGTGGCGTCGCCGCGTACCGGGAATGGCGTACTCGCGTGCGCCGAGATCGCGGATCAACTGCCGCAGTTCGCCGCGCGCCAGCCGCTCGCGGCTGATCAGCGGGCCCAGCACCGACAGCCTGAACAGCGCCAACGGATCAACTTCCTTCATCGCTCACCTCACGTGGTTGAAGAGGTGCCGATGACAGCCGCAACCGCGCCTGAGCGCCACAGGGCAAAGTGTGTGGGGCCCCGCCCGGGCGGGGCCCGGTGCGCGAGCGCGCTCGTTCAGGAGCAGCGCATCACGGGACGACCAGCTCCCGATCGAGCCAGACGGCGGCTTGCTGCAGCGACAGCTCGTCGATGACGTTGCGCCAGAACGACTCGAAGTCGGCGGCACGGCCCAGCTCGGGCCAGCGGCTGCGCAGCACGAAGGCGAAGAGCTCGCCGCGCTCGCGCAGCCAGTCGCGCCAGCGCCGCACCGTGCGCCGATCACGGCCGCTGCCGCGCGCACAGCCGTGCAGCGACATCCCGCCCAGCAGCATCACCAGCACCGCCTGCTGCACGGCCCAGTCGTACCAGCGCCGCGGCGCGATGCACGCCGCCAGCCGCGAGCAGGTGCGCTCGCATGCCCGGCACAGGAAGCGCAGCACCGCAACCGGATTGAGCGACTCGCCGCTGGCGGCGCTGCGGTCGGCCTTGCGCTGATAGCAGCCGTGGCGCCAGACCCCGGCGCGCCGGCAATGCGGGCACGCCGGCGGCCGGTACTGCTCGGGGTCCGTGGCAACAGCGATCACGTGCCGGGCCAGGGTGTCGATGCTCCCTACAATGCGGTTCATAGGTCGGCCTTCGTCGTGTTCGTGGTTCTCGACAAACTCACGATAACAACGCAGTGCCGGCCTATCTTGCTCGTGCGCCGTCCCGCGATCGAGCCGGCAGCGCTCTCAGGATCGACAGAAAAGTCCCTGGGACATCAGAGCGGCACGGGCCTCACGCAGCGGCGGACATAACACTTGGCCACGTCCTTCATCGGCTCCAGCCGGCTGCGCATCGCCCGCGTGGCCCAGCTGTCGAAGTAGCCCTCGGCGGACTTCGGGTAACGGTAGTCCCAGAACGCAGCGAAGCTCTCCTTCAATGCCCAGGCGCGCGAAGTCTTGAAGTTGGCCTGGTACAGATGCCGGAATGCCACAGCCTCGGCGCTGCGCTTGTCGTCGATGGTCTTGAGCCAGTCGTACTTCGTCCCCGTCAGCGGGGATTCGCCTTGCGCGCGCAGCTTCTTGTGCTCGGTGCGCCGGATCTTGTCCACGGCTTCGTTGAGGTACTTGGAGACGTGGAACTTGTCGTGAACGATGTCGGCCTGGCCGAGCATGTTGCGGATGGCGCTCATGTAGCCCGGCCACATGTCCACTGCAACCGCTCGCACGCCTTGACGCTGCTGCGGCGTCAAAGTGCCGAGCAACTGCTGTGCGTCTTGCAGCGAGCGGCCTCGCACCACGTCGAGCACGCGCGAGCGGCCGATGTCGGTGAGCACGCTGGCGTAGTTGTGGTGGCGCGCGAAGCTCTTCTCGTCCAGACCCGCGTAGTGCACAGGCTCTTCGGCGCGGCGCATCATCCCGCGCTCGACCGCTCGCTTGATGATCGCGTTGACGGTGTGCCAGTCGAGCCTGATCAAGCTGGCCACGCGCTTGACGTTGGATGCCGCCACGAGCAACTGGATGACGAAGCCTTCCATCATCCGCGTGATGCGGCTGTAGCGCTCGGCCCACGGAACCGCGACCTCCTCGACGCGGCCGCTGCTGTACTTCACCCGAGGAACGTCGGCGACGATGCGTGTCTCCAGCTGGCAGGTATCCAGATGCCGCCACTCGCGTCGGACCGACCCGTGCACATGCCCGCGCGCTCCCGGCGCCTCCGGGTCGCCCCACACCGTACCCTTGTCGCACTGCACATAGACCGTCACCGTGCCAGCCTCGAGCGCCAACTCCACCTTCTCAACCGACCACGGCTTGCTCAGCCCAAGGAGTTGCTCGTAAAGCTGCGTATCCTTCATCCTGCCCTCGTACGTCGTCGTCCAGCCTTCACTGTAGCCCCAGCATCCGGCAAGCTCGATCTGCGGCCGGTCAGTGCTGGATCCCACCGAAAGTCACGAAGAGCCGAATTCGTAGCTCCTCGCCATCGCCTCGAGGAACTCAGCATGCTCCGGGTCTTGCTCCTGCTGCGCTTCGAGCCGCAGCTGGCGGGCCTTGTCCTGGTTGCGCTTCTTCTGCTCGTCGCGCTCCAGCTGCAGCTCCTGCTCCCTGTTCTTCGAATCGACGAGCAGACGCGACATGGACGGCGCGATCTCCCGCAAGAGCTGGTCCATCGCGCCCAGCGCCGCGTGGGCTTCGCGAACCTGGTCGACGACCAGCGGATGGGAGTCCTGCGTCACCCACGACCTTATGCGCTGGCGCCGCTTCTGCAGTAGGTCGCTGATGTCCCGAGGCTTGGCGCTCATGACTTGCGCTTCGCAGCTTCGAGGTTCTGGCGCTTGGAGTCGGCCTGCTGCTCGTCCAGCACCTTCGACAGCGCGCGCGCCACCTTGATCGGGTCCTCGTCGCCATGCTGATGCCAGGCCGCCAGGCTCATCGTCCCCAGCACGCGCAGCGTCAGATGCGTCCGCAGGATCGACAGCTGGTCCTCGAAGGAGGAGATCCACTGGTCTTTCTGGTAGGCCAAGCCGGTACCTCGGTTCAATGCATGCTGTCGATTCTGCCCCGCCGGGTCCGTCGGCAACAGTCCCGACTGGAGGTGCTGTGCTGCAGGCCGCCCTTCCAACAAAAAGCCCCCCACCGCCATCGGCGGTGAGGGGCAAGCTTTTCACGCCGCCATTCGCGGCTCCTCGGCGTCGGCTCGCGCCGTCCCGGCCTCGTCCTTGTCGAGGTCCAGCCGCTTGAGCAGCTCCCGCTGGCGTACCAGCAACTCGGTGAGTCTGGCCTCGTGCTCGAACGGACGCTCGAGTTCGAGGCGGAGGTCTTCGAGCCTCTTCTGCCGCGCGGCCAGCTGTGCGCGCGTCGACTGCCGCTGCCCGGCCACCGAGTCCAACGCCGCCAGCATCGCGGCAACCAGCGCGGGCCCCGTCTGGTAAGCCTGCACCTCGTAGCGGCATCGGCCCACCAGATGGAATGCCGGCACGGCGTCGTCGCGCGAGCTTCCCACGCACAGCGTGAGCCCACCAAAGCGCCCCACGTTGCGTTCGGCCGAACCTCCCCCGCGTCGCTGGCTGAGCTTCTCGGCCTTCACCAAGTCGCGCAGCGCTTCGCCGACAGCGTCCGCGCCGCGGAGCGCCCGCCCGTTCAGCTCGACGCCGATGCGCTCCGCGCTTTGCGGCTCGACCGCGGCAATATCGAGCTCGATCAAGCCGAGCTTCCTCTCCGTCGCCTCGATCAGCATCGGCAGGTTGCCGACCTCGCGCTGGTTGTCCCAGCGCTGGTTGCGCCAGACCGAGAAGAGGGTCGACAGCTTGGCCACCTCGGCGTCCACTCCGGCCTTCTCGACCACCAGCGGATTGCCGCTGGCCAGCGCCTTGACCTCCGCATAGGAGAGCGCTGCCAGCTCTACATCTTCCAGCGACCGCAAGCCCCGGTCCCCCTTCATCACCTGCGCGATGAAACGCGCCTTGGTCTCCAGCGTCTGCCACATGTACGCATCGAAGCTCCCTTCGGTGACGTAGCGGAAGATCTCCACGTCCTCGCACTCGTTGCCCTGGCGCAGGAT
>OEIU01001064.1_pt1 | contig 19982 bp, 16 predicted proteins | sample 1539221 | NCBI WGS metagenome assembly OEIU01 (sample SAMN03792071, study PRJEB22550) | activated sludge metagenome | feature: wastewater treatment plant; material: activated sludge; isolation source: Wastewater treatment plant of a petroleum refinery complex | place: Argentina: Zarate | collected...
TCGGCGGGATCGTGCGCGACATCATCGCGATGGGCGCCCGGCCGATCGCGCTGCTGGACAGCCTGCGCTTCGGCGAGCTGACGTCGGCCCGCAGCCGCCACCTGTTCACCCGGGCCGTCGCCGGGATCGGCCACTACGGCAACTGCATCGGGGTCCCCACGGTCGGCGGCGAGGTGCGGTTCGACGACCGCTACGAGGAGTCGTGCCTCGTCAACGCGATGTGCGTCGGGGTGCTCGCCCACGACGGGATGCTGCGCGCCGCCGCGAGCGGTCCGGGCAACGCGCTGGTGCTGTTCGGCAACCGGACGGGCCGCGACGGGATCGGCGGCGCGAGCGTGCTGGCGTCGGCGGAGCTGGACGAGGACGAGGACAAGCGCCCCTCCGTGCAGGTCAGCGACCCGTTCACGGAGCGCAAGCTCATGGACTGCTGCCGCGAGCTTGCGGCCGCGGGGGCGTTCGTCGCGCTGCAGGACCTCGGCGCCGCGGGCCTGACGAGCGCCGCCAGCGAGATGGCGGCGAAGGGCCGCGTGGGCCTGGAGATCGACCTCGACCTGGTGCCGCTGCGCGAGGCGCTCGCGCCCGCCGAGATCCTGGTGTCGGAGAGCCAGGAGCGGATGCTCGCGGTCGTGTCGCCCGAACGGCTCGACGAGGTGGTCGCCACCTGCCGCCGCTGGGACCTGGACGCCACCGCGATCGGCCGGGTCACGGAGGGCGAGCACCTGGTGGCGCGGTCGGGCGGCGAGGTGGTGGTCGACCTGCCGGCGCGGCTCCTGGCCGACGAGGCCCCGGTGTACGAGGTGCCCCGCACCCCCGCCGACCGGCCGGCGCCGCTCGACCTGGCGGCGCTCGAGCAGCCGGACGACCCGGCGGGCGCGTGGCGGGCGCTGCTGGCGTCGCCGAACGTGGCCTCCAGGCGCTGGATCTACGAGCGCTACGACCACCTGGTGGGGGCCAACACCATCCGCCGCCCCGGAGGGGACGCGGCCGTGGTGCGGCTGCCCGGGTCGGACCGGGCGATCGCGCTCACCACCGACTGCGCGGAGCGCCACACCGAGGCCGACCCGCGCCAGGGGGGCCGCGCCTCGGTGCTGGAGGCGGCCCGAAACCTGGCCTGCACCGGCGCCCGGCCGATCGCGGCGACCGACTGCCTCAACTTCCCGAACCCCGAGAAGGGCTCCACCGGATGGCGGCTGGCGGAGGCCATCGGCGGGATGTCCGACGCCCTCCTGGCGCTGGGGGTGCCGGTCGTCTCCGGAAACGTGTCGCTCTACAACGAGTCGGCGACCCGGGCGATCCTGCCCACCCCGGTGGTGGGGATGCTGGGGCTGCTCGACCGGGCCGACCGCAGCGTGGGGCACGGGTTCGGCGTTGACGGGGATGTCATCCTCCTGGTGGGCGATGATGGCGTCCTCGACGGGAGCGAGTACGCGCGGGGCATCGGGGGCGGTCAGCCCGACATCGACGTGGAGCGTGAGGTTGCAGCCATCGAGCTGGTTCTGCGCGCCGCCGCCGACGGCATGCTGCTGAGCGCCCACGACGTGTCCGGCGGCGGCCTGGCCGTGGCCCTGGCGGAGTCGGCCCTGACAGGGGGTGTCGGCGCGGTGGTGCAGCTGGCGGAGGGGCGGCGGATCGACGAGGCGCTCTTCGGCGAGGGCGGCGGCCGGATGATGGTCACCGTCGCCGACGACACCGCGGCGGACACGCTCATGGGCATGGCGCCCGAGGGGGTGCTGGTGCGGCGCATCGGCACGGTGGGCGGGGACGTCGTGACCGCCCACGTGGGCGACGTCGAGGTCACGCTCTCGCTGGCCGAGGCCGGCGAGGCCTACGAGCGCGGCCTGCCGGAGGCCCTGGCGTGAGCGGCGACGGGTCCGACGTGGACCGTCTGGACGACGCGCCCCGCGAGGAGTGCGGCGTCTTCGGCGTGGTCGCCCCGGGACGGGAGGTGTCGCGGCTCACGTTCTACGCGCTCCACGCGCTCCAGCACCGCGGCCAGGAGAGCGCGGGCATCGCGGTGAGCGACCAGGGCCAGGTGACCGTCCAGCGCGACCTCGGCCTGGTGTCCGGGGTGTTCGACGAGCCGTCGCTGCGGGGCCTCACCGGCGGCGCCGCGATCGGGCACGTGCGCTACTCCACCACCGGCGCGAACAAGTGGGAGAACTCGCAGCCGGTCACCCATACGCGCGACAGCGGCCTCGTGGCGCTCGGCCACAACGGCAACCTCACCAACACCGGCGAGCTGCGGAGCCGGATGGAGCTGGAGGGCGTCGACCTGCGCGCCAGCACCGACTCGGAGATCATCGCCGCGATGATCGCGGCCGAGGAGGGCAGCCTGCTGCGGCAGGTGTGCGCGGTGATGCCGCACCTGGTGGGCGCCTACTCCGCCGTCGCGATCACCGGCAGCGAGATGGTGGCGTTCCGCGACCCCCACGGGGTGCGGCCGCTGGTGCTGGGCCGGCTGGACGACGACGGCTGGTGCGTGGCGTCCGAGACGTGCGCCCTCGACCAGATCGGCGCCCGGTTCGTGCGCGACGTGCAGCCCGGCGAGGCGGTGCGCCTGAGCGCCGACGGGGTCCAGAGCCGGCAGGCGATGCCCTCGGAGGGGACGCGCCTCTGCGTCTTCGAGCACATCTACTTCGCGCGGCCCGACTCCGAGATGGACGGGCTGACCGTGTGGCAGGCGCGTCACCGGATGGGCGAGCAGCTGGCCGGGGAGAGCCCCGCCGAGGCCGACCTGGTGGTGGGGCTGCCCGACAGCGGCACGCCGGCGGCGATCGGCTTCGCGAGCCGCTCGGGGATCCCCTACGCCGAGGCGGTCGTCCGCAACCGGTACGTGGGCCGCAGCTTCATCCAGCCCGACCAGACGATGCGCCAGCAGGGCATCAAGCTGAAGTTCAACCCGCTGCCCGCGGTGATCGCGGGCAAGCGCCTGGTGGTGGTCGACGACTCGATCGTGCGCGGGAACACCACCCAGAAGGTCGTGCAGATGCTGCTCGACGCGGGCGCCGCCGAGGTGCACATGCGCATCTCGAGCCCGCCGATCCTGTGGCCGTGCTTCTACGGCATCGACATGGCCGACCGCAGCGAGCTGGTGGCGGCGGGACGGACCATCGAGGAGATCGCCGCCCTCACGGGCGCGGACAGCCTGGCCTACCTGTCGCTCGCGGGGCTCCAGCGGGCGGTGGACGCGCCGGCCGAGGGCTTCTGCCGCGCCTGCTTCACCGGCGACTACCCGATCCCGGTCCCCGGCTCGTCCGAGAAGCTCCGGTTCGAGGCGCCGATCCGGGTGCCCGCCGGGGCCTGACTACCCGGGCGGGGCCTCCGGCCAGCGGGGGAGCCCGTCGTCGGGAATCGGCTCCCACGGCGCGGCGTACGCCGTGAACTGGTGGCCGCCGGGACGCACGCCGGGGTCTCCGTCGACCGTCCCGAGGCGGACGCCCATCACCTCGGGCCGCGCCGGGTCGCGACTGAACAGGGCGGAGCCGCAGTCGCGGCAGAAGAGCTTGGCCCACCCGCCGTCGGGCTCCCAGGCCGCGATCCGCTCTTCGCCGGCGGTGATCCGCAAGCCGCCGGGGGGGATCCGCGCGTTCGCCGACGCCGCCGTCCCCGTGCGGCGCTGGCAGCGCGTGCAATGGCAGTACGTCGCGCGCCCGAGCGGCCCGTCGATGGCGAACCGCACCGCGCCGCAGGCGCATCCTCCGGTGAGCGTCCCCATGGCGCGGAACCTACCGCGAGCCGGGCGCCCTCGAGGGTCCGCACGGGGCGGCGGGCGCGACTAGGGTTCGGGCCATGGAGCAGCCCATCTCCTACCGCGACGCGGGCGTCGACCTGGACGCCGCGGAGCGCCACACCGCGGCGATCGCATCGCTCATCGCCGGGGGGCAGACCGGGTTCGCGGCCGCCCACCCCCTGCCGCCGGGGATGCGGGAGCCGATGCTGGTGACCTGCACCGACGGCGTCGGCACCAAGCTGCTGCTCGCGCGTGAGCTCGGGCGGATCGACGGGCTCGGCCAGGATCTCGTGGCGATGTGCGTCAACGACCTGGCGTGCACCGGCGCGCGTCCCCTCGTGTTCCTCGACTACATGGCCGTCGGGCGCCTGGACCCCGGTGAGGCCGAGGTGCTGGTGCGCTCCATCGCCGGCGCCTGCGCCGCCGTCGGCTGCGCCCTGGCCGGCGGGGAGACCGCCGAGATGCCGGGGCTCTACGCCCCCGGGCACTTCGACCTGGCCGGGTTCGCCGCCGGGGTCGTCGAGCGGTCGGAGATGCTCGGCCCGCACCGCGTCCGGGAGGGCGACGCCATCGTCGGGATCCCCTCCTCCGGGGTCCACAGCAACGGCTACTCCCTGGTCCGGGCGCTCGTCGACGCGGGGGCGCTGGCGCCCGACCCCGACCTGCTGCTCGCCCCCACCCGCCTCTACGTCGAGGAGGTCACCGCGATGCGGGCCGCCGCCGACGTGCACGCCGCCGCCCACGTCACCGGCGGCGGCCTCCCGGAGAACCTCCCCCGCGCCCTCCCGGAGGACCTCGGGGCCGACCTCGACCCGGCGTTGTGGGAGCCGGGCCCCGCGATCGCCGCGGTCCTGGCGACCGGGCGGGTCGCCGAGGACGAGGCGTGGCGCACCTTCAACATGGGCCTCGGCATGTGCGTCGTGGTGGCCGAGGACGGCGCCGACGCCGCGGCCGCCGCCGTGCCCGGCGCCCGCCGGGTGGGCCGCGTCGCCGGACCGCCGGGGATCCGCCGTGGCTGACCCCTACCGCGTCGTGGTGCTCGTCTCGGGCTCGGGGAGCAACCTGCAGAGCCTGATCGACGACGTCCACGAGCCGGGCGGGATCGAGATCGTGCGCGTCGTGAGCTCCAAGGAGGGCGTGCCGGCGCTCGAGCGCGCCGCCCGCGCCGGCATCCCGACCGCCGTCGTGCCCCTCGCCGGGCGCGAGCGCGAGGAGCGCGACGCCGAGCTGGCCGAGGTGGTCGCCGCGGAGCGCCCCGACCTGGTGGTGCTCGCCGGCTGGATGAGCATCCTCACCGGCGTCTTCCTGGACCGGTTCCCCGACCGGGTGATCAACCTCCACCCCTCGCTGCTGCCGTCGTTCCCGGGCCTCCACGCCATCGAGCAGGCGCTCGCCTGGGGCGTGCAGGTGACCGGGGTCACCGTGCACTTCGCCGAGGAGGTCGTGGACGGCGGTCCGCCCATCCTGCAGGAGCCCGTCGCGGTGATGTACGGTGACGACGCGGACGCGCTGACGGTGCGGATCCGTGAGGCCGAGCACCGTCTCGTGCCCGAGGCGGTCCGGTTGTTCGCCGCCGGCCGGGTGGTCCGCGACCCCGTGGAACGCCGCCGTGTCCGGATCGTCCCAGGGGATGTGGAGGTGCAGTGAGGGTCAGGCGCGCGCTCGTGTCGGTCTCGGACAAGACGGGCCTGGAGGATCTGGCCCGCCGCCTCGTCGAGCTCGGCGTGACGATCATCTCCACCGGCGGCACCGCCGAGGCCCTGCGCGGCTGGGGCGTCGACGTCGTCCAGGTGGACGCGGTCACCGGCCACCCGGAGATCCTGGGCGGCCGGGTCAAGACCCTGCACCCGAAGGTGCACGGGGGCATCCTCGGCCGCACCGACCTGGAGTCGGACGTGCAGCAGATGCGGGAGAACGACATCGAGCCGATCGACCTGGTGGTCGTGAACCTCTACCCCTTCGAGGAGACCGTCGCCCGCCGGGGCGCCACCGACGACGAGATCGTCGAGAACATCGACATCGGCGGCCCCGCCCTGATCCGGGCCGCGGCGAAGAACCACGCCCGGGTGGCCGTGGTGACCTCGCCCGCCCAGTACCCAGAGCTGCTCGCGGAGCTCGACGCCGGCGACGGCGAGCTGTCGGCCGACCTGCTGCGCCGCCTCGCCGGCGCCGCCTACCAGCGGACCGCCCGCTACGACGCCGCCATCGCCGACCACTTCGCCTCCCGGGAGGACGACTTCCCCGAGGCGATCATCATGGGCTTCGACAAGCACCTCGAGGTGAGCTACGGCGAGAACCCGCACCAGCGGGGCGCCTACTACACCGAGCGCGGGGCCCGCACCCACCTGCTGGGCCTGACCGAGCAGCTCCACGGCAAGGCGCTGTCGTTCAACAACCTGCTCGACCTGGACGCCGCCCGGGGGCTCCTGGCCGAGTTCGAGCTGCCGGCGTGCGTGATCGTGAAGCACAACAACCCGTGCGGCGTCGCCGTGGCGGGGGACGTCGGCACCGCCTACGTGAGCGCCCGCGACTGCGACCCGGTGTCGGCCTACGGCGGCGTGGTCGTGGTCAACCGTCCCGTGGACGCCGCCCTGGGCGAGCTGCTGGCCGGCACGTTCGTCGAGGTGCTGCTGGCGCCCGGCTACGAGGACGCCGCCCTCGCGGCGCTCACCGTCAAGCCGAACACCCGGATCATGCTCACCACGGAACGACGGCGCGCCAATCCCGGCGAGCGCGACCTCCGCCGCGTGACCGGCGGCCTGCTGATCCAGGACCGCGACGACGAGACCGAGGTCCGCGAGCAGATGACCGTGGTCACCGAGCGCGCGCCGAGCGAGGCCGAGTGGGGCGACCTGCTGTTCGCCTGGCGCGTCGCGAAGCACGTGAAGAGCAACGCGATCGTGCTCGCCCGCGACCTCGTCACCGTCGGTGTCGGCGCCGGCCAGATGAGCCGGGTCGACTCGGTGCGCCTGTCGCTCGAGAAGGCCCAGGCGCCGGTCGCGGGGGCGGTGCTGGCCAGCGACGCGTTCTTCCCGTTCGCCGACGGCCCCGAGGCGGCGATCACCGCGGGCGTGACGGCGGTGATCCAACCCGGCGGATCGATCCGCGACGACGAGGTCTTCGCCGCGTGCGACGCCGCCGGCGTCAGCATGGTCGTCACCGGCCGACGCCACTTCCGCCACTAAGTGTCCCGACTCGGAACACCTGCGGTGATGCGACGCCCCGGGCCGGGGCACTGATGCCCCGCTGGCAGCGCACCATCGACGTCGACGCCCCGGCGTCCGCGACCTGGGACCTGGTGGGCGACCCCACCTCCGTGCCGCGCTGGTACCCCAAGTACGAGACCGCCGACGTCACCGGGGGCCAGCGGATCCTGCGCAACGCGGACGGCGGCGAGCTGGTGGAGACGCTCGACGACCGCGACGACGACGCCCGCCGCTACTCCTACACGGTCGTCTCGGGGGCGCCGGTGTCGTCGTACCACGCGAGCTTCGAGGTGCAGGAGCGCGAGGGCGGCAGCCGCGTCGTGTGGACGGTCGAGGCCGAGCCGAAGGACCCGTCGGTCGACCTGGAGGCGCGCCTCGTGCCCTCCCAGGAGGACGCCCTCCGGCGGATCAAGGAGATCGTCGAGGACGGGGGGTAGGCGGCGGGGACGGCACCGCGCGGACGACCAGGATCGCCAGGTCGTCGCGCAGCCGCCCGCCTCCATGGGCCAGCGCGGCCCGCTCCAGCCGGTCGGCCACCGCGGTCGCGTCGAGCCCCCGCGCGCCCGCCAGGGCCCCCGCGACGCCGTCCAGGCCGAGCTCGGAGCCGCCGGGCCGACGCGCCTCGCTGGCGCCGTCGGTGTAGAGCACCATCGCGTCCCCGGGGGCGAGCACCACCTCCGCCTCCCCGAACCGGGCCTCGGCGAACAGCCCCAGCAGGGACCCGTCGCCGCCGACGGTCTCCACCCCGCCACCGGCCCGGAGGACGACGGGGAAGGGATGCCCCGCCCGCGCGACGCACAGGCGGGCGCCGCCCGGCGCGGGCGCCGCACGCACCACGGCGGCGCTCAGGAAGGTGTGGTCGCGCCGACGGCGCAGCAGCAACGCGTTGACCGCGGCCATCAGCTCCGCCGGCGACGTCGTCGTGTCGGCGAGCGCCCGGATGGTCCACCGGGCCTCCGCGGTGACGGCCGCCGCCTCGGGCCCCTTGCCGCAGACGTCGCCGATCACCATGAGCCAGTCGGCGCCCTCCTGGAACACGTCGTAGAAGTCGCCGCCCACCTCGACGCCCTCGCCCTGCGCGCGGTAGCGCGCCGCCAGCTCCAGCCCGGGCGGGGCGGGCAGGGCCTCCGGCAGCAGGCTGGCCTGGAGCGTCCGTGCGATGTGCCGGTGGAGCTCCTGGGAGCGGTGGCGGGCCGTGATGTTCTCGTGGGTGACCACCACCCGGGTGGAGCCGCCGGTCTCGAAGCGGACCGCGCGCGCGAGGAACCAGCGCTGCTCGGTGGGCGAGTGGCACGGGTACTCGAACTCGACGAGATCCGTGCGGCCGGCCAGCAGGTCGGCGAGGCCCGCCACGAACGGGGCCGGGTCGTCCTCGCCGCCCGCGCCGCCGGCGGGGGCGGAGCACGCGGCCAGGTAGTCGTCGCCCACGAAGTCGCCGATGCCGTCGTTGGCGGCGGAGAAGTCCCGCCACGCGCGGTTGACGGTGATGATGCGGCCCGCCTCGTCCAGGATCGCCAGCTCGCTGGCCAGGGCGTCGATGGTCTCCTGGGCCAGCGCGCGCTGGGCCACCAGCTGCGCGAGGCCGGCCCGCTCGGCGGCGACGAGTCCCTCGACATCGTCCACCAGCGCGCCGACGCCCCCCGACGGACGATGGCCGGCGGACAGCGGGAACAGGCGCACGCGCCAGCGGCCGTCCTCGTCCTGGCGGGCGGTGTCGTCCACCCGCAGCTCGACGTCGCGGGTGAGCGCCTCCACCGCGAGGGGCGCCAGTGCCCGGCCGTCGAGCGCCCGGCCGAACGCCGTGTTGGCCCGCACCAGCCGGAGCTCCTCGTCGAGCACCCCGATGCCGAGCGGCGCCGCCTCGACGGCGTCGAGGAGCATCCGCTCGGCGCCGGGATCCCCGCTCGTCGGCGCCGTCGCGTCCGTCACGGGGATGAGGCTACCCACGCCCCGGAATCCCACGCCCCGGGACCGGCGCGCCGCGGTCACCGGGCCGCGGCGACCGCCCGGTCGTAGTTGAGCCGCATCAGCGCGATCACCTCGGCCTCGTCCTCGGGGCCGTGGATGGGGCGGGCCCCCCAGCCGTCGCGGTCGATGGGGTGGCGCACGATGCGGCCGGCGTCGATCAGCGCGCGCCAGACGGCGCGCGGGAAGCCGAAGTGGGCGACGCGATCGCCGTGGAGGTGGCCGATCTCGCGGCGGCCGGCGCGGAAGCCCAGCTCCCCGCGCGGGCCGGGGCCGGCGGTGACCCCCGGCCAGGACGCGACCTCGGCGGTGATGCGCGCGCTCGCGGTGGCGGATGCGGACGTCGTCATGGTGCCTCCTCTCGATGGTCCGCCACGACCCTGGGGGGTGAACCGCGGTTGAGGTCAAGTGGCCCCGGCGGCGGGGGGACGGACCGGCTCGCGGTCGCGCGGCGAGGGCCTACCCTTGTGCGTGTGCGCGCCATCGCCATCGCCCTCCTGATCCTCGCCGCGACGGCGTCCGGGGCGGCGGCGGCCGTGCCGGACGACCTCTCGGCCGACCCGCTCGACCGCGGCGTGCTGCTCGCGCTGCCCAGCGTCTACCGGGTGGAGACGACGATCCGGGTCGACCGGATCAGGCTCGGCGACGGCCGGGTGCTGCGGATGCCCGCCGGCGGGCGCGAGATCACCGAGGTGGGCACCGCCGTCGCCGTGACGCCCGACGGCTGGCTCGTGACCGCCGCCCACGTCGCGGAGCCGGACGCGGCGACGGTCGCCAGGCTCGCCTACCAGACCCGCGAGGCCTTCCAGGGTCGCGCGCACGCCGACGAGCAGGCGGCCCGGGAATGGGTGACCGCCAACGGCGCCGTCGCCGAGCCCGGGACCGTCGCCCGGACGGAGGTCACGCCGGCGGCGGTCGGGGACGCGACCGTCCGGCAGGAGCCGCTGCCCGGGATGGACCGCCGGCGCAGCGACACCGCCGACCTCGCCCTGGTGCGGATCCGGGTGCAGGGGGCGCCCGCCGTGACGCTCGACGACGCCCGGAGCACCGGGACGCCCATCGCCACCATCGGCTTCAGCGGCGGCGACCACCTGACGACCCCGGCCGCCCCGGAGGGCCAGGCGACCGTCCGCCGCGGCGTGATCCGGACCTCCGGGACCCTCCAGGACGGGACGCGGCGCGCGCGGACCGGGTTCGTCGTCTCGGCCGGGGTGCGGAGCGGCGACTCGGGCGGGCCCGTGGTCGACGAGGACGGGGCCGTGCGCGGGATCATCATCCAGCGCAGCGATTCGGGCGGCGGCATCGCGGAGACCGCCACCGAGGTCCGCGAGCTGCTCCGCCGGGAGGGCCTGGAGCCGCAGGCCGGGGCCACGACCGAGTCGTTCCGCGCCGCGATGGCCGCCCTCTGGCGCCTCGACCTCGGCGACGCGCAGCGCCGCTTCGACGCGACGCTGCGCGCCTATCCGCGGCACGCCCTGGCCTCCCGCGAGCTCGCGCGGAGCCAGGCCCTCGCCGCGAGCCCGTTCGCGCTCCGCGCCGACGACCGCCGCCAGGGGATCCTGCTGGGCGTCGCGGTGCTGGCGGTCGTCGCCGCCGCGGCGTGCGCGGTCGCGCTGGCCCGTCCCACCATCGGCCGCCCCGGGGGCGGCGCCGGAGGCCGTTAGGGTTGGCCCGTCCAACGACGCCGGAGGGGTCATGAGGGTCGGCGTGCCGGCCGAGGTCAAGTCGGACGAGTACCGCGTCGCGCTGACCCCCGCGGGCGCGCTCGAGCTCGCCCGCCGGGGCCACGACGTGGTGGTGGAGCGCGACGCGGGCGCGGGGTCGGGCATCGCCGACGAGGACTTCGCGCGCGTCGGCGCCCGCATCGGCGACGTGGCCGACGCCTGGGCCGCCGACCTGGTGCTGAAGGTCAAGGAGCCCCAGCCGGAGGAGTTCGCGTTCCTGCGCGAGGACCAGGTGCTGTTCACGTACCTCCACCTCGCCGCCAACCCGGGCGTCGCGCAGGCGCTGGTCGCGGCGGGCGGCACCGGGATCGCGTACGAGACGGTGGAGGACGGGGGCGGCCGGCTGCCCCTGCTCGCGCCGATGAGCGAGATCGCCGGCCGCCTGTCGGTGCAGGCCGGCGCGCGGCACCTGGAGAAGGCCGGCGGCGGGCGCGGCGTCCTGCTCGGCGGGGTCGCGGGCGTGGCGCCCGGCAACGTGATGGTGATCGGCGCCGGGATCGTCGGCGTCAACGCCGCCATGGTCGCGATCGGCATGCAGGCCCACGTGTCGGTGCTCGACACCGACCTCGACCGGCTGCGCGAGCTGGAGCTGGTGCTCGGCGGACGCGTCGAGCTGCTGCACTCGACCCAGCTCGCCATCGAGGAGCTGCTGCCCTCGGCCGACCTGGTGGTGGGGGCGGTGCTGCTGCCGGGCGCCCGGGCGCCGCGGCTGGTGAGCCGCGCCGCGCTCGACCTGATGCGGCCCGGGTCGGTGGTCGTGGACGTCGCGGTCGACCAGGGCGGCTGCTTCGAGACCACCCGGCCCACCACCCACTCCGACCCCGTCTACGTCGTGGACGGCGTCATCCACTACTGCGTCGCCAACATGCCGGGCGCCGTCCCGGTCACGTCCACCCGCGCGCTCTGCAACGCCACCCTCCCGCACGTGACGTGGCTCGCCGACATGGGCCTGAACGGCGCCATCGACGCCCACCCGGGGCTGGAGCCGGGCGTCAACGTGCGCGCCGGGCGCGTGGTCAACCCGACGGTCGCCGAGGCGCTGCGGACCTGACGACCGCCACCACCCAGCGCATGCCGCCGCCGGCGGAGGGCCTCACACAGGCGGAGGCGCGGCGTCGCCTGGCCGCGCGGGGGGAGGTGGAGCCGCCGCCCACGAGCCGCTCGTGGTCGAGCATCCTCCGCGCCAACCTGCTCACCGTGTTCAACGTGACGCTGCTGATCTTCGGCATCGTCACCCTGATCTTCGGCGACTGGCGCGACGCCCTGTTCCTGGCCATCCTGGTGCTGAACGCCGGGATCGGGATCATCCAGGAGGCGCGCGCCAAGGCGAGCCTCGACCGGCTGGCCGCGCTGGTGGCGCCGCGCGCCACGGTGGTCCGCGACGGCCGCGCCGTGCAGGTGGCGATCGCCGACGTCGTGCCCGGCGACCTGGTGCTGGTGGACGCCGGCGACCAGGTCGTGGCCGACGGGCGGCTGGCGCGCGCCGAGGGCCTCGGCGTGGACGAGTCGATCCTCACCGGGGAGTCCGAGCCGGTCTCCCGCGGGCCGGGCGACCCCATGCGCGCCGGGTCGTACGCCGTGGAGGGCACCGGCGCCTACGTCGCCGAGGCGGTGGGCCCGGACACGTACGCGGAGCGCCTCGTGGGCGAGGCCCGCGAGTTCCGCCACCCGCGCTCGCCGCTCGAGCTCGCCCTGGACCGCCTGGTGCTGATCCTGGGCATCGCGATGGTGCCCTTCGGCGTGCTCCTGGGCTGGTCGCTGATCGAGCAGGACGTGCCGCTCCGCGAGTCCGTGTCGACCGCCGTGGCCGGCGTCATCACCATCGTCCCCGAGGGCCTGGTGCTCCTGGTGGGCGTGACCTTCGCGGTGGCGACGATGCGGATGGCGCGCCGGGGCGCCCTGAGCCAGCAGCTCAACGCCGTCGAGTCGCTCGCGTCCACCGACGTGATCTGCCTGGACAAGACCGGGACGCTCACCGAGGAGGCCCTGCGGGTGGTGGCGCTGGTGCCGGCGTCGGGCGTCGACGAGGGCGAGCTGTCGGTGATGCTCGGCCGCTTCGCGGCGAGCTCGCCGGGCAGCACCACCACCCTGGACGCGGTCAAGGCCCACGTGCACGGCGAGCCGGAGCCCGTGGAGACCAGCGTCCCGTTCGCCTCGCGCCGCCGGTGGAGCGGGATCCGCATCGGCGGGCGCACGTACGTCATGGGCGCGCCCGAGCATTTCGCGCTGGACGGGCCGCTCGGCGAGCGCGCCGGCCGGGAGACGGGGGCCGGGCGGCGGGTGCTCGCCTTCGCCGCGGGCGACGTGCCGCTTGAGCTCCCCGACGCCGACGCCCCGCCGCCGCGCGGCCTGGCGCCGGTGGGGATCGTGGTGCTGGCGGAGGAGCTGCGGCAGGACTGCCGGGAGACGATCGCCTTCCTCCAGGAGGAGGGCATCGACATCCGCGTGATCTCCGGGGACGCGCCCGCCACCGTCGCCGCGATCGCCCGCGACGCGGGCATCGAGGTGCGCGGCGAGCCGGTCGACGGCCGTGACCTGCCGGCGTCGGACGCCGAGCTGCGCGACCTGGTGGGCCGCACCACGGTCGTGGGGCGGATCTCGCCCGACGGCAAGCGCCGCTACGTGGAGGCGCTCACCGCCGCCGGCGGCCACGTGGCGATGGTGGGCGACGGGGTCAACGACGTCCCCGCGCTGAAGGCGGCGCGGATCGGGATCGCCCAGGGCAGCGGCTCGCAGATGGCGAAGGGCATCGCCGACCTGATCCTGGTGAAGGGCGGCTTCGCGTCGGTGCCGCCGATGATCCGCGAGGGGCGCAAGGTGCTCCGCAACCTCCAGCGGGTCGCGAAGCTGTTCGTCGCGAAATCGGCGCTGGCGGCGTTCCTGGTGCTGACGGTCGGCCTCTCCGCCGAGAGCTACCCGTTCCTGCCGCGCCACCTCACGCTCGCCTCGGCGGTGACGATCGGCATCCCCGCCTTCTTCCTGGCCCTGGCCCCCAGCGCCGGCCCGTGGCGGCCCACCCGGTTCCTGCGCGAGCTGGCCAGCTTCGCGATCCCCGCGGGCACCGCGACCGGCCTGGGGGTGGTCGCGAGCTTCCTGCTGGCGCTCAACCTGCTCGACATGAGCGAGCTGCGGGCCCGCACGGTGGCCACCACGGTCCTGGTGGTCGTGGGGCTCTACCTGATCGTCGTGCTGGAGAGCTCGAGCCGGATGCGCGACTACACCGTCGGGGGCCTCTGCCTGGCCCTCCTGGCGCTCTACCTCGTGGTGCTGTCGCTGCCGGGGTGGCGGAACTTCTTCGAGGTGTCCACGCCCGACCCCGCCGTGATCATGTGCTCGATCCTGGGGTCTGCGCTGGCGATCGGGGGTCTGGCGCTGACCGACGAGCGCTTCCTCCCGGGGTGGCTGAAGGGGATGCTGCCCGCAGGATCGTGATCACCAGCGCGATCGTCACCAGGATCGCGCTCGTGACGCACCAGGCGCAGATCGCGTCGATCAGGACGATCTCGGCGTAGGTCAGCCACGCGGAGAAGCCGAAGCTCACGACGGCGGTGAACAGGCCGAGCGCCCGCCCCGCCTGGCCCGGCAGGATCGCCGCGACCAGCAGGCCCACGTAGGCCGCCAGCCCGAGCCAGGCGACGGGGATCCCGGCCAGCTCGGAGTACTCGCTCGACTGGACGGTGTGGCAGCCGCCGCCGATCACGCACGTCGGGCTGTCGCCCTCGGCCCGGACGACCGTCAGGTACGTCGCGACGCCGATGCCCAGCACCGCGACCACGCCGAGCGCGACGCGCAGGGCGTTCTCGCCCGGCATGCGGATCCCGGCGGCCACGGTGCGGCTACTGCACCTTCTCGATCGCCTCGCGGAAGCGCGACAGGCCGACGGCGCCGCTGAACGACTCGCTGCCGTTCGGGCCCTTCACCACGAAGAACGGGGTGCCGGTGACGTTGTCGGCGTCGGCCTGGTTCTGGCGCTGGAAGAACTGGCTGGCGACCGCGTCGCCGGCGTAGTCGGCCTTCCACTTGTCCACGTCCAGGCCGAGCTTGGTGGCCGCCTCCTCCAGGAGGTCGTCGGTGAGCCAGTCCTGCTCGGTCTCGGGGCCCTGGTTGGCGTAGATCAGCGTCACGAACGGCCACATCGCGTCCTGCATCGCCGCGGCCTCGGCGCCGAGGGCGCCGCGCTCGGAGCTGCGGCTGATGAATGCGATGGGCCGGAACGTCATCTTCGCCTGGCCGCTCTTCACGAACTCGTCCACCACCTGGGGTATCGACGTCTCGGACGCGTCCTTGCACACCGGGCACGACGTGTCGCCGTATTCGACGATCTCGACCGTGGCGTCGGCGTTCCCGATGGTGCTGCCGTCCGAGGGGATGCCCGCGAACTCGGAGGTGACCTGGTCGACGTTCTCGATGCTGGAGACCGAGTCGTCGCCGCCGCCGGCGAAGCTGATCCCGATGAGCACACCGACCACGACCACCGCGGCGACGATCGCGCCGATGATGTACCGCCTGTTCACGCCAGGATCCCCTTTTCTCCGCCCTCCGCCGGTCTTCCTCGCGCCCGGCCGAGGGCGACGATAGCGGCTGCCGCGCGCGGCGGGCGCGTCCGGGGGTCGGGCTACAGTCGGCGGATGGACGCGCGCACGCCCCAGCCCTCCGTCCTGGTCTCGGATCCCTCGTACGGACCGGGACTTCACCCCGAGGACGCGGAGACCGCGCCGGTCGACACCGGGGTGGAGGATCGTGAGTGGACTCCCATCGACCCGGTGGCGTCGGCGCCCGCCGAACTCGCGTTCGTGGACGGCGCCCAGCAGGTGGAGGCGTGGCTCACGGTGACGCCCCCCGGCGAGGCCGCCGCGCTGCCGGGGGCGGCGTTCGCGATCGCCGCCGGCGCGGTGCTGGCCACGGCGGGGGCGGCGGCGCGGATCGAGGGGGTGGCGGTGCGCCGCCACGTGCTCACGGTCGGCGACCGGCCGCTGGAGCTGCCGGCCACCGGCGGGTTCCGCTGGGAGCCGCGGGCGGGGGCGGCGCACGAGGCCAGCGGGCTCGCGCGGCGCGTCGGCGACATGCGCCAGGCCCTCGAGCTCACGCTCGCGGAGGGGCTCACCGCGGAGGGGCGGCTCGTGGTGCTCGACGGCCCGCTGCACTTCCTGCGCGACGCGCAGGGGCCGGTGGTCGGGGCCATCAAGAGCCACCACCGCATGTACCTGGGCCCGGACGAGGCGGCCTGCGTCGTCCGGCTCGGCGTGGGCCAGCGGACTCCGCTGTTCGCGATCGGCGAGGACCGGCTGTCGTGGTACCAGCGCCTCCCCGGGGTGGGGACCGGCGGCTGGGCGGGGATCCTGCGCGGGGAGGTCGCACGGTCCGCCGGGGTGGCCGAGGCGGTGCGGCTCGCCGACCGGGCCGCCGCCGAGCTGCCCCACTTCGCCGGGCGCCCCCACCGCGACCCGCGCGCGCCCCAGAACCTCGCGCCGGTCGCTGCGCTGGAGTGGCGGCTGCGCCACCGGATGGGCGACCGGCGCCTGGCGCTCCGCGCCGTCCGGCGCGCGGCCGTGGGCGCCCGCCTCGACGCCCTGCCGGTGGCCGCGGTCGGCGTCGCCGAGCCCGAGCGGGCGGTGGCGGCGTGAGCGGCGCCGGCGTGAGCGGCGTCGGGGTGGTCCTGGGCCACCAGGCGGCCAGCAGCCAGGCCTTCCAGGTCGGCATCCTCGACGGCGAGTCGCTGGAGGTCGACGACCTGGTCGCCGTCACCACCCCCGACCCGGTCGGGGACGTCGTGACGTACGGCGTGGTGACCGAGTCGCACGCCGTCCACGAGGGGGCCACCATGCCCTCCGACTCGATGGTGATCGCGCAGGGCCAGATGCCCGGCGAGCTCGTGCGCACCGCCGAGGTGCAGGTGGTGCGGGTCGACCCGGAGCGGTGGGTGGCGCCCCACCCGGGGCTCGCGGTGCGGCGGGCGCAGGGCGAGGAGCGCCGGCTCGCCCTCTACGAGGACACGATGGAGCGGACCCTCGCGATCGGCCTGGGGCGCGACGGCGAGCCGGTGCACATCGACCTGGACTTCCTCGACGGCACCAAGGGCGGCCACGTCTCGATCTCGGGAATCAGTGGCGTCGCCACCAAGACCAGCACCGCCCTCGCCCTCATCCGCCTGCTGCTCGCCCACCCCGCCATGCGCCGCCGCGTCCGGGTGCTGCTGTTCAACGTGAAGGGCGAGGACCTCCTGTTCCTGGACCACCCCAACCGCCGGTACGCGGAGTCGGCCGACCGGCGCGACCTGGACGCGCGCTGGGCGCGCCTCGGGCTCCCGGAGCCGGGGGGCTTCCCCGACGTCGCGTTCTGGGCGCCGCCGCGCCGCGACGACCACGCGCTTCCCAGCAGCGAGTCGCGCCACGAGGGCGTGAAGGTGTTCGGGTGGACGCCGCACGCGTTCGTGCTGGAGGGGCTGCTGCGGTTCTGCTTCGCCGACGCGTCCGACATGCGCAGCCAGCTGTCGTTCGTGGAGGAGCGCGTGCGCGGCGAGCTGCTGCGGCGGGCGGTCCCCGTGCTCGACCACCCCGGCGCGGTGGGCCTGCTCAACGGCCCCGCTGACGGGCGGCCCCGGTCGCGGGCGCCACGGCCCGCGGGCGAGCTCATGGCCGGGCCGTTCCACGACCTCGACGCGCTCGTCGCCTGGCTGGTCGCGGAGCTGGAGGACGAGGACGGCGCGGGCGCGGCGTGGACCGGACGCGCGGCCTCGGGGACCGTCAGCGCGTTCGTGCGCCGGCTGGAGAGCGCGGCCGGGCGCCTGCGCGGCCTCGTCCGCTCGGATGCCCAGCCCATCCCCCGCGGCGACGCGGCCGAGGACGAGCCGCCGGTCGCCGTCGTCCACCTGGCCCGCCTGCACGAGTTCGCGCAGCGCTTCGTGGTCGGCACCCTGCTGGCCCAGACGTTCGCGGCGAAGGAGGCGGGGCAGCGCGACCCCATCGAGTTCGTCGTCCTGGACGAGCTCAACAAGTACGCGCCCCGCGAGGGCGACTCGCCGATCAAGGACACGCTCGTCGACATCGCCCAGCGCGGGCGGTCGCTCGGCGTGATCCTGGTGGGCGCCCAGCAGCAGGCGTCCCTGGTGGCGCCGGAGGTCACCCAGAACGCGGCGATCCGGATCGCCGGGCGCCTGGACGCGGCGGAGGCCGAGCGCAGCGAGTACGGGTGGCTGGGACCGGCGGCACGTGCGCGGGCGCGGCTGCTCATGCAGGGGCGGGTGCTGGTGAGCCAGCCGAGCGTGCCCGCGCCGATCGCCGTGGAGGTGCCGTTCCCGCCGTGGGCGACCACGGCGGGCGAGGTGTCGCGCGCGGAGCTCACCCGGGCCGCGATCGACGAGTTCGGGTGAGGCTGCTCCACACCGGCGACTGGCACCTGGGCAAGCGCCTCTACGGCGCCGACCGGGACGCCGAGGCGCGGGCGGCGCTGGAGGAGGTGGCGGAGGTCGCGGCCCGCGAGGAGGTCGACGCCGTCCTGGTCGCGGGCGACCTGCTCGACCGGCGCCTCGTCGACTCGGCGGCGCTCGGCGACTGCCTGGCCGCGCTGGAGCGGCTCGCGGCCGTCGCCCCCGTCATCGCGGTGGCGGGCAACCACGACGACCCCGCCCTCTGGAGCCACCTCGCCCCCTACCTCGCGACCCGGCGGATCCACGTGGCCGGGAAGGTGCGCCCGGTCGCCGACGCCGTGCTGACGCTCGACACGGCGGCCGGCCCGCTGCACGCGGCGATGCTGCCGTGGCCCGACCCCGCCCAGATGAAGCTGGACGCGGGCGCGAGCGTGCAGGACGCCCGGATCCGGTGGGCCGACCGGGTCGGGGCGCTCATGCTCGACTACGGCGCCGAGGCGGCGCGGCGGCGGCGCGAGGGCGGCGGCGCCGCGGTGCTGGTGGGGCACCTCATGATCGAGCGCGCCCTGGCCGGCGGGGGCGAGCGCGAGCTCACGATGGGGATCTCGTACGCCGTCTCGCCGGCGTCGGTGCCGGCCGACCTCGACTACGTCGCCCTGGGCCACGTCCACCGGCCGCAGACGCTGCCCGGCGTCGCCGCCCCCGGGCGCTACTGCGGGAGCCCGATGGCCCTCGACTTCAGCGAGGACAACCACGCCAAGTGCGTGGTGGTGGCCGACATCGAGGGCGACACCACGCGGACCCGCGAGGTGCCGCTCGCGGCGGCGCGGGCGCTGGTGCGCCTCCGGGGGCGGCTCGACGACCTGGCGGGCCTCGCGGCCGCCCACCCGGGCGCGTGGTTCGCCTGCGAGGTGCTGCTGGACGCGCCCGTGACCGACCTGGTGCGGCAGGTGCGCGAGGCGGTGCCGGGCGCGCTGCGGGTGGAGCCGGTGTACGCCGCCCCCGTCGACGTGCCCCCCGAGGCGGGCGGGGCCGCCGGGGACGACCCGGCGCGCGACCTCCCCGCCCTGTACGCCGAGTGGACCGCCCGCCAGGGGCGCGAGCTGGGGACGGCGCAGGCGCGGGCGTTCGCGCACGCGCTCGCGGACGGCGCCGAGGAGGCCGGGGCGTGAGGCCCCTCGAGCTGGACCTGACGGCCTTCCGCTCGTACGACCGGGCGACGGTCGACCTGCGCCCCCACGAGCTGGTGGTCATCTCCGGCGACACCGGATCCGGCAAGACGTCGCTGCTCGACGCGATCGCGTTCGCCCTGTTCGGTCAGACCCCCGAGAAGGCGCGGCCCGCCGACCTGCTGACGCTGGGGCGCACGCACGGCGAGGTGCGCCTCACCTTCGCGGCGCGGGGCGAGGTGTGGCGGGTGGCGCGGCGCTACGGCCCCGATGCGCCGGAGCCGTCGCACGTGCTGGAGCGGCTCGACGGCGACGGCGGCCCCGCCCTGGAGACGACGGGGGGCGAGGAGGCGGTGGGGGCGGCCCTCGCGAGGATCGTCGGCATGAGCTTCCGCGCGTTCACCAGCGCCGTGCTCCTGGCCCAGGGGCGGTTCGCCGAGTTCCTCGGCGCCCAGCCGCGCGACCGCGACGCGATCCTGCGGGAGCTGTTCAACGTCGCGTCGCTGGAGGGCGCGCGCCTGGCGGCGGGCCGGGCGCAGGCGTCCGCCGAGGGCGAGGCCGAGGCGTACGAGCGCGGCGCCGGCCGGCTGGCTCCGCACGGGCCCGGCGAGCGGTCGGCGGCGGCCCGGTCGGTCCGCGAGGCGGCCGCGCGACACGCCGCGGCACGCCGGCTCGTTCCGCTGGCGCGGGCGGCGGAGGGACACGCGGAGGCGGCGGCGGAGGCGCGCGCCCGGGCGGCGTCGGCGCGGGCCGCGGCCGCGGAGCTGCCCGACGCGGACGCCGGCGGCGCGCTGCTGGGGCGGCTCGACGCCTGCGGCGCCG
>OEIU01001065.1_pt1 | contig 19974 bp, 28 predicted proteins | sample 1539221 | NCBI WGS metagenome assembly OEIU01 (sample SAMN03792071, study PRJEB22550) | activated sludge metagenome | feature: wastewater treatment plant; material: activated sludge; isolation source: Wastewater treatment plant of a petroleum refinery complex | place: Argentina: Zarate | collected...
CATGACATACATCCTTCAACTCAAAAGGATGCGGCACCAAACCCGGGGCGCTTCAAGCACGGGAATCGCGACGCCCATGATGGTCTCGTTCAGGATGACAACGAACGCCGAAACGAGCATGAGCGTGATCACGACGCGGTTGCGCCTGTTCGTTGCGGCGAGATCATCGCCGGGTTGGTCCATCGTGGACAACGTTGGGTCAGTCATAGAAGCCTTTGAGCTGTGGGGTTGACGGTCGGATCTGGTGCCGTAGTGGTGCGGATTGCGGGCGGAGGAGGCCCGACACTATTCGGCGCGAAGGCGTCGGGGCCGAGGGGCGTGTGGGGAAAGTATCCGCTAAAGCACTGACATCGAAATGATCACCGGGCAAATATAGACGATCTGTTTAGCGCACACAAGAAAGAAGCCGGGCACGTGGCCCGGCTTCTCCGAATGCGCGACTCAAGTCGCGGCTGCGCAGTGGTAGCTACGCGCTATTGCTCTTGGTGGCTGCCTTCGCCTTTTTATCGGCGCGCTTCTCCTTTAGAGACTTAGCTGCCGCAGTCTTGGTGCTGCTCTTCTTGGGCGATTTATCTGCCATAAGGCACTCCCTCCCTCGGAAGCACGATCGGCTTCGATTAGTGCTGACCTTACGCCAACCCGCCGGAGATTGCATCCGAGAATTCGAGAGCCTGTCCGGCGGCGTTGACGCTACGGGCGAAGGAGCACCTTGGTGGCGCGGCGCTCATCCATCGCGGCATACGCGTGCGCGACATCCGAGAGGGGAAGCTCGAGGTCGAACACCCTGCCGGGCCTGATTGCGCCGGACAGGACCTCCGGCAGCAGTTCATCGACGTAGCCCCGCACCGGCGCAACCCCGCCGCGAACCCCGACATTGTTGTTGAACAGCGTGCGGATGGGCAGTTCCGGCCCGCCCGCCGGAACTCCGACGTAGCCGACCATTCCGCCCGGGCGCGTTGAGCGGATGGCCTGGTCCATCGACTCCTTCGTTCCGACGCACTCGAGCACGCAATCCGCGCCGATGCCGTCGAAGAGTTCCTTCACTCTCGCAACACCGTCGTCGCCGCGCTCCTGAACGATGTCGGTCGCGCCGAACTCGCGGGCGATCGCCTGGCGATCAACGTGGCGGGACATGGCGACGATGCGCGACGCCCCCAGCCGATGTGCCGCGAGCACGGCGCACAACCCCACGGCGCCGTCGCCGACGACGGCGACAGTGCTGCCCTCGGTGACTCCAGCGGACACGGCGGCGTGATGTCCGGTGCCCATGACGTCGGCGAGCGTGAGCAGGTGGGGGATGAGCGCAGCATCCGGGACCTCGGGGGTGGCCACGAGGGTTCCATCGGCAAGCGGAACGCGAACGCGCTCGCCCTGTGCACCATCCACGAAGTGTCCGTTCCGATCGTCGGAGCCCCACCACCCACCGTTCAGGCAGGACGTGCTCACGCCGTTTCGGCAGTTGATGCAGGTGTTGTCGCAGAAGTAGAACGGCGCGATGACGAAGTCGCCCACCGCGAGGTTCGCAACCGCAGAACCGATCGCCTCCACGATGCCCACGAACTCGTGCCCGATGCGGTGCGGCTCGGCGGTCGGCGTGATTCCCCGGTACGGCCACAGATCCGATCCGCACACGCACGCTGCGGCGACGCGCACGATCGCATCCGTTTCCGCCTGGAGCGACGGTTCGGGTACCACTTCGAATCGGATGTCGCGTTCGCCGTGAATGAGAGTTGCCTTCATTCCGTCGATTCTACGGTCCGGCGATTGTCGTCCACGGGTAGCGTTGCGGGAATGAACGCCGGATCGCGGCGGTTGAGTGAGACGATCCAGACTACGGGAGCAAACGACATGGACCTTGAACTCGGCCTCGACACGTTCGGCGATGTCACCGCGGACGCCGATGGCGCACGGCTTTCGCACGCCGAGTCGATCCGCAATGTCGTCGAACAGGCGGTGCTGGCCGACGAGGTCGGCCTGGACTTCTTCGGGGTGGGCGAGCACCACCGCGACGACTTTGCCATCTCCGCGCCCGAGGTCGTCCTGGCGGCGATCGCGAGCCGCACAAAGCGCATCCACCTCGGTACGGCCGTCACGGTGCTCAGCTCGGACGACCCGATCCGCGTGTTCGAACGCTTCGCCACCCTGGATGCGCTCTCCCACGGCCGCGCCGAGGTGATCCTCGGCCGTGGATCGTTTACGGAATCGTTTCCGCTGTTCGGCCTCGACCTGGCCGACTATCAGCAGTTGTTCGAGGAAAAACTCGACCTGTTCGCCGACGTCATCACGGGAAACCCGGTCACCTGGTCCGGACAGCTTCGACCGCCGTTGATGGACCAGAGCGTGTACCCGCCGATCGAACACGGTACGTTGACGACGTGGATCGGTGTCGGCGGCACACCGGAATCGGTTGTGCGCGCGGCGAAGTACGGCCTGCCGCTCGTTCTCGCGATCATCGGGGGAGACCCGCTGCGATTCGCACCGTTCGTCGAGTTGTACCATCGCGCGCTCGGCCAGTTCGGCCGCGAAATCCTGCCCGTTGCCGCGCATTCGCCTGGGCACATCGCCGCGACCGACGAGCAGGCGCTCGAGGAGCTGTACCCGCACTTCAAGGCGAACAGGGACCGCATCGGGGCGGAACGCGGATGGCCGCCGATGACCAGGGCCGACTATGAGCGCGAAGCACGTGACGGAGCGCTGTGTGCGGGATCCCCGGAGACCGTCGCCCAAAAAATTGCGCGGACCGCCCGCGGGCTGGGCATCGCACGGTTCGACCTCAAATATTCGAACGGCACGATGCCGCACGAACAGTTGATGACCTCGATCCGGCTTTTCGGCCGAGAGGTGGCTCCCCGCGTTCGCGAACTGCTCGCCGACTGACGCCCGCGTGCTCTTCAGCGCAGGCGCCCCGGCGCCGCGACGGCCGTGCACGTAGGCTGAGGATCAAGGAAAGTGAGCAAAAATGACTGACTCCGTCTACCATCCCATGACGCCGGAACTGGCGAAAATGCGCCGCGATCTCGCGCCCGAGACGCACGCAGCCTGGGACCAGTTCAGCAAGGCCGTGTTCGCCGCCGGTGCCATCGATGAGAAGACGAAACAGCTCATCGCGGTCGCCGTGGCGCACGTGACCCAGTGCCCCTATTGCATCAAAGGCCACACCAAACTGGCCGAACGCAAGGGGGCGACTCCGCAGGAAATCATGGAGGCGGTCTGGGTCGCCGCGGAGATGCGCGCCGGCGGAGCATACGCGCACGCAGCTATTTCGCTGGGCGAGTTGAGCGATCACCCGCGCTCTGACTGACCCAGGGTCATCCCAGGCTCGGGAGCCCGTGAAGTTAGTGGGAACCCGGCAGCGGCTGGAGCATCCGGCGTACCATCAAAAGTACCCGGCACAGCGCACCACGTTGGGAGATGATTGTCATGGCCGTTCAGTCCCTGGGCGCGAAAACGGCAGCGAGTACGACGACGTCGCCCGGTGCAGGCCTTGAAATCATTCTTTACGGCGGCAGAAAATTCACGTGCCGCCCAGACATGGCGCGGATCTTTTTGAAGCATGCCCGCGAGGTCATCGAAAACGGCGACGAGCAATTGGTGCCGTTGCTGCACGCTGGCGGTATCGAGCTGTTGCTCGTGTCGCGGGCGACGCCGTACGCGATTTTGGGCAACGCGGAAGAGTGACCGCGCGGTGCCGCGCAAGAATGGTTGAATGCACCTTCGCGATCTGATGCCGAACGATGTCCCCACCATCCTGCTCCTCAACAATGCGGCGGTGCCGGCGGTTCCCCACGCGACGGAGGACGAATTGCGGCACCTGCTGGATAACAGCACGTTCGGATTCGCCGCGGCGACAGACGAGGAACTTCTCGGTTTCGTCATCGGTTTCGAACCTGGGTGCGACTATGCAAGTCCGAATTATCGGTATTTCGAGAACCGCGGCACGGACCACCTGTATGTCGACCGGATCGTCGTAGCGGAAGCTGCACGCGGAATGCGCGTCGGCCAAACCCTCTATCAACGCGTCGTCGACCTCGCCGTTGAGCAGGGGCGCGATGAGGTGACCTGCGAAGTGAATGTCGAGCCGCCGAATCCGGGCTCGCTGGCATTTCATTCCCGGATGGGGTTCACCGAGGTCGACCGACAGGACAACAGTTATGCGAGCGTTGCACTCCTTGCCCGCCGACTGAGCTGAATCACGCACGCGACATCTCGCGACGAACGCCCTCTCCTGCACAGGAAACGTGGAGGTTTGCACTTCACACTATTACGCGGGACAACACGAGCCTGAGTGCACCGGTGTGACACTTCCACCGTGAACAAAGGCGAAGTCCCCGGTGTTCCAGAACCCGATTGTCGGGTGCGGATCGCCAGTTCAGAGCGCACCGACGCGCGATTGCCCACGTGTCTGCCGCTGGAATTCCCCGCGTGCGGGCCACGATCCGGAAGATCCCACTCAGTGCCTCAAGAAATCTCTGCGCCCGCGCGCCGTTCGCGAAGTTCGTCCGGGCGGTCAGCGCGTCACCGCCTCCCCGGCCTCAACGGCCGGGCAGTGCGCCACCTCACCCAGGTGCGTACCGTACGTTCCGTGCGGCGACTGTTTCTGGCCTCCCTTGCCGGTCTCGGTTTGATGATCGGCGCGAGCGTCGGAGTTCCGGCCTACGCTCAGGTCGCGACGGCGGCGCAGGAGCCCCAACTTCAGGTGCTCTCGGTCAGCCCGGCAGCAGCGGCCGTCACGGTGAAGCGGGACGACTATACGGTCACCGCGCCACCGCCACTGCGGTGGCCTCTGGACAACCTCAAGTACTCCGACGGCTTCGGTCCACGGGTTGCCCCGTGCGCCGGCTGCTCAACCTTCCATGACGGCGTCGACTTCGATCCGGGTTACGGCGCGCAGGTGCACGCGATCGCCGCCGGCGTCGTCATCGAAACGAACAACCCGAATTACGCGGCGCTCGGGACCTACGTCGTGATTCGGCATGTGATCGACGGCACGACGATCGACAGCGTGTACGGCCATATGCAGTCCGGGTCGATGCCGCTCACGGTGGGGGACACCGTGAAGGTCGGGCAAATCATCGGACTCGTGGGCTCAACCGGGGAAAGCACCGGCCCGCACCTGCACTTCGAGCTGCGAATCAATGGTTCCGTCATCAATCCGCTGCCCTGGATGCACGCCAGACTCGGATAGCGGTATTGCCGCGCGCGGCAGGGCACTACATTGGGGACTGATGATCCCCACACTCCCCACCGTTTCCATCGTCATCCCCGCTTACAACGAGGAGGCATCCATTCGGGCGTGCGTGGTTGCCGCGCTCTGCCAAACCGTGCCGGCGAGCGAAGTCATCGTCGTCGACAATCGCTCGACGGATGCCACCGCCGAGATTGTCCGGTCAATTCAGGCCGAATACCCGGACAGCCCGCTCATGGTGTTTCAGCAGAACGAAGAACAGGGGCTGGTTCCCACCCGCAACTTCGGCTTCGACCGCGCGCAGGGCAGCATCATCGGCCGCATCGATGCGGACTCGGTGATCGAGCCCAACTGGGTTGAAGAAGTCCGGAAGGCCTTTGCCGACGACAGCGTCGCCGCGGCATCCGGGCCCGTCCTGTACTACGACATGCCGATGCGGCGGTTCGGCCTCAAAGCGGATGACCACATGCGCCGGTTCATCCTCAAGCTGTGGCGCGACTACCGTTTCCTGTTCGGAAGCAACATGGCGATCCGGCGAAGCGCGTGGCTCGCCATCCGCGACCAGACCTGCCGGGATGCGGATGACCTGTTCCACGAAGACATCGACCTCTCCGTGCACCTCGCGCAGAACAAGCTCGCCGTGTCGTACGTTCCCACGATGGTGAGCGGGATGTCCGCCCGGCGCCTCGAAGATTCTCCGCGGGAGTACGCGTTTTACGTTCGGCGGTTTGAGCGCACCTACGCCAGCCACGGACTCATGAACCCCATGCTCCGCGCGCCCATGGTGGTGTTCTTCGCGATCTACCCGCTCGGGAAGACGATCCGGTCGTTCAGAAATCGACGTCTCGCGCACGCCGCCTGAGCCCTGTCTCCCGGTGCAGCTAGCCTGAGCGTGTGGGCAGACAGGATGGCAGCACCCGGCAGGTGAGCGCAGCCTCCGTCGACAGTTCGACGGCGACGATCCTGCACGTCGACCTGGACGCGTTCTTCGCCTCCGTGGAGCTTCTGGATCGCCCGGAGCTCGTTGACAAGCCGGTCGTGGTCGCGCACAACTCGGCACGCTCGGTCGTGACGGCTGCCAACTATCCGGCCCGCAAATTCGGCGTGCGGTCGGCCATTCCGCTCGCGCGGGCGCTTCAACTGTGTCCGACGGCGATCGTGCTGGAGCCGCACTTCGAAAAGTACCGCCACTACTCCCGCCAGGTCATGGCGATCTTCGACGACATGACGCCCCTCGTCGAGAGGTTGGGGATCGACGAGGCGTTTCTGGATGTTTCCGGCGCCCGCGGCGTGATCGGCTCGCCCGCCGAGGTGGGTGCGCTCATCCGGCGCCGTGTGCGCGCGGAAACCGGACTGGCCTGCTCGGTGGGCGCCGCCGCCACGAAGTTCGTGGCGAAACTCGCGTCGGGGCGCGCGAAACCCGATGGCCTCCTGGTCATCCCCAGGGCGGAGACGCTTGCGTTCCTGCATCCGCTGCCGGTGGGCGCCCTGTGGGGTGTCGGGACCGTGACGGAGAAATCGTTGCTGGGGCGAGGGCTTCACACGATCGGCGACATCGCCGAGTCCCCCGTGGACGTGTTGCGGCGGGTTGTCGGGGACGCCGCCGGGCGCAAACTCCACGCGCTCGCGAACGGGATCGACCCGCGTGCGGTCACGAGAGACACCGCGGAAAAAAGCGTCGGCCACGAGGTCACGTTCGAGGTCGACGTCGCGGACGCGACGGTGCTCCGCCGGGAGCTTCTTCGCCAGGCCACGCAGGTGGGCAGCAGGCTGCGCGCCTCCGGCGTGAAAGGCAGAACGGTCGTGCTGAAGCTGAGGTACGCAGATTTCACGACCATCACCCGCTCCCGAACGCTCGCCGAGGCGACGGATGTCGGCCGCCGAATCGCCGATGAGGCCCGCGAGCTGTACGACGCCCTCGGCGCGCATCCCCCCGTGAGGCTCATCGGCGTTCGGATGGAGCAACTCGCCGAAATCGGGACCGGTGACGCGGGCTTGTGGGACGACGACGAGGACTGGCGCGGGGCAGAGCGGGCAATCGACGACGTCGGGGAGCGATTCGGCAGCAACCTGGTCAGGCCCGCATCGCTCCTGACGCCGGCGGCTGAACTGGGACCGTCGAAACGCCGACCGCATTTGTAATTCCGGGCGGCGGGCACGCTCCCGGCGGAATCGAATCTTCGTGAGTAGCGTAGTAACCATGACGACGGACAAGGGCTCAAGCCCGGACAACCCCATTGACAATTCGACCTCGTGGGTTGCCGACCACATCACGGCATTCGACAACCCCGACCGGTCGACGTGGCCCGACCAGCGCGGCGCCCCGCTCCTGCTGCTCACCACGAAAGGCGCGAAATCGGGACTGTGGCGTCGCACGGCTCTCATCTACGGGGAGGACGACGGCCGGTACCTGATCGTCGCTTCGAAGGGCGGGCACCCGAACCCTCCCGGCTGGTACGTGAACCTGTCCGCGAACTCTGAGGTGCATCTCCAGGTAGGAGACCGCAAATTCCGCGCGATCGCGCGAACAGCCACGCCGGAGGAGAAGCCGAGGCTGTGGGACCTCATGGTGAAAATCTGGCCGGACTACGCGAGCTACCAGGAGAAAACGGATCGCGACATCCCCGTCGTCATCCTCGACCCGGTGATGGAGGGCTGACCCGTGAACATTGTCGAGAGTCTTGCGCAATCAGTGAAATCCCGTGGCGTGCAGTTGGCATTCGGCGAGCCCGTTGTGGCCGATGGGATGACGGTGGTTCCGGTCGCCTTTGTGGGCTACGGATTCGGCGGCGGCGGGTCCAACGAGGCAATGGGCGGTGGCGGAGGTGGCGGAGTGAGCATTCCGGTGGGGATCTACCGCATCAGCGACGGCACGGTGCGTTTCATCCCGAATCCGATCGCTATCCTCGTCGCGGGGGTCCCGCTCGTTCTCGCGTCGGGGATCGCGCTGTCCCGCATTCTGAAGGCGCTGCGGTAACGCGCAGCCCCGCAGCTACCAGATGTTGTCGCCGCGCAGCGTGGCGTCCGCGCCGCCGTCGATGTAGATGGTCTGCCCCGTCGTGTGGGTGTTCTCTTCGCTCGTGAGCCACGCCATCAACTGGGCGACCGACTCGGCGCTTTGGTGGTAGTTGAGCGGCATCGGCACCGACGCATCCACCATCGCCTTTCCCTCGTCCGTCGCGAGCAGCTCGGCGGTCATCGGCGTGAGCACGGTGCCCGGAGCGACCGCGTTGAGTGGGATGTGCGCACCGGCCCAGCGCGGCGTTATGCACTCACGGCGCACCCAGCGGCTGAGCGCGCGCTTGCTCGACGAATAGTTGAGGTACCCCGCCTGCCCGCCCTGTTCGGCGAGTGCCGCACCGACCTCGAGCGCCTTCTTCTCGTCCCCGGCGAGCATCGCATCCACGAGGTCATCCGACACCGGCTGAAGCGTCGCCATGGAGCTCACCACGACGGCGCGCGGAGAGTTGCTCCTGGCGAGTGCCGGCTGCAGGGCGACCAGGAACTCGGTTACCCCGAAGAAGTTCACCGCAACGGTAAGCGGTTTCGGTGCCGCGATTCCCGCCGCCGCGATGACGGCGTCAACGGTGCCGCCGGCCAGGCCGGATGCGTGTTCGGCTGCCGCCTGCCGGCCGTCGGGGGTCGAAAGATCCGCGTCGATGTCGGAGTTCCTGAGGTCGACGCCGATCACGCGATGTCCGCGCTTGGCCAACAGTGCGGCAGCGGCCGCGCCGATCCCCGATGCTGCACCGGTCACTACATATGTTCTCGTCATGGTCTGACCGTAGCTGAGTTAGCTGGCGAACCACGGTGAGGGGACAGACGAGAATCCCCTGGATATTCCTCCGGGGACGATGCAGATTGCGGCAGTTTCGGCACGACCTCCTGCGCGAGAAAACCGAGGTGGTCGAGGTCGGCCAGGTCCATGATCTGGAAGTAGATGCGCGTGATCCCCAGCTCGGCGAGCGAACCGAGGTAGTCGACGACCTCGGATGCGGTTCCGGCGAATCCGCCCGCCGTGCGCATGCGGCCGAGGTCCTGCCCGATCGACGCCGCACGTCGCTGTGCCTCTGCGGTGGTGGCTCCGACCGCCGTCCTCCCTGGCACCGAGAGAATGAGTGTTGACGGGTCCCGGCCGGCCTCCTCGCACGCCTCGCGAACCCGAGCCACCCGGGTGGCGATGTCCTCGCGGGTGGCGAAGATCGTGTTGTATTCGGCGGCGTACCGCGCGGCAAGCGCCGGAGTCTTGTTCGCTCCGCTGCCGCCAATGATGATCGGCACCGGCGATTGCACGGGTTTGGGGAGGGCGGGGGAGTCGACGAGCGTGTAGTGCTCGCCAGCGAAGTTGTAGCGGTCCCCGACGGGGGTGGCCCACAGCCCGGTCACGATCTCCAGTTGCTCCTCGAGCATGCCGAAACGCTTCTTCGGAAACGGAATCGCGTACGCGAGGTGCTCCTTCTCGAACCAGCCGGCGCCGAGGCCCAGTTCGATCCGACCGCCCGACATGGCATCCACCTGGGCGACCTGAATGGCGAGGATGCCGGGGTACCGGAATGTGGCGGAGGACACGAGCGTGCCGAGCCGGATGCTGCGGGTTTCGCGGGCCAGCCCGGCCAGAGTCGTCCACGCATCGGACGGGCCGGGGAGGCCATCCCCTTTGCCCATCGCGACGAAGTGATCGCTGCGGAAGAATCCGTCGAAGCCGAGGTTTTCCGCCTCCTGGGCGACGGCAAGCAAATCGTCGTAGCTCGCGCCCTGCTGCGGTTCGGTGAAAATTCGAAAGTCCATGCCCCCACCCTGCCACGTATACTCGAAGGCGAACACGGGAGTCCGGTGAGCCGGGCTGAGAGGAAGCTGATCAAAGCTTCGACCGTCGAACCTGATCTGGATCATGCCAGCGCAGGGAGGACAATTCTCATTTATCCCGTGCCATTTCCTCACACGAAAGGGCACGAAAAGTGACCAGTACAACCAAATCCGAACCAACAATCGCAACCGCGCGCCGGTCGATACGCTGGCGCGTCGTCGACATTGTCGTGGCCAGCGTCATCGCCGTCGCCAGCAGCGTTGTGTTCTTCGCGTGGAACATCGCTCACGACGGCGTTTCGAGCCTGCTCAAGCCGCTGCTTCCGGGCTTGCAGGCTGCGGATGGCGGAATGTGGCTGTTCGCGGGCGTGCTCGTCGCGCTCGTCGTGCGCAAGCCGGGCGCTGCGCTCTACGGAGAATTTGTCGCGGCGGCGATCTCCGCGCTCCTGGGCGGCCAGTACGGCGCGACCGTGCTCCTGAGCGGTCTCGTCCAGGGGCTTGGCGCCGAACTCGTCTTCCTGCTGTTCTTCTACTCGAGCTGGCGGGTGTGGGTGGCCATTCTCGCCGGAATCGGGGCGGGCATCGCGAAGGCGGCATTCGAACTCGTGGTCTGGTATCCGGGCGCCGACACTCTGTTCATGACGGTGTACGTTGCGGCCTCGATCGTGAGCGGCGCCGTGATCGCCGGATTCCTCTCCTGGCTTGCCGTGCGCGGCCTCGCGAAAACCGGGGCGCTCGATCGGTTCGCCTCCGGTCGCGAGTACTCCGCGCACGAGTGACGAACGTGCCCGGCCCGCCCAGCAGCTCCCTGGTGCGGCCCGCCCGCGTCCGCGCTGCGGGGTGGGGCTGGCGCCACGCCGCGCGCACGCGGTGGGCCCTGCGCGGCCTCGATTTCGAGATCGACCCGGGGGAGCGGGTGCTGCTTCTCGGCGCATCTGGTTCCGGCAAATCCACGGTGCTTCAAGCGCTTGCGGGCGTTCTGGGCGGCTCGGAGGAAGGCGAATCGGCGGGAGAACTGCTCATCGATGAGCGGCCGGCATCCGATTCGCGGGGACGTGCCGGTCTGGTGCTCCAGGATCCGGACAGTCAGGTGATCCTCGAGCGCGTCGGCGACGACGTCGCGTTTGGCTGCGAAAACCTCGGTGTGCCGAGGGAGGAGATCTGGCCCCGCGTGCGGCACGCGCTCGCGGAGGTCGGCCTTGACGTCGCCCTCGATCGTTCAACGGCTCAGCTCTCCGGCGGGCAGAAGCAGCGCCTGGCCCTTGCGGGTGTGCTCGCGATGCGTCCTGGGCTGCTCCTGCTCGATGAACCGACCGCGAACCTTGATCCGGCCGGAGTCGCGGAGGTTCGGGATGCCGTGGCGCGCGTCCTCGAGTCGACCGGCGCGACTCTCGTGGTCGTCGAACACCGCGTGGACGTGTGGTTGCCGCTCGTGGACCGGGTGATCGTGCTGTCGCCGGACGGTGCGCTTCTCGCGGACGGCGCTCCGGAGGACGTGCTGCAGTCGCGTGGGGAGGAGCTGGCAGAGCTCGGGGTGTGGGTTCCCGGGCATCCGCACGCCGTTGCCCCGCGCGTTTCAGCACCAGGGACGAGGGTGCTCGGGACCCGGGACCTGACCGTGGGCCGATCCGTCGCGTTCGCCGCGAACGGTTTCGAGCGTCGAATGCCCGACCTCGGGTTCCTCGAGGGCACGAGCACGGCAATCACCGGCCCGAACGGGTCGGGCAAGTCGACTCTCGGACTGACCCTGGCCGGGCTGCTTCCGCCGATCGCGGGCACCGCGTCGGCGAGTGGGACGTTGCGGGATGGCGCGAGCGAGCACCCGATCGACTGGAGGTCGCGCGAGCTCCTCACCCGAATCGGCACGGTGTTCCAGGAACCTGAGCACCAGTTTCTGCGCTCCACCGTGCGCGAAGAACTCGCGGTGGGTCCCCGCGCGCTGAAGCTTTCTTCCGCCGAGATCGCCGCGCGCATCGACGAGCTTCTCCAGCGACTTCGCCTGGATGCCCTCGCCGATGCGAACCCGTTCACCCTGTCGGGCGGGGAGAAGCGCCGCCTCAGCGTGGCCACGATTCTGGCCACGAGGCCGAGGGTGCTCGTGCTGGATGAGCCGACGTTCGGCCAGGATTCCCGCACCTGGGCGGAACTCCTCGGGCTGCTGGGCGAACTCGTCGACGAGGGGAAGGCGATCATCGCGATGACCCACGATCGCCGATTCGTCGACACGTTCGCGGACCGCGAGGTGCGGTTGTGACGCATCCGTTCTCCCGCATCAACCCGGTCGCGAAACTCGGGGCCGCGCTGCTCCTCGCCGCGTGTCTGGTTCTCACCGTCGACTGGGTCTCGGCGGGAACCGCACTGCTGCTCGAGCTGGCGGCATTCCCGTTTTTGGGAATCCGGGCCCGACGGTTCTGGTTGCGGACGCTGCCGGTGTGGGTTGCCGCACCGCTTACCGGCATCACGATCCTGCTGTACGGCCGGCCGTCCGGCACCATCTACTGGGAATGGTTCGCGGTGCGCATCAGCGACGGCTCCCTCGAACTCGCGCTGGCGACAATGCTTCGGGTAGTGGCGATCGCACTGCCCGCCGTGGTGCTGTTCATCACGGTCGACGCAACCGATCTCGCGGATGGCCTTGCCCAGGTGTGGCGCCTGCCGAGCAGATTTGTGCTGGGCGCGCTTGCCGCATTCCGGCTCGTCGGTCTGTTTGCGAACGACTGGCGTTACCTGGAACTGGCCAGACGGGCGCGCGGCGTGGGGGATGCCGGTCGCATCCGGCGCATCCCCGGCCAGGTGTTCGCCCTGCTGGTGCTGGCGATCCGACGGGGAAGCAAGCTTGCCGTCGCGATGGAGGCTCGCGGGTTCGGGGGCCCGATTCCGCGCACGTGGGCGAGGGAGTCCCGATTCGAAATGGGAGAGTGGGCGACCCTGTTTGCTGGTTTGATGGTGGGCATGATCGCGATCGCAGCGGCCGTGGGCACCGGCCATTGGAACTTCATTGTCGGATAGTGCACAGCCCCCAAAGTCGAGGCCGGACATTGTGCTCGTCGACGGGCGCAGCGGATCCGGCAAGACCGAACTCGCCCGCGCGATAGTGGAGCAAAGACCCGAACTGCAGCTGGTGCGGATGGACGACATCTACCCGGGCTGGCACGGCCTTGAGGCCGCCAGCCGGCACGTGCACGACTTCGTGATCACCGCATCCGTGCGCCGCTGGCAGCGTTGGGACTGGGCGGATGGCCGACCCGCAGAGTGGCATGTGCTCGACCAGAGCAAGCCGATCCTCGTTGAAGGGTGCGGTGCGCTCAGCCGAGCCAACCGTGCCCTCGCCGCTTACGCGGTATGGGTGGAGCTCGATGAGGAAACTCGTCGGGCTCGCGTGCGGGAGCGGGACGGCGACTCCTGGGCAGACCACTGGGATGAGTGGGCCGCCCAGGAGGCCGTGTTCATCGACAGCGAGAATCCACAGGGCCTCGCCGATATCGTGATCAGCGGTTCCGAGATTCCTTAGTGGCTCGCAGTCCAGTGCATCGTGAATGGGGATCCCGCCGACATTGTGGTGAGGGTATTCCCGGAGCAGGTAACGGTCATGTCGGCGCCGTCGCCACCGTCCTGGCCGATCGGCGAATCGACGCTCTGCTGCGTGCCGTCGATGTCGGCGGTGGTTTTCACCACGACATTGGATACCCAGCCCGTGAACGAGATTACGTTGGTGTCGCCTTGCCAGGCCCACTCGCTGTTCGCCGACCCCGACTGGTGTTCGGTCATGGTGAGGGTTTTCCCACTGGAAAGCGGTGACACCATCACGAACGTGAGGTCGGTCGTGGAGCCCATCGTGCCGGCCTGGTGGAAGAAGATCTGTTGACTGCCAGACCCTGTCACGGACGTAATGGGCGAACCGTGAGATTGGAGGTACGAGAGTATCTGCGCGGCGTCGTCGGAAACGTCAAGATCCCAGTTCTTTCCCTGAATGCACGCCGTGTCGGAGTGTCCTGACGCGGTGCCGCCCCCTGCTGGGGATCCGCCACCCGGCGTGCATCCGGTAAGCGCTGTGAGGAGCACGAGTGGGGCCGAGATTGCGAGAACACGGTGTTTAAACATGATTCCTCCCTGCGTTGAATTGACCCTCCGGTCCGCCTGCTTGAGGGACGTACACGGAGGCTGTGGAGGAAGACTCTACGCCCAACCGAGGCGATGCAGTTCGTTGTCGTCGATGCCGTAGAAGTGGGCGATTTCATGCACGAGCGTGACGTGAATCTGGTCTTTGAGTTCCTCGAGGTCTGCGCTCACGCTCAGGAGCGGTTCGCGGTACAGGATGATGCGGTCCGGTAGTTCGCCGAAGCCATATTGACCGCGCTCGGTTAGGTTCACTCCGTCGTACAGGCCGAGGATGTCGAGGGTGCCGTCCTCGGGGCGGTCCTCCACGACGAAGACCACGTTGTCGAGGCCATCCACCATGTCGTCGGGCAACTTGTCAAGTTCATCCACGACAAGCTTTTCGAACGCGTCTGCGTCAACAGAGTCTGGGTCCAGTTCGAGGTCAGCCACCGACGGCCTCCACGAGAGAGTTCTGCAGGAAACCCAGCCAGTCGTACAGGCCCTGAAGCACGCCATCTGCGCTCGGCTCCTGTTCGTCCGACTCGATTCCCAGTCGGCTTGCCAGCGAGAGGCGGATGTCGGTGAGGCTCCGCAGCCACGCCTGGGCTTGCCCCCGATCCAGCGTCACCTCACCGGAATCGATGGCCGCGCTGAGGGTCACGATCACGACGTCGGCGTTGGACACTTTGCGGTCGATGAGGCCCGAAGCGGTATACCGGCGGAACTCCGCCGACGACGCCGGATCCCCCGGGTAGGCGTCCGGGAGCATCCGGATCACAGCCGGGTCGTTCGCGTTGCCCTCGCGCAGCAGCACGGAAACCTGGGATGCGAGATTCTGCAGCAGAAGCGCCTCATCGCGGCTGATCGCCGCGACGATGACGCCGTCGTCGCGCGCCGCGAACGCTTTCACGCGTCCGCCTTTCCCATGGTCGCCCACAGCCCGTAGTCGTGCATGGCTTCGACGTGGCGTTCCATTTCCTCGCGCGTGCCCGTGGCGACGACGGCACGGCCTGTCAAATGCACCTGCAGCATGAGACGCTCGGCTTCGGCCGGCGGGTAGCCGAAGTAGCTGCGGAAAACATACGACACGTAGGACATCAGGTTGACCGGGTCGTTGAGGACGAGCGTGACCCACGGCACGTCGAGCGCGCTGCGCTCGCTCACGTGCGTTTCTTCGATCGTGTCGGCCACGACTCCAGCCTACGGTCGGGCAAAACAATTGGGGTGATCGACGGGGCTCGAACCCGCGACATCCGGCTCCACAAGCCAGCGCTCTACCAACTGAGCTACGACCACCATGCGCCGGGCGAACTACCTCGGCAACGACTCACCATCCTATTACAGTCGGGGAGCAAATTCCTCAATCACGGAGGCGGCAACCGCCTGCACTTCGCCCGTCGTCGGTCCAGGGTCCGCCACGAACGCGGTCTTCCGGTAGTAGTCGAGTTCCCGGATCGACTCGAGGATGTCGGCGAGGGCACGGTGGCCGCCGTCCTTTTCGGGTGCATTGAAGTAGATTCGCGGAACCCAGCGACGGACGAGTTCCTTGATGGAGGACACATCCACGTTGCGGTAGTGGAGGTGGCTGTCGATGCGGGGCATGTAGCGTGCGAGGAACGCGCGGTCGGTGCCGATCGTGTTCCCGGCGAGCGGCGCTGTTTGCGGGGTGGGCACGAACCGGCGGATGTAGTCGAGCACGGCATCTTCGGCATCCTGGAGGCTCACGCCACCGGGGATCAGCTTCAGCAGGCCCGACTTCCCGTGCATGTCGCGCACGAATTCGCCCATGTTGTCGAGGGCGGCCTGGTCGGCTGCGATGACGACGTCGAATCCCGGGTCGAGAATCTCGAGTTCGAAGTCGGTGATGACGACGGCAACCTCAACGAGCTGATCGACCCCCACATCCAGACCTGTCATCTCGCAGTCGATCCAGACGAGTCGATCATTGCCGTTAGCCATGGTCAAAGTCTATCTTTGGGCACCAGCGCGCTTCAGGCCGCGTCGCCGAGGCCGATCGCTTCGGCCTCGGTGGCCATCGCGACGCCCCCTGAATTGGCCCGCCGCAGGAACCGCACCCCGACAAGGACGACTCCGGTGGCCAGAAGCACCGATGCAGCTCCCACAAAGTACGGCGTTGAGGGAAGAAACACCTCGGCGAGCACCGCGGCAATGGGAGGGGCGACGGCGCCACCAAGGAATCGCACGGCTGAATAGGCGGATGACGCCACGGAACGCGGCAGGTCGGTGGCCTCCATGACCGATTCGGTGAACACCGTGTTCAGGATCCCGAGGAGGAGTCCTCCCAGAATGACCGCAAGGACCAAACCGAGTCGGGAGTGAATGAAGATTCCTGCTGCGACAAGATCCAGGGCGAGAAGCGGCAGGACCGTGGCGAGCACGGTGGTGCGCTTGAACCTGGCGGTGAGAAGAGGCGCAACCCACACGGACGTGACTGCCAGACAGACCCCCCACCCGAAGAATACGAGTCCAAGTCCGATCGCGTTCATCCCGAGCGGGAAAGGAGTGTAGGCCAGCAGGATGAAGAATCCGATGTTGTAGAACACTGCGGCGAGTGCGAGCGTTGCCAGCGCCGGGTCCAGCAACGCTCGGAAAGGTGCGGAAAGTGTGACTGGGGCGCGCTCGACGGGGTCCTCTTTCCCGAGGAGCACGAGTATCGCCACGAAACCGATCGCCATGAGCGTTGCCGTGCCGAAGAAGGGGCCGCGCCAGCTGATGGTTCCCAGCAATCCGCCCAGGAGCGGGCCGACCGCGATGCCGAGACCGAGTGCCGCCTCATACAGGATGATGGCGGAGCCGGTCCCCCCGCTCGCCGCACCGATGATGGTGGCGAGCGCAGTGGAAATGAAGAGCGCGTTGCCGAGCCCCCATCCTGCGCGGAACGCGATGATCGTTTCCACGTTTCCGCTGAGGGCTGCCGCAAAAGCAAAGGCAACGATGAAGCCGAGCCCGATCATGAGCGTGCGTTTCGCGCCGATGCGGCTGGAAACCCAACTCGTGAAGAACATGGCGAGTCCGGTGATGAGGAGGTAACTCGTGAACAGCAATTCAGTTTCGGTCGGCGTCGCTTCGAGTTCCGACGCAATGGCGGGAAGAATGGGATCGACGAGGCCAATACCCATAAACGCAATGACGCAGGCGAATCCGACCGCCCAAACTTGTTTCGGCTGGCGCAGGATACTGGCGCTGCGGGTGATCTCGGTGCCCATCAGTTGGTGGGCTTTGCGGCAGTGCGGGTACCCAGCAAGTGAACTACGCGGGTAAGCGCCGTTCGATCCGCGGCGCTGATCCCGGAGAACAAGGAACCGAGTTCGGTAGCGAGAGCGGTGCGCCATTCGGCCAGTGCCTGGATGCCCGCCGGCGTCACGCTAACCAGGCTTGCGCGGGAGTCTTCCGGGTCTGGGATTCGCTCGGAGTATCCGTTGTCGACCAGGTGCTGCACAACTTTGGTCATCGACGGCTGGCTCACTCGGGCCGCTGTCGCAAGTTCGCCGATGCGCAGTTGGCCGTCCGTGGAGAGGATTGAGAGGGTGTGCCAGACCGCCGACGGCGTGGTGTTTCCGGTGGAGTGTGCGGCGATTCGGGTGAGCCTGTGAGCGGCGACCAGGAGGTCGGCAAGGAGTTGCGTGTCATTCATCGCTAAGAATTATATAACTAAGCTATATAAATACGAAATGCGGTCCGGTGCCGGTCAATGTTGGTGGGTGCGATTGCCGCCGGTACGTGGTAGTAAGAACACATGAGCAGCGACACTCCCAGAATCAAGCGTGGCGACGAATACATCACGATCTTCGCCGGCGGCCCGAATGACGGCCAGACGGGTACGCGCATCAGCACCGATGGCACGTGGGATGACGAGGTCACTGTGCTCACGGCGGTCGACGGCAAAGAGACCATGATCGATTACAACTTCGCCAGCTGGCGCGAACTGGGCGGAAAGTATTACGTGACCTACAGCTACGATGCGGCCGACAGCGAGCCGGTCGAAGACCCCGAAGACAGAGGCGGTCGGCAGTAGCTGACTGGCCGAACTGGCCCCTGCGGTATCGTGGTACCGCGCTTCGCCCTCGTAGCTCAGCGGATAGAGCAGGAGCCTTCTAATCTCTTGGTCGCAGGTTCGATTCCTGCCGAGGGCACCGTATACCCGTAGTTGTCAGTCTTCGTCGTCGGCGGGCGGCGGCGGGAACTCTGCCCGCGCCGGCTGCTTGGGCTGGACCGCCTTCGGCTGATCCCCACCGGGCTTCGCGGACGCAGCCTGAGCGGACGGTTGGGTCGAAGCCGCTCCCGAGGTTTCCGCGGCCTTCTCGGCGGCCTGCTGTGCTTCCCAGGCTTTCTGCTGGGCCGCGAGATCCTGATCGTTCAGGGATACCTCGTACGCCCACGAGTCGAGATCGTTCCGGAACAACTTCTTCGCCCGTCGTGGGTGCGCCTGCCACTCGATGAGCCGGTCCTTGAATTCCTTCAACGACTGCGCCGCCTGGAAGCTGAAGGACACCGCCTGCTTTTTGAGCTCGCCCAGTTCGTGGGTCGCCCAATCGGCGGCAAGGTTCGAACCGCCAAGAGGCAACAGCCTCAAGCGGACATCGCACTCGATCGCGATGTGGTCTGCCTGCTGCTGTTCCGGTGCCGACAGCGCATTCCAGTTCGCGGCCCGCCGAGCCGCGCTGATCATCGCGGTGACTGCTGCCGCGCGTTCATCCCGGTCGTGCATGGCGACGATGCGTTTGGTTGAGCCGCGCCCTATGAGCGCAGCGATGACGCCCGCGACCAGGATGGCCACGCCGGGAACGATCGCCGTCAAGAAGACGTGCGTTCCCGCATCCGAATAGAACCAGTACACGAAGTTGTCCCACCACTGCATATCGGCAGGGTACAGCCCGGTTGCGGGTACCACCGCCATTGGCTCGCGAGTCGGGCCAACACTCAGCGGATGCGGAACCGCCGGCGGCCGTGTCGGTCAGCCGAATCGCAGGCAATCAACGGCGTCGTCGAAACTCCAGAACTCGCCGAGCGGCAGGAACCGCCTCTGCAGGGCGATGAGCCGCTTGGAACGGTATCGTCGGCCCCGCGGTTCATCGAAACCCTCGACGTATCCGAGAACTTCACCATCCGATCGGGTTACCCGCCACAAGTCGTCGTGCAGTCGCACGAGGTTGATTCCGTTCCGTACCGGCCTCTCGAGCAGAGATGCGCCGGCGAAGTCGAATGTGGTCATTCGTTCCTCCTGTAGTGAAGCCGGCCGATCCAACGGGGACAACCTCACGCTAGGCAGCACCACCGACATTTGCCTGCACGGATTGGCGCATCACACGATGGCGTCGGTGTCCTCTGCCGTGATCGCGAGGTCGGCGAGCACGACCTTGTTGATGCGCGCGGTCTGGGCAAGGATGATGCCCGCCAAAACCACGACAACCCCCGCGACCTGGAAGGGTCCGAGCCCCTGGCCGAGCCACAGCCAGGCCACCGCGAAGGCGAAGACGACCTCCGCCGACGACACGACGCCGGCCGCCGTGGCCGTGAGGTATTTGAGGGCGATGAGGGAGAGGAAGAACGGTGCGAAAGAGCCGAGCACGATGTTCCAGAGGAGCGGAAAGATCAGGGGGAGCTGGATCGCTGCCAGGTTGCCGCTGAGGGACACCGGCGTCGCGAAAAGCGCGGGGTCGATGTTCCACCATCCGCTGAACAAAAGCCAGAACACCGTGGCGGCAGCCATGCTCCAGAAGGCGACAGCCATCGGCGATGACGTGCTCATGACCCGCTCGCCGATCAGGAAATAGGTGGCAAGGCAGACCGCGGCCGAAAACGCCATGATGACGCCGAACGGATTGAGCTCGCTGTTCCAGATCTGGGCGACCACGGCAAGCCCG
>OEIU01001066.1_pt1 | contig 19965 bp, 17 predicted proteins | sample 1539221 | NCBI WGS metagenome assembly OEIU01 (sample SAMN03792071, study PRJEB22550) | activated sludge metagenome | feature: wastewater treatment plant; material: activated sludge; isolation source: Wastewater treatment plant of a petroleum refinery complex | place: Argentina: Zarate | collected...
TCCCTCCGTTTTTGCCTGAATTGCGCGGGCCGCGGGCGGGCTGTTGCCGCGCCGCGCGCGTGGTGGACGGGGCGGGGGGGGGCGGCTTCCCGCCACTACCTGGTGGCGATGCGCCGCTTCGCGCCGCACACGCTGTCGGAGCCGGAGGAGCGGATGCTGGCCGAGCGCGGCCCGGCGGCCGCGAGCGCCTGGCACACCCTGTTCGGGCAGATCACCTCGACGCTCGAGGTGCCCTTCGACGCCGGCGAGGGCGACGGCGTGGAGCCCCACACCATCGACCGCCTGCTCGCGCATGTCCGCAACCCCGACCGCGACCTCCGCAAGCACGCGCTGGAGGCGCTGTACGACGGACTGGGTCCGCACCGCGACACGCTCGCCCACGTCTACGACACCCTCGTCGCCGACCGGCTCGCGATGGACCGGCTGCGCGGCTACGAGGGCCCGATGGACCCGACGCACCTGCGCAACGAGCTGCCCGCCGGCGTCGTCGAGGGGATGATGGACGCCGTCGAGCGCCACTACCCCCTCGCCCACCGCTGGTTCCGGGTGAAGGCGGGGATCCTCGGCCTGGAGCGGCTGGAGCTGCACGACCAGTACGCGCCGATCGGCGAGGCCCGGGCGGTCGAGTACCCGGAGGCGACGCGGCTCATCGACGCGTCGTTCGGCCGCTTCTCGCCCCGTGTCGCGGAGATCGCCGGCGGCTTCTTCGCCGAGCACCGCATCGACGCGGAGCCCCGCTCGGGCAAGCGCGGCGGCGCCTTCTGCGCCCCGGTCGCCCAGGACGCCTCGCCGTACATCCTCATGAACTTCACGGACCGGATGGACGACGTGATGACCCTGGCCCACGAGCTGGGTCACGGCATGCACTTCACCCTGGCGGCGGGCGCGCAGACGGCCCTGTCGTTCGGGACCGGCCTCGCGCTGGCCGAGGTGCCGTCGACCTTCGCGGAGCTGATCGCGTTCGACCACCTAATGGAGACCGAGACCGACCCGGCGACGCGGCGGGCCCTGGTGTCGGAGCGCGTGGAGGGCTCGTTCGCGACGGCGTTCCGCCAGACGGTGCTCTCCCGCTACGAGCAGCGCGCATACGCCCTACGGGCCGAGGGGTCGACCCTCACCGCCGAGCGGCTCTCCGACGTCTGGTTCGAGGAGAACCTGAAGTACTACGGCGACGCCCTGGCCCTGCCGGAGGGCTACCGCCTGGGGTGGTCGTACATCCCCCACTTCATCCACACGCGCTTCTACACCTACGCGTATGTGTTTGCGCACCTGACGACGCTCGCCCTGTACGCGAGGTTCCGGGAGGAGGGCGCCGCGTTCGGCGACCGCTACCTCGCGTTCCTGGCGGCGGGGGGATCGGCGCCGCCGGCGGAGCTCCTGGCCGGCCTCGGGGTGGATCTGGACGACCCCGACGTGTGGGAGCCCGGGTTCCGCGAGATGGAGCGGATGGTGGAGGTCGCGGAGGCGGGCTGAGCCCGCCTCCGCGTCACTCGGGCGCCGCAGGGGCCGGGGCCCCGGCGGGCGCTACTTCTTGGAGGCCTTCTTGGAGGCCTTGAGCGGGTTCAGCGCCTTCTGGACCTGCTCCGGCAGCTCGCCGATCGGGTAGAGCTGGCGGCCGCATTCGGTGCGGCGCGTCGGGTGGGCCCTGCAGACGGTCGGCGTGCTCCAGACCGCGACGGTGCGGTGGCCGCGCTCGCACAGGTACACCTTCGCCTGGCGGCCCGCCGCGGGACCGACCGGGACGGGGATGGCCTCCTCGAGGAGCTCCTCCTCGGCGGCCTTGATCTCGGGGTCGTTCTCGACGTCGACGCCCGCCGCGGGGTCGGGTGGGCGCTCGTCCTCCGGCGCCTCGATCGCGGCGGCCTCCGCGGAGACCTCGGCCTCAGCCGCAGGGGTCTCCTCGGCGGCCTGCTCCCCGGCCGCCTCGGCGGTCGTGGCCTCGGACTCGCTCATGCGTGCTCCTTCACCGACTGCTGACCCGCCCAGGATAGCGCGGGCCCTCGTCCCCGTCGGCCTCCCGCTCCAGCGGGACGCTCCGACGGCCGCGCAGCCGGTCGAAGTTCGCCATGGCCCGGTCGAAGCCCACGACGCCGGGGTCGAGCAGCGCGCGGGCCCGCCACAGCCGGTACTCGGCGAAGTAGCCGGGGTTGACGCCCAGGACGCTCGCGAGCCGCTCGAGCTGCTCGGCGGTGGGCGGCGCGCCGGTGCCGGACGAGAGCTGATGCAGCCGGGTGCGGCTGATCGCGATGCCCTCGGCGCGCAGCAGGCTGCCGACGGCGGAGACGGACAGGCTCCGCCGTTCCATGGCCGCGGCGAGCGACAGGTGGAGTGGGTCTTCGCTGGCAGCCGGAAGCGGCGGCCGCGGCTCGGGCACGGGCGACAGGGCCATGGGGCGCGACACTACGCCCCGGACCGGGCCGATTGAAAGGGGCCGATGCCGGAAATCCCCCGCACGGGGTAGGTTCCGGGTCCGTGGAGACGCCCGGAGGATTCGACGTGGTCCGCGAGGAGGTGCTCGTCGGCGGGCGGCGGCTGACGGTCGCCCGCCCCCGCTCGGCGGAGGACCTCATCGACGAGGATGCCTACGCCGTCGACGAGCGGCTGCCCTATTGGGCGGAGCTGTGGCCGAGCGCGCACGTCCTGGCCGGCGACCTGGCGGGGCGGGACCTCCGCGGCCGGCGGGTGGTGGAGCTGGGCTGCGGGGTGGGCCTGCCGAGCGTGGTCGCGGCCCTCGGCGGCGCGGACGTCCTCGCGACGGACTGGTACGGCGAGGCCCTCCGCTTCGCCGCCTGGAACGCCGCCGCCGCGGGGGCGGCCCTCGGCACGCTCCTGGTGGACTGGTCCTCCCCGCCCCCCGCGCTGCTGTCCCGGCCGCCGGCGGATCTCGTGGTGGGCGCGGACGTGCTCTACGAGGAGCGCAACGGACCCGCCCTCGCGGCCCTCGCCCCCCGGATCCTGGCGCCGGACGGCGAGTTGACGATCGCCGACCCCCGCCGCCCGCACGCGGACCTGCTCCTGGACGCCCTCACCGCGGCGGGCTGGTCGCTCACCACCCGCGAGGTCCGCCACGGGGCGCGCCAGGACGAGAGCGGACCGGTCGTCCACCTCCACCGCCTGCGACCGCCCGGTCATGCCGCTTAGGTCGCTCCAGCAGCCGTCCGATACACTGGCCGCGAGCGATCCTCGGTAGCTCAATGGTAGAGCATCCGGCTGTTAACCGGAGGGTTGCAGGTTCGAGTCCTGCCCGAGGAGCTTCGAGAAAGGCCCCGCACACCGGGGCCTTTCCTCTCCAGGTCAGCGGCATTGCCGCGCGGGACCCGGCCGGTCGCGCCCCACCCCAGCCTCTGCACCGCCGCGCCTGAACCTGTGGGCCGATCTCGGGCTGGCTTTCAGCCGGCTGGATCTGCCGGTTGCCGAGAGCCTTCGGGCGTTCGCCGAATGTATCTCCCGATTCACTGACCATTGAGTGAACGTGCGGTAACCTCCCCTCATGAGGATCGTGATCGCCGGTGGCGGCCTGGTCGGTCTGACGCTGGCCGCGCTCCTGCGCCGGCGCGGCCTGGAGCCGCAGGTGGTGGAGCGGATGCCCGCCGGCGTCTACGTCAAGCGGGGCTTCATGCTCGGTCACCAGGCCTACGACGCGATGGCGGAGCTCGGCGCCCTGGAGGGCATTCGCGCCGCCGGGCGAGCGATCGGTGCGACGCCCGACGGTGGTTCTGCAGCCACCGCGATCGAGGTGGGCCGCGTGCTGTCGGCCGTCGCAGAAGGCGTGCCGGTCCTGCACGAGCACTCGGTCGTGGGACTCGAGCGCGGACCCGATGGCCGAGTCGTCGCCGCCGCCGTGGAGGGGCCCGAGGGATCGCGGATCATCCCGTGCGATCTGGTTGTGGCGTGTGACGGCATCCGCTCACGGGTGCGCGAGATGGCGGGTCTGGTCGCCGAGTTCGCGCCCATGGAGGAGGGCAAGATCGAGTGGATGAGCCCGGTACCAACCCCTGACTCGTTCGCAATGGCGTACCTGTCGGATGGGGCGCACATCGGCATGCTCAGCTGGCCGGAGGGTTCCTTCGGGTGGCGCACGATGGACCGCACCGGCCGTGAGGCCGCGGTCGCCCCTGGTATCGAGGCGTTCGCGGAGTCGTGGAGTCGGCTCCTGCCCGCCTCGGCCGACGGTGTGCGCGCGCTCACCTCCACCGATCAGCTGCTCTACACCGAGCCGGAGCTGCTGTCCTGTCCGCGATGGTGGACTCCCGGGATGGCGGTGATCGGCGACGCGGCGCACTTCTTCGGCCCGGAGACGGGTGCCAGCGCCGGCATCGGCGTGGCCGACGCGCTGGCGCTGGCCCAGGCGATCGCAGCGCACCAGACTGATCCCGACGCCGCCTGCGTCGCCTACGAGGCGTGGCGGGCCCCCGCGATACGGCCGTTCGAGGCAAGCGATCCCGGCCGCCAGCGCCTGCGCGGCACCCCGCTGCCCCCCAGCCGTCCGGACGAGCGGTGGCCGCCCGCGACCTGATGTCCGAGTTCTCGCGCCCGGGAGAGGAGCATTCCGCGCTCGTCGACCGGCTCTCGGACGAGCTGCTGGTCACGCACTCGAGATGGCTCAGATGCGCGCGCAGTGCCGCGAGCTGGTCGAGGGTCTGCAGGACAGCTCCTGAGACATGGAGCGTCGGAAGCCGGCGGGGGCCCTGCATTCCGTCCGGATACGGGTCGGGGCCGCAGCGCGGCGTCCGACGGAGGCGCCCTACGGGCCGGGTCGAAGCTGGTCGACAGGAACGACGAGCTCCCAGAGCGTCCGTCGCAGCCGGACGACCATCTCGCGCAGCTCTGCGCGTTCGGCGGGCGTGAATGCCTCGCCCATCATCCGTGTCTGAACCGCATCGATCTGCGGAAGCGTGGCCTCGACGAGTGCGACCCCAGCCTCGGTTGGCGTGAGGAGCCGCCGCCGTCGATCGATCTCGTGCATCCGGCGCTCCACCACGCCGAGGGCCTCGAGCTGGCCGATCACCTTCGCCATGTGGTTCGAGGCGATATGCACGGCCCGGGCAACCTCGTGCGGCTCCAAGGCGTTGGGCCTCGCAGCAACCAGGGTTGCGAGGGCGCGGAACTGCACGAGCGTCAGGCCCGCGGTCTGCCTCGCGATGCGGTCGAAGATCCCATGGATCTCGGCGCCCAGTGCCGCGAGCTGCACGTAGTCGTCGGATGCTTCGGACACACGTCAAATCTACGCCGTCTTTCGCACTGAACTCTCACCAGCGAGTGATTCGCGCACGACAGATCCGCGCGACGCCTTCCGTCAGCGAAAAATGGCTCCAGACGTCCGCCCGGCGTTGCCTGGAGCCGGCGTGTACGGTTCCGCCCCGGCATGCTCTTCGACCAGGAACGACACGGGGGGGCGATCAAGATCATCGCGATCGTACTTGCGGTGGTGTTCCTGATCGGCATGGTCGTCCTCGGAGGCGTCCTGCTCTTCGTGTAGCCGGCCCCGGGCCTGGCGGCCGCGCGGCGGGAGGCATATGGTCGCCTGGTCCGGCCGTCCGACCGGGGTGGACCCGGTGCCGCCGACACGAGCACCATCGCCGACCGGCCCGCCGCGACGACGCGGCGACGGGCCCCGCGGCCGACGCCCGGACGCTCGCTGGACAGAGGAGGCCCAGCGCCTGGGCCGGCTGCTCGCCTGCGTGCACGCGGGCGACGACCGGGCGCGCGACGCGCGCCCGAGAGGGAGGGACCACATGCACGTCCTGATCATCAACTTCCACCTGGCGGACATGAGCGAGGAGGGATACCGCGCCGGAGCCGCCGAGCTCGCGCCCGCGTTCGCCCGGGTGCCCGGACTGCTCGCGAAGCTGTGGCTCCACGACGACGCATCGGGGACCTACGGGGGCGTCTACCTGTTCCGCGACCGGCAGGCGGTGCAGGACTACCTCGCCTCCGAGCTGCTCGCCGGGGTCGCGGCGTCCCCCAACTTCGTGGACATCACCAGCCGCGACTTCGCCATCTACGAGGACCTCAGCCGGGTCACGCAGCCCGGGCTGGAGCTCCTCGCCGAGGCGGTCGCCTAGCGACCCGGCGGCGACGCCACACCGGGCCACGCGGGCCCCCGCGCGAGGCGCACCGGTCCCCGCGCGCCCCGGATGTCGACGGGGCGGCCGCGCTGCCGCACCTCGAGCACCCCGGCGTCGGCCAGATCGGCGGCGACATCACGGGCCGGCTGCATGGCGGCGCGCCACGCAGCGCCGCCCGCCACCCGTGCCGCGTCGCTCGGGCAGATCGTCCTCGCCGGGTCGCGGGCGCGGAGCAGCGTGAGCATCGCCGCCCGCAGGCGCGCCGACCTGCCCGCCTCGGAGGCCGGCTCCCACCACGGCTCCCCGCGCTCGCCGCGCTCGCCGAGCGCCACCTTCGCGTCCCGCACCCGCTCGCGCGCCGCGGCGGTGGCCGGCTCCCCGCCACCGGCGGCCCGCACCGCGCGCCGGGCGTCCATGAGCGCGGCGACGAGCTCCGCCCTGAGCGGATCGGGGATCGCGGGATCGGACGCCCGCCAGCGGCGGCCGCCGACCAGCAGGAAGCGCCCGTCGGGCGTCCGCTCGGGCTGCGGAGTCATGGCTCGGAAGTGCCCGTTCGACGGCGTGTCACGCACGCCTCTTGCGTTTCCCACCGCGGCAGGCATACGTATCGCCTCCTGACCGAAACGGCTCTCGTACGACGAACAGGAGGCGCAGGTGCCCGACCTGAAGCTGGAGGCCGTGGTGGTGCCCGTCGCGGACGTGGACCGGGCGAAGGCGTTCTATGCGGGGCTCGGCTGGCGGCTCGACGCCGACTTCCCGTTCGACAACGGGTTCCGCATCGTCCAGTTGACGCCGCCCGGCTCGGGGTGCTCCGTCCAGTTCGGCACCAACGTGACGCCGGCGCCGCCCGGCTCGGCCCGGGGGCTGTACCTGATCGTCTCCGACATCGACGCGGCGCGCGACGACCTGATCGCCCACGGCGCCGACGTCAGCGAGGTGTTCCACCCGGGAGCCGCCGGCGCCCAGTTCCGCACCGACGGCGGCGACCGCCTCGCCGGCCCCGGCCCCGACAGCGGCAGCTACAGCACGTTCGCCACCTTCAGCGACCCCGACGGCAACGGCTGGCTCCTCCAGGAGGTCACGAACCGCCTCCCCGGGAGGGTCGAGGGCGAGACGACGTACGCGTCGGCGGGCGACCTGCAGGCCGCCCTGACCCGCGCGGCGACCGCCCACGGGGAGCACGAGAAGCGCACGGGTCAGGCCGACGCCGAGTGGCCGGTGTGGTACGCGGCGTACATGGTGGCGGAGCAGGCCGGCACGGAACTCCCGACGTGACCGCCGACTACGACGTGATCGTGCTCGGCGGGGGCGCCCCCGGGGAGCACTGCGCCGCCGCGCTCGCCGAGGGCGGCCTTCGCGTCGCGGTCGTCGAGCGGGAGCGGGTCGGGGGCGAGTGCTCCTACTGGGCCTGCATTCCCTCCAAGACGCTGCTGCGCCCCGGCGAGGCGGTGCAGGGCGCGCGGGACGTCGGCGCCCGGGCCGAGGTGGACGTCGCCGGAGCCCTCGCCTGGCGGGACTACATGGTCTCGGAGTGGGACGACACCAACGCGGCGCGCTGGCTCACCGACCGCGGCATCGACGTGATCCGCGGCAGCGGACGCCTGGCCGGGACGGGCGTCGTGGAGGTCGACGGGACCCCCCACACGGCGGAGCACGTGGTGCTGGCCTGCGGCGCCGACCCCTTCGTCCCGCCCGTCCCGGGGCTGCGCGAGCTCGACGGCGTCTGGGGCACCCGCGACGCGACCAGCATGACGGCGGTGCCGCGGCGCATGCTCGTCCTGGGCGGCGGGCCCGCCGGCCTGGAGCTGGCCCAGGTGGTGCGTCGGCTCGGCGGCGAGGCGGCGGTGGTCGAGGGCGCCCCGCACCTGCTCTCCCACGATCCGGCGCCGCTCGGCGACGCCCTGGCCGAGGCCCTGCGCGGCGAGGGCATCGAGATCCACGTCGGCGCGACGGCGACGGGCGCGCGCCGCGAGGGCGCCGACTACGTGCTGGAGCTCGACGACGGGCGCGAGCTGCGCGGCGACCGCCTGCTGGTCGCCACCGGGCGGCGCCCCCGGGTGGAGGGGATCGGCCTGGACACCGTCGGCATCGACGCCGACCCGCACGGCGTACAGGTCGACGAGCGGCTCCGGGCCGGCGACCGGCTGTGGGCGATCGGCGACGTGACCGGCGTGTGGCCGCTGACGCACGTCGGCGAGTATGAGGGCGATGTGGTGGCCGCGAACATCCTCGGGCGGCCCCGGGTGGCGAACTACGACGCCGTGCCACGGGTCACCTACACCGACCCCCAGGCCGCGGCGGTCGGCGCCGGCGAGGCCGAGTTCCAGGGCACGGCGGCCCTGTCGGAGACCCCCAAGATGGCGACGTACACCCACGCCTACGCCGACTCCAACGGCTACCTCACGCTGCTCAGCGACGGCGCGCGCCTGATCGGCGCCCACGCGCTGGGCCCCGAGGCCGGCGAGTGGCTGCAGCAGGCGACGCTGGCGATCCGCGCGCAGGTGCCGTTGGACGTGCTGACCGACACCATCCAGCCCTTCCCGAGCTTCTCCGAGATCCACGCGTTCGCGCTGAAGGCGCTGCGGAAGACGATCGCCGGGGAGGGAGCGGGATGAGCGCACTGGCCGGGCAGACCGTGGTGGTGATCGGCGGCAGCGCCGGCATCGGGCTGGGGACGGCGCGCCGAGCGCGCGCGGAGGGCGCCGAGGTGGTGCTGACCGGGCGCGACCCCGAGCGCCTCGCGCGTGCCGCCGACGAGGTCGGCGCGCGGAGCACCGCGGCGTTCGACGCAACGGACTCCTCCGAGCTGGAGCGGTTCTTCGAGGACCTGGCCACGCCGGTCGACCACGTGATGGTCACGGCCGGCTCCCCCTACTACGCGCCGATGGCGGAGATGGACCTCGACAAGGTGCGCGAGGACATCGAGGCCCACCTGCTGCTGCCCGTCCACGTGGGCCGCCTGGCCACCGGCCGGGTGCGGCCCGGGGGCACGCTGCTGTTCATCGGCGGCACCGGCGGCCGCCGTCCCGACGTGGGCCTGGTGATGGTGTCGGCGATCACCGCCGCGATGCCCGCACTGATCGCGAACATGGCGATCGAGATCGCCCCGGTGCGGGTGAACCTCATCGCCGCAGGCTTCGTCGACACGCCCCTGTCGGCCGCGCTGCTGGGCGACGGCCTGGACGCGCGACGCGACCAGCTGCGGGCGACGCTGCCGATCGGACGCGTGGTGGGCCCGGACGACGTGGGCGCCCTCGCCATGCACCTGATGGCGAACACCGCCCTGACCGGGGCGACGTACGACATCGACGGTGGCCAGCAGTTCGTCCCCCGCCCCGCCGGCTGACGGGGGCGCGGTCGTGGACGAGTGGATCTGGACCCTCGGCCTCGGACCCGCGTTCGCGCAGTTCGCGCCGCCCGGGACGCGGGAACCGGTGACGGGCGATCCCGGCGTGGTGCCCACGAAGATCGGTTACCGCACGATCGACGGGATCCGGATCCGCTGCGCCGAGTGCGGCGGCGGCGACGCGACCCAGTCGATCCTCATGACGTGCCCCTGGCCGGAGAGCATGTACGCGTTCGCGCAGATCTGGTCGACGCTGGCGCAGCGGTTCCGCGTGCACGCCATGGACCTGCCGGGCTTCGGCGGATCCGACCGCAGCGACGAGCTCCTGTCGCCGCACGCCATGGGCGGGTTCCTGGCGCGACTCATCGGCGACGGCGAGTTCGGCGAGCAGGTCCACCTCGTCGCGCCGGACGTCGGCACCGCCGCCGGGCTGTTCGCCGCCGCCCGCCGCCCGGACCCGCTCCTGAGCGTGCTCGTGGGCGGCGGCGGCGCGGCCGTGCCCCTCCGGCTCACGGGCCCGCTCGCCGAGTGGGTCTCCGCCCCGGACCTGGAGCCGTACCGGGCGATGGACCCGCGGGCGATCGTGGGCGCCGCCCTCGACACCATCGACGGCTACGACCTGCCCGCCGACATCCGGGAGGACTACCTGGCGTCCTACGAGGGCGACCGCTTCGTCGAGTCGATGCGCTACGCGCGCACCTACCCGGACGAGCTCCCGGCGCTCGCGGCGCAACTCCCGGAGATCGCGACCCCCGTCCAGATCGTCGCCGGCGCGCGGGACCGGGTGGTCCCGCTCGCGAACGCCGAGTTCCTCCACGAACGCCTGCCCCACAGCCGCCTGGCGGTGGTGGAGGCCGGACACTTCGTGTGGGAGGAGGCGGCCGGCGAGTACGGGTCCATCGTCCAGGAGTGGGCGACGGGCGGCCACCGCGAGGCGTGACCCCGATCCCCGGAGGCGACCCATGCGATCCGACATCACCCCCGGCGGCGTCTTCCCCGACTACGCGCTGCCCGACCACACCGGCACCGTCCGCACGCTCGCCGAGATCCAGGGCGACGATCCGATGGTCCTCACACTCGCGCGCGGCCACTACTGCCCGAAGGAGCACCAGCAGCACCTGGAGCTCGCGTCGTTCCAGTCGCGGTTCGCGGTCGCCTACACCCGGATCGCCACGATCGCGACGGACGACCACCACGCCCTCCAGGAGTTCCGCCTCTCGGTGGGCGCCCAGTGGCCGTTCCTCTCGGACCCGGGCCGGACGGTCCAGAAGGACCTGGACATCCAGGAGTACACGGACCCGGAGCGCGACCCGATGATCCCGCACACGCTGGTGCTCACCCCCGGCCTGCGCATCCACAGCGTCTACAACGGCTACTGGTTCTGGGGGCGGCCGTCGGTGTACGACCTGTGGCGCGACCTGCGGGCGGCGTCCAGCGAGATCCGGCCCGACTGGGACCTGAGCGCGCCCGGCCTTCGGGAGGCGTGGGACGCGGGCGAACTCTCGCGCTTCCACGGGTGGTCGAGGTGGTCGCCCGAGCGCGTGGCCGCGGACCGGGGGCGCACGGGCGCCGGATGAGCCGCGGGCGCAGGGGGTGGCGCGCGGCGGGGATATGGACCTAGGATCGTCCGCCAATGGTCCGGGTCGCCCTCGCCCTGCCGCTCGTGGCGGCCCTGATGCTGCTTGCCGGAGCCCACTCGGCGGACGCCGCCGTGACCGTCCGGGTGGCGGCGCCGGCCCAGGACTCCGTGACGGTGGGCCGCGCGGTCACCGTGCGGGTCCGGGTGGCGGGCCCGGTGAAGCGCTTCCGTGCCGTGATCCGCAGCCCACGCGGCACGCGGGCGGTCACGAACCGGTTCACGCAGGTGCGGCCGGGGGTGTGGCGCGGCCGGCTCCGCGTCGCCCGCGACCTGCGGCCCGGGCGCAACCACCTGTCCATCCGGGTGCGGCGGCCGGGCGGCCGGGACGCGGTCGCCGTCACCCACTTCGTCATGGCCACGCGGCCCGCCGACCTGGCGACCCGGGTCTCCGACCGCGGGCCGGGGCCGCTGCGCTTCGCGTTCCGGCTCCGCCCCGGCGCCGACTTCCAGGCCCGCCTCGACGGACGGGACGTGCGCGACGCATTCGCCAGCGCCGACGGGCGCCTCTGGCGCGGCGACGTCCGGCCCCGCCACCACGCGCACTTCGGCGTCAACCGCCTCCGCGTCGTCGCGTTCGACGAGACCGGCCGGTACGAGGTGCTCGGCCGGCGGACGACCCTCCGTCGCACGGCGCCGCTCGCCGACGCCGGGGCCGACCGGATCGTGCACCCGCGCAGCGTGATCCGGCTCGACGGGACCGCGTCCCGCCCGCGGCAGGCCGGCCCGCTGCGGTACCGGTGGCGCATCACCGCGACGCCTCCGGGGTCGCGCGGCCGGCTGGTGGGCGCCGCCGGCGCGACCCCACGGCTCGTGGGCGCCACTCCCGGCCACTACCGGGTGGCGCTCCAGGTGGGCGACGCGTCCGCGGGCCCGCGGGCCGGCGCCGCCCGCGACGCGGTGACGCTCTCGGTGCAGCAGCCCCAGGGCCCGCAGGGGGTGCCCATCCAGACGATCGTGGATCCGTCGAACCCGGGCATCCAGGTCGGATCCACCTTCTACCCCGGCGTGCCGGGCTTCGGGCAGGTCCTGATCCTCGACCGCTCCACGCTCACGCCGACCAGGGCCCTCGACGCGACCCTGATCTTCGAGCTCACCGACCAGACCCCCGAGTTCTTCGAGGGCATCGCGGCGCAGATCAACGACGATCAGATGGTGCTCGTCGCCGGTCCGGGCGGCCCGATCCCGGACACCATGAGCCCGCAGCAGGTGCAGTTCCTCCAGAACGCGCTCCGCGCCTTCGGCGCATCCGGCGACCAGGACACCATCGACGCGCTCCAGGCCGGCGGGTACACGCTGATCGGGATCCCCGGCCTGGTACCGGGCACCGCGATCGAGAACCGGGGCGTCCGCCAGGGCACCCTGCCGGCCGGCGGTGTCGCGGGCAGCTTCGTCACCGACCTGCACTCCAACTACTCGTTCGCGTGGCCGGCGTCGTTCAACACCTTCGACACGCAGGCCCCGGGCAGCACCGACACCCAGAATCGGGTGACGGTGGCCGGCCAGACCTACGTCTCGGATCCGGTGACCAACCCGTACGGCGGCTGGCAGCTGGTGTGGCTGGACGCCGACACCCTGGGTCCGCGCGGCAACTTCACCTACCAGAACTGCTTCGGCGCCTCGCCCTGCCTGGACGCGTTGAACGCCCAGCTCAACGCGATCCTGGCCGACCCGGTGCCCGGCCTGGTGTTCCTCTCGAGCATCAACAACACCCAGCACACGGGGCGGGCGGCGATCGCGACCGACGGCGGCATCCTGCAGGCGGTGGGCCAGTTCGGCGGCAACGAGTCGGCGTTCACGGTGCCCGGCGAGTACGCGCTCGTGGGGCTCGCGGGCCTGGGCTTCCAGGGCCCGAACCAGGGCCTGGACGTGAACCAGGCCGTCGCCGACGCGCCCTCGTCGCGCATCGCGGGGGTGCTTCGCCGCAACGACCAGGGGCTCTGGCAGGGCGGCACCAGCGGCACGCCCGGCCCCACCCAGGACGTCACGGTCTGGCAGCCGCAGCTCCAGCAGATCCTGGCCCAGCCCGCCCAGCCCTTCCCCACCCTCGGCACCGCGGGCCAGCAGGCGGCGGTCCGGTACATCGCCACCGGCGTCGGCCTCTCGTCCATCTCGACGGCGGCCGACGTGCGCGCCCTCTACTGGACGGACGACGACATCAGGTGGGGCGACAAGATCGCCGCGCTGAACGGGCTCGCGGCCTGCACCCAGTCGCCCTGCGCGCGATCGTTCGCCCAGGTGCGGCAGACCTTCCAGGACGAGTGGGACGACGTCGCCACGGTGCGGTCCTACTTCACCGGCGGCGGGAGCGACGACCTCGACGGGATCTACGCCTCGGCCTTCGGCGACAGCACCCTCGGGTTCGTCGCGATCGCCGACGGCGTGATGTCGGCCTACCCCGCGCCGCCCGCGCAGCCGGCGCGGAGCCCGAGCTGGTTCACCGTGCTCGACTCGTCGCTCACGCTCGCGCGCGGGTTCACCGGCTTCGTGCCGGTCGTGGGCGGGCAGATCAGCGCCGCCCTGTCGGTCGGTCAGGGCGCCGAGGACGTGTACCGGGCGGTCACGACCACGCCCGGCGGGGCGCAGGCGCTCGACCCCCGGGTGTTCGAGGGCGACATCTTCACCTTCGGCTCGAACCTGGAGAAGGCGTGGACCGCCCAGATCAGCTCGCTCTCGCACGTCGCCGACCTGCTCGTGAGCGACGAGGGGCGCCTCACCGCGGCGGCCGCGAGCATCGGGACGACCGGCCCGGCGGGCTGGGGGCTCGACACGAGCGCCGGCAACCAGATCACCGAGTCGCTCCAGGCGTCGATCGCCGGCTACATCTGGACCTCGATGCTGCCCGTCACGACGCAGGTCTTCACCTGCGACATCGACCAGCGCGTCCCCGGGACGCCGGCGCTCGACCAGGCGGTGCTGACCTACTACACGAGCGAGCAGGCGGGGGACCAGGGCGGCCCGCCGTACCAGGTGTCGAGCAGCTGGGCGTACCTCGCCAGCGAGGGGCACCCCAAGAGCTTCCCGACCAGCGCGATCCTGGAGACCCTGTTCGGCGACGACACCGACAACGATCAGCTGGGCCTTCAGCCGGAGTACTTCATGGCATGGGGCGCCCGCAACGCCACCGGGAACCCGAACGGCGCCGCCAATCCGTCGCCGGCGCCCGGGTTCGAGTGGGTGTCCCAGATGCGCGACGGCGGGGCCTGCCAGGCGGGCGGCCCCTGACGCGCGCGGCGCTGAGCATCCGGCGGGGGGCGGCCGTCCCCCCCCGGACGCGCCCCGCTCAGCCCAAGAGGTGAGGCGGGGTCGGCGGCCGGTAGCGGAACTTCTTGGTGAGGTCCGCCCCCCGGACGTCGCCCTGGGAGTGGTAGAGGATGCCGAACGAGTCGATGATCGAGCCGTCCGGGAACGTGCAGGCGTCGATGGCCGAGTTGGCGTTGCGGCCCAGGATCCAGCCGCCGCCCGAGACGTTCACGCCGCCGAACAGGTCGGTGCCGCCGAGCTTGGTGCAGTAGACCGAGGCGGGGTTGGCGCCCGGGTCGAACCGGCCCGGCTGGGGCTTGGTGAGGTACGCCAGGGCCGCCAGCGTCGGCTTCGTCGTCGTCAGCGTGCGCAGGTCGACGATGATCTGCGTCGCCGTCAGGCCCGTGCCCGACCTGAAGAAGCAGAAGGCGGTGGGGCCGGCGAGCGTGATGAGCGGCGGGGAGTTGGTGCCGAACGCGGGCGTCCGGGCCTGGACCACGCCGCCCTGGTTGCGGCAGTATTTCTTCCAGACGGCGGGTGTCGCGGCGCTCGCCGCCGGCGCGGCCACCAGACCCACCGCCACCGCCGTCGTCACGACACCGGCAACGATCGCCCCGCGGCTCCGCCGCCGGATCCGCGCAGATGCTCTCTCCATCGTCGATCCCTTCATCCGGATTTCGCCCGGGCGACCCTCTCACGGGTCGGGCGCCCCGAGCCAGCGATCCGCCGGTCAGGCCACCCGCGCGAGCCACTCCACGACGGCGGCGACCACCTCGTCCTCATGGCCGGCGAAGGAGTGCCCGGCGCCCGGCACGAGCGCGACCCGCACGTCGGCGTGGCCCGCGGCGCGGGCGACGGCGGCCAGCCGCACCGCCTCCTCCGGCTCCACGACGACATCGGCGTCGCCCTGCACCAGCAGGACCGGCGCCGCGACGGCCCCGATGTGGCGGTGCGTCTCGGCATCGACGGCCTCCGGGCCGCGTGAGTGCCACCAGGTGGCCGCCGTGTAGACCCCGGCGTGCCGCGGGGCGTCGTCGGCGCCATAGGAGCGGTGGGCGACCACGACCGGGTCGTCGCCCCGGCCGACGGCGGCCCCACACGCGCGTGCGAGCTCCGCGTAGGAGGGCACCGCCCCGTTCGCGTCCATCCTCCGCCGGGTCGAGTCGGGCAGCGCCCACGCGTCGCCGAACGCGACGTGCCCGCGCAGCAACGGCGGCGCGAGCGTCCGCGCGAACCGCGTCGCCAGCACCGCGCCGAGCGAATAGCCGCTGACCACCACGGCGTCGTACCCCTGCCCCACCAGCCAGTCGACGCCGGCCGCCATGTCGGCGAGGGCCTCCTCGAACAGGGCCCCGCCGAACAGCTGCGACACGTTGCTCAGGCGGGTCTCCAGCGACAGCAGCGGAATGCCCGCGGCGGCCACCGGGTCGCCGAGGAACCGCAGCGCGCCGACGCTGAAGTTCCCCTGGTTGCCGTGCACGTGGATGATCGCCGTCCGTCTGCCGGTCCGCTGCGCCCGCAGGTCGGCCGCGTCCGCGTCGACGTGCAGCAGCGCGTCGTGCCGGCCCCCGTCGGGCACCGGGATCGTGACGAGGCGGTGGCGCACCGGCCCCACCTCGGCCACCGCCCGCGGCGGGCGTGACGGGACGCCGGACGGGCGCGTCCCGAGGGTGTCGTCCAGCCAGGACGCGGCCTCCCGGGCGACCGCCGGCATCATCCCCCAGAACGTGTGGTCGCAGCTGGGCACGCGAACCGCGTGGACGGGCACGCCCGCCTCGCGCGCCACCGCGACCAGGGCCTCCCCGTACCCCAGCAGGGCGTCGCTGCCGGGCTGGATCAGGGCCAGCGGCACCGTCATCTCCGGCACGCGCTCCAGGGAGATCGCATGGGTCGCCTCCGGCGCCCGCGACGTCCACCACGCCCGCCGGCTCCAGACCTCCTGGTCGGCGGGCCCCCGGGTGCCGCCCGCCCCGTGCGCCACGACCACGATCTCGTCGGCGCCGCCGCCGCCCGGGCCGAACCGCGCGCGGGCCTCGGCGAGCATCGCGTCGTACGACGGGCGCGCGCCGAACGTCTCCCACCGGCGCCGCAGCGCGTCGGGCAGGGACGCCGGGTGGGCCAGGGTGCAGACGGCCTCGACGGCGCCCGGCCGCCGCAGCGCCTGGTGGTGGGCGACCATCGTCGCCCCCTGGCCGTAGCCGAGCATGGCGACGCGCGCGAAGCCCAGGTCGGCGGCGAGCGCCAGCGCGCCGTCCAGGTCGGCCGGCGTCCGGTCGAGCAGCCCGCCGCCGTAGACCACGCCGAAGTTGGCCATGCGGGTGTTGACCGACAGCGCGGCGAAGCCGGCGCGCGCCAGCTCGATCGCGGCGCGGCGCGGCACCCCGTCGATGTAGTTGCCCATCGACCCGTGGACGATCACGACCAGCACCTCCGCCCGCGGCGTGGGCCGCCCCATCGGCCGGGCCAGGAGCGCGTCCCAGGTGTGCCCGTCGGTCGAGCGGTAGGTGAGGTGGGCGACCGGCGCCGACGAGTCGTCGACGCCGAACGCCGTCCCCGGCCGGAACCCCGCCCGGACCTCGAGCCGCCCGGGCCTGGGGGGCACCCGGCCGGGCGGCGTCACCGCGGCGGCCACGCCGTCACCCGGCGGCCTCCTGCCCTGCCTCCCGTGCCGGCCCAGCCTGCTGCGCCTGGGCCACGCGGCCGTGCGGGAGCCAGAAGTGGGCCAGGACGTACAGGGCGGCCATGATCCCGGCCATCACATAGAAGACCGTCTCGGTCGCGTTCGCGAAGTCGGTGCGGACGGCCGCGAAGGCGCGCTCCGCCGCCGCGCCGGTCTCCTCCCCGAAGCTGCCGGACGCCCGCCCTCCGCCGGAGCTGGTCAGGGCGTCGGCGACCGCGTGGGCACGGTCCGAGGGGACGCCGAGGGCTCCGAGCGAGCTCTCGACGTTCGCCTCGGTCCGCATGATCAGGATGGTCCCGAGGACGGCCAGGCCGATGCTGGCGCCGAAGTTGCGCACCGTCTGGGTGATGCCGGTCGCCTCGCCGTAGCGCGTCGCGGCGACGCGGTTCAGGGCGTCGGTGCTCGCCGGCCCCAGGATCAGGCCGCAGCCCGCCCCCGCCATGACGATCCAGATCCACTGGTCGCCCAGCTGGAAGTCGTCGAGCGCCCGCGCCCAGAAGAAGAAGCCGACGGCCCCGAGCGCGCAGCCGGGGATCACCGCGGCGCGCACGCCCTTCTCGTCGTACACCTTGCCGCCCCACTGGGCGGCGCCCCCGAAGCCCGCGAAGAACACCAGCAGGAAGAGGCCCGCCGACGACGCGTCGTCGCCGACCGAGATCTGGGCGTATTCGCTCGTGAAGAAGAACACGGGGATGAAGGCCATCGAGAACAGGAAGAGCACCCCGTTGGCCGCGGCGAAGCCCCGGTCGCGGAAGATGTTCACGTCGATCAGCGGGGTCCGGGTGCGGAGCTCGACCCGCACGAACGCGAGCAGCAGCAGCAGACCGACGGCGATGCACGCGATGGTGGCGGGGTTGGTCCATCCCCAGTCGCTCGACTGCTGCAGCCCGAGGACGGAGAGGGCCATGCCACCGGCGATCAGCGCCGTGCCCCTCCAGTCGATGGCCGCGGGGGTGCGGCGGTCGTCCGGCTTCGCCAGGTAGATGAGGATCAGGGCGATGATCGCGACGGGGACGTTGACCCAGAAGATCGCGCGCCAGGTCCACTCGGTGAGGTAGCCGCCGAGGAACGGCCCGACGGCCGTCAGGCCACCCGTGATGCCGAAGAAGATGGCGAGGGCCTTCCCGCGCTCGGCCATCGGGAATGCGGCGACCACGATCGCCAGCGCCGCCGGGAACATGATCGCGGCGCCCGCGCCCTGGATGACGCGGAAGACGATCATCCACGCCTCCGCGACCTCGCCGGTCGGGGTCAGGCCGCAGAGCGCGGATGCGACGGCGAACACGACCACGCCGATCACGACCATCCGCCGGTGCCCGGCGATGTCGGCGAGCCGCCCGCCGAACGCGAAGAGCGCCGAGAGCGACAGCAGGTACGCGTTGATGATCCACTGGGTGCCGGTGGCCGACAGCCCCAGGTCCTTCTGGAGCTCGGGGATCGCCAGCGAGACGATCGTCTGGTCGATGAACGTCATCGCGACCGCGAAGATCATCGCCGCCAGGACCAGACGTGTGCTCCCGGCGTTGGGCATGGGCCGTCCTCTCATCCTGATTGTCCGGGTGACGCGGCCGGGAACGCGCCGGCGACGATCCTCCCCCGCGCCCGGCGCGCACGTCCAGCCCGGGTGTGGCACCTGTACGGAGGCACCGGCCCACCCTGGACCTCCGGGGATCCCGGAGACCCGCCGGGGTGGCCTAGGGTCGCGCCGAGGCATGACCACCCGCGCGCAGATCGAGCTTGTGGGCGCCCCGCGGCCGCGCCGCGTCGTCCCCCTGTCCCTGCTGTCGGACGAGGCGCTCGCCGACCGCGTCGCCACCGAGGGCGAGCGGGCCTTCGAGGTCATCTACCGGCGCCACCGGCAGCGCCTCTACGCCCACTGCGCCGCCGTGCTCCGCCATCCGGAGGACGCGGAGGAGGCGTTGCAGAGCGCGATGCTCGGGGCGTACCGGGCCCTGCGGGACGCGCCGGGGCGCGAGATGAGCCTGCGCCCGTGGCTCCACCGGATCGCCCACAACCAGTGCATCGACGTCATCCGCCGCCGGCCGGCCGGGTGCGAGCCGCTCAGCGACATCCAGGCGTCGCGCGACCCGGGACCCGCCGAGCGCAGCGAGACCGCCGAGGCGCTCGCGCGGTTGCGCGACGACCTTCGCTCGCTCCCGCACGATCAGCGCGAGGCGCTGGTGCTGCGTGAGCTGTCCGGGCTCTCGCACGCGGAGATCGGCGCGGCCCTGGGCGAGGGGCCCGCGCGGGTGAAGCAACTCATCCACCAGGCGCGCCGCGGCCTGTCCCGCATGGCGGAGGGCCGCGAGCTGGCATGCCCGGAGGTCCGCGCGCGCCTCTCCGATGCCGACGGGCGGGTGACGCGGGCCCAGGGGCTCGGCGCCCACATCCGCGCCTGCGGGGACTGCCGGCGGTTCCGCCGGGAGATCGCGGAGCGCCCCGCCCAGCTGGCGGCCCTGGCGCCGGTGCTGCCGGTCGCCGCCGCCGAGCGGATCATGGCGGCCCTGCAGGGCGGCGGTGCGGCCGGCGGCGCGGCCGGCGGCGGCGCGCTCGCCGGCGGCGCCGGATCCGGTGTGCTGTCGGCGGTGGGCGGCGCGCTGGCGTCGAAGGCGGCGATCGTGACGGCGGTCCCCGTCGTGGGCGCGATCGCGGTGGCGCCCGTCGCGCTCCCCGACGCGGCACCGCCGGCCGCGGCGCCGGCCCGGGTCGTCGCCGCCGCGCCCGCGCCGGCGGCCGTCCCCGCAGCGGCGTCGCGGCCCGTCGTCACTCCGGCCGCCGCGACGGCTCCGGCCAGCCCGGCGCCGACGGTGCGCGTGCGGCTGCCGGGCCCGGCCGGGGCGGCCGCGCCGCCCGTGTCGAGCCCCTCCCCGGCCTCGCATCCGCCGATCGCGCCCGCCGACGCCGACCCCGTCCCCGTCCCCGCCGCCGCGCCGACCGCCCCGGACGCCGAGGGCGCGACGAGCCCGCCGCCCTCGCCGCCCGCCCCCGCCCG
>OEIU01001067.1_pt1 | contig 19942 bp, 19 predicted proteins | sample 1539221 | NCBI WGS metagenome assembly OEIU01 (sample SAMN03792071, study PRJEB22550) | activated sludge metagenome | feature: wastewater treatment plant; material: activated sludge; isolation source: Wastewater treatment plant of a petroleum refinery complex | place: Argentina: Zarate | collected...
TCGCGATCTTCGCCGCGATCCTGCTCGCGAGCCTGTCGGGCTCGGCGGTCGCCGATACCGCCGCGCTCGCTGCGATCCTGGTGCCGATGATGCGCCAGGCCGGCTACGACCCGGTGCGTTCGTGCGGCCTGATGGCGGCCGGCGGCATCATCGCGCCGGTCATTCCGCCTTCGATCGGCTTCCTGATCTTCGGCGTCGTCGCCAACGTCTCGATCACGCGGCTGTTCCTCGCCGGCATCGTGCCGGGGGTGCTGATGGGGGCATCGCTCGTCATCGCCTGGTGGCTCGTGTCGCGCCGCATGAACATGCAACTCGCGCCGCGCAAGAACTACGCGGAGCGCGCGCGCCTGCTCGGCAAGGGCGTCTGGGCGCTGTTGATGCCGGTGATCATCATCGGCGGCCTGAAGTTCGGCATCTTCACGCCGACCGAGGCGGCGGTGGTGGCGGCGGCGTATGCCCTCTTCGTCGGTGCCGTCGTCTACCGCGAGCTGACGCCGCGCGCCGTCTACCAATGCCTGCTCGTCTCGGCGCGCACCAGCGCCGTCGTGCTGATCCTGGCCAGCTTCGCGATGGTGGCGTCGTACATGATCACGATTGCCGACGTTCCGGGCCAGGTCGGCAGCGCGCTTTCCGTGCTCGGCGACAACCCGCTCGCGCTGACGGCGGCGATGATGGTCGTCGTCTTCCTGGCCGGCATGGTGCTCGACTTCATCCCGATCGTGCTGATCTTCACGCCGGTCTTCCTGCCGATCGTGCAGCAGGCCGGCATCGACCCGGTCTATTTCGGCGTCATCTTCATCGTCAACTGCTCGCTCGGCATGATCACGCCGCCGGTGGGCGTCGTGCTCAATGTCGTCAGTTCGATCGGCAAGGTCTCGCTCGCGCAGGCGGTGCGCGGGATCTGGCCGTTCCTGATCGCCGAGCTGGCGGTGCTCGTCGCGCTCGTGCTCTTCCCTGCGCTCGTCATGGTTCCGGCGCAGTGGTGGCGCTGATTTCCCGTCCATTCAACCCAGGAGACAAACCCATGAAGGCTCTTCGCAAATTGATGGCGCTCGCGATCGCGGGCAGCTTCGCGGCCGGCGCGCCGCAGCTCGCGCTGGCGCAGGTCACGGCCAAGTTCGCCGTCACGCTGCCCGAGAAGTCGCACCAGGGCCAGGGTGTGGCCAAATTCATCGAACTGGTCGATGCCAAGAGCGGCGGCAGGATCAAGATCAAGGGCTTCTACGGCGGCGCACTCGGCAACGACGTGCAGGTGACGTCCGCGCTGCAAGGCGGGACGATCGAATTTACCGTGCCGCAGACGACGACCCTCACCGGCATGGTCAAGGAATACGAGATCCTCGACTTTCCGTTCCTGTTCGCCGACGAGCAGCAGGCCGAGAAGGTGCTTGACGGCCCGGTCGGCGACAAGTTGATGGCGATGCTGCCGGCCAAGGGCCTGGTCGGCCTCGCGTATTGGGAAAACGGCTTCTTCAACGCGACCAACAGCAAGCACCCGATCGCCAAGGTCGAGGATTTCCAGGGCCTCAAGTTCCGATCGATCCAGGCCAAGATCACGCAGGAGACGATCAAGGCGCTCGGCGCGATCCCGGTGCCGCTGGCCGTGCCCGAGCTGTATACCGCGCTCGAGACGCGCACCATCGACGGCCAGGGCACGCCGACGGCCGTGATCTTCGCGTTGAAGCTCTACGAAGTGCAAAAATACCTCTCGCTCACGCGCCACACCTACGGTGCCTTCATTCCGCTCGTATCGAAGAAATTCTGGGACGGCCTGAGCGAAGCCGACCGCAAGATCCTGAAGGACGCCGCGATCGAAGCGCGCACCTTCCAGCGCGGCGTCGCGCGCGAGCAGGCCAAGTCGGCGCAGGCGGCGATGGCGGCCAGCGGCATGCAGGTCAACGACGTGTCCGGCGCCGAACACGAGCGCATGCGCGAGCGGGTGCAGCCGGTCTGGAAGATGTTCATCCCAAGCGTGGGCGAAGGCCTGTACAAGGACGTGATGACGCAGCTCGGCTCGAAGTAGCACGCGGCCGCGGCGCGGCGTCCCGGCTTGCCCGCGGACAAGGGCCGACGAAGGGGAAACCCTTCGCGGGCGGTCGAGGCGGGGCACCTAGAATGTTTGTGCCCTGCAACATCGAGCTGACCTGGAGATCGCGCCATGCCCGCCCAACGACGCGCCGCGGCTGCGGCCAAGCCGGCCGCGGACGCGGCTTCGGCCCCGCACGGCCCGCGCGTGCTGAAGAAGTATCCGAACCGCCGCCTCTACGACACCCAGTCGAGCAGCTATATCACGCTCGCCGACGTGAAGAAGATGGTGCTCGCGGGGCAGGTATTCGTCGTCCGCGATGCGAAGACGAACGAGGAGCTGACGCGCAGCATCCTGCTGCAGATCATCCTCGAGGAGGAGAGCGGCGGCGTGCCGATGTTCTCGTCGGCGATGCTCGCGCAGATCATCCGTTTCTACGGCCACGCGATGCAGGGGCTGATGGGCTCCTATCTCGAGAAGAATATCCAGGCCTTCGCCGAGTTCCAGCAGCGCCTGGGCGACCCGGCCCGGGGCCTGAGCCCCGAATCGTGGACGCAGTTCATGAGCGGTCAGGCGCCCGCCGGATTGATGGGCGAGTATCTGGAGCAGTCGAAGAAGCTCTTCGCGCAGATGCAGGAGCAGATGGCCGAGCAGACGAAGGCGCTGTTTCCCGGGCTGCCGGGCTTCCCGCCGAAGCGCTGAGGGCGCGCCGCCGGCGCGGCCGGGTGCCGGACGGCGCGCGCCTTGCCCCGTCTCCGATCGATCGCGAAGGCGGCGTCGAACCGATACGCGGCGGCGTTCAGCGCTGCATGATGGGCAGGCTGGCCAGCGCATTCCGCAGGCGCAGCATGTCCCAGGGCAGGAACTCGGCGATCGCCAGCCCGACCATGTCGCAATCGCCGCTCACGTCCTGCAGCAGCCGCACCACCTGCCCGAGCCGCATCGTTCCCTGCACGATGCCGTCGAATGCGTCGGCCGGCTGGTCCGGCTTGTTGAACAGCAGCGGCGAGAAGTGGGCCGCGTCCAGCACGTCGAGGTCGAAATGCACGGCCAGGTGGGCGATGCCTTCGGCCTCGATCCAGTCCAGGATCGGCCGGCTGCTTTCGGCAAGCGCCGCGGCCGGCGTGTGGCGGATGCCCAGTTCGCGAAGGATGCGCCCTTCGTCTTGCGTCCACGCGCTCATGCCGGCGATCATCACGCGCGCCGGGTTCAGCTTGGGCTCGACCTCGGCCGTGAAATCGGCATCGCCGCGCCCCAGCAGCATGCCCAGCACGTGGGCATGGGCGTGCGAGAACTCGGCGGGGCTCATCACGTCCGGGTGGGCGTCGACCCACAGCACGCCGAGCCTGCCTTCGTAGCGGCGGTTCAGGTAGGCCATCGGGGCGAGGTCGATCAGGCAATCGCCGCCCAGCGCGACGATGCGGTCGGGCCGGTGGCGCTCGATCGCGGCGCGCGCAGCGCGCGCCTGCGACAGCAGCGCCGCGCGTGCCTCGATGCCCTGCTCGGTCGCGAGCGGCTGCCCGTCGTCGGCGGGGACCTCGACCGTTTCCTGCGGCCCGTCGTGCGCCGGAGCCAGCCAGCGCAGCAGTTCGGCGCCGAAGCGATAGGCCGGCTCGGTGCCGCCTTGCCACTGCGGCATATTCAGTCGGAGCGTCTTGCTGGCCATTCGCGTTTTCCTCGTTCGAAGAGCGCCGTGTCGTGCAACGCGCCGGTGCGTCGCATTCGGCTGCCATGCGGACATGGTAAGCCGCACGCTCAGGATTTCCGAGCGGCGGCGGTCCGGATGCAGCGCGCCGCGCGGTGCAAGCGGTGGTCGGACTTAAAATGCGGGCCCGCTCGTCGGTCCGGCCGTCCTGCGAACCCCAAATGAAATCAGATGGTCATGGAGCAGTCGAGACGCCGGATGCGACCCGGATTCCGAAGGTTGGCTTCGTCAGTCTCGGCTGCCCGAAGGCGCTCACCGATTCCGAGCTGATCCTCACCCGCTTGCAGGCCGAGGGCTACGCCACCAGCAAGACCTACGACGGCGCCGACCTGGTGATCGTCAATACCTGCGGCTTCATCGACGATGCGGTGAAGGAAAGCCTGGACGCCATCGGCGAGGCGCTGCAGAGCAATGGCAAGGTCATCGTCACCGGCTGCCTGGGTGCGGTCGGTGGCAAGGACGGCGGCAGCGATACCGCCGAGGGCGGCGGCAACCTGGTGCGCCGGATGCATCCCAAGGTGCTCGCCGTCACGGGCCCGCATGCCACGCAGGAGGTGATGGACGCGGTGCACAGGCACAGCCCGAAGCCGCACGACCCGTTCGTCGACCTCGTGCCGCCCCATTTCGACAAGATCGGCATCAAGCTCACGCCGAAGCACTACGCCTACCTCAAGATCAGCGAAGGCTGCAATCACCGCTGCACGTTCTGCATCATCCCGAGCCTGCGCGGCGACCTTGCGAGCCGTCCGGTCGGCGACGTCCTCGGCGAAGCGCGACGCCTGTTCGAGGCCGGGGTGAAGGAACTCCTCATCGTCAGCCAGGACACGAGCGCCTACGGCGTCGACGTGAAGTACCGCACCGGCTTCTTCGAGGGCCGGCCGGTGCGAACGCGGATGGCCGACCTGTGCGAACAGCTCGCGCGGCTCGCCGAGCCGCACGGCGCCTGGGTGCGGCTGCACTACGTCTATCCGTATCCGCACGTCGACGAGGTCGTGCCGCTGATGGCCGAGGGCCGCGTGCTGCCGTACCTGGACGTGCCGTTCCAGCATTCGCACCCGGACGTGCTGCGCCGCATGAGGCGCCCGGCGAGCGGCGAGAAGAATCTGGAGCGCATTCAGCGCTGGCGCGAAATCTGCCCCGAGCTCGTCGTCCGCAGCACCTTCATCGCCGGCTTTCCGGGCGAGACCGAGGCCGAGTTCGAACACCTGCTCGAATTCATGCGCGAAGCGAGAATCGATCGCGCCGGCTGCTTCGCCTATTCGCCGGTCGCCGGCGCGGCGGCCAACGCGTTGCCGGGCGCGCTGCCGGCGCCGCTGCGCGAGGAGCGGCGCGCGCGCTTCATGGCGGTGGCCGAGGCGGTTTCGAGCGAGCGCCTCGCGCGGCGCGTCGGTGCGACGATGCAGGTGCTGGTGGACGCCGCGCCCGCGCTCGGCCGCAAGGGCGGCCGCGGCAGGACCTATGCGGATGCGCCCGAGATCGACGGCATCGTGCGCCTGACCGCGCCCGAGAAGGCGTCCAAGCAACTGCGTGCCGGTGAATTTACGCGGGCGCGAATCATCGGCGCCGAAGGGCACGATCTGATCGGCGTGCCGATTTGACCGGCACGCGAAACCACGAGGCGAGGTATTCATGAGTCCAATTCGAAGCGGGCGACGGTCGATGCGTGCAAGCCTCGTTCTCGCGGCGCTGGCCGCGACGGCCGGCATCGTCTTCGCATCCGGCGTGCCGGATTCGCTGGCCAGACTCGAAGGCAAGCCGGCTTCGAAAGCGGGCGAAGCCTTTGCCGCCGCTGGCTATCAGATGCAGGGCGAGAAGGAGCAGTGGGACCGCAAGAATTCGTTCTGGTGGAACCAGAGGACCCGGCAGTGCCTGCGCCTGACGAGCCGCTTCGGCATCGTCTCCGGCGTCGCGGCCGTCGGCGAGGCCGATTGCACGAATGCGCTGCCGGGCATCGTCCCCGGCCGGCCCGGCGCACTCGTCGCCGCCGATCTGCTCGGGCTGTCGCGCAGGGGCGGCGAGGCCAAGCTCGCCGCGGCCGGCTTCAATTCGCTCTGGATCGACGAAGGCAAGCCCGACGGCGTGCAGATGCTGTGGTTCAACCAACACACCCGGCAGTGCATCGCGGCCACCGTGGTCGGCGACAAGTTCGATCTGGCGCAGGATCTGCCGGCGAGCAAGTGCCGATAGAAGTGGCCCGCACCGGCAGTGCCGCTCAGTTCGCGGCGTCCCCGTCGATCTGCGGGCCGGCGAACGGCGGCCCGATCTTGCAGACGCCGCTCACGCGCAGGATCGGCGTGTCGTCGGCCGTGGCCAGGCCCTGCGCGAAGACGAGCGAGCGCGTCACGCGCAGCACCTGCGCCTCGCCCTGCACCCAGGCGCCGAGCGGCGCCGGCGCCAGATAGTCGAGTTGCAGGCTGATGGTCGGCAGAAAGCGCATCCCGACCTCGCTCTTGCGGTGGATCGACAGCGGCAGCAGCATGTCGGCGAAGCTTGCGAGCATGCCGCCGTGGCAGATGTCCATCGGATTCGTATGGCGCTTCTCGACCCGAAAGCCCACCCACAGGTTGTCGCCGTCGCGCTTCAGGTAGAGCGGGCCGACGTGGGCGATGAACTTGCCCGTCATGCGCAGTGCGTGAAAGCCGTGCGGCGCGCCGGCTCGCGTATCGCTCACCTGTGATCCTCGTGCGGCGGGTGCGTCAGGGCTGCGCTTCGCGTTCGGCGTCGGCCATGAAGTCGGCATCGTCCTGCACCGGCGCGCCCCAGCGCGGATAGACGCGCGCGAAATCGGCGGCGATGCTCTCGATCGGCATATCGTCGAAGCTGCCGCGCTGGTTGACGTATTCCATGTGGCGGTTGCCGGCGCGGTCGTAGGGGTGATAGATCGAATCGTCGCGGCCGTTGAATTCGAGCGGCAGGAGCCCGAAGCGATCGCAGAGTTCGATATTGAAGGCCGGCGTCGCCTTGCGCCAGGCGTCGTCGAGCCAGATCTCGGTGTAGCCGTGCCAGAGGTAGATATCGGTCTGCAGCGCCTGGCGCAGACGCTCGGTGCTCAGGTGGTTGCGCACGTCGGCATAGCCGAGCCGCGCCGGGATGCCGACCGCGCGGCACGCCGCGGCGAGCAGCGCCGCCTTCGGCACGCACCAGCCGTAGCCGAGCGCGATCACGGTGCTCGCGCGCATGCCGCAGGGCGTGAAGTCGACGCGATACGGGTCGTAGCGAAAGCCGTCGCGCACCGCGTAGTACAGCGCGACGGCGCGCTGCGTATCGTCGGCGCCGCTGGCGTGCTGGCGGGCGAAGGCGGCGACGGCGGGATGGTCGCGGTCGATCTGCGCCGTCGCCGCCAGGTGGGCGGGGGTCGGGGTGTCGGGTGTGCTCATCGGGAAGCCTTGCTCGGTGTTGCCGCAGTGTGCGGCGACCGCGCGTCGCGCGCCGTCGCCGCGGTGACACGATTGTGCCGCCGGCGCAGCGACAATCCTTGCGCATGGGCAAGTTGTATCTCGTTCGTCATGGCCAGGCATCGTTCGGCGCCGCCGACTATGACCAGTTGAGCGCGCTCGGCGAGCGCCAGTGCGTGCGCCTGGGTGAATATTTCCAGGCCCGCGGCATGCGCTTTCAGGCCGTGCTGACCGGCACGCTCAGGCGCCATGCGCAATCGCTCGCGGCGATCGGGCAGGGTCTTGCCGGCCTGCCGCCGCCGCTCGTCTGGCCGGGGCTGGACGAATATAGCGGCGAGGCGCTGATCGCGGCGATCCATCCCGAGCCGCTTGTGAAACCGTCCGCAGCCGATGCGCAGGAGCATTTTCGCCAGCACTTCCGGCTGCTGCGCGAGGGTCTTGGGCAATGGATGGCCGGCGCGACGGCGCCGGCAGGCATGCCGAGCTATGCCGAGTTCGTCGCCGGCGTGAACGGCGCGCTCGACCATGTGCGGCGCGAATGCGACGGCGATGTGCTGGTCGTCTCCAGCGGCGGGCCGATCTCGACCGCGATCGGCCAGGTGCTCGGCACGCCGCACGCGTCGACGATCGATATCAATATGCGGATTCGCAACAGCGCGCTCAGCGAACTGATCTTCACGCCGCAGCGCCACATGCTGCTGACCTACAACACGCTGCCGCATCTGGACGGCGTGCACGATGGCGGGATGATCACCTACGCCTGATCGTGTGCGGGCATGCGTGCGCGGGCTTGCGCAACGCTCCTACACTGCGCGCATCCGAAGCGACGAAGCGCACCATGACGAACGATAGCGGCCGCGACCCGGCCACCGCACTGATCCACCACGCCTACCAGCCGCCGGCGGGATTCACGGCGATGCAGCCGGCGATCCAAAAGGCGTCGACCGTGATCTTTGCGGACACCGCCGCGCTGCGGGCGCGCGACTGGAAGGACAAGAGCGGCTATACCTACGGTCTGCACGGCACGCCGACGACATTCACGCTCGAAGAGCGCATCGCGACGCTCGAGGGCGGCCTGCAGACCCTGCTGCTGCCGAGCGGGCTGGCGGCGATCACGCTCGTCGACCTCGCGCTGCTCGCGAGCGGCGACGAAGTGCTGATCCCCGACAACGCCTACGGCCCCGGCAAGGAGCTTGCGCGCAACGAACTCGCGAAGTTCGGCATCACGCACCGCTTCTACGATGCGATGGACGCCGGATCGCTCGCACAGGCGATCGGTCCGCGAACCAGGCTCGTCTGGCTCGAGGCGCCGGGCTCGGTGACGATGGAGTTTCCCGATCTCGCGGCGCTCGTGCGCGTCGCGCGCGACCGCGGCGTCGCGACCGCGCTCGACAACACCTGGGGCGCGGGCATCGCTTTCGATCCGTTCGCGCTCGCAGGCGGCGCGGGCGTCGACATCTCGATGCAGGCGCTGACCAAATATCCGTCCGGCGGCGGCGATGTGCTGATGGGGTCGGTCACGACGCGCGACGAGGCGCTGCACCTGAAGCTCAAATTGACGCACATGCGGCTCGGCTTCGGCGTCGGCGCGAACGACGCCGAGACCCTGCTGCGCGCGCTGCCGACGCTCGCGCTGCGCTACGCGGCGCAGGACCAGGCCGCGCGCACGCTCGCCGAATGGCTGTCGCAGCGCAGCGAGATCGGGCGCGTGCTGCACCCCGCGATCCCCGGCGCGCCGGGCTTCGCGAACTGGCAGGCGACGTGCCGGGCAGCGGCGGGGCTGTTCTCGGTCGTCTTTGATGCGCGCTTTACGGGCGAGCAGGTCGACGCCTTCGTCGATGCGCTGCGGCTGTTCAGGATCGGCTACTCGTGGGCAGGGCCGGTGAGCCTCGTCGTGCCGTACCGCGTGCAGGAGATGCGCTCGCAACCGGTGCCGTACGCCGGTATCGTGGTGCGCTTTTCGATCGGCTTCGAGGCGGTCGAGGATCTGATCGCCGACCTGCAGCGGGCGCTGGAGATCGCGTTCGGCGGTATCTGAGCGGGTCGCCGCATGGTCGGCGCGTTCGCCGGCAGCTTCGACGACAATGCGCGGCCGCAATCGACCGCGGGCGAGGCGGACTCCGACCGGCCGATCGGCATGCGCCAGCGCCCGGCCGGCGAAGATCGATCCGGGCTCGTCCGCTTCACACGACAACTCGACCCCTATGAAAGCACTTCTCATCCCGGCCTTCGCCGTCATGCTCGGCGCCTGTGCGTCGGACCCTGCACAGGAAACCGCCGCCGGCGACGGCACGGTCTGCACGCGCGAGACGCCGATCGGATCGAATTTCCGTGAAACGAAGTGCCGTACAGCAGCGCAGGTTGCGCAGGACAGGGCGAATGCCGAGCAGGCGAAGGAAGGCATTCGGCAGTCCACGACGATGCGGCCGCCGACCCAATAGGGCGTTCACCGGCGGCAAGCAGGCGGCGCAGCGGAGCGCCGCTCAGGCTTTCGGCTTGGACGAGACCTTGTGTCTCATCAGCCGGCCTTTCTCCCGCTCCCAGTCGCGCTTCTTTTCGGTATTGCGCTTGTCGTGCTGGGCCTTGCCTTTGGCCAGCGCGATCTCGGCCTTCACGAGGCCGCCCTTGAAGTACAGCCGCATCGGCACCAGCGTGAAGCCCTTTTGCTCGACCTTGCCGATCAGGCGCCGGATCTCGCCCTTGTGCATCAGCAGTTTCTTGGTGCGGTCGGGCTCGGCCTTGACGTGGGTCGACGCGCTCGCGAGCGCGTTGATGCGGCAGCCGATCAGGTGCAGTTCGCCGTCGCGGATGACGACATAGCCGTCGCTCAACTGGACCTGCCCGGCGCGGATCGCCTTGATCTCCCAGCCGGTGAGGACGACGCCGGCTTCGAAGCGTTCCTCGATCTGGTAGTCGAAGCGGGCACGGCGGTTCTCGGCGATCGACATGAAGGCAGGGGCTCGGTTGCGGGCGCGCGGCCGTCGCGGCCGGCGCCAATACACTGCGGATTGTATGAACTGCCTTCCAGCACGCACCCAGGGCGGATCGCTCGCAACGGCGCAAGACGCGATGCGGCGCGGCCGATGAAGCACGTCCGCAAGTCGGTCCTGCTGTGGTACTCGGCGCACGAGATGTACTCGCTCGTCACCGCCGTCGAGGACTATCCGCGCTTCCTGCCCTGGTGCGCCGATGCGCACGTGCTGTCGCGGTCGGACGAGGGCATGCAGGCCAGGCTCACGCTTGCGTTCAGCGGCGTGCGCCATGCGTTCACGACGCTGAACCGGCACGATGCGGACCGCGCGGTCCGGGTGAGCCTGGTCGACGGGCCGTTCTCGCTGCTCGAAGGACACTGGCAGTTCCTGCCGCTGGGGGCGGGCGGCGGATCGGGCGATGCGGTGCAGCAGGCGTGCAAGATCGAATTCGACATGCGCTACGAATTCGCGAACGGCCCGCTCGAAGCCGTCATCAGCCCGGTCTTCGGCCGCATCGCCAATTCGCTCGTCGATTCGTTCGTGCGCCGCGCCGAGCAGGTCTATGGGCCGCGTTGAAAATTCGATCCAGGTCGAGCTCGCGTGGAGCCCGCGCGCCGGCGAGACGCGGCGCACGGTGCTTTGCCTGCCGCAGGGTGCGACGATCGCGGACGCGATCGCGCGCAGCGGCCTCGCGCTGCCGGCGGATTGGGTGAGCGCCGTCTGGGGCCGGCTGCGCGACGCGACGCACCCGCTGTGCGACGGCGACCGGCTCGCCTTGCTGCGGCCGCTCGCCGTCGATCCGAAGGAAGCGCGCCGCCGGCGCGAGCGCGGCGCGCGGCAGCGGATGAAGTAGTCGGCCCTGCGAGATTCATCCGTACCCGCAGCGAAGACCGGCACGCGTTGATTCCGCCGCGAGTCCGAGCATCGATCTCGTTGCACGACGGTACGCTGAGTCATTGGCAGTTGGTTGCCTATGCATACCGCAAGCAGGGACCACTGCGGGAAGAGCAAGAGAAGCCGCCGGCCCCTTGCCGGCGATCGCTCGCAGCAGCCAACGAATGTCGAACCCGGCTGCGCAAAGCACCGCATGCTGGACGGCGGCAACGATCCTGATCGGTTTGACGCCGATGTCTTTCAGCAGCGCGCTGGTCTGCTCCAGTGGTTCGTCAGCATGTGCCAGCATGCCGGGCAAGCTTCTGGCCGATCATGCCGCTGCAGCCTGCCGCTCGAACCTGACTTGGGTCTTTGTGAGGGCGGTTGAAGCGCCCATGCCGTCGTAGTGCAGCGGGAGGGCTTTCGCGACGAGCCCGCCAAGACGCTGGCCGACATGCTTCGCAAGGTCCGCGAGGCCAGCGGGCACGGTACGGCGTCGCAGAGATCGCAGAACGTCATTGCTTGACGAACGCGAACGCCGATCCACTGCAAAGACCGACCGTATCGCCGACGCGCAACCTGCCCCCACTGCGCGCCGGCCTACTCGATCGCAGACCGGTCAATTGCAATGGAACGCGCAAACGAACCTTTGCAGCCTCACGATCGGACTCGCTCTCGATCGGACCTTGGACATTCAGGCGAACCCCGGTGGCACCGTGAAGCTGCCCAGGGCGTCCTCGATCAGCTGGGCCAGCCGCAGTGACGTTCGGTCTTCGAATGCGGGCCCGAAGAGTTGCACGCCCATGGGCATGCCGTCGACCCTGCGACCGGTCGGCACGGCAGTGGCCGGCAGGTCTGCAACAGTCGCTACTGCGGGCCACTGCAGTCCGTCAAAATAGGGGCGAGCTTGGTCATTCACCATCATGCGCCGAGCCTCGTAAGCGATCAGTGGATCAGGCGCTTCGGCCCCGCGGTGATCGTGCGGGTAGGCGACGACAGGAAAGATCGGACAGATCAGTACGTCACAGCGACCGAAGAATTCCTGCCACCGGTGGTACAGCCGCTCGCGTTGATCGACGACACTCAAGTATTCGCAGTGCCGCATCTTCAACGCGCGCGCGCGGCGGGCGAGATAGCTGGTTGGCTCGGAGACGCTGCCTGCATCGATCATTTGCTGCACCAGTTCGGGCGGCGCGCCAGCACCCAGAAGCTGCATCAACGTCGTGATGTACGTATCGTAGGCTGCGTTCCAGTCGATGTCCGGCCGTGCGCCCCTGTCGATATTCAGGCCGATGGAACGCAAGTCATCGGCCCAGGACTCGATTGCCGTGAGGCAGCTGGCATCCACTGCATAGGGGAGGTCGTCGATCCACAGCGCCACCCGAAAATCCTGCAAGCGCTCGTGCCGACTGGGCGGCATCGCAATGCGCGATGCGGGGCTCTCCCGCCGCCCAGGTGCGACGAGCACATCCATAGCAAGTTCCAGGTCGTGCGCGCTGCGTGCGAGCGGGCCGCACACGCCCATCTCGGCATTCAGGTGGAATCCCGGCAGGGGCGGGATATGCCCGGCCCCTGGCACGATGCCATGGGTTGGCTTATGGCCATAGATGCCGCAGAAGTGCGCCGGGACGCGGATCGAGCCACCGATATCGCTGCCCAGCTCCAACGGCGTGAAGCCTGCGGCTAGCGCTGCGGCGCTTCCCCCCGAGGACCCGCCCGGCGAGCGCGCAAGGTTCCAGGGATTGTTCGTTTGGCCATAGACCGGGTTGGCCGACTGCCAGTCAAATGCACCCGGCGGCAGATTGGTCTTGCCATAGACGATCGCACCTGCCGACTTGAGCCGCGCCACCGCGTCGGCGTCCTTCTGCGGCCGATGATCGGCCAGAAAGGGGAAGCCGCAGGTGGTTGGCATGCCTGCGACTTCAAAGGCGTCCTTGATGGTCATCGGGAGCCCGTGCAGCACGCCCGCCGCCGAAGGCGCAGTATTGTCTGCCGCCTTCGCGGCCGCTCGCGCACTGTCAAGATCCTTCGCGACGACGGCATTCACGCCGGGGTTGTGGCGTTCGAGTTGCGCGAGGTGCAGGTCGAGCAACTCCACGGCACCGATGCGACGACTGTGAAGTGACGCCAGCCATTGGCTGGCGGACTGGAACAACGGGGGAGAGGAGGCACTGGGCGACTGGGTGGCAGTCATCGTATTTCTCCAGAAGCTCAGCATCGGCGGCATGCCGGTGCGGGAGCGCAGAGGATCGCTCGGCTCCGATGTGGCGTCATCTAGCAAACACTAGATGAAGGCGCGCCCAGTACGGCGAACGCCTGAACTACGCCTCCGGTGCGACGACGGACCGTCGAGCGCGGCAAGGTTCGTGCGCTTGGCGGCGCAGTCTCGAGGCGCGCCTTCGGCCAGCACCGTCCACCAAAACCTCGTCCGGCGCGAACGAGGGCGGGCCCAGAGCATGTCGTGGAGCCCGAATGGCCACATGAACAGGCCGGGCATCTCGGGCGCGACGAACACGCACTCCAGATGACCCTCCACCGCTATTGGTGGCCAGGCGCAAACCGCACCCAGTGGTATGGCGAGGATCTGCAATGCCGCGACGGAGGAGAAGACGCGGTTTCATGTGCTGAATATGCGACGGCCGCTCTCGCCGGCCACGCTCCCGAACGGGCATTCAGCGGGTGCCGAATCCATCGTTTTCAGGGCCGGCGAGGTGGGCTGCGGCAGAGCAGAGCACGCGGCGCACCAGATCGGCTTGACGGTGCGCGCCTGTCTTGAGAAGCACCTGATTCAACTGGCATCTCGCGGTGCCGCTAGTGACACCGCGTTGCCGCGCGTACTGCTCCACCGTGCTGCCAGCCACCAGCGCGCTGGCGAGGCGGGCCTCGGCCCCTGTCAGATCGAAGAGAGCTTTCAAGGCTTCGACCGGGATCCGGCCGCCGGGGGCGTCTTCGTCCGTCAATGTCACGAGGACCAGTTCGTCGACCCCATCGCCTTGGCCTTCGAGCGGCTGCACGACCACGTGCATCCGAGCAGCGGCGGAGTCGAAGACTGCAAAGGCTTGAGAGTGCTCGTCCGCGGCCCGTTTCAGAGCATGGGTCAATCGCTGTTGAGTCTGTCCACTGATGGCGCGCAGCTGACGTTCGAGGTATCGCAGTTCGCCGCCTTCGCGCAATGCCATAGTCGCCTGCTGGTTGAGTCAATGCACGTGCCCATACACATCGCAAACCACCATTGCGCACGGCCAGCTGTCGAGGTGTCCGTGCAACAGCGCCGATGCCGGGCGGTTTTCGGCCATCGAGTGGGACAGAGATACTGCCTGTGCAAAATGGGGCAGCAGCCCCTCGACGCGGTCCAGCACGCGGGCTGAAAAGCTGCCCGTGTCGCCCGGCCGGCGGTGCAGCGCCAAAGTCACGTAGCGATCGTCCCCCAGCGGGATCAGCCCGCCGATGAAGTTTCCGAGGCCAATGTTCAGCAATTGCTCGTTCAGGCGTCGTCGGATTGGCTCTTCCTCGGCCGAGAACAAATCGTCATCGCTCCCCAACAGCCGGTTGCGATCCGCAGTCACGATTCGCTTCTTGTCCAGTCGGGGATTGCCGGCATCGGAAATGGTCGCTCGATACGCCTCGAGGTCGATGTACGAGTCATGGGCCATCCAGAAGACACCCGCCCGGGCGCTGCCGTCAACTCTGAGCCCTTGCAGCACGGCGGAGACGGCTCCCGTCTCCGCGCACAGGTCGTCCAGCACTTGACGCCAGCGCGCCATGGCAGTGCAGCTGCCGTAGATCCGAAGCAGAAGAGGATCAGAGGCATTGACCGTGGACTCGATCGGCCGAGTCCGCGGGTAGGGCCGACGCATGTTCATGCAATCCGAATGCCGGGGGTATCGGCGATTGACATAGGTCGCACCGCACATGTGGCGTTTGCAGAACGAAGGCCGCGCCAACGATCCCAAGAAACTGCATTCGCCGCTGCCAGCGTGCGCATGGGCAGGAAGATCCGCATGTTCTCGATGTTGGATGCTACCGCGCGCTGATTGCTCAGGGCGGACGTAAGCAGGGTTGCTGGACGGGTTGGTGCAAGTAGGAGAGCTGATTGGCAAGCTGCCTCAGCCACTCAGCGCCAGTCTCACACTGGTGTGTTTGGAGCCTCCCAGCTTGGCCAAGTCCGCTTGCTCGTCACGCGTCAGAACGATCTCTGCCGCAACTCGCACTGGCGCTCCCCACGCTGTTTCGGATCATTGGAGACGGGCGCAGAAGCAAAGCGCCTTCAAGAGCGAGACGCGAGACTAGTTGCAGTTGGCGGCGACCACGCCCTGGGTGCGCTGTGTTTCCTCGGCGCGGCCCTTGTCGTCGAGGAATTCGCGCTGACCCTGGGCGTTGATGCGCGACATGCGCTGCCCTTCCTGCAGCGCCTTGAGCTGCGCCTTGCCGCGCGAGCAGTTGTCGAGCCGGATCTGCGCGTCGCGCTGCGCATCGGCCTGCTTCTTCGCCGCCGCTTCCTCCTCGGCCTTGCTCGGCTTGGGGGCGGATGCTGCCTCGGCCGCCTTCGGCACGAGCAGCGGGGCGGATGCCGCCGAGGCGGCGGATCCGACCGCCGCGACGCGCGCCTCGCTGCCGGGCGCGGGACGCTGCAGGATGTCGGCTTCGGGCGTGCCGCTCGGCGGCGGCCGGTCGCTGTACTGCACGATGCCGGTCTTGTCGCGCCACTTCCATTGCGCGTCGGCCGGCGTGGCGGCGAACACGGCGCCAAGCGCAACGGCGAGCGCGGGCAGCCACGCGGCGTGGCGCGAAGTCTTTCGGCTCATGGCGGACTCGAAACGGGACATTGGCGCGCAGTGTATCGGCGAGCCAGAGCCTCGCGGTGACAGCGCGCTTCGCCCGTCGCGCGCCGCGATGCCAACAAAGTCACACTTGGCGAGCGGCTGGCACCCGGCGCCGAGCGTCGCGCGCACCGCGCCGACGGCCCGGCGCAGAGCACCGCGGGTCACGGGCCGGGGGTGGCCGCTTCTTATAATCCGCCTTTGCGACTGGAGCTTGTCTATGCGCCTACTCGGCAAAGCGCTCACCTTCGACGATGTGTTGCTGGTGCCGGCGTTCTCACAGGTGTTACCGCGTGACACCGATCTCTCGACCCCGCTGACGCGCAACATTCGCCTGAACCTGCCGCTCGTCTCCGCCGCGATGGACACGGTAACCGAGGCGCGGCTCGCGATCGCGCTGGCCCAGGAGGGCGGCATCGGCATCGTCCACAAGAATATGCCGGCGCGCGAACAGGCCGCCGCCGTGGCGCGCATCAAGCGCTTCGAATCGGGCGTGCTGCGCGACCCGATCACGATCACCCCCGGCGTGACGGTGCGCGAGGTGAAAGCCTTGTCGAGCCAGCACGGCATCTCGGGCTTTCCGGTGCTCGAAGGCCCGGTCGTCGTCGGCATCGTCACGAATCGCGACATGCGCTTCGAGACGCGGCTGGACGCGCCGGTGCGCGAGATCATGACGCCGCGCGAGCGGCTGGTCACGGTGCGCGAGACGGCGACACTCGAAGACGGCAAGGCGCTGATGCACCGCCACAAGCTCGAGCGCGTGCTCGTCGTCAACGCCGCCTTCGAGCTGAAGGGCGTGATGACGGTGAAGGACATCACGAAGCAGACCAACTTTCCGAATGCGGCGCGCGACGGCCACGGCAAGCTGCGCGCCGGCGCCGCGGTCGGCGTCGGGCCCGACAGCGAGGAGCGCATCGAGTTGCTCGTGAAGGCGGGTGTCGATGCGATCGTCGTCGATACCGCGCACGGCCACAGTGCGGGTGTCATCGAGCGCGTGCGCTGGGTGAAGAAGAATTTCCCCGCGGTCGACGTGATCGGCGGCAACATCGCGACCGCCGCCGCGGCGATCGCGCTCGTCGAAGCGGGGGCGGATGCGGTGAAGGTCGGCATCGGTCCGGGGTCGATCTGCACCACGCGCATCGTCACCGGCGTCGGCGTGCCGCAGATCCTCGCCATCGATCTCGTCAGCAAGGCCCTGAAGGGCAGCGGCGTGCCGCTCATCGCCGACGGTGGCGTGCGCTTCTCGGGCGACCTCGCGAAGGCGATCGCCGCCGGCGCCGACAGCGTGATGATGGGCAGCGCCTTCGCCGGCACCGAAGAGGCGCCGGGCGAGACCATCCTCTACCAGGGCCGCACCTACAAGAGCTATCGCGGCATGGGCTCGATCGGCGCGATGCAGCAGGGCTCGGCCGACCGCTACTTCCAGGACAACGGCGGCAACAACCCGGCGACGACCAAGCTCGTCCCCGAAGGAATCGAGGGCCAGGTGCCGTACAAGGGCTCGGTGCTGACGATCATCTTCCAGATGGCCGGCGGCCTGCGCGCGGCGATGCACTACTGCGGCTGCGCCAACATCGCCGAGATGCACGAGCGCGCCGAGTTCGTCGAGATCAGCTCGGCCGGCATGCGCGAGAGCCACGTCCACGACGTGCAGATCACGAAGGAAGCGCCGAACTACCGCATGGAGTAGGCGTGCGGCGATCGCCCTCATGCCGCGCCCCGGCGCACGACGCGACGCTATCGTCTTGAGCACGCCAGAGGCCGCGCATCCGCACGCCCGCAAGCGCGAGGCGGCGATGCCGTTCATCATGCTCACGGTGCTGATCGACATGGTGTCGATCGGCCTCATCGTGCCGGTCATCCCGCTGATCGTCGGCCAGTTCACCGATTCTCCGGCGGCGCAGACCTTCTGGTTCGGCGCCATCACGCTTGCCTTCGGCGTCGCCAACTTCTTCGCGTCGCCGGTGCTCGGCGCGCTGTCGGACCGCTACGGGCGCCGGCCGGTGCTGCTGATGGGCTTCTCGGGTCTGGCGGCGAGCTTCATCGTGACCGGCCTCGCGACCGCGATGTGGATGCTGATCGCGGTGCGGATCTTCAGCGGCGCGATGCAGTCGAACGTCGCGATCGCCAGCGCCTACGTCGCCGACATCACGCCGGCCGAGCAGCGCGCACGCCGCTTCGGGCTGCTCGGCGCGATGTTCGGCGTCGGCTTCACCCTCGGCCCGGCGCTGGGCGGGCTGCTCGGCGCGATCGACATCCACTGGCCCTTTTTCGTTGCCGGTGCGCTGGCGATCATCAACTGGATGTACGGGTATTTCGTGCTGCCCGAATCGCTGCCGCCGGAGCGGCGGCGCGCCTTCGAATGGCGGCGTGCGAACCCGTTCAGCGCGTTGAAGGGGCTGTCGCAACTGCAGGGCGTCGGGCCGCTCGTCGCCGTCATCGCGCTCGCGTCGCTGTCGGACTTCACGCTGCGCACGAGCTGGGTGCTGTTCACGACCTTCAAGTTCGGCTGGGGCCCGGCGCAAAACGGCGCCTCGCTCTTCACCGTCGGCGTCATGTCGGCGATCGTGCAGGGCTTCCTGCTCAAGTACCTGCTCGCCCATTTCTCGCCGCAGCGGTTGGCCGGCATCGGCCTCGTCGCCTCGGCGCTGACCTACTTCGGCTTCGCCGTCGTTCCCCAGGGCTGGATGATCTACCCGGTGATCATCGTCGGCACGCTGATCGGCGGCGGCGCGCAGGCGTCGATCCAGAGCCTGGTCTCGAACGCGGCCGACGCCCAATCGCAGGGCAGGACGATGGGATCGGTCACCGCGCTGTCGAGCATGATGGCGGTGATCGCGCCGATCATCAGCGCGCCGCTGCTTGGCGTCGTCGCGCACCGGCCGCAGGGCGACCTCTGGATCGGCCTGCCGTTCTTCTTCTGCGCGCTGCTGCAGGCGATCGGCGCGGGCATCGCGATCGCGCACTTCCGGCGGCAGCGCGCACTGCGCATGGCCGCTGCGGCCTGAACCGAGAGACAACATGCACGACAAGATCCTGATCCTCGATTTCGGCTCGCAGGTCACGCAGCTCATCGCGCGCCGCGTGCGCGAGGCGCAGGTCTACTGCGAGATCCACCCGAACGACGTGAGCGATGCGTTCGTGCGCGAATTCGCGCCGAAGGGAATCATCCTTTCCGGCAGCCATGCATCCACCTACGAGGCGCACGAGTTGCGCGCGCCGCAGGCGGTGTGGGACGCGGGCGTGCCGGTGCTCGGCATCTGCTACGGCATGTTCGCGATGGCGGTGCAGCAGGGCGGCGAGGTCGAGCCAAGCGAGCACCGCGAGTTCGGCTACGCGCAAGTGCGCGCCCGCGGGCACACGTTGCTGCTTGCGGGCATCGAAGACTTTGCGACGCCCGAGGGCCACGGCATGCTCGAGGTCTGGATGAGCCACGGCGACAAGGTCACGAAGCTGCCGCCGGGCTTCAAGCTGATGGCCTCGACGCCGTCGTGCCCGATCGCCGGCATGGCCGACGAGGCGCGCGGCTACTACGGCGTGCAGTTCCACCCCGAGGTGACGCATACCAAGCAGGGCGCGGCGCTGCTCGCGCGCTTCGTGCGCGACATCTGCGGTGCGCGCGGCGACTGGCAGATGGGCGACTATGCGAGCGAAGCCGTCGCCCGCATCCGCGAGCAGGTCGGGGCCGACGAAGTCATCCTCGGCCTGTCGGGCGGCGTCGATTCGAGCGTCGCCGCGGCGCTCATCCACCGCGCAATCGGCGAGCAGCTCACCTGCGTCTTCGTCGACCACGGGCTGCTGCGGCAGGACGAGGCGCGAATGGTGATGGACATGTTTGTCGGCAGGCTGCATGCGAAGGTCGTGCATGTCGATGCGTCGGCGCAGTTCCTCGCCGCGCTCGAAGGCATTGCCGACCCGGAAGCCAAGCGCAAGATCATCGGCCGCGAGTTCGTCGAAGTCTTCCAGCGCGAAGCAGCGAAGCTCGGCAACGCGAAGTGGCTGGCGCAGGGAACGATCTATCCCGATGTGATCGAGTCCGGCGGCGCCAAAGACTCCAAAGGCGCGAAGAAGGCAACCAGCATCAAGAGCCACCACAACGTCGGCGGCCTGCCCGAGACGCTGGGCCTGAAGCTGCTCGAGCCGCTGCGCGA
>OEIU01001068.1_pt1 | contig 19939 bp, 17 predicted proteins | sample 1539221 | NCBI WGS metagenome assembly OEIU01 (sample SAMN03792071, study PRJEB22550) | activated sludge metagenome | feature: wastewater treatment plant; material: activated sludge; isolation source: Wastewater treatment plant of a petroleum refinery complex | place: Argentina: Zarate | collected...
GCCCAGCACGGCGCAGGTGCGCTGGAACTGGCCGTCATTGCCGACCACCAGCATCAGCTCACCGTCGGTGCAGCGGAACACGCCGGCAGGCATTCCGCCATTGCCCCAGGTGCCGCGGCGCGGCGGGGTCTGGCCGTTGACGAGGTAGATCTGCAGCCAGTGCGACAGCGAGGCGATCACGGTATCGAACAGGCAGACGTCGACATGCTGCCCCTCCCCGCCATTGGCCTTGCGGTGAAACAGCGCGGCCAGGATGCCGATCGATGTATTCATGCCGGTCATGTAGTCGACGATCGAGGGACCGACCTTCATCGGGCCTTCGCCGGGCTCGCCGTCGATGTGGCCGGTGACGCTCATCAAGCCGCCCATCGCCTGCAGGATCGCGTCATAGCCGGCGCGCGGCGCGTAAGGACCGGTCTGGCCGAAGCCGGTCACCGAGCAATAGACGATGCCGGGGTTGATCGCCTTGATCGATTCATAGTCCAGCCGGTAGCGTTTGAGATCGCCGACCTTGTAGTTCTCCATCATCACATCGCAGCTCCTGGCGAGCTCGCGGACGATGTCCTGCCCTTCAGCCGTCGCGATGTTGACGGTGACGGATTTCTTGTTGCGGTTGGCGCAGAGGTAGAACGAGTTGTTGTTGTTGGCCTTGCCTTCGGGGTCCTTCAGGTAGGGTGGACCGAACGCGCGGGCGTCGTCGCCGCCGCCGGGACGCTCGATCTTGATCACCTCGGCGCCGAGATCGGCCAGCATCTGCGCCGACAGCGGGCCCGCGAGCACACGCGTCAGGTCGAGAATCTTGATGCCCGAAAGTGGCAGAGCCGACATGAACTTCCTCCGAAATGATTTTGGCGTGGCGGCGCGGGAACGCATCCGGCGCTCTATCGAATGCCGATACACTATTTTGTGCGGCTGAGCCCTGCGTTGTCGGCATGTCGGTATCCATTGCGGACCAGACGCCATCGCGACCACCACAGGCAATTGCGCTCCGTTCCTACCCGCAGCAATTGAATTGGACCATCGATTGGTCTATCATTTCCGCCAATCGATGATTGGATCAAGACACGCCATGCGGATTCCCGTCTCCGAAGCCAAGGGCCAATTGACCGAACTGGTGCGACGCGCCGAAGCCGGCGATGAAGTCATTTTGACGCGCCATGGCCTGCCGGCCGTTCGCCTGGTCCCGGTGGCGGCGGTGCCCGACAAGAAGGCGCGTCGCGCCCTGCTCGAGGCCGTGCGCGCCAGCGGTGCAACGAAGGCGGCGACCGGACCCGGCGCAGCCAGAAGTCAGGATTTTCTGTACGGCGATGATGGCCTGCCCGGATGATCGCTGTCGATACGTCCGCCCTGATGGCCGTGGTACTTGGTGAGGCCGAGGCTGATGCCTGTATCGCCGCGCTGGAAACCGACGACGAGATATTGATCTCGGCGGTAACCATCGCGGAGGCATTGATCGTTGCGAACCGCCGCAACGTCGGCAACGAGATGGAAAGCCTGATCGACGGACTTGGCCTCAACATCGTCGACGTCTCGCTGGCCGCGGCGCGCAGGGCCGCGCACGCCTATGCGCGATGGGGGAAAGGTGTTCACGCCGCCGGCCTCAATCTCGGTGACTGCTTCGCCTATGAAGTCGCGAAACAGCATCGATGTCCCCTGCTCTATGTCGGGAACGATTTTTCGAAAACGGACATCAAGGGTGTGCTGTGAACAGGTGACGACGCTGCCCACAAATTCCACCGCCACCAGCAAAACGGGCGGCCCTGTGAAGGAGCCGCCCGCCGATTGTCGAACCTTGTTGCCTGACTAAAGCGCGATGAGATTGGGATGAATCATCATCGCGCTTTAGGTTATTGTTTGAGCATGATCATTTCGGAAAACCGCGGCACACTTTTCCGGATCATGCTCTAGCGCGGCGCGCCGGTCCTGGAGCGGCTGGCGCGCCATTCCAGGAATTCGCGATAGAGCGGATCGCGCTCCTGCGGCTGGAATGCGGTGGCGGCCGGCGCGGCCACCGGCGGCGGCGCTGATACGGCGGCCGATGCCGACGAGACCGCAGCGCCCGATGCCAGCGGCATGTTGCGGTCGAGCCATTGCTGCGCCGCATTGAAGCGGGTCCAGCCCGACACCGTGGCCCGCAGCGCCATTTCCTTCCACTTCGGATGGAACGGCGGCCGCTGCAACTGCGCGACCTTGTCGAACATGGTGTCGACGAGCAGCGCCAGGCGGCGGTAGCGGTCGCTGTTGGCCGGCCAGTTATACGACGCCAGCACCGCCTCGGCCGCGATGGTCTCGACAAAGGCACCTTCCGCCACCAGGCCCGGATAGTCCTGCGACGACAGCTTGGAGGGCAGATACTCGTCCTGCAGCGTCTTGGCGTAGTCGACCGGCACCAGATGCAGGTTGCGGTCGGTGACCTGGTTCAGCCACTGCACCGGCTTGCCCTCGATCGCCACGATGGCGTCGACCTCGCCCTTGCGCAGCATGTCGACCGCAAGGCGCGGCTCCTGATAGACCAGGTGCGGCCTGATGCCGAGCCGCTCGAACACGTTGATCGCGGTGACGAAGGTCGAACTGTCGGGCAGATCGACCACCACCGTCTTGCCGTCGAGATCGCGCATGCTGGTGATGGTCTTCGGCGCGAGGACATGCATCTCCTCGTTGAACATCTTCGCCACATAGACGAATTGGTTGCGGATGTCCTTGGCGAAGTCCTTGCGGTCGAGATAGGACAGCGTGTCCTTGCGCACGATGCCGGCGTCGACGCCGCGCAGCAGCAGGATATCCGATACCGCCTGCACCGAGCCGCGGCCCATCACGGGCAGGATCCGCAGATTGGTGCCGTTGTCGAGCACGGAGGCGAGATCGGCGCCCATCTGCGCATAGGTCGAGCCGAACGAGCCGGTCATCAGGCTGACCGTGTTGGCGTTGAGCTGGTTGGCCAGGTCGCGCTTGGTCGCGGTGCCATACTTGAAGATGGTCTTGAAGGACTCGCTGACCGCGCCCGGATCGATGCCGCTGCGCACCGGGCCGAAGTGCTGCCACTGCCCGTTGGTGAATCGCATCATCCGCATCTGCTCGATCGGCGCGTGGTCCGACGGGCTGGTGTTGATCAGGATGCCCTGCACCATCATCGGAAGCTGCAGACCCTTGAGCGAGCGGGCCTGCTTCATGATGTTCTCCCGCGACAGGTCGTCGCCGCAGTTCTTCAGGATCTCGACCACGGTCCGACTGACGAGATAGCCGAGAACCGCCTGGCCGTTGACCTTGCTGACGCTCGGCACGTAACGCTGCATGAAGGCGCTCCATTCGCGGAACGCCACCTCGCCGGCCGCCGCTGAGTCTTCGCCCTCGAGGCGGTAGGCCGCCGACATCAGGCCCTCCGCATTTTGCGCACCCGCCGGCTGGATCACGGCCGAATAGGAATTGGAGACCGAGGCGACGAACTGGTTCGGCCTCCAGCCGAGTTCGACGCTGCGGCGGATCGCCATGGTGGCGAATTTCGGCGTCGTGAACTGGATGAAGATGTCGGCGTTGGTGGCCTTCAGCTTGGCCATCTGGGCGTCGATGTTGGCATCCGTCACCTTGTACGGCGCCTCGGCGACGATCGGCAGCTTGCCGCCGAGGCCGTCCTTCAGGCCCTTGAGATATTCCTTGCCCATCCCGTCGTCCTGATAGAGAACGGCGATCCGGCTGCGGGGAAAGTTCTCCAGGATATATTGCGCATAGATCTGGGCTTCGGCCGCATACGTCGGCAGGAAGCCCATGGTCCAGGGAAACTCCTGCGGCTGGTCCCACGCCGCCGCGCCCGACAGCGCAAAGAGCTGCGGCACCTTCTTGGAGTTCAGATACGGCTGGATCGCCGCGTTGGTGTTGGTGCCGATGGTCGCCAGGGTGAAGAGAACCTGGTCATCCTCGACGAGCTTGCGGGTCGCCTCCATGGTCTTGGTCGGCTCGTAGGCGTCGTCATAGCTGATGACGCTGATCTTGCGGCCGTTGACGCCGCCCTCGGCGTTGACCTTGTCCATATAGGCGATGATGACCTTGGCGATGACGCCATAGGCCGACGCGGGACCGGTATAGGGGGCCGAGATGCCGATCCGGATTTCGTTGCTGGCCGGGGGCGCCGCCAGGACCTGCGTGGTGAGCGTCGATGCGGCCGCCCCGGCCAGCACCAGCGCCGCTGCGGCACTGCGCCGCGGCGCAGCCAAAAGCCGGCGCAGCACGTCACGGGTCACCGACCCGGACCATTGCGCCGCCCCACGAGTGTTGATCAAAACCCGCATCCTGCCCCCTTTGAGCAATACTATTGTGTGATTTTCGAGCTGCGAAACATGCACCGTTTCAGGCCCGCTCGAAGACATTGTGTCTCAATTTGATTGATTTTATGTCAAGGCCAGACGTTTCGCGCAGTTAGTCGATCGTGTGTCCGACCGCAACAATTTTAGACCATTGGTGTAACAAAAATCCCGCGCAGGAGACCGTGCGCCTCCTCATGCGCGCGTTGGTTGCGTAGATGCGCGCGATATTTTGATTCGCGAAGATTTGCGCCTGCATCGCGATCGCGCGGCACGGCCGGTGCGGATCAAAACAGAACGGCCCGCCATATGGCGGGCCGTCATATTGTCGGATTGCCGACGTTGCGGTTACCGGTTGGGGGGCGCCTTGGCGCGGTTGGCGCGCCACTCCAGGAATTCGCGATAGAGCGGATCGCGATCCTGCGGCGAGAGCGCGGCGGCCGGCGACTGCGGCACCGCGCCCGATGCCGACGATACGGCCGCGCTTGCGGGCATGTTGCGGTCGAGCCATTCCTGCGCCGCCTTGAAGCGGGTCCAGCCCGACACCGTCGCCCGCGGCGCCATTTCCTTCCACTTCGGATGGAACGGCGGCCGCTGCAACTGCGCGACCTTGTCGAACATGGTGTCGACGAGCAGCGCCAGGCGGCGGTAGCGGTCGCTGTTGGCCGGCCAGTTATACGACGCCAGCACCGCCTCGGCCGCGATGGTCTCGACAAAGGCACCTTCCGCCACCAGGCCCGGATAGTCCTGCGACGACAGCTTGGAGGGCAGATACTCGTCCTGCAGCGTCTTGGCGTAGTCGACCGGCACCAGATGCAGGTTGCGGTCGGTGACCTGGTTCAGCCACTGCACCGGCTTGCCCTCGATCGCCACGATGGCGTCGACCTCGCCCTTGCGCAGCATGTCGACCGCAAGGCGCGGCTCCTGATAGACCAGGTGCGGCCTGATGCCGAGCCGCTCGAACACGTTGATCGCGGTGACGAAGGTCGAACTGTCGGGCAGATCGACCACCACCGTCTTGCCGTCGAGATCGCGCATGCTGGTGATGGTCTTCGGCGCGAGGACATGCATCTCCTCGTTGAACATCTTCGCCACATAGACGAATTGGTTGCGGATGTCCTTGGCGAAGTCCTTGCGGTCGAGATAGGACAGCGTGTCCTTGCGCACGATGCCGGCGTCGACGCCGCGCAGCAGCAGGATATCCGATACCGCCTGCACCGAGCCGCGGCCCATCACGGGCAGGATCCGCAGATTGGTGCCGTTGTCGAGCACGGAGGCGAGATCGGCGCCCATCTGCGCATAGGTCGAGCCGAACGAGCCGGTCATCAGGCTGACCGTGTTGGCGTTGAGCTGGTTGGCCAGGTCGCGCTTGGTCGCGGTGCCGTACTTGAACAGCGTCTTGAAGGAATCGCTGACGGTGCCCGGATCGATGCCGCTGCGCACCGGCCCGAAGAACTGCCAGTGGCCGCCCGTGAAGCGCATCAGGCGCATCTGCTCGATCGTCGCATGGTCGGACGGGCTGGTGTTGATCAGGATGCCCGGCACCATCATCGGAATCTGCAGGCCCTTGAGCGAGCGGGCCTGCTTCATGATGTTGTCGCGCGAGAAGTCGTCGCCACACATCTTCAGGACTTCCATGACGAGGCGGGCGTTCAGATAGGCGTAGACGGCCTGCCCGTTCGCCTTGCTGACGCTCGGCACATAGCGTTCCATGAAGGCGCTCCATTCGCGGAACACCGCGGGGCCGGCGCTCTGCGCGTCCTCGCCTTCGAGGCGGTACATCGCCGAGATGATGCCTTCGCCGTTTTCGAGGCCCGCCGGCGCCATCACCGACGATACCGATTCAGACACCGACGCCAGGAAATGGATCGGCTTCCAGCCGATCTCGGCGTTTCGCTTGATCGCCATGGTGGCGAATTTCGGCGTCGTGAACTGCATGAAGACGTCGGCGCCCGAGGCCTTGAGCTTGGCGATCTGGGCGTCGATGTTGGCGTCGGTGACCTTGTACGGCGCCTCGGCCACGATCGGAATCTTGGTGCCGAGACCATCCTTCAGTCCCTTCAGATAGTCCTTGCCGAAGCCGTCGTCCTGGTAGAGCACCGCGACCTTGCTGCGCGGATGGTTCTCCAGCAGATATTGCGAATAGATGTGGGCTTCGGTCTGGTAGCTGGGCAGGAAGCCCATGGTCCAGGGAAACTCGCGCGGCTGGTCCCACATCGTCGCGCCCGAGGCGACGAAGAGCTGCGGGATCTTCTTCGCGTTCAGATAGGGGTGGACCGCCTGGCTGGTGTTGGTGCCGAGGCTGCCCAGAATGAAGAGAACGTTGTCTTCCTCGACGAGCTTGCGCGTCATCTCCATCGTCTTGGTGGGATTGTAGGCGTCGTCATAGGAGATGAAATTGATCTTGCGGCCCTTGATGCCGCCCTCGGCATTGACCTTCTCGAAATAGGCCGCCAGCACCTTGCCGATCACGCCATAGGCGGAGGCAGGCCCCGTATAGGGCACGGTGTTGCCGATCCGGATCTCGTTGTCGCCGGGCGCGGCCCGCGCCGTGTCATTCAAAGCCGGCGCCGCAATTGCCGCCAGCATCAGCGCCGCGGCCGCCCTGCGGAAAGGCGCGGCGAACAGCCGGCCTGCCGCCCTCCCCGCGCCAGATCGCGAGTCCTGCCCAAATTGTCGACGAGAATCGATCGTAGCCCGCATTGCGGTCCCCCTTGTGTCCCCAGTCCCATGCATTTTTTTGTAGGCTTTACGTCAGCGAGCAGGGTTTCAATCCTACTCGCCGACATTGCGTCTCAATCGGATTGATTTTGTGGCGAGTCTAGGTCTTCCGTGCGGCATGGTTACCGCGCACGTGCGCCAACCGCAGAATACACGGGATCGGCGTTAATTGTGCGCCCGCACAATTGTGGCGGCCATATGCACGCCCTCGCCCGATTTTCCCCATGTCGAGGCCCCGCACTACGCTAGATGCCGGCCTCATCGGCCACCGCCGGGCGCGACACGACGTAGGCGGCGCACGCCAGGAAGCCGGCCGCCACGCCCAACGCCAGCGGCAATGACGGATCGACGCTGTAGCAGAACACGGCAAACCCGATCGTCATGCCCACGCACGCCATCGCCTTCCCCGACCGCGGAATGGCTCCGGCGGCGCGCCAGTCCCGCAGCGGCTTGCCGAACGTCGGATGATCCAGCAGCCACGCCTCGAACCGCGGCGACGAGCGTGCAAAGCACCAGGCAGCGATGATCAGGAAAACCGCCCCCGGCATCAGCGGCATCACGAGGCCGATCACGCCGAGCGCGACCATCACCCAACCGAGGCCGAAGTAGATGATGCGCATCAGACCCGCCGCCAAACCGTCTGTTGAAGCCAGTACATGCGACCGGGTCGGCTTGCCGTCAAGCCCGAGGCGAATTGGCGGCGACGACGTTCATCGCATCGTCGCTAGCTGAACCGCGAGCGCGCAGGCACGGTCGTATTCATCGAGATTGATCCACTCGTCGATCGTGTGCGGCTCGTTCTGCCCGGCGCCGAAGGTCACCGTCGGGACGCCGTGGCGAACCATCCAGTTTGCATCGAGCCCGCCGCTGGCGGCGCGGATGTTCGGCGTCGCGCCGATGCCGGACACCGCGGACACCGCCCGCTTGACCACGGGCAGGCTCTCCTTCATGCGGAACGGGTAATAGTCGGTCTCGGCCTTGAACTTGACGCGGCCCGACTTGCCGTCGCTGTTCTTGACCTTCTTGGCGGCCTTCTCGAACGCCGCCTTGTAGGCCTTGGTGATCTCCTTGAAGAACTTCGCATCGTGGCTGCGGCTTTCGCCGCGCACATGCACGTAGTCGGTGACGACATTGGTGGCGTCGCCGGCCGGCCGGCCCTCGCCGCCGGTGACCGGGCCGACATTGCTGGTGCCCTGCCGCTTGCCCTTCACCACCTTGCCGAACCAGCCGCCGGCCTTCACGTCGGCGAGCGCCAGCGCCAGGATCATCGTCGAACTGATCCCGCGCTCCGGCGCGACGCCGGCGTGCGAAGCGCGGCCGAAAATCTCGACATGCCAACGATCCGCGCCGACGGCGCCGATCGTGACGTTGGAGGCGGAGCCGCCGTCGTAGTTGAAGGCCATGGCAGGCGAGCCGAGTTCGTCGGTGTTGACGTAGCGCGCCCCATACAGCCCACTCTCCTCGCGCACGCAGAACAGGAGCGTGATCGGCGGATGATCGAGATTCTGTTTTGCGAGTTCGGCCGCCAGCGTCACGAGAACGCCGCAGCCGGCGCGGTTGTCGCCGCCGAGCGCGGTCTTCGCCTGATTGACGATCTTGCGGCCCGCAAGCTTCGGCCGGGCCCCGGCGCACAGCGGCACGGTGTCCATGTGCGTCATGAACATGATCCGCGGCTGGTTGTGCATGGCGCCGCGGCCGGGCAGATCGACAATGAGATTGCCGGTCTCCGTCGGCACGGGAATGCGCGTGTTGGCATCGTCAAGGCGGATCGCCGATGCCGGCACGCCACTTTCCTGCAGCCCCGCACTGAGCTCGCGTCCGATCGCGGCCTCCTTTCCGGTCACGCCCTCGACGGCGAGGAAACGCATCAGGCGGTCGGTGGCGGATTTGACGTCGACGGACATGATGATCTCTCGATGGGCTCGTGACTATTTCGGCGGACCCGAGTAATCGAGCGTCATGCCGGTAACCTGGCACGAAAAAGTGCCGAGCCCGGTGCTTACACTGAAGCCATGGCCGCGCGGAATCTCTCGCGACGCGAATTCATAATACATCGCAGGCGAATTCTGATTGCTGGAGAAAGGTATCGATCCCAGGTAGATCGTCAACTTCGTCACACTGCTTGCGCTTCCGGATCCCGGGCAGGCCAAGGAGCAGGCCTGACCAGTTGGGCAGGAATAATTCCACTGCAACGTAATATTTGAAAGTCCGTGATAAGGCGGCTGAAGTTCGGGCCGCTCGGTTTTTTCCTGGGCCCATGCCGCGCCCGCGCAGATACCAACAGACAGAAGGGTTCCAAGAAATATCGATCGCGACATCGGCAGATTCCTGTAGTTGGTGCCACGCGCCGGCCGGCGGCGGCAACTGCAATGCAAGCGATTGAAAGTATTGGAGCGGGTGAAGGGAATCGAACCCTCGTATTCAGCTTGGAAGCCACCAACTATCGCAATGTTTTCAAGAACCATTCTGACATTCTGTAGCTATTTTGCCAATTGAGATCATTAGAGAATTTTTCGTTGTCAGAATAGCGAAAGCTGTTTTGCGGCGGCCTACGATACTTCGACCGCGGACGGAACCGGTCAGCCGTGGGATCGTCCGGACCGGGAGCGCGCCCTGCCTCGGTAGAGCGTGGCCAGACAATCGTCCACCAGCACGTCGACGTCCACCGCCAGGATCTTCAGACGACCGGTCCTGAACATGAGCAGCAGGCCGAACATCCAGGAGGCCCCGGCGACTGCCACCTCATGTTTTTCGGATGCGTCGACCAGACCGTCGGCCTCGAGCGCGTCGGCGACGGCGGCGTATACCCGCTTCAGACGGACGTTGAGTTCGCGGTTCAGGTCCCGACCGACGCCGTCGGGTTTGGCCCCGCCGTACAGGTAGAAGCCGAGATCGTACTCGGAGGGTCTCTCGCGGAAATACTCGAACCAGGCGCGCAATGCTGCGGCACCTTTCCGACCCACTCGAGCCGCTGTAGCCGCCTGCTCGACGGCCTGGGCCATGCTCGCCAAGGATTCACGGAGGATATCGGCGTAAACCTCTTCCTTGCTCGCGTATTGGGCGTAGATCGCTCCGGTCGTGTAGCCCGCGGCTTTGGCGATCTCCCGGACCGACGTTTCGTGCAGGCCCACCTCGACGAAAACCTGCTTGGCGGCCTCGCGGATCAGTTCGCGCTTGAAAGCGCTCACGGCGGCCTTGCGCCGTTGGATTTTCGGATCGGGGGCTTCCGCCATCGATAGTTTCCGGTTCGAGAGGCCATGGCGGGCGGCGCTCATGCCCGATCTGCGCCCCATCGTGGCCGCTGGAATGCCGAAGCGCGCGCGCAGGAACGTTTGCTATCTTAATATAACAGTGTTATCGAACGGTCGTCAAGGAAGCCGCCAGCACCAGTGGAACTCGACTTTGCCAACGAAAGATCCACATCCGCGAGCGAGGTCGGCCTTGACCGCCGAAGACAACGAGCAGGTCTTCGCCCGCCCCTCGTTCTACGCCGAGTTCGCGCCGCGCGATGATCAAGCCGGCTGCGTCGACTCGATTTACATCCTGAAGGACCGGGGACGGCTGACCGAAAGCCGCACGTCGTTCGCTTCCCCGCTCAAGGAACTCGCCTTCATATTTCGGGAGGACGGTCCGGGCGGCAAGGTGGTCTTCAACGAGCCGAGCCTCAGTCACCGAAGAAAAAGCAGGGCGTTTGTGGGCTGGATCGTCGGCGTCAAGTTCAAGCCGACTTGGTCCGGTTCGCCGAGCGTCCACGATCCGGCGATCGTGGCGTGTCGCGATACGCTGGCGCGAGTCGTCCGGGAGAGTCCATCGTGCTTCGACATCCTCGACATCATGGATCGGACCCTGCTCGCGCTTTCGCGGCTGGCAAGGCACGGCGCGATCGCGGGTAGCGACCCCCTGGATACGCCGCACGGCCGCGTCAGCGACTTGGCGGACCACGTCGGTAGATCGGTCCGGACGCTGCAGAGGCGAGTGAGAACGTCGACAGGCTGTCCGCCCAAGCGTTTTCTCGCCGTGCAGCGCTTCCGTCGATCGCTCTACGAAATCGCGGCGGGAGGCGACGGTTTGTCTCTGATCGCCTCCGATCTCGGATTTTCCGACCAGGCCCACCTGACCAGAGAGTTTCGGCGACACGCCGGCGTCACGCCCGGCGCATTCCGGCAGGCCTGGTGCAGGCCGCGCGCGCAGGCTGTCCGATTTCTTCAAGACGCCGGCCGATCCACGCGCCTAATGATGGCGGTGTGGCCACTCGAGACCACGACCGAAACCGGTTGAGCAGGTTCGCCTTTCGCTCCGACAGGTCGTAGGCCCAGCCTCGATCCACCATCAGACGCGGGCACCTCATAATGATCATCGACGCCTGGATGCAGCACCCGAACGCCGCATGGATCGGGAATCCGATGTTCGAGTCGTTGCGCCGGTGGAGACCCGGCAAATGGTCCGAGACGGCGCCTCCCGTCGAAGACACACTTGCCGAGATGGACAGTGCGGGCGTTTCCGTCGGCATGCTCTGCGGCTGGCACGGTCCGGCCGGTCCAATGATCAGCAACGACGAGGTCGCCCAGCATTGCCGGGCTCACCCCGACCGCTTCGTCGGCATAGCTTCAGTCGATCTCTTCCGCCCGATGGACGCCGTGCGGGAGTTGAGGCTGCGCGCGAAGAGGGACGGCTTCAAGGGACTGCGCGTTCTGCCTTGGGTGTGGGGCCTGCCGCCGGACGATCGCCGGTACTACCCCCTTTTCGCCGAGTGCTGCGAACTCGACATCCCGTTTTGCACACAGGTCGGACACGCGGGGCCGCTTCGCGAATCCGAACCGGGTCGCCCCATCCCCTATCTCGATCGCGTTGCGCTGGAGTTTCCGGAACTTCGCATTCTCGGCGGCCATATCGGCGTGCCGTGGCTCGATGAAATGTTGTCACTCGTCATGAAGTACCCGAACGTCTTCATCGATACGTCGGCCTACAAGGTCAGCCGCTATCCGATCGGTCTCGTCGAGTATATGCGCGGCAACAAGAGACATCGGGTTCTCTTCGGATCCAACCATCCCTTCTGGCCCGCGGGCGAATGCATCGCCGGCCTCGACGGCCTGAACCTCGGCGCCGAAGCCCGTTCGGCGTTCCTGGCGGACAACGCGAGGCGCCTGTTCAAGCTGGCCTGATCTTCCGTAACCCGAGACCCCCAACCGTAGGATGACCGATGCCCTGGACCATTGAACGCAAGCACCCGCACGTGGCCGTGGTGACGATGAACACTAACAAGGTCAACGCGCAGAACCCGGCCTTCTTCGCCGACCTTCACGCGGCGTTCGATCGTCTGGAATCCGAGTTCACCGATTGCGCCGTCGTATTGACGGGATCGGGCGCGGTGTTCACAGCGGGCCTCGACTTCGACCATCATTTCCCGATGTTCGCGCGCCGATCGATCAAGGAGATCGATGCCTGGTTCGACGAATATCGCGCGACGAACCTTCGTCTGTTTAAGTACCCGAGGCCGACCGTGGCGGCTATCAACGGCCACGCCTATGCGGGCGGGTTCATCACCGCGATCGATTGCGATCACCGGATCGCCGTCGAAGGCCCGCTGCAGTTCGCGTTGAACGAGGTGCCCATCGGCATCCCGATGCCGGCTGTCTACTGCGAGATTATCAAGCATGCGATCGGCCCGCGATCGGCGTTCGAACTGACGCTGTTCGGCCAGATCTACGATCTCGCCGCCGCCAAACGCCTGGGCGTCGTCCAGCAGACCGTCGCGCCGGACAAGCTGCTCGAGGCGGCCGTCGCCTGGGCAGCGCTGGTGCCGCCGGACTGCTACACGGCCTACGCCTTCTCGAAGCGCGCGCTTCAGGCGACCACGATGGCCGCCATCGATGCCGCCGCCCGCCTCGACAAGGATCTGCTGTCGCGCGGCATGTCGGATCTCGGGAGCATCCGCGCCCATGCGCGACGCTACAAGGAATTGAAGGGCAAGGACGTGACCTGGCCGTTGCCCGCCTAGGCGCCCCGACGAGGGACGCGACGTAGGCCATCGAAAAACACGCAGGAGGAAATGATGCACGCCGGCCAGGTTACCGACGGTTCGTCGATCCCACCGAGCTACGTCAGCGGAGGATCGACGACGCCCCTCCTGGGCATGACGATCGGCGACTGCTTCGACGCCACGGTCCGCGCCCACCCCGATAGCCTCGCCCTGGTGGTGCGGTCTCAAGGCATTCGATGGACGTACCGCGAACTTGCCGCGGCTGTCGATCGCTTCGCGAGCGGCCTGGCTTCGCTCGGTCTTGTCGCGGGTGAACGCGTGGGCATCTGGTCACCCAACAACTCCGAATGGGTCGTTACGCAGTTCGCCACCGCCAAGCTCGGATTGATCCTCGTCACCATTAACCCCGCCTACCGTCCGCAGGAGTTGGAGTACGCGCTGCGAAAAGTCGGATGCGCGGCACTCGTCACCGCGACCGCGTTCAAGACGAGCGACTACATCGGCATGCTCCGTCAGATCGCACCCGAGATCGCGACAGGCGTTCCGGGACGATTGAACCTCCAGAAGCTGCCGGACCTGCGCGCGATCATCCAGATCGGTGAGACGGCTACGTCAGGCCTGCTTTCGTTCGAGGAAGTTTGCAGCCGCGGCTCGGTATCCCCTCCTCCGCGCGTGAAGCTGCGCTTCGACGACCCGATCAACATCCAATTCACCAGCGGCACGACCGGGGCTCCTAAAGGCGCGACGCTGACCCATCACAACATCCTCAACAACGGCTACTTCTGCGGACAAGCCCTCGGCTTCGGTCCCGATGACAGGCTCTGCATTCCCGTCCCCTTCTATCACTGCTTCGGCATGGTCCTGTCCAACCTGACCTGCATCACGCATGGCGCGGCCATGATCGTGCCGGGCGAATCCTTCGATCCGCTGGGTGTGCTCGAAGCCGTCCAAGCCGAGCGATGCACCGCCCTTCACGGCGTTCCGACGATGTTCATCTCGATTCTGGAACACCCCGCCTTCTCCCGTTTCGATCTATCGTCCTTGCGCACCGGCGCCATGGCAGGCGCTCCATGCCCGGTCGAGGTCATGCGTCGCGTGATCGGCGAGATGGGCATGGGTGAGATAACCATCGCGTACGGCATGACGGAGACCAGCCCGATCAGCTTTCAGAGCGATCGGGGCGATCCGTTGGAACGGCGCGTGTCGACGGTCGGCCGCATCCAGCCCTACGTGGAAGTGAAGGTTATTGACGAAGCCGGCGACATCGTCCCGCGCGGCACGCCGGGCGAACTGTGCACGCGCGGTTATTCAGTCATGCGGGGCTACTGGGACGATCCGGACAAGACTGCGCAGGCGATCGACGCGGCCGGATGGATGCGCACGGGCGATCTCGCCACCATCGATGCCGATGGCTACTGCAACATCACCGGTCGCATCAAGGATCTGGTGATCCGCGCCGGCGAGAACATCTATCCGCGCGAGATCGAGGAATTCCTCTATCAGCACCCGAAGGTGCAGGACGTCCAGGTATTCGGCGTTCCCGACCCGAAATACGGCGAAGAGGTCTGCGCCTGGATCCGTCTCAAGGACGGTCAGACCTGCGACGAAGAGAGCATCCGCTCCTTCTGCCGCGAGGCGATTGCCCACTACAAGATTCCGCGCTTCATCCGCTTCGTGGACGCCTATCCCATGACCGTGAGCGGCAAGGTTCAGAAATTCATCATGCGGGAAGCGATGGTGCGAGAACTCGCGCTGCAGGAAATCCGCACAGCGTGATCGCCGTCGCCCCAACCAGAAAGGCCCTTCGATGATCAAGCTGTACACATGGCCGACTCCGAACGGTCACAAGGTCCAGATCATGCTCGAAGAGATCGGGATTCCCTACACGGTGCATCCGATCGACATCACCCGCGGCGCACAGTTCGATCCGGAGTATCTTGCGCTCAATCCGAACAACAAGGTGCCGACGATTGTCGACGACGACGGCCCGGACGGCGCGCCGATCACGGTGTTCGAGACAGGTGCGATCCTCATCTACTTGGCCGAAAAGACGGGCCGCTTCATGCCGTCGGAGGCGCGTGCGCGGTGCGAGGTGATGCAATGGTTGATGTGGCAGATGGGAGGGCTCGGCCCGATGCTCGGCCAGGCGCAGCACTTCCATCGCTACGCTACCGAGAAGGTGCCGTACGCGATCGAAAGGTACACCAAGGAAGGCCGGCGACTGCTGAACGTGATGGAGCGAAGGCTCGACGGGCGCGACTATCTGGCCGGAGACTATTCGATCGCCGATATCGCCTGCTTCGCCTGGGTCCGTATCCACAAGATGGCCAACCAGACCCTCGACGACCTGCCGCGCGTCTCGCGCTGGTACGCGGCCATCCGCGCCAGGCCGGCGGTGGAGCGGGGCATCAAGCTGCTGCTGGATCAGTGGGTCGACGTGACGAAGAGCGAGGAAGCGCGGACGAATCTGTTCGGAGGTCCTCAGTATAAATCGAGCGCGAACGGAACGCCCCGAAGAGATTAGGTATGACCTCAACCGTCGTTCTATATATCGACTACCGCAGTCCGTTCTCCTACCTCGTGAAGGAGGAAGCCTACGCGCTCGCACGCGATTTCGATGTGACACTCTGCTGGAAGCCTTTTACGATTGACCTCCAGGGGGCTTACGGCGGCGAAGTCGAAGAGCGGACCGACCGGGACTGGCGCAAGGTTCGCTATTCCTACATGGACGCACGTCGGCTTGCTGCACGCCGCAACTGGATCATCCGCGGCACGCCTAAAATCTTCGACCCCACGCTCGCGCATACAGGGATGCTGCTCGCGTCAAAGACCCACAATTCTGTATTCCGTCGCTATCACGATACGCTCTGCGCGCGCTTTTGGTGCGGAGAGTTCGACATCGAAGACGCAGGGGCGATCAGGGCTCTGCTCATCGAGGCGGGCGCGGCAGGCCACGCGTTCGACGAGATGGTCGCATCCGGCGAAGGGGGCCGCCAGTGCCGGGCAATCGCTGCGGAGGCCGAAGCGCGGGGCGTTTTCGGCGTCCCTACATTCGTGCTGCAAGAAACCGGCGAGCTTTTTTGGGGCACCGATCGGGTCTGGCTGCTGCGCGAGCGACTGTCGGACAAGCTGTGAAATGTGAAGACAGGACTTCACATCGGGAGCGCGATCAGCTGTCGTCATTTCGCTAGACTGAAAACCCTGGCGAATTCAAATCGGTAGTCAGCCGTGTTGTCAGAATGAAATCTAAAAATTCGTACTAAGCTACTGAAATTGTTTGGAGCGGGTGAAGGGAATCGAACCCTCGTATTCAGCTTGGAAGGCTGCTGCTCTACCATTGAGCTACACCCGCGCTGGCGTTGAACTAACACGCCATGCTGGCGGCCTCAACCCGCCGCCGGCCACTTCGGAACACCGCGGGATCGCAGGGTTTTGGACCCTTAACAGGGACCGATTCGCCACCTATATTGATGTTTCCATCAACAATGAAAGGAGGTGATCCAGTGTCTTGTACCAAGCGCTGTCACCTCGCTGGGATCGCCCGCTAGGCTTTTCTTTGGCCTGGCATCCGGGCGCTCTCAGGCCTGGACCAGCGAGACAACAATTGGGGCGCGACGGGAGCCATCCCGCCGCGCCTTTTGTTTGTTGCCTGCGATGTGTCGGGATGATCGGGGCCAGATCGTCCTTCAAGAAGCAGCCAGTCCGGCCTGCCGAACAGGGAGACCATGATGCTCTATGCCATTCTCGCCTATCACGTCGAAGCCGAGGTGATGTCCTGGACGCCGCAAGAAGACGCGGCCGTAATGACCGGCCTGATGGCGGTGCACGACAGGCTCAACGTCGGCAAGCTGCTCGGGCCGGCGGCGCGGCTCGGCGGCACGGCGGAGGCCCGCACCCTGCGGGGACCGGGCAACGGAATGGTGATCGACGGGCCGTTCGCGGAGACCAAGGAGCAACTGCTCGGCCTCTACGTGGTGAATTGCGCCGACGAGAATGCTGCGATCGCGATTGCCCGCGACCTGCGCCGCGTCAATCCGTCCGCGGTGTATGAGATCAGGCCGATCAGGCTGTACCTGCCGGGCGAGGCGCTGCCGGAGACGGCTCAGGAGGGGTGAGCCGTAACGGCGCGAAACGAGCGAAGATGAAGATAGAGAATAACGGGTGGATGGCCTGCCTGGCCGTAGCTCGCGGCCACAGCCCGCCTACGCCCTTTGGGCTTCGGCGTGGCAGCCTTCTCTCGCTCGGCGAGCGAAGGCTGGTGGGGAAGGAAGGACTCGAACCTTCGAAGCCATACGGCGGCTGATTTACAGTCAGCTCCCTTTGCCACTCGGGACACTTCCCCGTCCGTCAGCATCAGCAACCGGCCGCCCGAGTGGCGGAGGACCGGACCATGGATGACGCTGAGGCCGAAAGCGCGGATCGAACCGGCTGCGGCCGGCGCGTTTATGGGCGAAGGGGGGTGGCAAAGTCAACCAATGCGGCCCACCAAAAATGCCCGTCCGGGGGCCAAATTGCCATATTCGCCCCCCCGTGACACAAGCACCCCATGAGCGACCGCGACCGAAAACCGCCGTTCCGCCGCGGCGGCGGCAACCGCTTCGAAAAAGGGCGAAAATTCGCGCGTTCCGCCGACCGGCGCGAGCGTGGCGGCGATTCCGACGGACCGGTGATTCTCTATGGCTGGCACACGGTCTCGGCCGCTCTCGCCAACCCGGAACGGCGGATCCGGAAGCTATATCTGACCGAAAACGCCGCCCGGCGGCTGGCGGACGAGCATATCGAGACCCGAATTGCCCCCGAGATCGTCCGCCCCGGCGTGATCGATCAGCGGCTCGGCCCCGATGCCGTGCATCAGGGCATGCTGGCGGAGGCCGAACCCCTGCCCTCGCCCGATATCGACACGCTGCCGCAGCAGGGCATCGTGCTGGTGCTCGACCAGATCACCGACCCGCACAATGTCGGCGCCATCATGCGCTCGGCGGCGGCGTTCGCGGTGAAGGCGATCGTCACCACCGCCCGCCACAGCCCGGAGGCGACCGGCGTGCTGGCGAAATCCGCCTCCGGCGCGCTGGAACTGGTGCCGCTGGTGACGGTGCAAAACCTCGCCCGCGCACTGACCGAGCTGAACGACCGCGGCTTCATGACCGTCGGCCTCGACAGCGAGGGCACTGAGGATCTCGGCGCGGTATCGTTGCAGCAGCCGCTGGCGCTGGTGCTGGGCGCCGAGGGCAAGGGCCTGCGGCAACTGACCCGCGAGACCTGCCGCGTGGTGGCGCGGCTCGACATGCCCGGCGAGATCAAGAGCCTGAACGTCTCGAACGCCGCGGTGCTGGCGCTTTATATCGGCGCCAGCCGATTGGGGCTGATGAAATGAGAAACGCCCGCTCGCAACTCCATGCGAACGGGCGCTGAAACTTTCCAACTACCGTCGGATTCAGTAGTAGCGGCGCAGCACGCGCCGGCCGTGATAGTACCCGTAGCGGTGATAGCGGTGGTACGGCCGGTTGTAGCCATAGCCGTAGCCGGAGATCGTTGCTTCGCGATAGACCGGATACGGCGCGAAATTGCCGGGGCCGGTGTAGGTCGGGCCCTGGTTGACCCAATAATACTGCTGCTGCGGATCGGGCAGCCGCTCGCGGACACCCCAGCCGCCGCAGGGGTTGCAGCCGGCATAGCCGTAGCTCACGACCGGCGCGGCAAAAACCGGCGCGGCGCACGGGGTGTAGCCACAGGCCATCGCGGGGGCTGTGGCCATCACGGCAACCGCCGCGATCAATCCTTTAAGTACCTGACGCATTATTCTCTCCTCTCGAAGTTATTCGTTGTCGTCTATTTCTCAGCGCGGAAGGTTGTGCGGCCCACGCCGGTCAAAGTTCGGCGCGTAGATGATCCCGGGCGGATCGACCGGCACGCTGGACTGCGCCGGCAGCGGCGCCGACTGCGCCGACCAGGATTGGTGATAGCTCTCGGCCGGCTGTGGCAAATGCCGGTTCGACGGCGGCTCGATTTCGAGGCGGCCGTAGCCGGGGATGCGACCGGCGCTCGGATAATAGTGACCGACATTCGGGACCGGATCGATGTAGCGGCCGCCATAGATGGTCGGCTGGACATGGATGCGCCTGGCGAGGCCCCACTCGCCCTCGACCACCGTATAGGAGGCGTCGACGCCATTAATGATGACGGGAACCCCGGGACGGCCCGGGATCACGATCTCGAAGCCGCCGCCAGCCAGGGCGGACGACGTGGTCGCGATGAAAAGTGCCAGTGTGACGCCGATACGCATCGCTTGGACCCCGGTATTCCTCACGTCCCAATTTAATCCAACTCGGTCCTTCAAGGGTTAAGGTATCAGGCCAAACTGGCGGTAAGGCTAACGCGCAGGGCTGGATCGCCGCTCAATTGCGAGAAATCGCGCTATCCATTCGTTAACGGCGCTTACCCGTTGCCTGCTCGATTGTTATCTGCGCCGCGATATCGCACCATCCCGCCCCTGCCGTCCCCAGCTGAAAAGTCCCTGACATGACGACCACGACGCCTGCGAAGAACGTGCTCTGGATCATGTGCGACCAGCTTCGCTACGACTATCTCGGCTGCACCGGCCATGGCGTGCTGAAGACGCCGAACATCGACGCAATGGCGAGGCGCGGCGTGCTGTTCTCGAACGCCTATGTGCAGTCGCCGATCTGCGGCCCGTCGCGGATGTCGTTCTATACCGGCCGCTACATGCGCTCACACGGCTCGCACTGGAACGGCTGGCCGCTGCGCGTCGGCGAGCCCACGCTCGGCGATCACCTGAAGAAGATCGGCGTGCGCAACGTGCTGGTCGGCAAGACGCATATGGCGCCCGACCTCGAAGGCCTGAAGACCCTCGGCATCCCCGCCGACTCCATCATCGGCGTGCATGTGTCGGAATGCGGCTTCGAGCCCTATGAGCGCGACGACG
>OEIU01001069.1_pt1 | contig 19913 bp, 14 predicted proteins | sample 1539221 | NCBI WGS metagenome assembly OEIU01 (sample SAMN03792071, study PRJEB22550) | activated sludge metagenome | feature: wastewater treatment plant; material: activated sludge; isolation source: Wastewater treatment plant of a petroleum refinery complex | place: Argentina: Zarate | collected...
CGGATGATGTCCTCGTTCAGGCCCTTGGGGGCCTTGTCCGTCTCGATCTCGGTCTCGAATCCATATTTGTATTGGTCGACGTCGATCTTCTTGACGCGATCGATCGTCTCCTGCACGGCAGGCATCGGCGTTCTCCATCCATGCCGGGTTCAAGGCCCGGCCGTTTTCAAACTATGGCACCATGGGGCGGCGTGCGCTCCATATAGTGCCTCTCGCGCCGGCTTTCACCCCGGCAGGACCGCGCAATCGCGCAGTCCAGATATGCGTCCTGACCAAAGCCGCCTAAGCCGCCCTGGTGACTTCGGGGCGACGCGACAGAATGCCGGCCAGCGCCGCTTTGAACAGTTCGACGTCTTTGTCGGTCGTGGACACGCCGATGGAGACGCGTAGCGCGCCTGCACGGTCGCCAAAACCCATGGCCTTCAGCACATGGCTGGGGCCTACTTTTCCCGACGAACAAGCGGAACCCGCCGAGAGCGCCACCCCGGCCAGATCGAAGGCGATCTGCGCCGTCTCTGCCTTTATGCCAGGCAAAACGAAGAAGGTCGTGTTGGGCAGACGCGGCGCGCCAACGCCAAAAATCTCGACAGCGGAATCGCTTGCCCGCAGATGCTCCTCAATCGAATCACGCCGCTCACGTATCGATTCAACATACGGCAGTTCAGCCAGCGCCTCACGCGCAGCCGCTCCGAAGCCGGCAATTCCCGCCACGTTCTCCGTACCGGCGCGATGGCCCTTTTCCTGCCCGCCACCGGCAACGAGCGGCAGCGGCATCATCAGATCGGAAGCCGCTACGATCGCGCCGGCGCCTTTCGGCCCGCCGATCTTGTGCGAAGACAGGATCAGGTAATCGGCGTAACCGGCCGATATTTCCACGGGAATTCGACCTACGGCCTGAACGGCGTCGAGCACGATCACAGCGCCTGCGGCCCGCGCGATGCGCGAGACTTCATCGACAGGCTGGATCACGCCGGTCTCATTGTTGGCATGGTGGAGCGCGACGAGCGGCAGCCCGTCATCCTTTTCGTGCCCGGCAAGGGCCGCTTCAAGAGCGCCAAGGTCTATGATGCCGTTTCGGTCGACACCGACGCGCGTCACGGCTGCTCCGTCGAACCTGCCGCCGCCCAGAAGACAGGGATGGTCCGATGCGCAGACGTAAAGATGCGACATGCGGACCGCGCCGCGCCCCATCCGCCACCCGGGCGAGAGCAACGTGGATGCGGCTTCGGTCGCGCCCGAAGTGAACGCCACGTGGTCGGGCTTCGCGTTGACCAGCGCCGCCACGCCGCGCCGCGCGTCCTCGACAATCGCCCGCGCCGCCCTGCCTTCGGCATGGACGGATGACGGATTGGCCGCGGCCAGAGCATCGACCATAGCCGAGCGAGCGCTCTCCCGCAGCGGGGCGCTTGCATTGTGGTCGAGATATACGCGCTCCACGGCCATTTCGCCGTCAATTCACCCTGTTGCTGCGCCTTGCCCGGCCTCGGCGCGTTATTTCCTTGAAATGACGAACGCAGGCGTCCTATTTACCCGCCTTGTCAAGCGGCGGCGCGGGCCGCCAGTTTTGAACCGTTCTAAACTAGCTTCTAGGGAGGCCCGGGGGCTCCGTCAAGGCCGAAGGGGCCGGATCGGACCCGGCCCGAGTTCGAAGCGCACGGAGTATAGATGCCCGAGGTTATTTTCAACGGTCCGGCCGGTCGGCTGGAAGGTCGCTACCAGCCTTCCAAGGAGAAGAACGCGCCGATCGCCATCGTACTGCACCCGCATCCGCAGTTCGGCGGGACCATGAACAACAAGATCGTCTACGATCTTTTCTACATGTTCCAGAAGCGCTCCTTCACGACGCTGCGCTTCAATTTTCGAGGCATCGGCCGCAGCCAGGGCGAATTCGACCATGGCGCAGGCGAACTGTCGGACGCCGCCGCCGCGCTCGACTGGGTGCAGTCCCTGCATCCGGATTCCAAGACCTGCTGGGTGGCCGGTTATTCCTTCGGCGCGTGGATCGGCATGCAGCTGCTGATGCGCCGTCCCGAGATCGAGGGTTTCATCTCGATCGCGCCGCAACCCAACATCTATGACTTCTCGTTCCTCGCCCCCTGCCCTTCTTCGGGCCTCATCATCCACGGCGACGCGGACAAGGTCGCGCCGCCGAAGGACGTCCAGACGCTGGTCGACAAGCTGCATACGCAAAAGGGCATCACCATCACGCAGAAGACGCTGCCTGGCGCGAACCACTTCTTCGCCAATGATGCGCAACTGCTGCTCGACGAGTGTGCAGACTATCTCGACCGCCGGCTTGCCGGCGAACTGTCAGACCAGAGAACCAAACGGCTTCGCTGAGCGGGAACCGGCCGTGTACCAGCCTCCCCATTTCCAGGAGACCCGGCTGGAGGTTCTTCACGAACTGATCCGAGCCCATCCGCTCGGCCTGCTGGTCTGCAATAGCGAGGACGGACCGGTTGCGAATCCGTTGCCCTTTCTTCTCGACGCGGACGCCGCGCCCAAGGGCGTTCTCCGCGCCCACCTGTCGCGCGCCAATCCGCAATGGCAGGCGATCCGGGCGCAGGCCGAAATACCGGTGCTCGTCGTCTTCCAGGGCGTGGATACGTATGTGACGCCCTCATGGTGCGAGACCAAGCGGCAGACGGGAAAGGTCGTGCCCACCTGGAACTACGCCATGGTTCAGGCGCGCGGGCGGGCTGTCATCAGGGAAGACCCGGCGTGGCTCGGCCAGCAGATTGCGGCGCTCACGAACGCACATGAAGCGCCGCGTGCGGAGCCGTGGCATGTCTCCGACGCCCCGGACGCCTTCATTGCCGGTCAGATGAAGGGAATCGTGGGCATCGAGATCGGAATCGCGGAATTGAACGGCAAATGGAAGGTGAGCCAGAACCGTCCCGCGGAGGATCGGGCAGGCGTCGCCGAAGGTCTCGCCGCCGCGGACGATCACATATCGAAGACGATGGCCGAACTCGTTGCCGGCTACGGCAGTCGCGACAAGCGGTAAACGAGTTCGGCTACTGGTGGCGCGCTACCGAATCGGCCGCCGCAAGAGCTCCAACCCACAAGATGTTGTGCAGTCATTCGCCGGCGAGCGATCTTTGCTCGACAGGCCAGTTGACGAATGTCAGCGTTATCCTTGCAGTCGAATCAGTGCCTGCGACAGGGGATCAAAATGAGCACATTCGAGGTCTACAAGGATAAGAAGGGCGAAACCCGTTTTCGCTACCGTGCGAACAACGGGGAGATCGTTTTCAGTTCGGAAGGATACAAGGCCAAGGCCTCAGCGCTGAAGTCCATCGAATCCCTTAAGAAGGGCGTCGCCGAGGCGAAAATCGAGGATCAGACCGTGGTCGCCAAGCCTGCGAAGGCGCCGGCAAAAGCGGCTGCCGCAAAGCCCGCTGCCAAGGCCGCCAACGGGAAAGCTCCGGCAAAGGCCGCCGCGAAGCCCGCAGCAGCGCCAAAGGCAGCGGCGAAGTCCAAGCCTCCGGCAAAGCCGAAAGCGGCTGCGAAACCGAAAGCCGCCGCCAAGGCCTGAGCCGTTCGAGCCCTTCTACCGCGTCGCGTCACCGCGTGGCGGAAAGGCAAGTACGCCGCCGGTTACAGCCTGACGGCAGCCTGTGGTTGTCGGAAATGTGAGCGGCAGGTTCCGCGCTGAGCGGACGGCGAGATGTGCCCAGGCTTCAGCCTCGGTGAAGTCGCCGTTCATGCCGACGTCCTCGGCGGTAAGCACCTCCCCCGGTGGTTTTTCGGCTCCTGCGTGCAGGTCGCGCAGGATGTGGGGGTTTTTGCGCCCGCCGCCGCAGACGATCCAGAGCTTCGGGGGCGTCGGAAGGTGTTCAACGCATCTAAGGATCGCTTCCGCTGAAACGGCGGCAAGCGTTCGTGCGCCGTCGGCAAGTTCCAGGCCTTCCGCCTCCGCGAGGGTGAAATCGTTGCGGTCCAGCGATTTCGGCCCCGGTTTTTCGAAGAACGGCCTGGCGAGGTAGCGATCGACCACAGCACGCACCGTCGTGCCCTCGCTGGCGATCGCGCCGTCCGCATCGAACGGAATGCCGCCCTGACGCGATACCCACTGGTCGATCAGCGCGTTGCCGGGTCCTGTATCGAAGGCAACCGGATCGTCCGTTTCCGGCACGTAGGTAATGTTGGATATGCCGCCGATGTTGACGAAGCAGACTGGGAATTTTCCGGCGAGCGCCGCGCCGCGCGAGCGCGCCAACGCGGTATGATAGGCTGGGACCAGCGGCGCGCCCTGTCCGCCGTGCCGCATGTCGTTGGCGCGCATGTCGTAGACGACAGGAATTCCCGTCAGTTGCGCCAGCTTGTCTCCGTCGCCGAGCTGGACGGTGAGCGCCTGCTGCGGCCGATGCAGCACCGTCTGGCCGTGAAAGCCGATCAGATCGACCGAGGCGGCATCGACGCGGTTGTTGCGAAGGAAGGTGTCGACGGCTTCCGCGTGGCGTCGGGAAATCTCGCGCTCGATATCCGCCAGATCGCCCGGCCGCTGTTCCCGTGCGGTGATCGTCTTAGCCGTTTCAAGCGCGCCTTCCAGCCGCCGCCGGAAGGCAGCGTCATAGGGAACGAACAGATTGCCGCGAAATTCCAGATGGTCGACGCCGTCCGTCGTCAGCATCGCGACATCGATGCCGTCCATGGAGGTGCCGCTCATCAGGCCGATCGCCGTCAGGGGTCCGTCGCGCTTCATTCCCGCTCCGCCTTGTGATTCCTTGGCTCCGGATGCTAAAGCGCCGCGTCCCGCAATGCCAACGTTGCGGGATATGTCAGCCGAGAGAGCGCCATGCCTGCCTTCAAGTCCGATTTCCTGCGCGTCATGTCCGAGCGCGGCTTCATCCACCAGATCTCGGATGAGGCCGGCCTCGACGAGCTTTTCTTGAAGGAACGCGTCACCGCCTATATCGGCTTCGATGCGACGGCGAAGAGCCTGCATGCCGGCTCGCTGATCCAGATCATGATGCTGCACTGGATGCAGCAGACCGGCCATCGCCCGATAGCGCTGATGGGCGGCGGCACGACGATGATCGGCGATCCGTCCTTCAAGGACGAGGCGCGCAGGCTTCTCACCCCGGAGGACATCGACGACAATCTCGTCGGTATCCGCAAGAATTTCGCCAGCTACCTCCGCTTCGGCGATGGACCCGGCGACGCGCTGATGGTCAACAACGCCGATTGGCTGATGACCATCAACTACGTCAACTTCCTGCGCGACGTCGGCCGGCATTTCTCCGTCAACCGCATGCTGTCGTTCGATTCGGTCAAGCTCAGGCTCGACCGCGAGCAGTCGTTATCGTTCCTCGAATTCAACTACATGATCCTGCAGGCCTACGATTTCGTGGAGTTGTCGAAGCGCTATAATTGCCGGCTGCAGATGGGCGGCTCCGACCAATGGGGCAACATTGTCAGCGGCATCGACCTCGGCCACCGCATGGGCACGCCGCAACTGTTCGCGCTGACGACGCCGCTGCTCACCACCGCTTCCGGCGCCAAGATGGGCAAGACCGCGTCAGGCGCCGTCTGGCTGGATGCGGACATGCTCAGCCCGTACGATTTCTGGCAATATTGGCGCAATACGGAGGACGCCGACGTCGAGCGCTTCCTGAAACTCTACACGACGCTTCCGCTCGATGAAGTGGCACGGCTTGCGGCGCTGAAGGGCTCGGAGATCAATGAGGCGAAGAAGATCTTCGCCACCGAGATCACGGCGATGCTGCATGGGCGGGAAGCAGCCGATGCGGCCGCCGAAACCGCGCGCAAGACCTTCGAGGAAGGTGCGCTGGCCGACGATCTGCCCTCGATAGAAGTATCCGGCGGAGAACTTGCGGCCGGCATCGGCTTGCTCACGCTTCTGGTGCGCGCGGGGCTTGCCGGCTCGAACGGCGAGGCGCGGCGGCATGTGCAGGGTGGCGCGGTGCGGGTCAACGACCAGTCTGTCAATGACGAGCGCGGCGTCGTCAATGACGGTCACCTCGTCGGCGGCGTGGTGAAACTGTCCGTTGGCAAGAAGAAGCACGTTCTGGTGCGGCCGGTCTGACCGCCCGTCACTGAAACTCGAAGATCGAGCGGAAGATACCCGGCGCGATCACCGAAAGCGGGTTGATCTGCAGTTGCGGCTTGGCGGCCTTGCCTTCCAGCTTGAAGGTGACGCCGATCAGGCCGCGGTCGCGTCCGTTTCCAAGGATGATGCCGATGATGGGAAGCTCGGCGAACAAACGATTCAGGCCATAGGCGGGCATGAAGGTGCCGGTCATGTCGATGTTTCCCCGGGCGTCGTAGAGCGTGCCCTGGAAGGTCGCGCCGACCATCGGGCCGCGCAGCACCCCGCCATCGATGGTCAGGTAACCCGCGCCCTTCTCAATGCGTGCGAAGCCGCGCTGGAACTCGACCCGCGCCGTATCGATGTCGCGTCGCACGGCCTCGTTCAGGCTGCGGTCGCTGCCGGCAGGCTTGGTCGAGACGATCGAGCCAAGCCGCGGCTCGTTGACGATCTGGAAACCGGTTGCGTTGATCTGCCCACGCAAGGCGCCGCCGCTCGCGCCACTCAGCGTCACGTCCACCTGACCGCCCTGCATCTTGTCGTAAATGTCGAGGAAACGCACGAAAGCGCCGGCATCCGTCGCCCGCACGCGCATGGATTGCCGGTTTCCCTCGGCATCGCTGGAGACGTTGACGGAGCCTCGGCCGGCCGTGGTGGCGGTCATGGAATAGGTCGCGGCCCCCTTTGCCGAGCCGGCGTAGCTCAATTCCACCCCTGACAACGCCTCGTTGCCGAAGCCGACGAGGCGGGCGATCGACGCCTTGACAGAGACGGCGGTTCCCGTGTCCGACGAACCCCCCTCTCCGCTTTCGCCGTCGCCCAGGATCAGCTTGATCAGCGAGCGGGCGTCGAAGGACTCTCCGTTGACCGAGACGGAATAGCCCTTGCCGCGCCGCGTGATGTCCACACGGGCATTGTCGTTTCGGTTGAGTCTCACGCGATCGAAACGGGCTGAAGCCAGCCCGCCATCCGCAAGCTTCACATCTCCGGAGATGCCGAACGTGTCGCCGGAAAGCTGGAAGTTCGAAAGCGTCGAATTGGCGCCTGACCGCGCCATGTTGAAGGAAACCTTGGCGGGAATGCCGGCTCCCTTGCTCCAGCCGACCCAGGGTATGCTGAGCCGGGCCTTGCCGAGATCCGCGGTCACCTTCTGCCGCGCGCTGTCGGAGGCATCGACATTCAGCACCATGGTGCCGGCAACCATGTCGTTCAGCCCCGGCGCGAGCTGGTTGCGCCGCTTGTCGTCTACCGTCAGCTTGATATCGCGCGCGCGCGCGGGACCGCCCTCGCGAAGCGGCTCGACGATCTTCAGTTCGGCCGGAATCTCGTTCAGTTGGCCGTCGAGATCGAGGACCGCCCTGCGGGGATCGACCTGTATGGTTCCCCTGGCGCGGCTGAGCTTCTGGTTGTCGAACGGTTTCGCGACCGCGAGGTCGCTGACGTTGAGCTTCACCTGCCATTCCAGACTGGAAAGGTCGGTCGACTTCTGAAGCGGCAGCTGCGTCTTGACGTGTCCCGACACGCTGCCACTGAAATCGGAATAATCCATGTTGAGGCGGCGCATGGCGTCGATCGGCTTCAACGAGGCAAGTTCCGCCACCGCTATGGCTTCGCCCTTCAGGTCGAGATCGAGGTCGCCGATGACGGGAGGACGATTGGCGTCGCGGAAGGTCAGCACGCCGTTGGAGACGGCCACGGCCTTGCCGCTCGGCAGATAAGCCGTCCCCGAGGACAGGGATATGTCCACATCGTTGCCGCGAAACTCGATGACGCCTTCCGCATCCCGGATCGGCGGTAATTCGCCGGTCGTATCGAAGCGGGAATCGCGCACCACGAAACGGCCGAAAATCTCGTTGCTCTTCAGCGGAATGCCGTCGCCGATGCGGCCCGGCGCCACGCGGTAGCGGATCTCGCTTTCGACGACGCGACCACCGAAAAAGTTCTCGATCACCCATTGACGCGCACGCCCCGCAGCCATCCACGGCCAGAACTGCTTGGCCTGCGCGACGGGCATGTCCTTGGCGGAAAGGGCAAGGGAAAGGCCGGGTGTCTTGCCGGAGACAAACTCCGCCGAGGCCACGCCCACCATCTGCCCCTCGCCGGTGCGCACGGAAAGCTCGTCGGCGGTGAGCTGGCGCGTCGCCTCGTCGAAGCGGCCCGCCATGCGGGCGGAGAATTCCGTTGGGGAATCCGGCGAATCGAGCGGCGCAAGAAGCGCGCGCTGAGTCACGAATTCGTAGCGGTATACCGGCTGCGCCCCGTTTGCAGCTTCCCGCGGCTGCGGGCCTATGGCGCCGGTGGCCTCGATCCGAGAGCGGCCCGTAGCAAAGGAAAGGCGGTCTATCTCGACCTTGTTCGAGCCGATGAGAAGGGTCGCGTCGAGATCGGCGTCGCCCGGCACCACGCCGCGACGACCGAGATCGATGACCGAATTGTCGATGTCGGCAGCAAGCGTGAGTTTCGTGGGCGTCGAACCGTCGGTTTCCGCGCCGCGTATCTCGATTCTCGCGCCGCCCATCCTGCTCTTGCTGCCGTCCGTCGAGAGCATCCCAGTGGAATCGAGGACAAGTGGCTCGGAGGGCGCTATCGCCACGGTGAGATGGAGTTCCGTGATGCGTTGCGTCCCGCCCTCATGGGTCGCACTGCCCCTCAAAGAAACTTCGCGACCGTCCAGCGTGCCATCGGCGGAAAGCGCCAGGCCATCCGCCCCGTTGTCGGAGAGCGACGCTTCTCCAATCAGCAGGCTGCGTATGCGGCCCGTATCGGCAAGCACGATTTCGGTGTTCTCAAGCGTGATACGGCTGGTGCCGCCACGTTCAAGCAGATCGAGCGCGCCGTGCAGTGCATCGAACAACGCTGCACCGGCAAGATCGGGATCAATCAGGCCATCCTCGTTGCGCAGGCTCAGCGTCCAGTCGCCCGTCCGTCCAAGCGCCAGAGCCGAAGCCCGGATGCGCGCATCCGAAATCCTCGCCGTTCCAAGTTTCAGGCTCCCGCCAAGCAACGGCAGGAGGCGAACGCCGAATTGCAGAGTCCCCGCTTCCACTTGCGAGCGTCCGTCAGCATCAAGCCTGAAGTCTTCGATGCGAAGCGCCAGAAACTGGGCTCCGTCCATCGTTATCCGCGCCGGACCGATCGAGGCGGCGGCATCCGGACCGACCGCGCGACGCAGTGCCGCCTCCGCCTCCAGCCGCAGGCGCTCCGTCCCGATACCGGAGGCGCCGATCGCATAGACGCCCAGAACGACAAACAGAAACAATCCGAGGATGACCGCGATCGACTTCGCGGCCGTTCGCAAGGCCCGCGAGACAAGAGGCGCGTGCGCGGGACGCCGGCTCAATCCGGCCGCGCGGGGCACCTCCCGACCAACAGCCGACGGCAACGCGTTGAGGTCGCAGATTTCATCGCGCCTGAACCGGATCTTCTCGTGTCTTTGGATCTCCAGCTTCACGCACCTTCCCGCCGCGTTGCAGCCCGTAGACGAATCCTTCTCTTCCCTTATAACCGCAACCCGTGCGTATCTCTCAACCACGGCAGCGATATGACTGATTTGCAAGTTGGCGCAAAGGCGCCGGATTTCAACTTCACGACAATTCGGGGTGCTGAAAACGGCTCCCTGTCGTTCAAGAACGCCCCTTTCGTGATCTATTTCTATCCCCGCGCCGGGACGCCGGCCTGCACCAGTGAAGTCGTGGATTTTTCCCGACGCCAGGCAGACTTCGAGAAACTCGGCGTCGAGGTAATCGGCATCTCTCCCGACGGCCCCGCGAAGCTTACAAAATTCGCCGAGAAACAGGGCATCGCGGCAAACCTCGTGTCCGATCCCGAACTGGACATCATCAAACGGTGGGGTGTCTGGGTGGAGAAGAGCATGTATGGCCGCAGTTTCATGGGTGTCGAGCGCGCGACCTTCCTCGTGAACGCAAAAGGCAGGATAGCGAAAGCATGGCGCAAGGTCAGGGTTGCCGGGCATGCAGACGCCGTGCTGGAGGCGGCGACCGCCCTGACCGCCTCCCCCGAGAGGGCGTGAGCAACGCAACCCGGAACTGAATGCAGGGTGCGGCGTTTGAACTACGATCAACAGCTATCGGAGGTTCAGCATGCTTCGTTCGATCGTTCTCTGGATGCTTGGCATTCCGATCCCGATCATCATCCTGCTCTGGCTTTTCCTGGACTGAGCTTTCACCTCCATGCGAACCTGACAAACCGCTACACCGAAGTCCCGGCAGCGGTTTGTTAACCTTAATAATATCTAATGCGACACGTTATCTGCCTTTCGGAAGAGGCGTGTCTCGTAATGCAAGCCGGACAGCCCGCGACATTCGGGCGGCGCAAGGAGCCGCACACCGTCATCATTGCGCGCGGTGATGAAATTCGACATTTCACGATCAAACCATGGGTGGCGGCCGTTGCGGGCTCCGCCTTTGCGGCAATCGCTATCGGCTATCTCCTTGCCACGTCCTATCTCGTCCTGCGCGACGATCTGATCGGAGCGACCGTCGCGCGGCAGGCCCGGATTCAGCAGGCTTATGAGGATCGCATATCCGCACTCCGTGCGCAGGTCGATCGTATCACGAGCCGACAGTTGCTCGACCAGCAACTTGTCGAAAGCAAGGTGTCGGAGCTTCTTGAGCGCCAGTCACAGCTGACGCAGCGGCACGGCAAGCTGGGTCCGCTGTTGGACCGCGCCGGTGATCTCGACCCGGGAACGGATGCCGTCCCTATCCCGCAGCCCAAGCCGGAGATCAAAGCGGAACTGTCCGGCCGCAACCCGCTGCTGGCGCATACAACGAGTTCCGCGCCGGTAGCGGCCCTGTCACTATGGCCTCTCCGCGAAGCGCCTGCCGAAGGCGATTCCGCCGCGGACCAGGCCGACAAGCTGTTCATCGCGATCAACAAGTCTCTGCGCTCCATCGAAAGCGAGCAGCTCAACCGGGTCAGCAGGCTGGCCGAGAATGCCTATCGCACAGCCGACGAGATTTCCGATGCGCTCGAGGATGCGGGTCTATCCGTCGACAACGAAGACGCGCGCTCGGCGGTCGGCGGACCCTTCGTTCCCTACGATCCAGCCTCAGCCTTCGACACGAAGGTCAAGGAACTGGACGAGGCGCTATCCAAGCTGGAAACGGTCAAGGCAGCCGCGCTGAAACTGCCGATCGCCAATCCGGCGCCCGGGCGCGCTGTCACCAGCACTTTTGGCGTGCGGCGCGACCCGCTTCTCGGAACGCTCGCCATGCATTCGGGGATGGATTTCCGTTCGAGCATCGGCGCGCCCGTTCGGGCCACCGGCAAGGGCGTCGTCATCCATGCCGGCTGGAACGGAGGCTACGGCCGCATGGTCGAGGTCGACCATGGCGGCGGCTGGACAACGCGCTTCGCCCATATGAGCAGCATTTCCGTGGGCGTCGGCCAGAGAGTGGATGCCGGTGACCTCCTCGGCAATTCAGGCAATAGCGGCCGCTCGACCGGCCCTCACCTGCACTACGAAGTGCGCAAGAACGGCGAAGCGGTGAACCCGCTGCCTTTCGTGAAAGCGGGAAAAAAGATCGCGAAGTATCTGGCGCGATCTTAGAGCGTTTCACGGCTTGCTGGAATCCGGCCGCAGCCGATCAGTCGATGTCAGCGACCGCCTCTGTTCCGCCGCCCTTGATGCGATGGGCGAGCGAGGCCTCCATGAATTCGTCCAGGTCGCCGTCCAGCACGTCAGACGGGCTGGTGCTTTCAAAGCCGGGGCGCAGATCCTTCACCAGTTGATACGGCTGCAAAACATAGGATCGGATCTGGTGGCCCCAGCCGATATCCGTCTTGGTGGCCTCCGTCGCGTTGGCCGCAGCCTCACGCTTCTTCAGCTCCTCCTCGTAAAGCCTCGACCGCAGCATCTCCCACGCCTTGGCGCGGTTCTGGTGCTGCGACCGGCCTGCCTGGCAGGCAACCGCAATTCCGGTCGGGATGTGCGTGATGCGCACGGCCGAGTCGGTGGTGTTGACATGCTGGCCACCAGCGCCCGACGAACGATAGGTGTCTATGCGGACGTCCGATTCCGGAATTTCGATCTCGATGGTGTCGTCGATCACCGGATAGACCCAGATGCTCGAAAACGAGGTGTGGCGGCGGGCGTTGCTGTCGTAGGGCGAAATGCGCACGAGCCGGTGCACGCCGGACTCGGTCTTCAGCCAGCCGAAAGCGTTGTGTCCCTTGACGAGAATGGTGGCGGACTTGATGCCGGCCTCTTCGCCGTCATGGACTTCCAGAACCTCGACCTTGAAACCGCGGCGCTCCGCCCAGCGCGTATACATGCGCAGCAGCATGTTCGCCCAGTCCTGGCTCTCGGTCCCGCCGGCGCCAGCGTGGACTTCGAGATAGGTGTCGTTGGCGTCGGCCTCGCCGGAGAGCATCGTCTCGACCTGACGAGCCTTGATCTCGCCCGACAGTGAACGGATAGCCGCCTCGGCTTCCGAAACGATGCCTTCATCGCCTTCGGCCTCGCCGAGTTCGATGAGTTCGATATTGTCGTTGAGCGACCGCGACAACCCTTTGATAAATTTGGTGTTGTCTTCAAGGGTCTGCCGCTCGCGCATGAGCTTCTGCGCTTCCTGCGGATCGTTCCACAGCGCGGGGTCTTCCGCGCGCATGTTGAGATAGTCCAGTCGCTTCAGCGCCTGGTCCCAGTCAAAGATGCCTCCTCAGCAGGGTGATGGCCTGCTTGATTTCGTCGACCAGATTCTCGGTTTCGGTGCGCATTTTCCTAACGATGTCCTGAATTTACGGCGCGTCGGACGACGCGGGCCTTCGATCGGCGCGGAACATAGGGAGCCGGCATCGGGCTGTAAAGCAAAATGGACCGGCATTGCCGGCCCATTCACGGTTTACGCGGGCTTTCGCCTAGTAGAGGCCGCCCGGCGATTCCGTGACCGCCTTGCGAGCTTCCGAGGAGATTTCGCCGGTGGTGGTGCCCTCGCCTTCCATGCCGATCACCCAGTAGCTGTCGGCCGGACCTGTGCCGGGCTTGAAGGCCTCGACGATCGTGCCGCCCTCGCCTTCGCCGGCGCGCATGCCGGTCTTGCGGTTGATCGAGATCAGCTTCATGCCTTCCGGCACCTTGAAGTCCACGACCGGCGTATCCTTGAGCGCATCGGCCATGAACTCCTTGAAGATCGGAGCCGCCAGACCGCCGCCGGTGGCGCCCTTGCCAAGGTTCTGCGGCTTGTCGTAGCCCATGTAGAGACCGACCACGAGGTTCGCGGTGTAGCCGACGAACCAGGCGTCCTTCTCGTCGTTGGTCGTGCCGGTCTTGCCGGCGATCGGCCGGCCGAGTTCGGAGATGGTCACCGCCGTGCCGCGCTGCACCACGCCTTCCATCATCGACGTGATCTGGTACGCGGTCATCGGATCGAGCACCTGCTCGGAATTGTCGATCAGTTCGGGCTCCGCCTGTCCCGTCCATTCCTGCGCCACGCAGCCTTCACAGCCGCGCTCGTCATGCTTGAACACGGTCTTGCCATAGCGATCCTGGATACGGTCGATCATGGACGGTTTGATCTGCCGGCCGCCATTGGCCATGATCGAATAGGCCGACACCATGCGCATCACGGTCGTCTCGCCGGAACCCAGCGCCATCGGCAGATAAGGCGCAAGATGATCGTAGACGCCGAAGCGCTCCGCATATTCGGCGACGATCTTCATGCCCATGTCGTTGGCGAGACGCACCGTCATCAGGTTGCGCGAACGCTCGATGCCGTTGCGCAGCGTCGACGGACCAGCGGCCTTCCCGTCATAGTTCTTCGGCGTCCAGCTCTGTCCGCCCGAGGTGATGGTGATCGGGCCGTCCATGATGACCGAAGCCGGCGTATAGCCATTGTCCAGCGCGGCGGCGTAGACGATCGGCTTGAACGACGAACCCGGCTGCCGCATCGCCTGCGTGGCGCGGTTGAATTCCGATTCGGCATAGGAGAAGCCGCCGACCATGGCGAGCACGCGGCCCGTATGCGGGTCCATCGCCACCATGCCGCCCGACACTTCCGGCGGCTGCCGCAATTCGTAGGCGTTGTCGGAGCCTTCCTTCTTCTCCACGAAAACGACGTCGCCGGGCTTCAGTACATCGGCAGGCGACTTCGCCTTGACGCGCTTGCCGTCGACGACGTGACGCATGGCCCAGCCCATGTCCTCGGCGGAGATGGTGCCGGTCTCGCGCTTCTCCTCCAGCGCGCCGGAGGCGAGCCGCGCCGGCTGGAGTCCGATCAAAAGGCTCGAATCGGAGCCGTCCAGCACCACTGCCAGACGCCATTCCGGGATATCGGAGAGGCCCTTCACCTCGCCGACAGCCTCGCCCCAGTCGCCGGAAATATCTACGTGCTGCTTGGGCCCGCGGTAGCCGCGCAGGCGGTCGAACTTGACCAGGCCGGCATGCAGCGCCTTGCGGGCCATGAGCTGCATCTTTGGATCGAGCGTAGTGCGGACGGACAGGCCGCCCTCGTAGAGAGCATCCTCGCCGTAGCGGGAAATGATCTCGCGGCGCACCTCCTCGGTGAAATACTCCCCGGCGAAGAGATAGGTGCCGTTGCGGCGGGGCGAGACGCCGAGCGGGCTGGCCTTGGCCTTGTCGCCCTCCTCATTGGTCACGTACCCGTTCTCGACCATCTGGTCGATGACCCAGTTGCGGCGCTCGATGGCGCGCTCCTCATAGCGGAACGGATGGTAGTTCGACGGCCCCTTCGGCAAGGCGGCGAGATAGGCGGCCTCAGCCACGGTCAGTTCGTTGACCGACTTGTCGAAATAGGTCAGCGCCGCGCCGGCGATGCCGTAGGCGCCGAGGCCGAAGAAGATCTCGTTGAGATAGAGTTCGAGGATACGGTCCTTGGAATAGGCCTGCTCGATGCGGAAGGAGAGCACCGCCTCCTTGATCTTGCGCTCCAGCGACCGTTCGTTGGTGAGCAGGAAGTTCTTCGCCACCTGCTGCGTGATGGTCGAGCCGCCCTGCATCGGCCCGCCCTTCGCATAGACGAGCGCGGCGCGGACGATACCCTCGAAATCGACGCCGGGATGCTTGTAGAAATTCTTGTCCTCAGCCGACAGGAAGGCTGCCTTGACGCGATCCGGGATTGCCTGGATCGGCAGATAAAGGCGGCGCTGGCGCGCGAATTCGCCCATCAGTTCGCCATCGGCGGCATGAATGCGGGTGGTGACCGGCGGCTCGTAATTGGCCAGCACCTCGTAGTCGGGAAGGTCCTTGGTCAGATGGCCGACATAGGCCGCGACGCCGGCGGCCGCCAACAGCGCCAGCGCGACGCCGATGCCGAAGAAATAGCCGATCAGCCTGATCATGCCCGCTCCAGTCCGTATTCCGCAATCTCGCCCAGCCGCTTGCCGGAGCGGAGAGCTTCCCGCGCCGCAGATTGCGACTTCAATATGTCCATCCATCGTCCGCCCATGTGTGCAAAATGCGGCAACGGGCACTTTGCCCGTCCAAAAGGCGAACATTTGCGAAGGTGTGCCCGCAAGGCAACGGTCATGCCGCCGCGCAGAGCCTTCATCCGCCAGCACCGGCGCGGGCCCCGGCGAAATCCGCGACCGCCTTGGCGATGCTTTCCGCCGCCTTCCTGCGCCAACCCGCATCCTGCATGAGCTGCTCATCCTTGGGGTTCGAAAGATAACCCAATTCGACCAGCACCGAAGGTACGTCGGGCGCCTTTAGCACCTTGAATCCGGCAAAGCGATGCGGATTGTTGATGACGCCGATGGAATTCGAAAGCTCGCCGACCAGAGTGCGTGCGAACCGGATTGAGAAGCTGTGCGTTTCGCGGCGGATGAGATCGACCAGTATGTCGGCAACCTCCGTGTCGGCGTCCTGGATGTCGATGCCGGCAACCTGATCCGCGAGGTTTTCGCGAATGGCCAGCGCTTCGGCCTCGGGGTCGGACGCCTTGTCCGAGACGGTGTAGACGGTGGCGCCGCGCAGCCCCTTTACGCTGATCGTGTCGGCATGGATCGAGACCAGAAGGTCGGCGCCGCGTTCGCGCGCGATCCGGACGCGGTCGTCGAGGCGCAGGAACTCGTCGCCGTCGCGCGTCATAGAAACCTGATATTTGCCGGTCGCCGCCAGCAGGTCACGCAGTTCGCGCGAAAAAGCCAGCGTGACCTCCTTCTCCACGGCGCCGCTCGTGCCTTTCGCGCCGCCGTCGATCCCGCCATGGCCGGGATCTATGACCACGACGAATGGCTTGTGCACATCCTTGACCCGGTCGGTCTTCGGCGTCGCCTGGCTGGACGCCGTGGTCAGGGCCTGATCGGCGAGAGCCTGCTCGAAGGCAGTCTCCGAGGTGGACGAGAGATCGATGGCGAGGCGATAGCCGGGCGCATCCTCGTTTTTCAGGATGTCGACCTTGTCTATGGCAAAAGGTCCTTTCACCGCCACCAGCAGGCGCGAAGACGTTTCGTCCACATGACCCAGTCGCACATTCGCCAGCAGTCCGCGCGATTTGAGGTCGGCCGGGTCGAGCCGGAATTCGGTGCGTGGCAGATCGACGACCAGACGGTGCGGCGCGCGTAGCATGAACCAGCGCGGCTCTGGCTCGCTGTCGAATTCCATGACGATACGCACATGACTGGCGTCGCCCGCCACGCGAAACGCCGTCGCCGTCAACGTATAAGCCCCGGCGGGCGCCGTCGCGGCGAGCAGCCACGTCGCAAACAGGACAAACGCCAGGAGCAACCTGCTGGCGGGAAGACCGTCTTTGCACTTCCCTTTCGACAAGATCATTCCCATATAAAAGCCGAACTACGCCGTTCCGCCGGCAGGCCCGTTGCCTCGCGTAGTGCGCCGGCCGCCAAGCTATTAACGATTGGTAGCTTCGTAAGGTTAACCAAGCCTTTTCGCGGGCGCCTTCCGTAAAGGAAGCCGGCTCGACCGAGCCAGCCGATTATGGGTTGCCATGAATGCCCGCAAATCATAAAAGCGACACTGGATCACTGCAATGCTCTCGCACGTATCCGCCTACACTCAGGATTGTGGTGAAGGTGAGGAAGCGGCGGTTCCCGTCACGGATGCGGCAGGCGCGGCGCTAGACCCGAAAGATTTCTTCAAGGCGTTCCGGTGACGCGGAACCTTGATGTTAAGGAAAACGGCCGGAACGTATGTTTCGCGCCGGCTCTTCGTGAGCACGAGCTGGTCCGGCCACGCCGGGCCTTAGTTGAAATTGTCCGCAAGGATACGCGATGACTCTCAGCGCACATCCCAGCATGGCAGCCCGGCCCGACGCCAATCGGCGCGACGCCGGCAGCATGCTTGTGGCGCGGGGCGAACGGCGACCGGCGGACGCAATTTGGTCCGGCGCTTTACCAGCGGGTTTCCCAAGATTCTCCCGGAGAGAACTCGCGGACGCCGGGGAGACAATGAATAATGCCCAACAAAATGCTTATCGACGCCTCCCACCCGGAGGAAACGCGCGTCGTCGTCGTACGCGGTAACCGTATCGAAGAATTCGATTTCGAATCCCAGGACAAGAAGCAGCTCAGAGGAAACATCTACCTGGCCCGCGTGACGCGGGTGGAGCCATCGCTTCAGGCGGCTTTCGTGGAATATGGCGGGAACCGTCACGGTTTTCTTGCCTTCAGCGAGATTCATCCCGATTACTACCAGATCCCCGTCGCCGACCGTCAGGCACTCCTGAAGGCGGAAGCAGCGCAGGCCCGCGCCGAAGATGATGACGACGAGGAAGAGGAAGACGGAAACGGCGATCGCAATGATCGCCGCGGGCGGCGGAAGCGCCGGGCCCGGGGCAGGAACGGACAGTCGGCCCGCGGCGCCGAGGATCAACACCAGGCCGAATCCGAGGGCGAAAGCGGCGGCTCCCTGGTCGAGCTGGACGAGGTCGAGATCGTCGAAACCCTCGGCGAATCGACCGGCTCCTACGGGACCGAGGAGGAAAACGGCGCGGCTGCGGAAGCCGTCGACGTTTCCGACGACGCCGGCGCATCGACCGAATTCGACACCGCAGACGATGACGAGGACCCGGCCGGAAGCGGTCGCCCGCTGGCTGCGTCGATCGAAGGCGACGTGATTTCGGAACCGGTCGCGGAAGCGACCTCGGACGATAGCCAGGATCGGGGCACAGTCGAGGAAATCCGCAATTCTTCGGCCGAGGAAGGCGAAATCGAATCGGTCGGCGCCGAGGATGCGCTCGAGGAAGTGCGCGCGCGCCGCAAGCCGCTCCGCCGCCAGTACAAGATTCAGGAAGTCATCAAGCGCCGGCAAATCCTGCTGGTTCAGGTCGTAAAGGAGGAACGCGGCAACAAGGGCGCCGCGATGACCACCTACCTGTCGCTCGCCGGCCGCTATTCCGTGCTGATGCCGAACACCGCGCGCGGCGGCGGCATCTCCCGCAAGATCACCAGCGCCGAGGATCGCAAGCGGCTGAAGCAGATCGCAACCGACCTCGAAGTGCCGGAAGGCATGGGCGTGATCCTGCGCACCGCCGGCGCCAACCGCACCAAGGCCGAGGTCAAGCGCGATTTCGAATATCTGCTGCGGCTGTGGGAAAATGTGCGCAACCTGACGCTGCGTTCCACCGCCCCTGCCCTCGTCTACGAGGAAGGCTCGCTCATCAAGCGCTCCGTGCGCGACCTCTACAACAAGGACATAGACGAAATCCTGGTTGCCGGCGACGAAGGCTATCGCGAGGCCAAGGACTTCATGCGCATGCTGATGCCCAGCCACGCAAAAGTGGTTCAGCCCTATCGCGACACGACGCCGATCTTCGCCCGCAACGGCATCGAAGCACAGCTCGACAAGATGCTCCAGCCGCAGGTGACGCTGAAGAGCGGCGGCTACATCATCATCAACCAGACCGAAGCGCTGGTTTCGATCGATGTGAACTCGGGGCGCTCGACCAAGGAGCACTCGATCGAGGACACCGCGCTCCAGACCAATCTGGAAGCGGCGGAGGAAGTGGCGCGCCAGCTCAGGCTGCGCGACCTTGCCGGCCTGATCGTCATCGACTTCATCGACATGGAGGAAAACCGGAACAACCGGGCGGTCGAGAAGCGGCTGAAGGATCATCTCAAGAACGACCGGGCACGAATCCAGGTCGGCCGGATATCGCATTTCGGCTTGATGGAGATGAGCCGCCAGCGCATCCGCGCGTCGGTGCTCGAATCGACCATGAAGCCCTGCCCGCATTGCGGCGGAACCGGTCATGTGCGTTCGGACTCCTCCGTCGCGCTGATGGTGGTGCGCGCCATCGAAGAATCGCTGCTCAAGGATTCGCGCCATCATCTGATCGTCCGCACGCCGACGGCGACCGCGCTCTATGTGCTCAATCACAAGCGCAGCACGCTGGCGGAACTGGAGCGTCGTTTCGCCTTGACGGTCACCATCGAGGTCGATGAAACGCTCGGCTCCCAGCACTATGCGATCCTGCGTGGCGCAATCGCGGAGAAGCCTGCCGATTTCGTCGAACCGGAAGCCTGCCTGCGCCGGCCTACGAAGAGCCCGATCTCATCGAGGACGAGATCGTCGAGGAAGACGATTCGGAACTCGAGGGCGACGGCAAGCCGGCGCAGCGCAACGAGCGGAGCGATGGCCAGCATGCCCATGACGGCGAGCATAATCGCGACCGCAAGAAGCGGCGCCGCCGGCGTCGTCGCGGCGGTCGTGACCGTGACGACGAACATCGCTCGCCTGCCGAACAGGCGGCGTCAGACGACGCCGATGCTGTTGCTGGCGTAGACGATACGGATGGCGAAGACGGCTCCGACGATGAGACGTCGGGGAACGATGTCGCCGTTACAGCCGAGCAATCCGCGACCTCGGAAAGCGAGCGCCAGAAGCGGCGGCGCGGCAAGCGTGGCGGCCAGCGCAACC
>OEIU01001070.1_pt1 | contig 19912 bp, 7 predicted proteins | sample 1539221 | NCBI WGS metagenome assembly OEIU01 (sample SAMN03792071, study PRJEB22550) | activated sludge metagenome | feature: wastewater treatment plant; material: activated sludge; isolation source: Wastewater treatment plant of a petroleum refinery complex | place: Argentina: Zarate | collected...
CCCCCACCCCCGCGCGCCGGCGGCGCGGCAACCTCCACCGGGCCCGCCCGCGAGACCAGCGGCCCGAGCACGTACCCCTGCCCGTGGGTCAGCTCCGCCCCAAGGTGCCCCGCCGGCACCAGCAGCCCCACCGTGGCCAGCAGCGCCCCCGGATACGCCCAGCGCGGCACGCGTCCCGCGCTGGCGAGCAGCGCACACCCCAGGGCCATCACGCCCGTGGCGATCCCCAGCCACTGGTGCCACCACACCCCATCGTGCGTGTACGACGACTCCCGGCTGAGCGTCAGCCCCGTCGCCACGCTCACCACCGCGAACACCGCCCCCATCCACGCCAGCCCTACCCGCGCCTCGCGCGCCGGCGGGCGCCCGCGCACGAGCGCCACGACCTCGAGCAGCGCCAGCGCAACAAGAATCCCGATGGGCAGGTGCAACACCACCGGGTGCAATCGTCCGAGCACGGCGACCAGCGGCGAGTCGAGCATCGCCGAGTATAACAGAGGCCCCGGGCGCGAGCCCGGGCACGAGCGTGCATCGAACCCTCGGCCGGTTCCCGTGCATGGGGATGCCCCCATGCCTCCGACGGCGCCCGCGGCTCTACTTCATCACCCGAGTCGGGTTGGCCCGGATGACCGCCTCGAACTGCTGGACGTTGCGGATGCCGCGCGGCCGGACGGGGTTGAGGATGATCGCCTTGGACTGCTGGAGCTCGCGGGCGGTCAGGCCCACGAGTTCGAGCTGGTCGAGGAACTCGCCGAGCTGGCGGATGTAGCCCAGCGACGCGGCCTCCTCGGGGCTCTGCTCGAGGAAGGCCCGGAACGCCGTCGGGTCCACCTCGGGCGTCTTGACGCTGCTGGCCTCGCGGAAGCGTTTGACGGAGGCCAGGAGCGACTCCTGGATCTCCTGGGTCCGGCTCACGCGGCGCGTCTTGCCCTGCTCGTCGAGCACCGGCTTGCCGTCGTCGCCGACCTGCACGGTGTTGAACACGGCGTCGTAGGAGGCCAGCAGGGCCTCGACGCGGTCGCTGGGGAGGCGGTTCACGACCGTGGTGTAGTCCTCCGCCGCGGGCAGGAGCGCACGGGGGTAGTCGTCGTACGTCGCCGAGCCGGTGAGCAGCTCGACGAGCTCGCCCGCCGTGGCGTTGCGCGGCACGATGCCGAGCTGCTTGACCTGCTCGAACTGGGCCTGGGCCAGCGTGGTGGACTGGCCCACGTCGTTCTGGCGGGTCTCTCGCGGGATGGCCCCGGCGATGGTGCTGGCGATGTTCGTGTTCGTCGGGCCCTGGGCCCGCAGGTCGAGCGTGCGGAAGACGCTCCCACCGGACCCATTGATCAGATCCGGATCGAGGGCGCCGAAGGCCTGGAAGATGAAGCCCGAGAGCGTCCCCGCGACATCACCGCCGCCGCCGGGCGTGGCGAAGCGGGGCTCCCCGCCCGATCCCGCCACCGTGGGCGTGGAGGTGAAGTCCAGCGTGCCGCCCGAGACGATGTCCACGCCCTGGTCGAGGGCGTTGATCCCGGTCTGGCCCGAGATCTTCCCGGCCTCGCGGCGCAGGATCGTGATGCTCGGCGAGTTTACCCGCAGGTTCTCCACCGCGTTCACGTCGCCCAGGATCGCCGATCCCGCGTTGATCGTCAGCGCGCCGCCCGAGGTGAACTTCTCGTTCTGGCCCATGCGGAACTCGCCCGCCGTGGTGAACGCCACCGAGTACGGCGTGGTCGGGTTGGTCTGGATCGCGCCGGTGTTGTCGCGCGGGCGGGCGAAGATCGTGGCGATCGCCGGCACGTTCTCTCGCCCGTTGCCCATCGTCGTGCCGTCGTAGTTCAGCCACAGGTTGTTGAGCGGTCGAAGCGAACCGACGTTGCCCGAGAAGCTGATGAGCGGGAAGTTCACGGCCGCGGGGGCCGTGCCGCGGGCCATGAGGATCGTCAGGCTGTGGGGCCCCGAGGCCTGCAGCGCGGTGTCCACGGTCGAGTTGAAGAGCACGCCCTGGCCGGCCTCGACGTCGATGGTCGTGTCGCCGATGAGCCGGACGGCGTTGGAGAATCCGATGGCCCCGCTGGTCTTGATCGTCGAGCCCAGCTGCGTGATGCCGTCGTTGTTGGTGGCCAGCTGGAAGAGCCGGTTGACCGTGCCGATGTCGCCGCGGAAGGTCGTGACGGCGTTCTGGAACGTGTTGACGGTGAGCTGGCGGGCCGTCGAGTCGGCCGAGTCGATCTTCCCGCGGAACATGACGTCGCGCCCGGTGATGACGACGTTCCCGCCCAGGAAGACGTCCGAGGCGAACTCGATGTTGAACGCGACCGTCGGGTTCCCGGACGAGGGCGGGATATCCGCCGTGACGTTCACCGAGAGCGTGATCCGCTCGTCGCCGGTGTGGTCCGTATCGCTCTCGAGCCGGAGCCTGCCCGCGTCGGTGGCCAGCACGGCCGCGACGAGCACGGCCCCGCTGGCCCGCGCGTCGAGGGCGTTGAACGTCGAGCCCACGCCGGAGAAGGTGATCCCGCCCGAGCCGGCCACCAGCGAGGTGGTCCCCGCGATGCCGTTGGAGTTCGTGGTCGTGATGCCGTCGATGGTCATCCCCGTGACGGCCGCGCCGCCGATGGTCAGGCCCTGGGCGAAGATCCGGCCGAGTTCCGAGCCGGTGATCGTCATGTCGCCCGTCGCCAGGCCCATGCCGATGGTGCCCGCGCCGCTGCGGGTGATCGTCACGGCCCCCTGGGCCGCGTTGATCGAGCCGTCGAGGGTCAGGTCGGCCGTCGAGATCGACAGGTTGTTCCCGCTCGTGGAGATCGTCCGCCCCGAGGAGAGCAGCAGGTCGCCCGCCCCGTCGGCGTTGCGGTCCGCGTCGATGGTCGTGCCGCCGGAGGTTGTCAGGTTGTGGAAGAGGCTCACGCCGCTGTTCGCCAGCAGGGTCAGCGAGCCGTTGCCCGTGATGCCGCCGCCCGCGGCCCGCATGAGCAGCGAGCCCGCCGAGTCGAGCGTCCTTCCCGAGGCGATCACGATCGCGTCGCTGACGTCGTCGGTCCCGTCCGACGCGTTGTTGGTGTCCGCGTCGAGGTCCATGTTGCCGACGGTGGTCGTCAGGTTCGTGTTCACGCGGATCCCGTTCCGGGCCCGCACCGTGAGGGCCTTGAACGTGCTCGGCGCGGCGATGAACTGCACGGAGTTGTCCGCCAGCATCGTGATCGTCCCCGACATGTTGGCCGTGTCGGCCGACTCGACGTTGTTCACGAAGACGTTGCGGGTCACGCCCCCGCCGAACTGCACGTTCCGCGAGGTGATGAGCGCCAGCTCGGCCTTGGTCAGGTTCAGCCCGTTGATGGCGTCGCCGAGGCTGATGTCGCCCACCGTGCCTCGCCCGATGGCCAGGTCGGCGTTGCCCGTGTTGAACGCGCCGGCGATGTCCACGTCGTCGGCGAGGAAGGTGATCAGGCCGGTGATGTGCGAGGTGTCGCTGGCCGACACGCCGTCCACGTTGATCGAGGTCGTCAGCGCGTTGCCCAGGGCGAGCGAGATCGCGTGGATGTTGGCGATCTCCGCCCCGGAGAGTTGCAGGTCGCCCGCCGCCGAGCCGAGGCCGATCGTGCCGCTGGTGGCCCGCGAGATCGCCACCGTCCCGGTGCCCGCGTCGATGATCCCGTCGATCTGGGCGTCGGCGGCGGTGATGGTGACGTTGACGTTGGTGGTGTGGATCTGCCCCGACGAGCCGACGGCGAAGAGGCCCGTGCCGTTCGCGTCGGCGTCGGCGTTGATGATCAGCGGGTTGGTGCCGCTGGACAGGTCGTTGTTGATCGTGATCCCGTCGTTGGCCGTGAGCATCACGCCCGCGCCGCTCCCGGCACCGTTGAGCGTGATCCCGCCCGTGGCCCGGAGGGTCAGCGTCGTTCCCGCGGTGATGGTGTTGTTCACCCGCAGCCCGGCGTTGGAGTCGATGAGCACCGCCCCGACGCCCTCGATGCCGCCGCTGGCCGTGAGGGTGATATCACCGCCCGAGGGCGACGAGGTCGAGAGCACGGCCGCGTCGGCGATCGTGATCTTGTCCCCGTCCGCGTCGGCCATGCCGTCGGCGTCGGCCAGGAGCGTCAGGCCGCCCGAGGCCACCGTCAGGTCGCTCACCACGCGGATGCTGTCGTCGGCACGGGCGGTGAGGCCCTTGTAGACGTTGGGGGAGCCGGTGAAGGTGATGTCGCCCCCGTCGGCCAGCGCTTCGAGCCGCACCGACGATACCGTCGCCAGGTCGGTGGCCGAGACGTTCGTGGAGGTGATCTCCGTCGCGGTCGAGCCGCCGATGATCAGCGTCGCCGCCGTGATCCGGGCCAGTTCCGCGCTGTCGATCGTCAGGTCGCCCGTCGCGCTGCCGACCCCGATGGTGCCGTCGGTGTCACGCGTGAGCGTGACGAAGTTGCCGGAGTTGATCGTTCCCTGCAAGTCCAGGTCCTGCGCGGCCAGCCGGATCGAGGCGCCCGTGACCGAGTGGCCGCTGGCGATCGAGAGCAGACCCGCGTGCGTCAGGGAGACCAGCGACGTGCCCGATCCGGCGATCGTCGCGTCGAGCGTGCCCGTCCCGACATTGGTCACGTCCACGTTTCCGCCCGACAAGGCCACGAGCGTCTGCGTGTCGATCCGCAGCGTGCTCGCCCCGCCGATGTTTCCCGTCGTCGCCGTCAGGCCCACCGCGCCCGCCGTGATCGTCGGCGTGAGGTCCGCCGGGGCCGCGATGTCGTTGGCCGCCGAGACCGTCACGACCCCCGCCAGGCCCGTCGAGGCCGACGACCCCGACGCGAACAGCACGCTCCCGCCCGTCGAGTTGAGCGTGACATGCCCGGCGCCCGTCGAGGCCACCGCGTCCGTGATCGTCAGGTCGCCCGTCGCGCCGATCGTGACGTCCATCCCCGACGCGCCCGTCACGCCCGCGATCGCCCCGATCGTCGTGACGTTCAGGTCGCCCGTGTTCGCCACCGAGATCGTTCCGGCGCTCGTCCGCGCGGCCACATTCCGCACCTGGCTGGCGAGGTCCGCCGTGTCGGCCGAGTCGATCAGCAATCGACCGTTGGTCCCGCCGATGACCACGTCCGTCCCCGTCCCCTGCCCCGCCACGCCCGCGGTCAGCAGGCTCAGCAGCGTGTCGTCGGCGAGCGTGAGGGTGTCCCCGAAGAGGGCGGGCCCGCCGCGCAGCGACAGGTTGTACCCGGCCGTGGAGAGGTCCACCGCGCCGTTGCCGCCGATCGAGATGCCCGCCGTCCCCGTGGCACGCCCGATCGTCACCGTCCCGGTCGTGTGCAGCATCAGCAGCTCGGCCGTGGTGAGCGTGAAGCTCGAGCCCGAGGAGTTGAGCCCGATCGTGGCCGCGTCGGCGGCGGGCTGCAGGATGAACCCCGCCGCGCCCGCGAAGACGTTGCCGGTGATGTCCAGGTCCGGCGCGGTGATGGTCACGAACCCGACCGCGCTGGAGTCCCCCAGCCGGAGCGTGGGCACGCTGGCGATCGTCACGCCCGCCCCGCCCGTGAAGCGCAGCGTCCCGCCCACGTTGGCGGCCACGCCCATGAGCCCGGTGGACGCGATCGTCGCGTCGCCCATCGTGCCCGTCGTGGTCAGGTTGAAGTTCTTGATGCCCGCCAGCGCGGCCGTGGCGATGGTCGCGTCGGTCCCGTCGGTCCGCAGGCGAACGTCCGTTCCGGCGACGCTCGTCGCCTGAACGTCGATGTTGCCCGCGAGGGCCCGGAGCGTCAGGTTCCCGCCGATCGAAGACGAGTTTGCGATCGTGATCGCCTGATCGTTGATGATGTCCACGGCGCCGACGGTGGTCAGCGTCAGCGGGCCAGAGGCCCTCAGGTCCGAGAGCGTCACCCCGCCGCCGGAGTTCATCGTCGCCGCGCCGGAGGTCACCGGGCCCGTGCCCGCGATCCCGCCCGCGCCGCCCGTGACATCCAGCACGCCCGTGCCCGCGTCGAGGGTGCCGTTGAGCGCCACCGTTCCCGTGTGGGTGATCGTCGCCCCGTCGCAGGTCACCGAGCCGGTGCCGCCGATGGTGAAGCCGTCGCCGGTGGACGTGAAGGCCGCGGCCCCGGCGTTGATCGCGCCGTTGATGGCCACATCGCCGGTGTGGGTGATCGTCGCACCGACGGACGTGATCGACCCGGTCGAACCCTCGGCGAAGTCCACGCCGCTCGACGCGAACGCACCCGTCCCCGCGTCGATCGAGCCGTCGGCGGCCACATTGCCGGTGTGGGTGATCGTCGCGCCGACAGCCGTCACCGAGCCCGTGGACGCCTGCGAGAAGCCCACGCCGCTCGACGCGAACGCACCCGTGCCGGCGTTGACCGTTCCATCCACCGCCACGTTGCCCGTGTGCGTCAGCGTCGCCCCCACCGCCGTGATCGAGCCCGTGGACGCCTGCGTGAAGCCCACGCCGCTCGACGCGAACGACCCCGTCCCCGCGTCGATCGTCCCATCCAGCCCGACGTTTCCGGTGTGCGTCAGCGTCACGTTCCCGCCCGCCGTGGTGATCGCGCCGGAGCCCGTCTGCGTGTAGCCCACGCCGCTGGAATCGAAGGTCCCGCCGTTGGTCGTGATCGCCGCGTTGAGCGTGACGTTTCCACTCGCCACGTTCAGGTCGTCGTTGCCCAAGCCCGACGAGTTGGCCTGCAGGTCAACGTTGAGCGCGCCGGAGGTGGACCCGATCGTCGCGTTCACGTCGATGTTGTTGGCGGCGCGCAGCGTCAGCGTCGCGTCGGTCCCCATCGTCTTGCTCACCGCCGCGCTGACGGTGATGTTCCCGTCGTCGGTCCCCACGCTCCCCGTGAGGATCGTCACGTTCGTCCCCGCGTCCAGCGCGGCGTTGATCGTGTTCACATCCACGATCGCCGGGCTTGCCGAGTTGTCCGGATCGAAGACCCCGCCGCCGAAGGTCCCGCCCACCGTGTCGTCGCCCGCCGTCGGGTCGTCGATGTTCACGTTCACCGGGTCCATGAGCCACAGGCCGCCCTTGCCCCCGCCGGCCCCGGCGTGGGCCTGCACGCTGGCGCCGCGGATGTCGAGGTTGATCTTGCCCGAGGTCTCGATGAACCCGCCGTCGCCGCCGGCCAGGCCGCCCGAGGCCGACGCGGCGCCGTAGAAGGTCGTTGTGTGGTCCGACCACACCACCACGCTCCCGCCGTTGCCGCTCTCGGTCGCGTCCGCGCTGATCCGCGAGGCGGCGTCAACGCTCGTGCTCGTGGCCCGGGCCATGTCGCCTGTGCCCTGGTAGTCCCCACCGACGCGAACGCTCCCGCCCTCGCGACGGCCGGAGGCGTCGAGGGTGGCCCCGACGAGGTCCACGGTCCGGCCCGTCACCGAGATCGATCCGCCCTTGCCGTTGCCGCGCTGGTTCGAGGCGTCGAGCGTTCCCGAGACCTGCACGCCCGCGTTGCCGCGCCCCTCGACGGTGATGCTCTTGGCCCGCACCGTGCCGGTGGTGTTCACCGCCAGCGAGTACATGTCCCCCGCGACCATGAGGGCGCTGCCGCGCTCGGCCTGGACCGCCCCCGTGTTCTCGATCGCCGCGCCGGCCTGGCCCGTCATGGCGCCCGCGTCGATGCGGACGCTGATGGTCCCGCCGCGCTCGCTGAGGGTCACCTCGTTGCCCGCCACCATCGCCACCACGCCCGCGGGGGCCGAGATCGTCCCGCTGTTGAGCACGCGCTCGCCGATGAGCACCGCCGTCGCCCCCGCGTCGATCCGCCCGTGGTTCTCCACAACGCCGTGCACGTCCGTGAAGCGGTTGAGCCCGCGCATGAAGTCCGAGTTGGAGATGTTGCCCGCCGCGGCGTAGATCCCGCCAACATTCAGCACCGAGTTGGGCCCGAAGATCACCCCCGCCGGGTTGGCGAAGTACACGATGCCGTTGGAGGTGATCCGCCCGTTGATCATCGACGGGTCGGCGCTGGTGATGCGGTTGAGCACCCTCGCGGTGGAGCCGGGCTGGATGAACTTCACGCTCTCGTTGGCGTTGACGTTGAACGAGTTGTAGTTGATGATCGCGCCGTTGCTGGCCCGGATCACCGTGCGGTTGCCGTGCTGGGTCACGCTCGCCTGCCCCGCCACCACGTTGGCCCCGGTCGGACCGGCCAGAACGCTCGGCGCGCAGAGCACCGCCGCGAGCAGCGCCACACCGGACCCGACGAACCGGAACCGCCCAAGCCCCACGCCGATCACGCTGCCACGAGTCGTCGGGCGAACCGCTTGCACCTTCGTCATAGGGACTCCCAATGGGGAAACGTGGCCCGGGCCTGGCGCCCGTGGTCCGGTGTTCGTACCACGGGCCTCCTGCCCGTGGGTTTCCTGCCCGCGCATCAGCGGCGCAAGCCTACGCCTTGCCTCAGCATTATCGGGCCGTGTTCGGGCCGTAGTGCATCAAACAGTATGGCGCGGCAATCCCCGCCCCGCCAACCAGTTACGCAAGCCCGCCGTGGGGGGTTGACTAGAACAGGAGGGTTGCAACGAAATGCACGCGGCTCGACCCGCTGGTCACCGCCTTATCGCCCACCTCCACGTCCTTGAGGGCCCACCCGAAGTCGGCCCGGAGGCTCAGGTTTCGCTTGTAGAGGAACTCGAAGCCGAACCCGGCCCCGACGAGCGACTCGTCCCGCTCGTAGGACTCCTTGTTCGAGTTGATCGTCTTCCCGGCGTCCACGAACGTCCGGGCGATCAGGTCCCAATCCGCCCGCCCATACGGCTGCTGCGGCTGCCATCGGAACGACTCCCCGAAGAGCGTCCCCGGATTCGGGTCATATCCGAAGGCCTGCGGGATGTGCAGGCGGTATTCCGCGCTCCCGACAACCACGGTATCGCCGGAGACCACCGATTCGGGGTATCCACGGACCGTGTAGAGGCCGCCGACGACCTGCTGGAACGTCGGGATCAGCCGATTCCCGAACGCCGCCTGGCCGCGGAAGGATAGCGCGATCTCGTGGGCGAGCGTGGGCATCCCCTCGGTGCTCGTGTCGTGCCAGCGGGCCCCGAAGATCAGCGGGTCGAGGTAGAACGAGTGGGAGATGTCCCACTGGAAGGTGCTCCAGTCCTTGTCGGCCCCGAGGCGGCCGAGGTTGTTGACGGTGTCGTCGTCGGTCCCGGCCACGTCGGAGAGGTTGAACTCCACCGTCGCCCGGATATTGGTGCTGGTCGTGTCGGTGTTGCGCTCGATGCGGGCGCCGATGGAGGGCAGGAAGTAGGAACTCCGCCCGCTGGTCTCAACGCCGGGCGTGTTGTTCGAGACGCTCACGCTCTGGTACCGCACGCCGCCGACCAGATCGACGAACAGCTCACGCCGCTGGAACACGGTCGCGATGAGCTCCGCGCCGAAGGAGTACCCGTCGCCGGTGAACTCCTGGATGCTCCCGAGGCCGACGTCCGACGCCGTGAACTCGTTCCAGGACGCGAACACCCGCCCGCGGACGGCGTCGGTCCAGACCGGGCGCTCGTACGACGCGATGAGGGCGTGCGACTGCTCGAAGCCCGCGGTGGTGTAGTCCAGGCTCAGGATGTCGTCGGCGCCGGTCAACTGGTTGTTGACGTACCCGAACCGCTCACGCCATTTGGACGTGCTCTCGGTGCCCGTGTTCGACACCTGGAAGTAGGCCAGCCACGGCTTGTTCTCGTTGATGAGCAGGTCCAGCGCGATGCCGCCCTGCTCCTGGGCCGCGGCCACCGCGAGGTCCACGCGCCGGCCCGGGTGCCGATTCAGCCGGAACACGTAGTCGTCCAGCTCGTCCTTGCGCAGCACGTCCTCTCGCTCGGGATCGTCGGGCTGGAAGACGTGCACCGGGGCGCCGTCGAGGATCCGCCGGTGCTCGACGGCGTTGATGCGGCGCTCGAAGGGGATGCGCTCGCCGAAGGCGATCGTCCGCATCTCCCGCACCAGGCCCACCTTGACCAGCAGGGTCACCGCGCTCTGCCCGGGCTTGCGCAGGTCCTTGCCCCACTGCGGATCGCCGGGGCCCGGGGGCGCGAACTCGGTGTCGATGGGCGTCACCGTCACGCCGATCACCCCGCCCTGGTTCATCTCGTCGAGAATCGCCTTCGACACCGCGTAGAGCGCCCGGCTCGTCCACCGCTGCGGCCCCTGCAGGGACACGTCCTCGATGGTGATGACTTCCTCGCGCACGCCCCCTCCCGGCGCCACATACCCGTCGTCGGTCTTGCCCAGCACCACCTCGCGCTTGAGCAGATCATCGATCGACGGCAGCGACGGATGGTCCAGCGCGTAGCGGATCACGATCGCCCCGACCAGGTACGTCGGCTTCTCGGGGTCCGCGGGCGCGCTCGCCGACGAGGCCTCCCGGCCCTCCGTCGCCGCCGGCGGCGCCGGCGTCTGGGTGCTCGGCGTCTGCCCGCGATTGGGCGTGGGCATCACGAACCCGGGCTGCTGGTCCTTGTCCCCCTCCTGCGCCAGCGCACTCATCGCGCCCATGCCAACCGCGGCCGTTGAAAAAAACACACCGGCGGTCCGGGTGTATCGGCTCGGGATCAACACTTTCTTGCACACGTAGCCCATGCAAACTCCTTGCGGGGTGAAGAGGAAGGCGAGCAACGGACCCTCGGGCCCGCGGCGAAGTCGAGCATCAACCCCGGGCCCGTCCGGCGGATGGACCCACGGGGGGTGAAGCATTGGCGCGCTCCACCCTACCGGGTAGCGTCGCAAATCGTCAAGTTGGTCGATCGCCCAAGGACAACCTGTCGGCTATGGGTGGCACGCCTCGGGTGCCCCGATACTCCGGGGCGGGCTCCTCATCCCCGATCTCACCGAATCGTGGGAAGCGGGTCCAGAATCCGCCGGAGCCTCGCCGCGAGCGAGCTGCGCGTGTCCACATCCACGCCGAACGCCAGCCGGAATCCCACATCCGCGTACCCCTCGGATGCGTCGAGCGGGGAGATCGCCTTCGGCACGTCCACCGCCAACCCGGGCTCGCTCAGCGCCGACCCGCCGATCACCCGCAAATCACCCCCGCGCGAGGCCACGAACTCCTCCGCCCCCGTCGCCCGCGCCTCGGGCGTCACGCCCGCGCCCTCGAACACATACTCGGCCACGTTTCCCACAAGGTTGTGCACCACGTCTCCACCGCCCTGATTGACGCCGGTGAACCACACCGTCGCGTCGTCCCACTCCCGGACCGACTCGCGTCCCTCGCCGCGCTTCCCCGGCGCATACGACCCGGCGAACGGGAACTGCGTCCGCTTTCCCGACGCGATCGTGTCCTTGGCGTGCTGGTACTGCCGGGCCCAGGCCCGGTCGCGCAGGTTGCAGTCGGTCTCCTTCACCTCCGCCGCGTGCTGCGCGCGGGCGGCCCGCCACTCGGCGACGGTCGGCAGCCGGCACCCCACGAGCCTCGCCGTGTAGACCGCCATCGTCAGCGGCACATACTGCATGGGAGAGTCCGGCGCGGGTGGCGGGGGCTCCGCGCCCGCCGGGTAGTCCACCACCGCGCCCAGCCCCATGCGCGAGAGCCACGCGCGGGCCGGCACCACGCCCGGACGGGCGGTCCCGGTCGAGGCCCACTCCCACGCCCGGGCCCCAACGCGCGGGTCGTTGCGGCGCTCGAACCATGGGAACGCGAGTTTCTCGAGCTCCGTCGTGCTCGACCGAGAGCCCAGAATCGCCCCGAACTCCCCAACCGATATCTCCGTTGTCTGGATGTACGTCACCGATCCGTCGGGCAGGTTCACCCGAGCGAACGCCAGGTCCGGAAGCCCCTCGGCGATCGGCGCGGCGAACTTCACCAGCGCCCCATCCACCTTCCCCACGTACACACGCGACCCCGCCGGCCCCATCTTCGCCGCTTCCGCCGCGATCCCGCCCACCTTGTTGTCGAGCGCCCCTTCCACGGCCGCCAGCGTCCGCTGCACCTCGCCCAGAAACGCCACACCCCCCGGTACCGATCGGGCCCGGGCAAGAAAGTCCTTCGCCGCGGCCTCCGCCTTTTCATCGCTCGTCGCCGGATCGATCACGGCCAGCTGAAAATCCGCCAGCGCGTTGTTGTACTGCTGCTTCGGCTCCAGGCCGGAACTCGTGGCCGGCTGCGCATCGGCCCGTGCCGCGCCGGCGCCGACGCCCCACATCCCGGCGCACGCCCCCACCACGCACAGGAACCGCCCCGCCTTCACGCCCAGCCGCTTGGCCGCGCTCTCCGTGGAGACGCCCACCAGCCGTCCGCTCAGCTGCCGATCCACCCAGGCATCCACCCCGGCGTGGAACGCATCGTCGATGGTGTAGGGAATCTCCGTAGTCGGCGGCACGGCCCCCGGCCCGGCGAGCAGGCAGAACAGGTCCGACCCGCGAGGCTCCCCCACCACCGCGTCCACATACCCGCCCTCGCGCGGCGCAGTCACCATCACCGGCGCCCACGCCTCCAGCCGCGAGAGCAACAACCTCAGGCAATCCAGCACGCAAGCCTCCATCGTCATCCCCGAACCCCCGGCCCCGATCGGAACCCGCAACGCACTCACGGGCAATCCCCGATCGCCCTTTCCCCCGGCCTCATTCATACGTCCCCGAAGCCGCTCCGGCTCCCGCTGCATCGCCCATACGTCCCGATCCAACTGGTACATCACGCGGCACAGCCCCCGGCGCGACGGCCCAAACTCCGCCCGATCCGCGATTCCCGCGATGAACCCCGCCGGGACTTCGATGTCCGCTCCCTCTCCACCCCCCATCCCATCCGACGCGACACTCTCCGCCCACGCCCGCAGCGACCCCCTCGACGACTCGAGAATCCCCCGAACCTCATCCGCCGTGGTCGCCGCCTCGCACCGCTCCTTGGCCACCTCGAGCTCGGGGAGCACCTTCCGCAGCGCGGCCTGCGTCCCGACGCCGCGTGCTCCCGAGATCGACGCCGCCACCACCATCGGATACTTCGACCGCCCCTTCCCGTCCCGGCTGGTCCACATCCTCGCCACGATCAGGTCGCCGCGCGAGCGGACCACGATCGCATGATCGAACCCCGCCAGCCGCGACGCCGGGTCGAGGGCCTCCCACCGCCCCGATTCCACCGCGGCCGCGACGCCTTCCACATACACCAGCGTCTTGAAGTCCAGCAGCCGCTGCGTCTCCATCCCCGGATCGTCCATGTGGTCGTCCCATCCGGGGTGTTTTCCGAATGCGCCGACATGCACCTCCGCCTTCCCGGAAGCCCCACGCAAGCCCAGCATCTTCGAGATCATTGAAATCGCCGGCACTCCTCTGTTCGATCGCGACGCACATTCCCCGATCGGGCCATCGCCCCGGGGGGGCGCAGGCCCACGGCCGCGGCCTTGCATTGATCCTAAGCCCCGGAGCGACGACCGCGTCCCGGCACTCCCAGAGCGCACGGCCGCCGCCCTCCTCACGGATACCAGGGCAACTCCGGCAACTCCGCATCGAACTCCAGGCGCACCCACACCGAGCGCGGCCCGTCCCTGGTCGCGACCTCCGCCTCCACATCCCAAATCGTTCGATCCCCGGCCCGTGCCGGCTGACCGCCGAACTTGTCCACCAGCCACATCGCCCCCCAGACGCTCGGCACCCTGATCGTCGCCCTCGGCTCGCCTCCCGCTTCCGTCTCGAAGAACCGAATCTCGAAGGGCTCGCCCGGCCCGGGCAGCCTCGCCAGTTTCACGTCTGGCTTGCCCGCCATCGCCATCGGCCTGCCGCTCTTGGCCCCGACGGGCGCGATGCCCACAAACGACGCGTCCCCCGCGAGCCCCGTCTTCCCGAGGCTCGCCGGCTCCTCCGGCAGCACCGTCAGCGTGCACATCTGCCTCGCCCGCGTCGGGGGGCGCGGCAGGGCCCGCAGCATCGCCTCCGCTTTCCTGAGCTCCGCCGGAACGGCCCCGCCCGCTTTGGCTTGCTCCACGCGATCGCGCAGAGCGTTCACGTCGTCGAGGGTCATCTCCGCCGCCGCGCTCGTGAACGGAGCCAAGGGAAACTTCATCGGCGCGCCAGCCGGCGTCGCCACGGGCGGGGTCGGAGTCGTCGTGGGCGTCGGCGCCGGGGCCGGAGCCGGCACGGGCGTCGGCGCGCCCACGGGCGGCGCGGGCATGGCGCCCCCCGGCACGACGACCCTGTAGGAATCCTTCATCGACGCCGGGGGCCACACGCCCGGCTCCACGTACAGCGCGCGATACCCCTCCTCGATCCCCGGCAGGTCTCCCACCACCTTCTTGTCCGCGAAGTCGTTGGTCCCGCGCAGCGCGTATCGCAGCAGCGCACCGAAGTCGATCGCGGGGGGCGTCGGACCGTTCATCGACTCGCCGATCGCCCGTACCTGCGCTTCGGCGGCCGCCGCCTCCGGCCATTTGGCCCTGGCCTCCGCGTCCTTCTTCAGATTGATCTTGCACGCGTCAACCAGCGGTCGCAGAACTCCCGCCTCGAAGATCGCGCGGGCCGCCGCCAGCCGCTTCTCCCCCACCAGATTCGTTCCGCTTCCCCCGACGATCGCCGCCACCGGCCGGAAGACCGCCGGCGTGCGGATCTCCTCCCGGGCCCGCCTGGCCAGCTCCGCCGCCATCCCCGCACGAGACCGGTGCTGCGGGTCCATCGGCACGGCGCGCAGCGGGTCGGGCACGTTCGGGTCCGTCACCAGCCCGCCCCGGTAGTACCACTCGTCCGACGCCGCCGTCGGGCGCGACACGATGGGCAGCCAGTGCTCGCTCAGACCCAAGGCCGGGTTGGCCTTCACCATCGTTGCCTCGTTCAGATACGCCTGGCTCGCCGCGCCCCAGAACTCCGTCGGACCCGCCACGGTCTTCCCAAGGCCCGTGGCCCCGTACCACGTCAGCGCGGCCAGCAGCACGAGCCCCACCCCGCCCAGCCCGTACACGAGCGTGTTGCGCGCGCGGAGCTGCGCCTTGGTGCTCTCCGCCCGCGTCACCAGCCCCTTCTCCTTGAACACCTTGCTCACGAACAGGTCGCGCAGGAAGTACGCGCGGTCGCGCTCCCACACCTTCCCCTCCGGCAGGCTCTCGAGCGAGACCCCGAACGCCTCCGCCAGTTCCTGATCCAGCGCCGCCCCTTCCCGCATCGAGCTCGTGAAATAGATCCCGCGCAGGAACAGCGGCGCCTGGGCCCACTCTCCCGCCGTGAAGATCATCCCCAGATACCGCTGAAGCCGCGGCCCGATCCGCACCATCGCGTCCGGGAACGCGTACAGCGCGTCCACCTGATCGGCCCGGGACCTGCCCGCGTTCTCGGTGTTGATCGGGTCCTGCAGGAGCCCCGCCCGGCGCTTGGCCAGCCGGCGCTGCACCGTCCGCAGGTGCTCGCCGATGAGTTCCGGATTGAACGGGGCATCCAGCGGCGCGGGATTCGTCCACCCCATCATCTGGTGCTGGAGCGCGGGGTCGGTGATCTCGTCGAAGAACTCACGGAACCCGTTGATCAGGTCGCTCTTGGTGATGAGCACGAAGACCGGGAACCGCACGCCCAGGGCCCGCTGGATCGAGTCGAGTTGCTCCGCGATCCGCCCCGCCTTCTTCTCGAGCACATCCGCCGTGTCTTTGATCAGGCTCTCGGCCGGGATCGCCAGCAGCATCCCGTTGATCGGGCAGTGCGGCCGGTTCCGCTTGAGCAGTTTCAGGAACTCCTGCCACTCGTCGGTCGTCCCCGGCTCCACCTCGTCGAAGAGCAGCCGCCCCGCCGTGTCGAGGATCACCGCGTGGTTGGTGAACCACCAGTTCATGTTCAGCGTGCCGCCCGCGCCCTGCAACTGGTCCTGCAGGCCCGGCGGGAAACCCACGTTGCAATGCCGGATCGCCTCCGTCTTTCCCGAGCCCGGCTCGCCCACGAGCACGTACCACGGCAGCGCGTACAGGTTCTTTCCCGCCGCGCGGAACTTGTCGATCCCCGTGTCGAAGTTCTTCCGCAGGTCGTCCAGCCGGGCCCGGCGCGCCGGCGCCGTGATGCTCGACGGCGTCGCCGCGGCGTTGGCCGAGATCGACCGCAGCATGGGCGCGGCCTTCTTCCTGGCCATCATCCCCAGCACGCCCTCGTACGCCCACATCAGCGCGACGATCAGCACCAGCCCACCGATGACCACGAAGATCGCCGCGGTTCCGCCGAAGAGCCAGATCATCCCCCCGATCCCGGCCAGCCCCAGCAGCAGCACGACCACCTTGGTGATCGGCGGCATGTTCGCGAAGAGTTTCAGCAGCGTGCTCACTTCCCACCTCCCGAAGCGCTCGCCGTGGAGCCCGACTTCTTCACGATCTCATTCACAGACGCCTTCAGGCGCGCGTGCTTGTCCACGTACAGGGCGATGTTCGCCCCCAGCATCGTCAGGGCCAGCCCGACGAGCACGATCGCCACGCCCACCATCCGCTTGGCCGGCGGCTCCACGAGGTCCGCCGTGTTCACGTGCTCGTACGCCTCCGGGCAGATCCTCGCCGAACGATCCGCGTCCGTCTGGCCGCGCAGGCGGCTGGACATCTCCAGCATCTTCTTGCGCAGCACCTCCGGCTGCCCCGCGTACCACCCCACGAAGCCCAGCCCCACGCACGTGTAGAACACCCCGAGCCTCTCCGTCGCCTCGTCGGTCGTGTCCCGCAGCGTCGTGTCGAGCTTGTCGAAGAAGTCCTCGTCCCCCGCGAGTTGCCCGCGCTCGGCCGCGATGTCCATCCACGTCGCCGCAAACGGCAGCGAACTCCGCCGGATCATCGAGTCCGCGAAGTACACCAGCACGATCTCCACGCCCTCATAGGCCTCGAGTTTCCCCGCGCTCCCCGCCCGGGCCCGGCACTCTTCCAGCGCGCTCTTCACCTCCGCCCGCGTCGCCGACGCGTCCGGCCCGCACCCCTTGCGCGCACTCCGGTTGAGCCGGCACACGCACTGAAACAGCGGCTCGCACACCTCCACCAACGTCTGACTGCCGACCGTCGAAGTAGTCAACCAGGCCTCCAAATCGCTCCCCCGCTCCCACTGCTCCCCTGCTCCCCTGCCCGATCACCTGCTCACCTCTTCACCTGCTCACCTGCTCACCTGCTCACCTGTTCTATCTCCCCAACCCCTTGAGCAAACTCTCCGCATACGCGCTCATCGCCCCCACCACCTCCCGCTCGATCGCCTCCGCGTCCATCCCCCCCGCCAGTTCCTCGTACTTCCGCCAGCACTTCACCTCCTGCCCCACCATCACCCCGCTCCCACCCGTCAACTTCGCGATCTTCTCGATCTCCGCCGGCGCGAACGTCGCCACGTGCTTCTGCCCGTACACGCGCCCCGCCTGACCCGCCGCCGCCGTCAGCGCGGCCGTCAACTGCCGGAGTTTCTCCAAGTCCTGTTTCACCTGCTCGCGCGTCGCCCCCGGCTCTCCGGCCGCGAACCGGGCCATCGACACCCTTGCCGGCGTGCCGCGCTTGAGCGCCGAGTTTGGGTTCACCACCCTCCACGTGCTCCACACCACCTGGTCGAGGCTGGCCGCGAAGTCCACCAGCAACGCGGCCAGTTCGGCCACGCTCCCCGGGTCCAGCCGCTCCGTCGCCGGCGGACCCAGCGCCTGCCCAAGCGTCCGAGGCGCCTCGCCGCTTCCCGATGTCTCGCCTGTGGCCACGGTGTGCTCCCATCTGTCGTGCCTGAACCAGAGTTTATCGGCCTCGACCCGACAACCGCAAACGCCCCACCCGATACCACTCAACACCCGCTCCGACCCTTCGCTTCACTCGACCCCCGATCCGATCGATTTTCCGGGTATCCCGCCTACTCAAGGCGGTCCCTCCCGGAGCCCACCAATGCCCCGTTCCCGCCGCCTCGCCCTCGCCGCCCTCGCCTTTGCCGCCCTCGTTCTCGGCACGGGCTGCACCTCCTCGTTCTCCTCCGCTTGTCGCTCGAGCGATGCCTCGACACCCGGCCACTACATGGCCGCCAGCGACGGCCTCGGCCGCTCCGTCGAATCCGCCGCCTTCCTCGACCGCCAGGAACGAATCCGCGTCGCCAACGTCCCAACCGAGTAAACACCTGCCCCCCCCCCGCTCCAGCGGGGGAGGTCGCGAGCAGGACGCTCGCGGCTTTGGAGCGCAGCGACGGCGGAGGGGGACGTCCGCGCACGACTCCTTCCTACCTCCCCATCAAATACACCTCCCCACCCAGCAATCGCGAAAACCGCGACGCATAGCTCTGGCGCGGCGGCGGCGTCCCCGTCGCATCGAACGCCAGCCGGCACCCAAGGTCCGCCAGCCCCTCCCCCGCGTCGAACAGGTCCACCGCCAGCGGCTGGTCCACCGGCAACTCCGGAGCGCTCAGGGCCGACCCCCCGATCGCAAGCACGCTCACCTTCGCGAACAGGTCCGAAACGCCCGTGGGCGGGGTGGACTCGAACCTCTTCCAGTCGTCCACCACCAGCTCGGCCACGTTTCCAACCAGGTGGTGGACCCGCGTCCCGCCGCCGCTCTCGGTCGGCAAGAACCACAACACGCCGTCGTTTTCCGGCCTCGCTTTCGCGTCCCGCCCCGTCACCGGCTTGCTCTTCACATCCGCCGGAACAAACACGTTCACGTCCGGCCACTGGAACGCGTCCATGCGCGCCAGCCCGGGCGTGCGTCGCGCGTTGTCCACATAGTCCCGCTGCTTCGCGAACGTCGCGTCGCGCAGGTTCGCCCCCGCGGGCGTTGACCCGCCGTCGAACATCGCATGCGCCGCCTTCCACTCCGCACTCGTGAGGAACCGGCACCCCGCGTACCTCGCCACCATCGCCAGCGACTCGGGCGGCATGCTCTGCAGCGGGCTTTCCCGGCGCGGCTCACCCCCCGCCGCGTCCTGCACCTTCGCGATCTCCCCCGGAACCTGGATCCCCGGCGCATACCCCGGGAGCGAGGCCGTCATGTTCGCGTCCACCTGGATCCACCCGTGCGTGGCGAGGTTGCCGCGCCCATCGATCGCCCATCCGCGCGGCCCGGCCCATGCGCGCGCATCCGGGAGCGTCGCCTTGAACGCCGATTGCCCACCCGCCGCGTCGAGAATCTCCGCCGCGTCCCCGATCGAGAGTTCCCGCGTCGAGATGTACGCCGCCTCCCCCTCGCCCCCATCCTTGAGTTGCATCCGTACGAACGTCAGCGTCGTTTGCCCGCGCGTGAAGGCGAGTTCCCCCGCCTCCGCGTTCATCGTCGCCGCCCACTTCCCGCCCAGTTTCCCCGGCCCGAGCGTCCGCGCGTCCACCCAGATCTTCTTCAGGTCATCCCCCTGCGCGATCGTCGCCGCGTCCCGGATCAGCCGCGACACCACCGGCGCATCCATCACGCCCGCGCCGATCGCCCGCGTCTTCTGCGCGAACTCCGCGATCATCTCCGCCACGCGCGCATCGCCCGTGTCGGGCGTCACCTCTTTGCGAAGCCGCCACACCATCGCGTTGTACCTCAGCGCCCCCTCCAGCCCATCCTCGCTCACGCCGAAGTCCCCCATCGCCGCCAGCGCCCCATCCAGCGCGCCCGCGTCCCGCACGCCGCCCGCATACCGCACCCATCGCGCCCGCATGTCCCCATCCGCCCGCGCTCGCGTCGGCCCCCGGCGCATCTCCGGCAGTTTCCCGATCACCGTCTCCAACCCCGCCCGCACCGCCTTGGCCCTCTCGAACTCTCCCTTCGTCTTCGGCCACCCGATCTCCGCATCCCCCAGCCGCCGCCACGCCGCCAAGGCCCGCTCCCACTTCCCCTCCACCGGCGAGACAATCATCCCCACCAGCGCATCGGTGCTCGTCTCCTTCCGCACCGCTCTCGTCTCCGCGACCCGTTCGCGGATCCCGGAGATCGCCGCGCTCACGCCGGCGTGTTTCCCCACCGGGTCCGCCATCCACCGATCCACCACCGCCTCGATCGACGCGGGGCCGGTCACGTCCTGCCCCGCGTCCAACGCACCCTCCGCCGCCCCGATCTCCGCCCGCATCCGCCCCACCTTCGCCACCCACTCCCCGAACTCCCG